>Ga0247727_10012295_pt1 | contig 14735 bp, 17 predicted proteins | sample WisWelCaveWW1625_FD_202498 | JGI IMG/M metagenome (GOLD analysis project Ga0247727, IMG submission 202498) | Biofilm microbial communities from Wishing Well Cave, Virginia, United States - WW16-25 | ecosystem: Environmental > Aquatic > Deep subsurface > Groundwater > Cave microbial mat | place... | reverse complement strand
CGGTGACGCTCGAACAACTTGTGGGCGAGGCCGCCGGCGAGCGGGAGAAGCCCGGTGAGTAGCGCCGCTGTCGCCGTTGACTACCGCGGGCAGGCCGTCGCGAACATCCGCCGTTGGCGCGAGAGCCCGCCGCGGTTCGTCCGGGAGTGTCTCCGCGCCGAGCCGGACCCCTGGCAGGACCGCATCCTGGAGGCGTTCAACGGGGCGCGCCGCATCGCGCTGAAGGCGTGCGCGAACCCTGGCAAGACCGCGCTCCTCGCCTGGCTGATCTGGCAGTTCCTCGCGACCCGCGTCCACCCCCGCATCAAGGCTACCGCCATCACCGGCACGAACCTCCAGGACAATCTCTGGGCCGAGCTCTCCAAGTGGCAGGCGCGCTCGCCGTTCCTGCGCGCCGCGTTCACCTGGAGCAAGACCAGCGTGGTCGCGAACGATCACCCGTCCACCTGGTGGGCCGCGGCCGCGACCTGGAACCGCAGCGCATCGCCTGAGGAGCAGGGGCAGACGCTCTCCGGGCTGCACGCGCCGAACTGCATGGCCGTCATCGACGAGGCCGGCGGCGTCCCGAACGAAGTGCTGAACGCCGCGGAGAGCGTGCTCGCGAACGCGACTCCCGGCCACGACGTGAAGCTGATCATCAGCGGCAACCCGACCCACCTCACCGGCCCGCTGTTCGACGCCTGCACCTCGAGGCGGGCGAGCTACGACCTGGTGGCGGAGATCACCGGCGACCCGGATCGCGCCGACCGTGCCCCGCGGGTCAACGTCGAGTGGGCGCGCGAGATGATCCGCGACTGGGGACGTGACCATCCCCTGGTGCGCGCTCGTGTGCTCGGCCTGTTCCCACTCCACGGCACCGACGCGCTCGTTGGGCTCGACGCGATCGAGGACGCCTACGGCCGCACGGAGGACCTGGAGGGCGCCCCGTTGCAGCGCGGGCTCAAGACGCTCGGCGTGGACGTCGCGCGCAGCGGTACGGACCAGAACGTCGTGCGGCCGCGGGATGGCCAGTTCGCCCTCGAGGCGCAGCGCTGGCCCGGCAAGGACATCGTCGAGACCTCGCACCGGGTCGACCGCATCGCCCGTGACTTCGGCGCGGAGGAGGTCCGCGTCGACGACATCGGGGTGGGTGGGGGGGTGACCGACACCATGAGCCGGATCGAAGACCGGCGCTATCGGGTAATCCCGGTGAACGTCGCGTCCGCCCCCACCCGCGCCGACCAGAACGGCGACCCGCTGTACAGGAACCTCCGGGCCCAGTTCGGCATGGAGGTCGCCGAGTTGTTCCGCCAGCGGGCGATCGGCCTCGACGAGAGCGACCGGTCTGGTCCGCTGGCCGTCGAGGCGACGGACCTGCGCTACAGCTTCGCCGCCGGCGGGAAAGTCTTCCAGGTCGAGGACAAGGACCAGTTCCGCAGGCGCCACAAGGGGAAGAGCCCCGACGATTGGGACGCGCTCGTGCTGGCGTTCGCGGAGATCGCCAACAACGACAGCTCCAGGCTCGCCGAGGCCGGCCTCGCGGTTGCCCAGAGTGGCCCATCCGATATGCCGGCGAGGTGGTGATGGCTGGCCTCGACGTCGTCCTGTTCGGGCCGAGTGGGGCGCGGCTGCCGCTCGCACCACCGCCTGAACCGACGATCGGCGCCGGCCGGACGAGGGCGCTGGCATCCGGAGCCGAGATCGATTGGGGCCAGTTCCGCGAGGAGTACCTCTCGGAGCTGCGCGGGCCTCGGCGTGTTCGCGCGCTCGAGGAACTCCTCACCGACCCGAGCGTCGTGAAGGAAATTCAGACGCTGAAGCTCCCGCTCTACACAGCGAATGTTCGGATCGAGGCGCCGGAAGACCCGACGCCGGAAGAGCAGGACGCGGCGGATCTGTGCAACGCGAACCTCCTCCGGACGGCCGCCGGGAAGTACGGCCGCGAGTTCTACACCGAGACGCCCTGGCTCCAGAGGCAGCACGAGATTCTGGCCTGCCTGGAGTATGGCTTCGCCGTGTTTCTCAAAGAGCGCGAGCGGGTAGGGGATCGGATCGTGTTCTCGCGCATCCGGTACCTCATGCCCCGGACCATCGAGCGCTGGTACTTCACCGACCTGGATCAGTTCGTCGGCATCCAGCAATACGCCAGACTGGCAGGGTCTGGACGGTGGTACCGACAGGACATCGGTGCGGAGGACCTGGCGATCTATCCGTGGTCGGTGCGTGGCATCGTCTACGAGGGCGTGCCGCTCGTGCGTCCGATGTGGAAGCCGTTCGCCATCAAGCGGATCGTCGAGAAGTTGGAGGTCATCAACTATCAGCGCCAGGGCGCGCCGCCTCCGACGTACGAGTACGGATCGGACACGCCCAGCCAGAAGGAGCAGGACGTAGCGGATGAGATCCTCGAATCCTTCCGGCAAGGTGTCACGGAGCGTTCCTACTTCAAAGTCCCGCACGGCGCGCGCCTCGGCTTCATGACGCAGAGCACCGCCGCCAATGCCGAGCCGATCCTCAGGCAGAAGGTCATGGACATCGCGCGCGTCGGGGGGACGCAGTTCACGGAGGCCGCGACCCAGGGGACGGGCAGTCGCGCCGTGGCGGAGTCCCAATCCGGCATGACGGCGTTGATCACGAGCGCGATTGCCCACTACGTCGCGGAAATGGAGAACAGCGGCGTCGGGCCGTTTCCAGGGGTGATCGAGGAATTGGTCCAGATGAACTTCGCGAAGGTGAAGCGGCTGCCGAGGATGGTCTACGGGGCCGTGGACAAGGACGCACCGACCAAGCAGCTCCCGCACGTCATCGCAGCCAAGCAGAACGGAGCGATCACGTGGGGCGCTACGGACGAGGCAGAGCTGCGACAGCGGCTCGGATGGATCGCGCGGAGCGACGCGGACGACCCCGACGACGAGGAGGACGGCGATCCTCGCCTCGCTCGCCTGGCGCGCGTCTCCCTGGACGAAGTGCGCGACGAGCTGCGCGCCTTCCGCGAGGCGCCGGAGGGCGCAGTGGTAATCGACCGGGCCGGCCGCCGCACCCCGATGAAGTTCGAGAAGGCGTTCGCCGATATCGGGTCGATCGATGCCCGGCTGGAGCAGTTCAAGAATCAGTACCTGACCAGAGTTCAGGCCGTCGGCGCCAAGATCGCCCGCGATCTAGGCGAGCGCATCCGCAGCGGCCAGATCACCGGAGAGAACGCCGACAAGGTCAAGCTCCGGTTCGCGAACGAGCTGACGCAGGGCCTCGAGTCCATCCTCCGGCGCGTCGTGGAGTTCGGCCGTGATCAGACCGCCGCGATGATCCAGCGCGAGGCCGAGACCCTGGACATCAAGGCGGCGAAGCGCATCCGGTTGCAGTCAGGAGTGCTACAGACGGCGCGCGCGGCAGATCGCGTCGAGACCTTCGTGCGGCTCGACGTGAAACGCATCTTCGACGCGATGGCGAATTCCTTCCTCGAAGACCTGCGCGACGCGGAAGCGCAGGGCCTCACCGCCGAGGATGCGGCGGATCGCGTCGAGGCGGAGCTGCCGTCGCTCACCGGGCAGTACTTCAAGGCGCTCGCCGACATGTCGGGCTCGTCGGCGTTCGCCGAAGGCCAGGCCATCACGCTGATCGACCAGGATCAGATCGTCGACTTCGTGGTCCGCTCTGAGATTCTCGACGACGCGACCTGCGACACATGCGAACGGCTCGACGGCCTCAAGCTGGCAGTCGGTTCCCCGATGTTCTACGAGAAAATGCCGCCGAACTTCTGCGATGGCGGCCATCGTTGCAGGGGCGTGATGATCCCGATTCTGAAGGAGGCGGCATGAATCAGAACCTGATCGATGGGAGCGCGAAGCCGAGCACTGGGGTTGCCTCCGCGGCGAGGACCGCGAGTGGAAACTCCAGAACCACTCCAGTCAACGTCTCAGGTTTCGACTCGTTCGCCGCATTCCTGAACGTCACCGCGGTGTCTGGTACCACCCCGACGCTCGACGTGTTCGCGCAAGCGTCGAACGATGGCGGCACGACTTGGTTCGACGTGCCATACGATCAGCAGTTGACGACGAACGCTGCGGCCGCGGACCAGACAGCGGGAACCAACAAACGCAATATCAGCGGCGCAGCGAGCATCACCGCGGCTGCGAAGACGGTCGCCGTCTTCCGCAACGCTGGTTATGGCTTGGTCTCCTTCTTCTGGGTCATCGGCGGGACGACACCGAGTTTCACGTTCGACGTGGTGGTCGAGGGCCGATGATGCCCGAAATCCTCGACCGCTGCGTCGCCCACGTCATGGAGCAGGGCCATGACGAGAAGAGCGCGTTTGCGATCTGCCAGGCGAGCATCGGGGCGGCCAAGCCCGGCGCGACCGAGGCTGACGTGCTGGCCGCCGCGACGCTCGGGGCCGCGGTGCGTAAGACGGCGCGGCCGTTCAGCTCGCCGCTTTCGCTCTCGCGCATCCTCCAGGAACACGCCAACGGGGATGTGACGGTCGAGCACCAGATCGCGTACGGCGGGGACTTCGTCCATCAGGAGTATGGGGAGTTCAGCCTGTCGCCCCTGAAGTTCAAGAAGTGGGCCGCGAACATGGAGCGCCTCGCGGGCATGGGCCAGAAGATCCCCGTCTGGATCGGGCACCCGCGGGATGTAGTCTCCGCGCCGGCGGCCGGCTGGATTCAGGGGCTCGCGGTCTCCGGCGATGTGCCGATCGCGCAGATCAGGCTGCTGGCCGCGACGGCGGAGCGCATCCGCAAGGGCGAGTTCCTCTATGTGTCGCCGGAGTTCCTGGACCATGACCACGACGAGCAGGGCCAGGACATCGGCCCAGCCCTGCAAGGGCTGGGCATCACCAACACGCCGTTCCTGGTCGGCCTGCCGGAGCTGCGGCTCTCGGCATCGCAGGCCAGGATTGCTCTCTCCGCCTCCCCCGGAGTCCGGATGATTCGACTCGCGGAGCACGGCGGCCAAACCAGCGACGCGCACGCGTCGCGCATCGCGCTGGCGCCGCCAGTATGCGAGGAGGTCGAGATGGACAAGCTGTTGCTACTCCTCGGGGTGAAGACCGCCGAGGAAGCGGAGAAGAAGGCCGCGGAGCTGACGAAGCTCGCCGCGAAGGTCACGGAGAGCGAGACCAAGCTCGCCAAGCTCCAGGATGTTGAAGGCCAGGTGGTCAAGCTGACGAAGGAGCTGGAGACGGCGACGGCCGCCGTGGCCGAGGCGAAGAAGGCGGCCGAGTCCAAGGAGCCGGAGGTCGGCAGGCTCACCAAGAAGCTGGACGATCAGAACGCTGAGATGATCAAGCTCACCGCGACCGTCGCGTCGCTCAACGACAGCCAACTCGGCCGGGACGTGATCGCCGCGGTCGAGGATGCGGTGGCGGACGGGAAGCTGCTCCCGGCAGACATCAAGGGCTACGAGCGATCGGATCCGGCCAAGGCGCTCGGGTGGCTGAAGGCCGATGCGGTTTACCGTGGGGATCTGAACGCCCTTCGGGTCGCGCTCGCCAGGGCGCCGCGCAAGGTGAATCTCGCGACTCACCTCCGCGACGTCTCGCGGGACACAGCCCCGGAGGACGACGGCAGCAAGAAGGGGCAGTACCTGGCGCTCGCCAGGGAGATCGAGGCGAAGGAGAAGGTCAGCACCACCACCGCCATGAGGCTCGCGCGGGAGCGGAACCAGCAGCTCTATACCGAGTATCTGGAGGAGGACGAGCACAAGCGTTACGGCACCTAACGTCAACCTGACAACGTGACGCGGTAGGCCACCGCGAAGCGCAAGGCGCCCGTGCAGGGGCTGCACCCTCTGTGCGGGCGCCTTTTCTTTTGGGAGACACGACAATGGCCGCAGGAGCAGCAAACCAGTTCCGGGACGACGACCTGACGCTCAACACGGCGACGGATCTGTCGGCCCTGCAGTACCACGTCGTGAAGATCAGCGCCGAGCAGACGTGCGCCGCAGCCACCGCCGACACGGACGTGCCTCTGGGCATCCTCCAGAACAAGCCGACGTCGGGGGAGGCGGCGAGGGTCCGCACGGCAGGAAAGTCCAAGGCCGTCGCCGGCGCCGCTATCACGGTCGGCGATCGGTTGGAGGTCAACGCGAGCAGCCGCGTCATCACGTGGGCCACGTCCGGCTTCGTGGTGGGCAAGGCACTTCAGGCGGCCGCCGCCAACGGCGAGACGATCGAGATCGTCGTCGGCATTGGCGAGGAGACCGCGCCGTAACGCCGCGGAAAGGCGAAGGAGAGAGACATGTCCATCGAACGCGGCGACATCCAGAAGGACGAGGTTCTGACGAGGTTCTCCGTCGGCACGATCAAGGAGCATCCTCGTGCGGCAGACCTGCTTTTCCCGTTCGTGCCGGTCGGGAAGGAAACCGGCATCTACTACAAGTGGGATGCTTCCACGGGCCGGCGGGCGGTCGATACGCTGCGCGCGAGGAAGGCTCGCTCGGTGCAGGCCGAGATGTCGATCAGCACGGCGACCTACACGTGCAAGGAGTACGCGCTCCATGACGTCCTCGAGGACGCGATCGTCGCGAACGCGGATGCCGTGGTCAAGGGCGGCATGAGGGAGCGTGCGGCGCGGCACGTGCTGAATCTCCTCCGTCTCGGCCGCGAGAAGCGGGCCGTGACGCTCGCGACGACGGCCACGAACTACCCCGTCGCACACCGCATCGTGGGCGGGGCCGATTGGGGCACCATCACGGTCGTCACGAAGACCGAGGTCGACACCGCCAAGGAGTTGATCCGCAAGGCGTGGGGCGAGCTCAGCAACATCGCGATGCTGATCACGCACCCGGTCCTGAACGCGCTCCGCACCAACAACGACGTCAAGGAAGCGATCAAGTACGTGATGCAGGCCAAGAACTCGGACATCACGCCAGAACTCCTGGCCGGCTACTACGGCGTGGATCGGCTCTACGTCGCCGGCGCCACGGAGGAGACCGCGAAGGAGGGCGCCACGTCTTCCGTCGCCGACCTCTGGCCCGATGACGTGATCGTGTGGCGCTACGAGGACAACCCGAACCAAGCCGACGTTGGCCTGTTCGGTGCCACGCACGCCGTCGACAACGAGGTCTTCCAGGTGGGCATGCAGTCCAACCGCTGGCGGGAGGAAGGCGTCCGCGGTGAGTTCATCGAAGAGTGCATGACGGTCCAGGAGAACATCGTCAACAACACCCTGGGCGTTCACATCGACGACGTCCTGGCGTAGGCGAGGGGAGCAACCGGCCCGCTGGCTGGGGAGTTCGGAACTGGAGGCGCTCGGCGGGGCGCCTCCCAACAGGAGCAACCCATGATCGTCAAGGCGGTGAAGGCGTTCCGCAACAGCGGCGCCGGTGGTCCATACGGGGAGAAGTCCTGGCAGCAGGGCGAGCAGGCGGAGGTCTTGGATTCCGATCCTCTCGTGGCCGACAACCTACGGGCCCGGTATCTCGTGGTGGTGCCGGTGGTGGCCGCCGAGTCCACGCCGCAGGCCGTGCATCATGAGCCAGTTCGCTCGGCTGCGCGTGGAGGCCGTCGGTGAGACGCCTACCGTTCGTCTCCGTGGTAGGGCTTGGTGCAATGCTCATGCTCGTCTGTGCGCAGTCGTCCGGCGCCCGGGGCGGTGTCGAGGTCGGCTGCGTCCGGACCGTCCAGCACGTCTACCAGAAGGTGGTGGTCGCCAACCTGACCGCCCACCTCGACGCCCTCGCCGAGCAGTGCGCCGTGATCCTCGCCGTCCAGTTCGACGCGACCGGCCAGTGGGCCGCGCTGGTCTACTCGCTGCCCCTGGAGGAGTGAGACGTGATCATCACCAGCCCCGATCCTCCGGTCCGGTCCATCGACGACAACGTCCAGCTCGTCGGCTCGGTCGTCATCCTGCTCCGGGACCTGGCCGGCAACATCCTCGATGCCCAGGTCGTCCGCAACATCGTGACCGATGCCGGCGACCTCTACTACGCCCAGAAGGTCGACGCCGAGACCCCGACCAACGTGTTCGGCATCCTCGAGCTCGGGACCGCGGGCGCCGCGCCCGGCAAGACCAGCAACCGGTCAGCGATCAGCGCCTACGCGGCCGGCAGCCAGAAGGCGTTCGACACCGGCTACCCGAAGCGGAACGACACCGACGCGGCCAACACCGGCAAGGCGGTCGACGCCCGCACCTACAAGGTCACGTACGGGACGACCGAGGCCAACGTCGCCAGCATGGAGCGCGGCATCATCACGAACGCGAGCCCCGGAGCGAGCGAGCCGGTGATGGCATACTTCACGTTCGCCGCGGTGACCAAGACGTCCGCCAACACGTTGGTCGTGTATCTGAACCATACATTTAACGGCACGTAGCCCGTGGCCGCCCCCTCCGTCTCGGTCACGACGCTGGCGAGCCCGACCGGGTTCGCGGGCGTGCTCCAGGCCGGGGGCTCTGGGCCTATCGGTGAGTCGCGCTGGTACCGGCTCATCGCCATGGACGCGACCACGGCCGCAACAGTGCGCCGTCATTCCGTTCCGGCAGCAGAGATCGGACCGTTCGTGTTCGATGCGACGAACCGGAAGGTAGCACTTTCCTGGGACACTGTTGCTGGAGCTGCCGCCTATCGGGTCTATGTCCGGACATCGGCCAACCCGAACCCGCTCTACCTGGAGACGGTCCCGAACATGCCGGGCTCGGCGCTCTCGACCTTCCACCAGACGACGGGCCTGACGTTCACGGACCAGGCCGCCAGCTTCACGGCCAAGCGCGCGTTTTGGGAGCGCGGCATCGTACGGGCGGTCTGCACCGGAGGGGACGGGGCCGGGCCGGTAGGGACGGCGCACGACGTCTATAACGCCATCGCCGCCGCGTCACCCGCAAACGCCTGGAAGCTCTTCCCGGATCTGGTGAGCCGCGCGGTCAAGTCCGCGAACTACGGTCTGGCCGCGTACCTGGAGATCGGCGACGCAGTGACGCCGACGACGTGGGAGCTGCTCGACACGACGCTGATGATCGTCGGCGGCTTCATCGCGCGCAACGGCGGGCCGGTCGTTCTGAGGCTGGGCCAGTACGACGCCGCGAATGGCAAACGCTCGCGCGGCTCGTCGATCTACTGCCTCGGGTACGGTGGCGCGGCCGGCCGGCTCTCGTTCAACAGCGACACGCTGGAGATTGTCGACTCGTTCATCGAGGACATGTGCATGCTCGGAGTCGACGCCGCGAACTACGTCGGGCAGGGCGCGTCGCTGACGCCGGATACGGGTCACAAGATCGGGAGCGTCACCCCTGATTTGCCGGCGGTGGCCAGGGCCGCGGAGTTCAAGGGGTTGGGCGCGGCTGCGGCTCTCAATGTCCAGGAGCAGTTCTCGGTCATTGACCAGAGCTTTTGGCGGTCATGCGACGCGGCGCTCTCGACGGGGACGGGCGCCGTTACGTTCACTGGCATCGTGGCCGAGGATCAGAAATACGGCTACCAGGCAGTCGTTTCCGGCATACAGCTTCGTCTGACCGACCTGATCATCCGGGATGTGTCAGACGCCGACTTCCATCTCGGCCTCGGATCGGGCGCGTTCAACTCGAAGCTGATCCTGCGGGATGCCATCTTCGGGGACCGCTCCGACCAGCTTGATCCGGTGGTCCGGTTCCACCAGCTCACCTCAACCGGCGGCGTCATCGCATTCGAGCAGGGGTTCGAGGCGATCAACGTCGAGTCGTTGGACGGGACCGCGATCCAGGGCGCGCTCGTTGAAGCGGTCGCGACCGACGGCACCGTGCTGGCCTCCGCAGTCACGGATGCGGCCGGGAAGGTCGCGGCCACGTTCTGGGAGTTCCTCGCGTTCACCTGCAACGTGGCGGGGGCGGCATTGCCAGCGGCGCTCTCCGCCCACGTCACGGCCGGGAAGCTCAGCAAGGTCGACCGCCGCCCGGTCGTGCTGCGGATCAGCAAGGCTGGCTACCAGACGGTCCGCGAGCACCACGTCCAGACCGGGACGCTGACGGAGGCGCGGGTCGTACTGCCACTGGAGGTCGAGGCCGCCGCGACCGTGGAGGCCAGCCAGGAGGAAGCGGCCTGCGCGGTCTCTGACCTGACGCTCGCGTTGACCGTGGCCGACGATTCGCCTGCGGCCGTCGTCTCGGTCGACCAGGTGGCTGCATGACGGTCCAGATCGGCGACGAGACGGCCGGCGCGGCTTCGGGGGGTAGCTCCGCCGCGCTCGCGAGCGGATGGATCCTACTGCCCAATGGTGGGCTGAACATCGGGGACGGGTGGGCGGCGGTCTCGCCGGCCGGGTTCCAGGGAGCGGGCGTCCAGTTCGAGGGCGACCAGTGCGGGGTGCTGCGCGGGACCGAGGGCGGACCAGGGTTCCAGCCCTTCGGCATTCTGCGGCGTGACTTCGCGCCCTCCATCGACCTGACCACGCACGGGAAGCTCCGATACCGGTACCGCATCCTGGTTGGGGGCTACACGTTTCAGCAGATCACGACCTACTACTCGTCCGCTTTGTCGAGAGCGAGCAGCAAGAGTTTCGCGAACATCGGCTACACCAACGGGGCGTGGGTCCTGAGCCCTGAGTTCGACCGGCCGACCAACGCGGCGCTTCCCGGCGGGCCGGTCGATTGGGCTGCGGTCGAGCGGATCGACCTGACCTTCGAGAACATCACCGGCTCTCCGTTCGGACCACCGGAGAACTTCTACGTCGACGCCCTTGAAGGCGAGCTCCGGATCGGCGGGCAGGTCATCTCGGTCGACGTGGTGATCTGATGGCGGTCGTGGGCAAGCACGTCATCTTTCAGAACACGAACCTGGTCCTGTCGTTCACCGTCAAGGACAAGGCGAAGGCCGCGGTCGCGATCAGCAAGGCCCGGTTCGTGCTGGTCCTGGACCCGGATACCATGACCTCGCTCACCTGGGACAAGCAGATCACGACGACGTTGACGGTGGACGGCCAGATCACCGACGCGGCGAACGGCGTCGGGGTCTTCTACGCGACGAAGACTGAGACGGGGGCGCTGACCCGGAAGCACAAGGCCGGTTTCTATACCGGGTTCATCGTCGTGAGGCGGACCAGCGACTCGAAGGACTTCACGGGCTACGAGGCCGAGTTCTACGTCCGGCCAGGCGTCGACGCGGGGACATAACCGATGGCCGAGTTTCACGGCACCTTCACCAATGCGTACTGCGGGCTCGACGACGTGGTGCGCGAGTCCCGCATCCGGCTCTTGGCCGACTCCCGCCCCTCGCTCGGGGACGCGGCCGACGTCGCGGAGTTGAGCGCGAACGACCTGACGATGTGGCTCAAACAGGCCGGGCAGACCGCGATTACGCCCGCGACCGTGACGGCCGGGAGCATCGAGGCGCTCGCGCTCCGGAAGATCAACGCTCTACTGGCGGCGGCCGACCTGATCCGCGCGCTCCCCGAACGCGAGCGGTCCACGCAGAACGCCTCGGTCGGCGCGCTGACCGAAGAGGCCGAGAAGCGCAAGACCGACCTGCTTTCCTACCTCGACGAAAGCGGGGGCGTGTCTCTGCTCTGGAACCATACCCGGAGCGGCGATACGGCGGTCCAGACCGACGACGACCAGGGAGAAGAGGAAGATCTGACGACCTACGTTACGCACCGGACGAGGTTCTGATGGCCTCGCGGGTCGAGCGCCTCTGGAATGGGCAGCGCCTGGAGGACATGTCTCGCGTCCGTTCGCTCGGAGCGCGGCTCCAGGAGCTGAACCCGTTCGAGCCCGGGGCGCTGGAGGAGGTGCTCCTCCCGAAGCTCGCGCGCCTGAACCGCCGGCAGGAGCGGGAGTTGTTCGCCTCCGAGGGGGCGGAGGGCGGGGAGGCGTGGCGGCCCCTATCCAGGCGCTACGCGGAGCGCAAGGCGCGGATGGTCGGCGGGCAGCCGATCCTCGTCTGGAACGGAAAGCTCCGACGCGATCTGAGTAGAACCGGGCCCGACCACATCGCCCGCTTGGCGGCCGGCACCGGCACCGTGATGGAGTTCGGCGCGCGGAACCGCCTGGGCGGCATCCACACCTTCGACGGCGTTCGGCGCCGGATCGACACGCCCGATGAGGACCGCTCGCTGAGGCCCGAGAAGATCAGGAGGGCGCGTCGCGCCAAGCCGACCCGGCGCCCGGCTGGGTTCTTCAGCTACCGACGGCGCCCGACCTTCAGCGGCTCGTATGAATTCGTGAAACGGAACGTCATCCAGAAAACGGACGAGCAGCGCGCCGACTTCGTGCGCGCGACCGCCGCCTACCTGAACGGCCGCTGCCTCAACACCATGCGCGCCGCCAACGGCCTGCCGCGGCTGAGCGACGAGGCGGCATACCAAGTGGTGGCGCGGAGTATGAGCTTCAGCGAGGTCCGCGAATGACCATCCTCGGTGTCGAGCCCGTCATCCGCCGCGCCCGCCTCGCGATCGAGGAGCGGCTCGCGACCAGGATGGACGAGGTCGCGAAGGCCCACGCGGACGGGTTCGCTGTTCCGCTCCCACGCCCAGGGATGGTTCCGGACGGCGACTACATGGAGTACGACGGCCGCCACGAGGATACGGTCCAGTTCCCGGCGGTCGCGATCTACGCCACGGCCCAGACGGCGCGCAGCCTGGAGGCCGCGGTGGTCGCCTCCTCGGTCTCGCTCCGCATCCGCATCCTCGACCAAGCGGAGGAGGGCCACACTCAGGACATGTTCCGCCGGGTCTGGCGTCTGGAGGCAGCGATCCGCGACATCCTGCTCTACCGGGCCTCCGGGCTCCAGACGGTGGAGAACACGGTTCAGCTCGTTGCCGGCAACCTGTGGCGGGCCAGCACCTATGTCCAGCCGCGGACAGGCGCCTTGCAGTGTGATCTGGAGTTCGATTGCCGCCTCCACGAGACGGCGTGATCAGGAGGTAGCGCATGGCCCTGCCCAGCACCTACCAGCGCGGCATCGACGAGAAGGTGTTCGTCGAGGTCGAATCGACCTACGGCGCCGTCTCGACCGCGATCCCGGCCATCACGGCCGCGATCCGGCACATGGCGCCCGCCGTGATCCAGATCGGCGACCCCAAGATCCTGCGAGGCGACCAACGGAACACGCGGTCCGTATCTGAGTACTACACCGGGAAGGTCTCGCCTGGTCCGTGGAGCCTGCGGTCGCAGGTGCTGCCGGTGGATGCGTCGACCGCGCCCGACGTCGGCGACTTGATCGAGGCCCACATGGGGGGGGTGGCAGCTACGAACAATTACTCGCTGACCGAGACGCTGACCAAGACGCTCAGGGTATGGGCGTTCCGCGGCAACGAATCCCTCCAGGCGGTCGGCGCGTACGTCGACCAGATGGTGCTCGACGCTCCCGACAACGACTCGCCGTTCTTCGAGTTCAGCGGCCCGGCGGCCCGAGTCGTACGGACCGGGCGCGGTGGCATCGCGTCGGGGACGAGCGGGACGGATCAACTCGTCCTCGATTCGGGCCACGGGGCTCGGTTCGAGGTTGGGTCGCTGGTCAAGCTCCGGGACGCGGCCGACGCGACCGAGGTGTCGCACCGGATCACGGCCATCGTGACCGACACGCTGACGGTCACGCCCAACCTGACCAAGACCTACGACACCACCGACGACATCTACCCCGACGAGCCCGCCAGCCTGACGCTCGCGGGCCTGCCGATTCCGGCGTCCCGCAACAGCTTCACCATCGGCGGCAGCGCGGTCGACATTGAGCTCGTCTCGTTCCGGCTCACCAGCCAGAACCAGGGAAGGCTACGCACGATGGAGCGCGGGAAGACCTACGCGACTGGGTTCGAGGTCGGGACCGACCGGGACGTGCGGGTCGAGGTCGCGCTCTACGGTCGGCAGGCCGTGACCCAGATCCTCGAGAAGGCGCGGGCCGCCACCTCGATGGCCCTGGTCTGCACGCTGGGCGACACGGCCGGCGCGAAGCTCGTGGTGACAGTCAGCAAGTGGGTGCCGGACGTCCCTTCCATCAACGAGGCGGAGCGGGGCGACCAGATCCACCGCTTCACGGGTCGCGCGATGGCGAGCAGCGTCTTCAATGACGAGTACTCGATTGACTTCCAGTAGGGTCGGCGGTCTGACGTTCGCGGAGGAGCCGGGCCTGACGGTCTGGCTCCGGCCGGTGCTGACGACGCCCTGGACATGGGCGCTGGACCGCGCAAGCCGCGAGGCCGAGAACGGGGCTACGGCGTTTGACTTCCGGACCTTCTACCTGCTGTTGTTCCGGCTCGGGGTCGAGGAACTGGAGGGCGCGGCCGGAGCGGCCGTCGGACCCGAAGGTCTACAGGAGGAGCTGCGGATCATCGGCCGGACATACCAGGCCGTCCGTCAGGACGTCGTGGACCGGCTCCCGCCCGAGTTCGTCTACCGGGTTGGACGCGAGGTGGCGGGCAGGCAGATGCCAACCGCGCCAGAAAAAAAAACCTCCGGATCGCCGTCTGGTGGAGCCTCAGTGAGCGCAACGACGGAACCTGGGACTGCGAGAGCTGCACCGATACGCAGCGCGTAGCACACGGCTACTACCAGCCGCGGCGCGCGCCGCTCGACCTGCGGATACCGGCCCTGCTCTACCGCTGCCCAGGCCGCGCGCTGCCGGCGGCGGCATGGGAGGACTACCGGGCGGCGCTGGAACTTCGGCGCGGGCTGCTACCACACCATGAGCCCACGATTCGACAGCGGGAGTGCCTCTCGGTCGTCGAGGACGCGGAAGACGAGATGAGCCGGTTCAAGAAGGCGGATCACGATGGCGCTTGAAGAAGAGATCCTTACCCGCTACGTCGTCGAGGACGACTCAACGGCGGCGCTTCGGGTGATCACGGATCAGACCGGGGA
>Ga0247727_10012294_pt1 | contig 14736 bp, 10 predicted proteins | sample WisWelCaveWW1625_FD_202498 | JGI IMG/M metagenome (GOLD analysis project Ga0247727, IMG submission 202498) | Biofilm microbial communities from Wishing Well Cave, Virginia, United States - WW16-25 | ecosystem: Environmental > Aquatic > Deep subsurface > Groundwater > Cave microbial mat | place... | reverse complement strand
TCCCCACCAGCGGGATCATGATCTCCGGGACGATCTTCTTCCCTTCCTTGGCCAGCTCGCACGCAGCCTCCATGATGGCCCGCGCCTGCATGCGGGTAATCTCCGGCATCGTAATCCCGAGTCGGCAGCCGCGCAACCCAAGCATGGGATTGAATTCGTGGAGTTCCTCGACGCGGGCCAGCAACCGGCGCTTTTCTTCGAGCCTGGGCCCGTCGCGCCCGGTCAGCTCCAGTTGCGCAATCTCCACCATCAAGTCTTCACGCTTCGGCAGAAATTCGTGCAACGGCGGATCGAGCAGGCGAATGGTGACCGGATAGCCTGCCATTTCGCGATAGAGCCCGATGAAATCCTGCTTTTGCAGCGGCAGGAGCTGATCGAGAAACTTTTCACGCTCTTCTTTGGTCCGCGCCAAGATCATCTTCTGCATAATCGGGATGCGATCCTCGGCAAAGAACATATGCTCTGTCCGACAGAGGCCGATCCCTTCCGCACCGAAGCCACGCGCGATCTTCGCCTGATCCGGCACATCGGCATTGGCGCGGACATGGAGTTTCCGTATGCGGTCGGCCCATGACAGAATCAACGCAAAGCGCCGGTACTTGTCCGACTTCTTCGCATTCAATTTGCCCTGGATGACTTGAATGATTTCAGATTCGACGACGGGCAAGTCCCCCTCATACACATTGCCGGTCGAACCGTTGATCGAAAGATAGTCCCCCTCGCGAAATACCTTGGCCCCGATGCGAACGGATTGGCCGTCCAGTACTTCCACCGCATCGCAGCCGGCCACGCAGACCTTACCCATTTGCCGGGCGACCACCGCTGCGTGGGATGTCATCCCTCCCCGCGCCGTCAAGAATCCGGCTGCGGCGTTCATCCCATGAATATCGTCCGGACTTGTCTCCTGGCGAACCAACACGACGCGGGTACCAGCCGCTTTCATCGTTACGGCCCGATCGGGAGTGAGGGCGATCTTCCCGGCTGCCGCGCCAGGACCGGCTGGGAGCCCTTTCCCCAGGGGATTGGATTTCGACTCTTCTTTCGTGTCGAAAATCGGATAGAGATATTGCGCCAATTGCTCCGGCCCGATCCGCTGCACCGCTTCCTGCTTCGAGATGATGCCTTCTCTGACCATGTCGACCGCAATTTTCACGGCGGCGATACCGGTCCGTTTGCCGACCCGGGTTTGCAGCATATAGAGCTTGCCCTCTTGGATCGTAAATTCCAAATCGAGCATATCCCGGTAATGTTTTTCGAGCTTCTTGTAGGTGTGCTCCAGTTCCTTGTAGGCCTCCGGCACATTCTTGGCGAGCGCATTTACCGGAAGCGGAGTCCTGATGCCGGCCACAACATCCTCGCCTTGGGCATTCATCAAACATTCGCCGAAAAAGTTCTTGCCGCCGGAGGCCGGATCGCGCGTGAACGCCACACCGGTGCCGCTCGTTTCCCCCATGTTGCCGAACACCATCGCCACCACATTGATGGCCGTGCCCCACGAGTCGGGAATCGCATAGAGGCGCCGATAGGTGACGGCCCGCGCCCCGAACCAGGAGGAAAAAACGGCGTTGACAGCCAAGCGAAGCTGTTCGAGCGGCTCATCGGGGAACTCTTTCTTGGTCTCTTCCTTGATGAGCGCCTTAAAGCTGGAGACCAATTCCCGGAGATGCCGTGCATCGAGATGGGTCTCGTGCGGCACGCCCACCTCGGTCTTCTTGTGCTTGAGGATCGCTTCGAAATGCTCGCGCGGCACGCCCATGACGATGCTGCCGTACATGGACACAAAGCGCCGATAGCTGTCCTGGGCAAACCGATCATTGCGTGTTTTTGCCGCCAGCCCCTCGACCGTCTTGGTCGTCAGACCGACATTCAGCACCGTGTCCATCATGCCCGGCATCGAGGCCCGGGCGCCGGACCGCACCGAGACCAGCAACGGCCGCTCAGGATCGCCGAACCCCATGCCCATCGACCGCTCGACCCGCTTGAGCGATTTCAACGCGGCGTCCCACATGCCGGGAGGATACTGTTTCCCGTTCTTGTAATATTCGACGCAAGCCTCGGTGGAAATCGTGAAGCCGGGCGGAACGGAGATGCCGAGATTCGTCATTTCGGCAAGCCCGGCGCCTTTCCCGCCGAGGAGCTCTTTCATGTTGGAGGTCCCTTCGGCCGAGCCGTCACCAAAGTAGTACACGTATTTCTTTGCCACGCTGCCCTCTTCTTGGCGTTGACTTCAGTTCAATTCAATGGACGAGTGATGCCCCGTGGCCGGCGGCGGATTCGAGACGCACCCGATACCGGCCGACCAGATACCATTTCGCCACCAGTCCGAACGCAATGACTGCCACGACAAACAGCATCAATATGAGCAACCGATAGTCGGCGTGCCCCACCCGATCCACATAATACTGCCCGTCCGGCCCGTGACGAAGCTTGATCTCCCGTTGAATCTGGTGAGTCTTGCCTGACGGATCGGATAGATTGATCCACTCCGAGCAGAGACGCACCGGTTCTACCGTTCCCGTAACGGACTGCCAGCCAAGCCGGAGACAAATATCCTGTTTGGAGTTGAATACATCGGGAGTCGTTACCAGTTCATCAAGGTTAATCCCACTGGCCCATAACCCAACCAAAACGATCGCGTTGCAGAGAATTATCATGGCGAGAGACACAGCGATGGTGAACCGACGGACCTTCCTCGCCCGACGTTGATCGTCTGATGATGGTTGGGAAAGAGACGCTGTACCCATGGACTGCTCCATACCGTACTGCCCCTATATTGTTCCCTCGCCTATCTCTCCCTAGGAATGGCACCCGTGCTGGTCTCATTGCGGCCGTTGAGCAAGGCCCGTCCTCGGGCGCGCGCTCCGGCAGCAGGAGGTCAGCATGGGTACCATTCCATGCTCTACCCTCCTTGTACCACAATCTGCGAAAAGTCCGCGAATGAGTTGAAGAAGTCATCCACTTCCTGGAGCAGCGACAACCGATTACTCCGAACGGCCGGATCTTCTGCATTGACCATAACCGCTGTGAAGAATGCATCGATGGCAGGCTTCAGACGCACCAGCGCGTCCAAGGCCTGGCCATACTCCCCACGGGTTATCGCGGACATCATCTTCTCCCGTTCTTTCGCCGTGGCCTGGTAAAGCGCCGACTCCGTGGGATGTTCGAACCGCGCCTTGTCGACCGGCTTGCGGTCCCACTGCTCTTTCTCGACAAGCCGGTGTGCACGCTTGAAGCCGACGATCAATGGATCAAATTCCGGCTTCGTTGTCACGGATTCAAGCGCCTTCATTCTCAGTACAAGATCAACGAGATCCAGTGTCTTGTCACGGGCCGGCTTGAGTACCGCCTCAATGACATCGTCTCGCAAGAGATGGACAACCCTGCCGTAATGTCGTACCCGCTCAAAAATGAACTCCGTCATCCGGCGCTGTCCCTCCTGCTCGGAATCCGGAACCCCCTTGAAGCCATCGTCGTTGACTAAGTTTCTCGCATTTTCGATGAGGTGCTCCAAGTTAATGCGCAGGTTTCCCTCAAGAATAATCCGGACGATGGCCGTGGCATTCCTGCGCAGAGCAAAGGGGTCTTCCGAACCGGTCGGCACGAGACCCACGTGGAAGAACGATGCCACCGAATCCAGCCGATCGGCCAACGACAGTATCTGGCCAGCTATAGTCCGGGGCAATTCACCTTCGATCGATCGCGGCAGATAATGCTCCCTGATGGCCTGACTGACCGCCTCGGATTCGCCATCATGTTTCGCATACTCGCCCCCCATGATGCCCTGCAGTTCAGGAAACTCACCGACCACACCGCTTAGAAGGTCAGCCTTGCACAGATTCGCAGCCCTCTCGCACACCTTTTTCAGTTCGCCGTCCTGAGGCTGCACATGCGAGGCGATGAGGCCGGCCAGCTTCCTGACTCGTTGTTGTTTTTTCTCCATGGTCCCGAGCTTCTGGTGGAACGTGATACCGGCGAGCTTCGTCACACGTTCCTCGAGCTTGACCTTCCGGTCTTCGTCAAAAAAGAACTTCGCATCGGCCAGACGCGCAGCCAGGACCCGCTCGTTGCCTTCGCGAATCAACGACATGTTCTTGAGTTCGTTGTTCGCGACCGCAATGAAATGCGCGGCAAGCGATCCGCTTTTCTTATCGCGCAGCGAAAAGAACCCTTGATGCTCTTTCATCGAGGTGATCAAGACCTCTGACGGCACAGCGAGATACTCCAGCTTGAAACTTCCGAGGATGGCACAGGGCCATTCCGTCGTGAACACCGCCTGTTCCAGTAAATCCTCGTCGGCATTGAGTCTTAGGCCTGCACTATGGCAGATATTCTCCAGCTGTTCACGGATTGTGACACGACGCTCTTCCTGATCCGGCAACACACCCTGCCGTTTCAACAACCTGCAGTAGGACGAATGATCCGAAACCGTGATGGCCTTGCCGTTCCCCATCACGCGATGGCCGTAAGTTTTGTTGCCCGCCTTGATACCCGCGACCTCAATCGGCAAGACGGCCCCGCCATACAGCGCAACGAGCCAACGGACTGGACGGGCGAAGCGCATACCCGCTTCATTCCACTTCATCGTTTTGGGGAAAGACAGTTCGCCGATGATCTGCGGCAGGATTTCGAGCAGGACTGGCTTGGCCGGGCGTCCCGCATCCTCTTTGACTGCAAACAGATATTCACCTCTCGGCGTTTGCCTCACTCGGAGACTCTCGACCGGCACGCCTTGACCCCTCGCGAAACCTATCGCGGCTTTGGTCGGCTGGCCTGCCTGATCGAATGCGACGGATTTCGACGGCCCCATGGCTTCATTGGTGAAAGCCTTTTGGTGACTTGCGAGGCGCTGAACTACCAACGAAAGACGTCGTGGTGTTCCATACGCGTTGATCGAACCATATGAAAGCCTGTGGTAACCAAGGGAGAAGGCAGCCCGTTCTGTCAGCGAGGAGAGAGCAGGAGCGATAAATTGGTATGGCAACTCCTCGACACCGATTTCGAGCAACAGCTCAGCCGTACCCGACGAATGAGCCTTAGGTTGAGCTATCTTCGTTGACGTCTTTTTCATGAGTGAGCTGTCGTACGTCTGAAACCCACTTTCAATCGAAACCCTCTCATGGATTTCTCGCGCTCCTTGAGCGGATTGCCCATTGCTGTGCGCTCTTCGATGTACCGTTCGGCACATTGGCGAGCCAGTGCCCGTATGCGACCGATGTAGCCGGTCCGCTCGGCCACGCTGATCGCCCCGCGGGCATCGAGCAGATTGAAGAGATGCGACGACTTGATACAGAACTCATAGGCCGGGAGCGTCAATCGTTTCTCGCGATTTGCCAGCAGGCGCTTGCATTCCCCTTCGAACGATTGAAACGTGGCCATGAGCATTTCCACATCGGATTCTTCGAAGTTGTAGCGTGACCCCTGAACCTCGGTCTCGTGATGGATGTCCCCATATTTGATCGAGTCCGTCCAGGCGAGATCGAACACGTTATTCACGTGTTGCAGATACATCGCGATACGCTCAGTTCCGTATGTGATTTCGACGGTAATGGGATTCAGCTCGATCCCGCCGATTTCTTGGAAGTAAGTGAACTGGGTGATCTCCATCCCATCAAGACGCACCTCCCAGCCCAGGCCCCAGGCGCCGAGCGTGGGGGACTCCCAGTCGTCTTGAATGAACCGGATGTCGTGCTGTTTCGGGTTAATCCCCAATTGAACAAGACTCTCCAGATACAACGTTTGAATGTTGTCCGGCGCCGGCTTCAGCACGACCTGATACTGATAGTAGTGCTGCATGCGATTCGGGTTCTCTCCATATCGTCCATCCGTGGGACGTCGGCATGGTTGGGGATAGGCTGCCCGCCAGGGTTCCGGACCAAGGGACCTGAGGAACGTGGCTGGATGAAAAGTGCCGGCTCCCATTTCCAGATCATAGGGTTGATGAATGACGCAGCCTTGGTCGGCCCAGTATCGATGTAACGTGAGAATGAGATCCTGGAAGGTCACGAACAATCCAGTCGTTGTTGCGGAGGTGTGAATTTTCGCACTGGCAGGATGCGGAAAAAGTCCGCTAGCCAACCTTGTTTACTTGGTTTGTTCGGTCTGTCTGGTATATTTGGTTGCATGAGACTCACCAGATAGGCCAGACAGACCAAATAACCAGACAGACTGGGCTGTCTCGACGAGCGGATCATCGAAGTTCTAGTGTGACGAAATCGTTTTCCCGCAGCCTGCCAAACTCATGGAAACGAGCGAAGAAACTAACAGGAATCTGCAGAGCCTGTCAAGGCACAACCCCTCTAGGATCAACAAGTTGCACACGGTATATCTGTAGAATGTATGGTTGTTGGAGATCAGATCCCCATGAATTATTCCGGTCAAATTTGTTAGGTCGACTCTTGACAGGAGCGTTGTTGGTAGCATATTCTTATGTTTGTTGATTAACTTACTAGTATTTATATCAACCTTACTCTTATGAAGCTCTCCAAGAAAAGTGAATACGGCCTTCGTGCACTGCTTGAGTTCACACTCGCCCATGGCAGGATGACGCTACAACGGCACCAGATTGCGACCCGCCAACACATCCCGCTCGAATTTCTTGAACAGATCCTCCTGGCACTGAAACGAGCCGGCCTCCTCTCCAGTCGTCGAGGGATGAAAGGCGGCTACGCACTGATTAAGCCTCCGGGAGAGATTACCCTCGGCCAAGTCATTCGCATTTTGGATGGCCCCCTCGCTCCCATTGGATGTGTGAGCAAGACGGCCTTTCAGAAATGTGGAGACTGCCCCTATGCCGAACACGCCCAATGTCCGGTGCAGCATGTGATGGGTTCGGTGCGCGATGCCATTGCCGGCATCCTGGACCACTACACGCTCGACGACTTCGCCTCCGGGCACCGCAAAGGATAATCATGGATCTCGTCGTGCTCGTGCTGATCACGTTCGTAGCGGCCACCGTCAACGGTGCCTTGGGGTACGGCTTTTCTTCGATTACGGTTCCAGTTGCGCTGCTCTTTTACACCAATCGTATTCTGAATCCGGCGTTGGTCCTCGTGGAATTGGTGATCAATGGATACGTCCTCTTCATCAACCGCAAGAGCATCCCGAACATTTGGTGGCGCGTGGCGCCCATTTTGATCGGCCTCCTTATCGGTGTCGCAATCGGCAGCTATATTCTCTCCCTCGTTCATCCGGCCTGGGTAAAGTTTGTGACCTACTTCATGCTGTTGCCGTTGATTCTGCTCCAAGCTGCCGGTATCAGAAAGCCCATCCAGGCTGAGAAAGCTATCGCAATTCCCTTCGGAGTGGGAATCGGAACCCTATATTCCGTCACCACCATCTCAGGCCCTCCCCTTGCGCTCCTTTTCAACAACCAAGGGTACGCGAAACAAGATTTCCGGGCCGCGCTGGGCGTTATTCGAGTGGGAGAAGGGGTCTTGACGGGAGTGGCCTACTATTTAATTGGACTCTACAGCTACGACAGTATGGAAATCATTCCGTATATCGTCCCCAGTGTCCTTTTGGGAATTCCTCTCGGGAGCTACCTTATTCGCTGGATGGACCCTGAAACGTTCAGGCGGATCTGCATGGCCTTCGATGCCTTGATCGTCGCATTCGGATTATCTAGGGTGCTCATCGAATTGAACCTGGTCACCGCCTTCAACACGTACAGCATTCTCACGATCGTGATGATTCTCAATGCTTACTTACTGGTTCGATTTTTTCAGAACAGGACCGTCCCATAAGGGAGAAGTGAACGAACACCGACCTGGCCATCGACAGCCCCACCGTTCACCGGAGACGTCGCCATACGTTTCGGTTCGTCATCGTCCACCGCCTGCACAACAACCGGCAGACTTTCGAATATGACGCAGAACCTCAGCGCCACGCACTGTGGCGCGTGACGCGCGAGACTTGCGAGAAAGGCGCGACGTGGACAGATTGGATTTCCACCTCGCCCCGCCTGTCTCGCTCGACTATCCCGCGGGAGCGTTCTGTTGTGCCGCTCGACTGAGCTCGTCGCAGGCACACGTGTGAACCATCGAAATTCTCGCCTGCCAACGTGATACCCTTATTTTCCAGAGACTAACTGACTCACATTGACCACAGTTGAGCCCTCTCCTATACTAGCAGAAGCTCGTAAGGAGGCACGCTGATGAAAATCGTGATAGGTCTACTTCTTGTAGTAGCCCTGGGGGTCGGAGTAATCCTGGCGCTTCCTTTCCTGATTGACCTCAACAAGTATCAAGATCAATATAAGCCACTCATCCAAGACGCGCTCAATCGCAAGGTTCAGCTGCAAGACATCCGCCTGACTATCTGGCCGCGGATCGGTGCCAGGGTGACCGGGTTTGCCGTGCTGGACGACCCGGCATTCGGCTCAACCCTCTTTACCTCTCTCACGTCGCTGGACGTCGGGGTCAAACTCTTGCCTTTACTCAGCGGCAAGGTCGAGGTAGAAGAACTCACGCTCCGTAATCCTGTTATCACGGTCATCAAGAACAAGAACGGCGTTCTGAACGTCTCGACCATCGGTCGTACAGGCGTTGAGCTGCCGAAAACTCCATCGCGAGCGCCCATTCCATCGACCGAAGGTCCGCTCAAAATCCTGGCACTGCTGGCTGTGGATCGAGTCTCCATCGCTGGCGGGAAACTCACCTATCGGGATCTGTCAGCTGCCAAGCCGACCGAGTATATCTTGCAGGATATGGAGCTCCTCCTCCAATCTGTTCGGCTCGGCCAATCCCCGAGGCTCCATGTTGGAATGCTCGTCCAACCGTTGAATCTGCCGGTGAGGCTCGACGGTACCTTTGGCCCGTTGAAAGAATCCGCTGATATTGATGCAATCAATCTCCAACTCGTTTTGGGGAACATCGATTTCACCATCTCCGGAAAAACGGTCGGGCGAAACGCCAGCCTGAACATCAGTGCACCGGTCATCAATACGGCCAATCTGCCGGTCTCCATGCCATTCCAAAAACCCATTGATGTGAAAAATCTCCAGATTGCAGCTGACGTACAAGGCCAGGACGTGCTGTTACAGAACTTCTCCTTTCAGCTCTTCGATGGACAGGTGACGGCAAAGGGAAGGGTCACGTCCGGCTCCGAGACACCACCGTTCACCGGCAAAATGACGATTCAAGGAATGCAACTCGGTCCGGGGCTCAACGCCCTGGCAACCACCCAGGTGTCGATCAACGGAACGGCGGAAGCCGACCTCGCCGTGCGAGGCCGTGGATTCTCTATGCCGGACCTCACGAAATCATTGGAAGGCATGGGGCACGTGGCTGTGAAAGACGGCAAAATCGACGGTATGAATCTGCTTCAGGAAGCCATCTCCATCCTCAAAGTTATCGGCGTTTCGCTTGATAACGCCAAGGCAACGGCTTTTTCAGCGATCGAGACTGATCTCGTCATCAAGCAAGGGATGATCCACGTCCAACGGCTCTTGATCGATAGCCACGACTTTCAGGCCATAGGAGCAGGCACCATCGGATTCGATCAGACGCTGAACCTCACCGTGAACCTTAACCTGTCGCAGGAGTTAAGTCAGAAGATCGCAAGCTCATCGCCTGCCGCCAAGCTCGCGATGAAAGAAGGCCGCATGAGTCTTCCGCTGGTGATTACTGGAACAGCACAGGCGCCATCGTATGGGCTAGATATGAAGGCCCTAACCGGGAAAGTTCAGGAACAAGTGCAGAAGAGAGTTGAAGAAGCGGTTGGTGGACTGCTGAAAGGGACGACAAAACCAAAAGACTTAAAGCAACAGGGCCAAAACCTACTCAAAGGACTGTTGGGACGCTAGCCCGCATTATTCATGGCTGGTATTAGGTTTTATCGAGGGGCTCAACAACATGATCCGGTTTCTTCAGCGACGTGCTTATGGCCTGCGAGATGAGGAGTATCTGCGCTTGAAAAACCTCACGCACGTTCCCGCAGAATTCGCGGAAATTTAGAAAGACTGAAAACCTACCCACTCGTTTGGGAGTATAGCCCCTGGACTGAAACCACTCACTCAGATAATTCAGGCCGCGCAATAACAGCGGACCTCCGCCGAGGGCTACTGCATCAACAAGACAATACCAGACGGCCACACCGCTTGGGGGGTTTCCCTGAGACAATCCAAAAACGGGGTCTACATCCGCCCATCTCCAGGCTCCGGCCGCTGTGCCAAGTATCTCCAGCCATGTAGTAATAAAGAAAGCCGCGAGATACACTAATGGCGAGCGACCTTTAAAAAGACAGACCAAAAACACACAAAACAGTAACGCACCCCCTGAATCACCCTGTTCTGCGAACCCGCTGACCCCCCAAATTGACCATACGCCGCACACCGCTATTACGGTTGTGGTGATTGCTCTTGCATATCTGATAAACAGCCCGGAACGCGCCAACGCAATGGAGGATAAATACACCATTCCGTGACCAAGCGGCACATAGGCTGGTACGTTCTCAAACCGATAGGTGTATCCACCCATATAGACAGAAGCCACGTACTCGCCAATTGTCGTAAACGCGACAGCCACGACAACCTGTAATCGTACTTCTCTACTTTCACCGAGCAAAAACCCGACTAGACATGCCAACGCGATACATCCTAGGGCATATTGTCTTGCTAAGCTCCCGCTTACTTCAAAAGTCATACAGACCGCTACACAAAAAAACGTAAATGCCGCGATAATGTAATCCCGTTTCCTGTGAGCATACGCGGCATTAATTTGTGGAAAATGGCGTAGCAATCTCGACCTCATTGAATGTCAGCCCCTCTTGAGTCTGTTACTTATACTCGATTGTCCGGCCATACAGGAGCATGCGTAGGGAACACCGTCCTTCGTATCCGGCAAGGATTCGCCACCAAAGGTGTCCACTAATTCGGGGGAGGATCAACCTCAACATATGTCAGATTCAAACAGATCGGTGCAATGGATTCTCTTGTGTCAGAAATCTAACCTGTAACCAGACTCACGTCAACTCAACTGGAGTCAGCCGAAAGCCTGAGTAGTCTGGCTGATGCCAATTTCTTAGCCTGTTGGGGAGGAACGATCAGGAGTCACCCACGCTCACCACTGCCGGTATCTACCCGATAAACAGAAACGCCTGGCCGCAGCGCCAAGCACACTCCCTGACTGTGATGAGCTAACGACCCGTCTGGCGCAAGGAGGGAGGTTTCTGGCAACAACTCAAGACTCATGTAGGCTCCACAAATATCCTGTGAGCTCGGAGATAACCTTCCGCGATCAGGTGATTATGGATGAGCCCCATGGTATGCGGGAGAAACTGAGTTGTTCGAAAACGCATGGCTGGAGGGAGCGCTGTAGTCAGATTCCAGCCTCCCGCCAAGGATGAAGAAGTGCGGTATCTGTAAACTGGGTCTGGTCACACATTACGGCGTGATGACGGCATCTGCTACCATAGCCGTTCCAGAAACCAAAGAGAGGCGATGGGTTCAGTCTTTCTCTTTTTCTTTCTCCTTCAACACCATCTTGCCCTGAGCCAGGCTGGCAGTGAGGTCATGCTCCGGGACTTTCTTGTGTACCAAGTTCTGATGGCAATCGATACAGGTTGCGCCCTCCGTTTCCATCTTCTTGTGCGCAGCCTTAGCCGACGCGCCTGGAGGCTTGGTATTCTTGTGGCAAGCCCGGCAGGTGGAGCTGTCCCACCCCTTCAGTTTCATGCGCGCCCGGTAGGCCGCCTCCGGGCGTCGCTCGTTGAATTTTTCGATCGTAGAGTAATCGACGGTGAACTCATCGATAAGGAACGGCAGCCCATCCACCACATGCGTCCATACCGCCAGGTGGAAGTTGGACAAGCCCTGGGGAACGTGGCAGTCCTTGCAGCCAGGATCGGAGCCGAGCGCGCCCCAGTGCGAGGATTTCTTCAACTCCTCATAAGGGTAAGTCTCGGAATGGCAGCTCACGCAGAACTCGGTCCTGGATATGGCGGCCTCGCCGCCGAATACCACGACAATCGATCCGACTGCAAGAACTGCGCCGAGAAGTATGGCGCCGCCCGACCATCCCCCTGCCATTACTCCTCCTTGCCTATCTCGGCCGGTTTGGCTTCCTTTTGGAACTCCTCATGAAACTTCGGGGCAGGGGGGCCATCAAACGTGCCCGCTAGTTTGAAGTGTTCATGCATGGCCTTGTTGTTGCGCACAGACTTTTCAAAGTCGAACTCATACTTCTTGTCCACCTTGGGGGTGAACGGCGTGTACGGTTTCTTGACGCCCTTCCACGGCGAGCCTTCGTAGTTCAGGTGGCAGGCGTTGCACTTCTCAATGAACTCAAACTCTTGTCCGGCCTCCACGAGGGACTCACGCGGCGTGACCTTTTTCGTCTTTTCAAAAGCCTCACCTGCCTTACGGTGAACCTTGCGATAGTCGGGCCCAGCCCCATGGCAGGATTCACAGCCCACACCTATTAAGAACTTGTCCGGCTCCGTAATTTCATACCCGCCTTCCACCCCGAACCCAGTCACGTGGCAGCCGATACAATCCTTGTCCTTAGTGAAGTCTTTCTTAGGGTCGAGTTTCGCCTTGACCATGGCTTTGTTCTTTTCCTTGTCCCTGTCGGCTTTGAGCGAATCGACAGCTTTGGCGTGGGCGGTCTTGATCCACGAGTCGGCCTCACTTTTGTGGCAATTACTGCATTTCTTCCGCCCCTCGAAGGCGGTTTCTGCGGCAGCGCTTCCGACTAAGACCGCGAACAACGCTCCAACGGCGAGTGCGTATGTCATGGGATGCTTCACGGTATCTCCTTTCTAAGAAAACCTACTCGTTGTCGTACCATAAAAATTGTTCGTGGCTTTACTCTATCGTCAGTTGAAAAGATTTACAAGGACCGGTAATCCAAACCTCAGCCACTAAAGAAATCAGCTACTGGACGGCTGCGTAGCTGGAATCTTATACACCCAATAGCCGCCGTGATTATAAGTGGGCTGCAACGCTTGCAGCTCAAGAGGCGTCCGGTCCATGAAGGGCAGCATCTGAGAGAGGAGAGTCTTGCCGTTCTTGCTTTCCTTGATGAAATAGGCTCGCACCATCCTGTCGGAGAGAGATTGGAGCGTGTACGTCTCGTAGTTGTTGTCTTTCATCCAGGTCTTCACTTGCGCCGCCAAGCCGTGCACGTTGCCGGTTAAGGGGAAGTCCTTAAAGGCCATGTCGAGGCGCTCAGGACGCATCAGCCCCAACTTATAAAGGTCTGTGACATGGACGACCACATAGGCTTCGCGCGCGCCGGCCAATTCGCGCAGCATCGCCACGCCTTTCTCTGAATCCGCCGCTAGCGCGTCAGCGAAACGCTGAAACGTCCGACTCTCTCCGTCCGACTCGGGAGTTCCCCAGAACTCTTGTTCATATTTTTTAATGGTCTTGTCGCGCCCCCTCCAATGTGAAAGTGCGATCATCGGCTCGCCGAGGTGGGACGTGAACAACGTGTCGCAGCCGGCGAGCAGTCGCATTTGGCGTGAGGTGTCCCACCAGGCAAGAACGACTGCGCCCTTCGGCACGTACTTGGCAATCTCTGTCGCGACTGTGGTCAGATCGGATAGATTGGTATCAATGAACCCAACCGGTTCGCTGATGAGGTTCTCCCAGTTGAGCAGCACGGGCTGGGTGTCGCCGCGGGTCGCGCGATGGGCCACGGCGATGGGCTTGTCCATAGATTCCACCCGTACCTCATACTTGCCTATTTTGAGGTCCGGCCAAGCCTGCAACCCTAAGTTGACGAACTTGCCGACCCCTCCCTCCTCAACCAGTTGGTAATGGTACGGTGCGGGCACCGGCTTGAGCCAGAGGTATGCGAACCAGCCGAGCACAAAAAGTCCTCCCGTCACCAGAACAATCCCCAGTGACGGGAGGACTCTATTGCTTGGTCGCGTCAGCGCTCCTTCCATTGTCTGCGCTGCGCCCGCTTTCACCGACCGTTGTTCTTCTTGCGCCTGCCCCAGCCAACGAGCGCGATGCCACCGGTTAGGAGCATGCCGCCACCCACGCTACCGAGCGTGATCTTCCTGTCTGTGCCGTCGAAGAAGTCAAGCAGGCTCGTCTTGTTCCCCTCGAGATTGGCTACCCGTTCCAGCAGTGCCTGCTGCTCCTTGAGCTTCGTGTCTTCGTCATTGATTTCGACATAAGCCCTGTTCATCGCCGCCCAGCCGACTGTATAGGTGAACCCCCAATGTTGGTGGGAGAGGGCTACGTGCAATTGCACCAGATGGTCTTCAGCCATTTCAAAGAGTTTGAGCTCGATCGCTGCAGGGTTGTTCCCCTTCGACCAGTAGATCTGGAAAAACTGCTCGAACGCTTCCACGACTGGCTTCGGAGGCACCGGTCGGTTAGTCTTCTGGCCTGTGAGGAGACCAGCCTCGTACTGTTTATGCACTATGTCGTGCGCCTCATCGTACTTATCAAGCCCCGAGTAGGTGCCATTGTCCATATACTCTAGGTAGGCACGGGTGTGGCTCTCAGAGTGGCATTGGGTACAGGTCTTGACCCAAGCATCCAGGCGCTTTTCGCCCCAGGCGGTCTTGATGTTTTCTCGGATGCCGGGCACAAAAGGATAGTTTGCCCAGCGGACTTTACGCACCACGTTGTGAGAGAACTTCCCTTGGTACTCCATGTGACAGCTCGCGCAGGTGGGTGCGGCCAGCCCGCCCTTGGCAATCTCGTCCTTGAGTTCCACGTTCCAATTCCAACTCTTCCCCTTTGCCTCATACTGCTTGCCATGCTTCGACATGGTGTAG
>Ga0247727_10012293_pt1 | contig 14736 bp, 11 predicted proteins | sample WisWelCaveWW1625_FD_202498 | JGI IMG/M metagenome (GOLD analysis project Ga0247727, IMG submission 202498) | Biofilm microbial communities from Wishing Well Cave, Virginia, United States - WW16-25 | ecosystem: Environmental > Aquatic > Deep subsurface > Groundwater > Cave microbial mat | place... | reverse complement strand
CCAATCGTTAGTTCAGACCTGGATGAATTCATTTAACTCTAATGACTGTAAATTAGCACAATTGTGGCATATTCAGTAGAGTAATTGGTGAGCTTTTAACAATTCGAGTTGATTAAATAATTAAACCGAGAATAAAACACATGGTAAAACAAACGACTCTTGATAGTTGGCTTTTACAACATTTTTCTGACCTTCTCAGAAAAGGAGCGTTAAACGTTGTAAAGACTGGAACCCCCATAGTTCTTTACAGAAACATGATAGAAGAAGAAGAAGATTCACATGAAGAGACAGTTTGTACCCTAACTGAGGGACATGTGATTGTCCAAGTTGTAACGTCAGGAGGAGTCATAGTGCCAAGCTTTCAGCAACAATTTGTTTTCACGTTTGATCAATTTCCAGACTGGTTGATGCGAAAAAGCAAAGAACTCTTGCTGCAATGCGTTGATTTTCTTGAAGAACAATTAAAGTAACAGATTATAAAACCATAAAAATGAAAAGTTTTCATGCGGTTATTAGAGTATCAGGCAAAAAGCTTGTTTGCTGAATACGGAATCCGCATTCCAAAAGGATTAACTTCTACAAGTATAGAGCAAGGCAGAAAAGATGCCAAAGTAATTGGGTTTCCTTTTGTCATAAAAGCCCAGATGGTAGTTGGTGGCAGAGGTAAAGCTGGCGCAATACAAAAATGTCATAATGCTGACGAGTTTGAGCTAAAATATCCAGAAATAATGCAAAAGATTGTCAAAGGAGAGAAAACAAAGGCGATCTTGTTAGAACAAATGCAAGAGTACAAAAAAGAATTGTATCTTTCCTTGTTCTTAAACAGAAGTAAAAGATGCTATACTGTAATAGCATCATCAGAAGGAGGTGTTGAGATTGAATCAGTCAAAAACCAAGTCATACGCGAGGTAGGACTTGGCTACGTTGATAAAAATACTGCAGAAGAGGTTGCAAAGACAATAGGCCTAAAGGATAACAGTATAGAAGAATTTGTAAGTCTGGTTCAAAAATTATCAAAACTTACAGTTGAAAAAGAGGCTGAACTTGCAGAAATAAACCCCGTGGCAATACTAAATGACGGTACCTTACTTGCGCTTGATGGCAAAGTAATAATTGATGACAATGCCATGTTCAGACACGATGAGTTAAGAAAGTTCCAAGAAGTGTCTGAGCTTGAAGAGCGCGCTGAAAAAAGCGGTTTTTCATTGGTAGAACTTGATGGAAATATAGCAGTCGTAGGAAATGGCGCAGGACTTGTCATGTCATCACTTGACATGCTTTCAGATCATGGAGGAAAACCAGCTTGTTTTCTTGATGTGGGAGGTGGTGCAACAACAGAAACAGTTTATGAAGCTCTTACTTTGATTAGTAAAATGAAAAAAGTAAAAGGAATTCTTGTAAATCTTTATGGTGGAATTGTAAAAACAACAACGGTTGCAACTGCATTTATCAAAGCATATGAAGACAAAATAATTGACATATCAGTATTTGCAAGAATGTCGGGAGCAGAAGCTGAAAAATCAAAAATGATGTTAAAAGATTCTCGTACAAAGATGTTTGACACTGTAGAAGAAGCAATCAATGCGGCAGTAATTGGAGTGAATAAAAGTGGCTGACCTTTTTGAAATTTTAATTGGAAAGGAAGGAGAAAAAGACTACAAGAAAAAACCAGTAATTGTTCAAGGAATTACTGGCAAATTTGGCTCTTTCCACACACAACAAATGATAGCATATGGAACAAATATTGTTGCAGGAGTAACACCAAGCAAAGGTGGCCAAAAGTTTGAGAATATTCCAATTTATGAGACAGTAAAAGAAGCTGTTTCTGCTACCGGTGCAAAAATTTCCATAGTCTTTGTTCCTGCCAAGTTCTTCAGAGATGCAGCAATTGAGGCGTTAGAAGCAGGAATCAAACTACTCATTGCCATACCTGAACATGTTCCAATACGTGATGCAATGACAATACTTGAACTTGCCAAGAAAAAAGACGCCATAATAATTGGACCAAACACACCAGGAATAATTGTTCCAGGAATAATAAAAATTGGAATCATGCCTGCAACTCCTTTCAAGCCTGGAAGAATTGCTGTGCTTTCAAGAAGTGGAACTTTGATGTATGAAGTTTCGCACAATCTTTCAGTTGCAAACCTTGGTCAAAGTGTATCACTTGGAATTGGCGGGGATCCGATTAATGGAACTACGGTAATTGAAGCATTTGACATGATTAGAAGACTACCTGACATTGATGGAGTAGTTGTCGTTGGTGAAATAGGTGGAGATGCAGAAGAGCTTCTCGCACAACATATCATTGACACAAAGTTTGACAAGCCAGTTGTTGCATATATTGCAGGCCGAGCTGCCCCAAAAGAAAAGAGGATGGGACATGCCGGTGCGATAATTTATGGAACATATGGTTCTGCAGAATCCAAAGTTTTCATGTATGCAAAAGCAAACGTGCCAGTAGCAAAAAGGCCTGCCGAGGTCCCCATGCTTTTAGCAGGTAAGCTTGGCGGCAAAAAGGGTTAGAATATAATAGAGTAAATCAGGAGAAATACAGAAATGCCAATCACTGACCCTCTAAAAAAACAAATTGCACAAAAGGCCAGACTTCACTTTAAAGTCTGCTTTGGTTGCGGTGCAAAGAACCCGATGGGTGCATCACGCTGTCGCAAGTGCCATAGTAGCTATTTACGACTCAAGAACAGAACGTTAGGAATTAAAAAGTAGTTCTGCTTCAAATTTTTTCGTGAATCTTTATCTTTTTCATTTGTTAAGAATTTGTATCATAATAGTGGATCGAGAGGGATCAAAGCCTGTGGGGTTATTTTGTAACGCTTAACGAAGTCGTGGCCGTATTTGACGCAATGTCTGTTGCAGTAGCTACAACTGTGTGAGTAGTACCTGTCTTTAATGGAGAAACATTCCAGTTGTACTGACATGTATTGACATTTTGACATGTTTTTACGAGTTTGTTGTCTATTTTTATTTCAATTAGGCTGATGCCATTTGCATCACTTGCATTTGCAGTTACCTTCACACTACCCTTCTTTGGTAACTTATCCGGAACTCCAGAAATTGAAATAGCTGGAGGTGTGGTGTCAGGAGGTAGTACGTTGTATGTAGCAGAAGCTGAAGTGGAATATGATGTATCGGCATTGTTTGTAGCAGTTTGCAATATTGTGTATGCAGATTCAACCGCACTAGAAGAAGACGTTATTGTAATTGATACATTAGAACTTGCACCTGGAGCCAAACTGACACTAGGTGATGGTGGTGATTGGGTCCATCCTAAAGGCAATGTTGGTACAATAGAGAAGGACGATGCAGGACATGCACCACTATCACCATTGACAATGTTGATGTTATAATTTAGAGAATTTCCAGCAAAGCCAGTTTGGCTTGATGGCGAAACAATCATGGTTGGGTTGGACCTCACACAAGTAGCAGTAAAGTCTATACTTACAGTAGCTCCACTAGAATTTACATCAAGTGTAGTAATTGAGAGGCTTTTGTACGGATCATAAAAGGCATAGCCAGAAAGTAATGCAGAATCAGTAAAGGTCGAAGTATTTGGAGTAGCATCTAAGAGCCAAGTTTGTTTTACGGTATTGTAATTTGGTGCAATTCTAATCGATACCCCATTTACAACAGAACTTGTTGATGAAAAACTATCAAACCCATATGGTTGTCTAAATTCCAAATAATAATAATCCAAAATATTTCCATTAGAATCTAAATTCCTTGGAATTCTAAGACTCTGAATTCCAGCTGATGATTGTTCAATTGGTGCAACAGTGTAGGTCCCATCAGAAGTTACAGTAATGGTGTTTGCTGCATCTAGCCAGTTTAGTCTTCCTTTATGGAAGTTATTCATATGATAAGAAGTCGCGCCTCCCATCACATCAAATGGATCGCCATATTCTGATAGTGTGCAAGAGTCTCCAATTATAGAAGGTACTCCTGCCAATTTGCATGAATAACTACTTGCATGATGTACGCCATAGTTGTGTCCTTCTTCGTGCGTTACTACTCTAATTGAGTATGTTCCTTGGACCCAAGCTTCTTTTCCACTGATGTATGCCCATCCCCAACCTGGACAACCTGGTGTTGAAGGAAATGCGTAGATGACATTATCATAATTGTTTATGTTAAATCCATCATTTGCTGCAAGTGTTCTAGCAGATGAACTAGCCGAACTGTAAGGACAGTTATTACTATTGATAGGAACTGTGTACCAACCAAAAACGTCACCTGTGCTATCAAGATAGCCTTGCGCACCTAGTTTCCCAAACGATATTTGTTGATAGTATGCGTTGTGTGAATTTGTTGCAGTAAATGTAACTGATTTGGCATGATCTTTTGTATATGGCTGCACAGGATTGTCTTGGAAATTAAACAAGATAACTGCAGTCTTTCGCTGTGTAATGGCAACTGGTTCAGAAGCAGAAATTACTTCAAAGCTGTTCCCTTGGTTTGGAACTGCAACATGCAAACCAATCTTTATTCCTTGTACTTTAACTATCGAGCCTGATAATATATCAGGAGGCGTTCCTTCAAAATGCAAAGATACTTGGTCTTCAGAGATGGTCATAAAGTAATAATGTTTTGATATATTATTGGCAAAATCATCAGAGTGCAAATGATCAAGTTTTCCTTCTAAAAGTACTTGCTCTTCAACCAAGGGCTTGACATCATTTGGAAGATTGTCTCTTTTGTCTTTTGATAATGAATTTTCAAAAACTGCCGCAGTGTTATTTTCAATCATTGATTCTAGTATCTGTTTTCTTTCCTCAGCTATTGAAATCAACTCTTCCAAGATAAGGTCTCTATTTTCTGGTGTTGCATTCTCATATCTGTTGGAATTCTCAAGCAGGCTTGCTGTCAATGTTTTAAGGTAGGAGTGTTCACCATTTGGTGCGCCATTGCCTGTTGCTTGTGTTTGTGTGGTTGTGCCAGCAAAGATCATTGATACTGCAAATACTGCAACTAATGAAGTGGCTAAGATTGTTTTTGTATTCATTTTAATTCTTTGGTGTTTAACATATTTAAGGGTCCGCTACCAATTTTGGGAATATTATACTTGTAGTCATTTGTAATTTCCCATAATTAGGAATTTATTAATAGGGATTTGTGTGCAGACTGCGTCTAGTTGTGTCACAACTAAGATTTTTTCTTTGGTTTATCTTACACTACGGAAAAAATATCACTCGAGAGGAAAATTCACATGACAGGAAGGACAAAGAGCCCTCAAACCTTTGTATTTACGATCAAAATATTGAGCAATCTCAACATTGCAATTCCAACATACTATCTTATCGCAAGTGTCAACTCTTAACATATTAGTTATACTCATTCTAATCTAAAAAGCAGATGTCAATTCTAGAAGATACATACAAGGTTGTTAGATGACTAGATTAGAACAACTTGTATCAATTGTTCTGATTTCATGAAGAAAATGAGAGATTTAGTATCAAATCGGTCTAACGAGTATATACCCTAAATTTGCTCTATTTGTTCGGACATGTGCCTTAAAAAGAACTTCACAATAATGGATCGGAAGGGATTCGAACCCTCGACCTACGCAGTGTGAGTGCGTCATCCTAACCAGCTAGACGACCGATCCGAGCTTGTTTTCTTTTAGCACTATTTAGGGGTAATTCTATCCGATATCAACCAAGTCATTGTTTTTGGAATTATCAAAATACTTTGCACCGCATTTGAAACACTGCCACACAAAATCATTTCCTTTCTTTCCTTGATACTGCATTGGCAAATTGCATGTAGAACATATCAATTGTTTCAATGATATAAAATGAAATTAAAAATTTAAAAAGATTCAGAGAATGTGGAAGCGGTTTATCCAGTCCTTACGCCAGCCTTTGCTGTTGGGTCAGCATTGATTGGGTCCACTGTAATTGTAACTGTGTCTGTCTTGACACGACCTAGTCCATCTGTTGCGGTTAGCTCAAAGACCAGAGTCTTTGTTTCACCGTTTGCAACTTCTGGTGAAGTAAATGTCGGGCTTGCTACTGTACTTGAGGATAGTGTAACTTCTTCTCCTTCAATCTGTGCCCATGAGAATATCACCGTAGTGCCGTTTGGATCATTGCCACTACCATGCAAGGTAACTTTTACATTTTCATCTACTACTTGGTCTCTACCTGCGTCCACTATCAATTCAGCTGGTTTGACATCCTTAACAGTAAATGTTATAGTGTCAGGTTCACTGTCTACCATACCATCGTTTACAATCAACTCGAATGTGAGTACAAGTGTAGTATCTGCATCAACTTTTGGCGCAGTAAATGTTGGATACTGGTCTGTTGTTGATGACAGGGCAACTGCTGGTCCTTCAGTTTGTGACCACATGAAGGTCAATGCGTCACCGTCTGGATCATCTCCAGAGCCTGCAAGCCTTGCAGAAGTATTTTCTGAGACTGTTTGATCAGAACCTGCGTCTGCTACTGGGGCTTCATTAACTGGATTAACTCTAACTATGACAGAATCAGTATCTTTACCACCAAGTCCATCGTCAACTGTTAGTCTGAATGTCAGTGTTTTTGTTTCACCGTTGTTTACCACTGGTGCAGTAAATGATGTGCTAGCAACATCGTCAGACGACAGTTCTACTGGTTCTCCACCAGTCTGTGCCCATCTGAATGACAATGGATCCTTGTTTGGATCTTTACCAGAGCCAGTTAGATTTACTTCTGTCTGTTCATCAACTATTTTATCAGAACCTGCGTTAGCACTTGGACTACTGTTGAAAGGTGAAACTGTAATTTCAACTGAATCCGAATCAGAACCACCATACTTGTCTGACACTGTTAGTGTGAATTCCAAACTCTTTGATTGAGCATTTGCTACTGCTGGAGCAGTAAATGTTGGTGCTGGAATTATTGTTGAGGATAGTTTTGCTGATTCTCCGCCAGTTTGTTTCCATGAATATCGTAATTTATCACCGTCTGGATCTTCACCAGAACCTGCTAATTTAACAAGTGCGCGTTTGTATACAGTTTGGTCAGGACCAGCGTCTGCCATTGGATCGTTATTACCTGTTACGACTCTCACTGCAACCAAGTCTGTTGCACTACCTAGTCCTTCAGCAGAAACGGTAAGTCTGAACATCAGAACCTTTGTTTCACCATTTGCTACATCTGGTGTAATAAATGAAGGAGTGGCTGTATTATCACCATCTAACAATACTTGTTCACCAAATGTTTGTGTCCATGCAAATGTCAATTCCTCACCATTTGGTGCGCTGCTTTTTGTGCCATCCAAGTCAACCGGAGTACCTTCATCAACAGTTTGGTCTGGGCCAGCATCTGCATCAAGTAAACTTACTACTGTTTTACCTACAGTCACCATAGTGATGTCAGATGCCTTACCTCCAAATCCGTCAGTTACTGAGCATTCAAATGTTAATGGTTGTTGGATAATTCTAGATGGAGCAGTAAAGGAAGGAGTGGTAGTGGTACTTGAAGAGAGTACGACTGGAACTCCATTTATTTGTCTCCATAAGAATGATAATTTATCACCATCAGGGTCAGTTCCAGAGCATGTCAAAGTCACATCAGAAAGTGGATCAACAGCTTGATTCTCACCTGCTTCTGCCGTAGGATACTGGTTATATGGTTCAACTGTAATTCTGACAGAGTCTGTTGCTTCACCACCGCGTCCATCATCTACTGTAAGTTCAAATCCCAAAATCTTGGTTTTACCATTGTCTACATCAGGAGCAATAAACCATGGATTTTCTGCAGTTGTTGATGATAACTCGATAGATTCGCCTTCAGTTTGTGTCCATGTGAAAGACAAAACATCTTCTGGGTTTGGATCAGTTCCTTCTCCAGTAAGTATTACTTTGGTTCCTTCTTCAACGTGATAAGTGTCATCATTAAGTAATCTTTCTCTTGGATAAACGTCTGGACAACCGTCATTGTCTTTGTATTTATTCCAAGTTTCAGGAGAAGTAGGGCATCTATCTTCATCATTGAAAAATCCATCCTTGTCATCATCTGGAGTTCCTGGAACATATTGACGTGGAGGAACATACTCATCTGGACATCCATCAGTGTCCTTGAATTGATTAAAAACTTCAGCATCTGTCATACATCTGTCTTTCCAGTCAGGAACCCCGTCATCATCAGTATCAATTAACATGGAGGCACTGGAAGTAACTACAACTCGGTCTGGACACCCATCTTCATCAATGAATTTGTTATAGGTTTCACGATGAGTTGGACACTTGTCAGCAGTGTCCTTCAATCCGTCTCTATCTGTATCAATTTGAGAATCAAGCTTGTCTGGGCATCCGTCACTATCTAAGAATTTGTTGTAGGTTTCTGGTTGACTTGGACAATTGTCTCGTCTATCATAAATTCCATCGTCATCGGCATCTGCCACACCCTTTGATTTCTCAGCAGGTGAGACATCTGGGCATCCGTCTTCGTCCTCAAATTTGTTGTTTGTTTCCTTTGCATCAGGACATGTATCATACAGGTCTGATACACCGTCCCGATCAGTATCTAGAACCGACAGATATAGATCTGGACATCCATCTTCATCCATTATTCCTTCATAGTCTTCTGGTAAAACTGGACAATCATCAACATCATCAGGAATCTGATCCCTATCACGATCTATTTCCTGAGCCATTACACTTGGTAAAGCACTAAAAAGTAGCAAAAATGCTAAAGTCAGCGCATAAAACTTGGATTGCAATATTACTGTGAGTTAAATCACACTGATTAAAAGCTTTCGTTCATTTCGGTCATGATTTTTAGATCGTATTTTTCGATTTGGGAAAATGTGGAGGTGATGTTTTTTGCTTCAGTAAATGGTAAATTTATATCAATTGTTGAATTTTTAGCATGCTGTATGTAGTCATAGTAGATCGATAACCAACAATTAACAAAGTCCGCATATAGTTTTTAACAACAATGATGCCTCTTAGATAAAATGCAGCATTTTGATCTTGGAGAATGGGATTTAACAGAACTAGTAAAAAACCACAAGAGCCCCCAATTTACAAAACAAATCCAAATCATAGAAAACAAGGTAAGGAGTTTTGAAAAAAATAAGGCTTATCTAAAAGACACTATTTTGCCACAAAAGTTTTTCAGGATTCTTAAAGAATTAGAGGAAATTTCAAAGGAGGCCAGTATCGTTGGTTGTTATGCATCACTTGTTTATTCTGCAAACACCCAATCAGATGAGGCAGCAACATTACTTACAAGAATAACAAAATTGGGATCTGAAATTGAGAATCGCACTTTGTTTTTTGACCAATGGTGGAAAAAACAGATTGACCAAAAAAACGCTGAAAGGTTGATGAAATCCGCAGGCCAGTTGGCAGAGTTCCTCAGACATAAACGGGTTGTTGCAAAGTACGCTCTCACGGAGCCTGAAGAGAGAATAATTAACACCTTGGATGCCACAGGAAGTACTGCACTTGTAAAATTATATGATAAAATCACCAATAGTTTCCAATATGTTGTAAAAATTGATGGAAAAGAAAAAAAATACAATAGAGAACAACTTGCACACCTAATTAAAAGTCACAAATCTAAAACAAGAGAAGCTGCTTACAAATCGCTGTTAGGAGAATATGAAAAACATAAAGGTGTACTTGGTGAAATATATCAAAATTTAGTTTTAAATTGGAAAAACGAATGTCTTGAAATTAGAAAATATACTTCACCAATTTCGGTTAGAAACATAGGAAATGATGTAGATGATAAAACTGTAGATTCGCTTCTTTCTGTTTGTAAAAATAATGCATCGGTGTTTCAAAAATACTTCAAATACAAAGCCCATATGTTACGAATGAAAAAACTTCGTAGATATGACATCTATGCACCAGCTGTGACAAACGTAAAACAAAAAACATACGCATTTGATCAAGCAGTCAAACTTGTTTTGAAAACCTTAAACGATTTTAGTCCAAAATTATCAGAACATGCAAGAAAAGTATTTACAAAAAGACACGTCGATTCGTCTATCAGAACTGGAAAAAGAAGTGGCGCATTTTGTAGTACTGTTTCGCCAAATATTACACCGTATGTTTTTGTAAATTTCAATGGAAAAACGAATGATGTGTTTACTCTTGCACATGAATTTGGTCATGCCATACATAGTGAATCAGCCTCTGACAAATCCATATTTGTACAGGAGGCATCTTTACCTTTAGCAGAAACTGCATCTACTTTTTCAGAAGTGTTATTGTATGATGAAATTTTAAACAAAGTAACAGACGAAGAAAAAAGAATGATGCTTACAGAGCAGGCGGATGATCTGTATTCAACTATAATGAGACAGGCATTCTTTACTACGTTTGAGATTTCTGTCCATAAAATTATAGGAGATGGAGCAACTGTTGAAGAAATCACTCAGGCATACAGCAAGAACCTCAAGGAACAGTTTGCTAATTCAATAGACTTCTCAGAAAACTTTGGAATTGAGTGGAGTTGTATACCTCACTTTTATCATACGCCGTTTTACTGCTATGCATATTCATTTGGGAATTTGCTTGCACTATCTTTCTTCCAACGATACAAGGAGGAAGGAAGATCTTTTGTGCCAATATACCTTAAGATTCTAGGTGCAGGAGGTACAAAGAAACCAGAAATGCTACTCAAAGAATATGATATAGATATCGCCTCAGAAAAATTCTGGCAAGACGGATTTGCATATATCAAAAACCAGATTGATAGACTGATAAAATCATGATTAAAAGCGCCTAACAGTGGGCGCCCCCACTGCTAGGCAATGTTCCCCTGCGGTTTGAACCGATGTCAATGATATTGACTACAGATACAATTTAAACTATTGGAATACGGATCGGCTAAAACTATTTTATTTTATCATTCTAAGTAACTCTAAGTGAAATTTCCTCGATGTTGTAACAAGGATCCTGTGTATTTGATTACTTATGATTGTGGTCCGGAACCAAATGAAACAATTCTGGTGTGTAAAGATCATTACAAAGAAGAACCTTTCCAACGATTTGCAATAAAGATAGAAAAATTACGAGCGTAAACTTAATAGTTACTCATAGAAACTCTGCATTATTGTTCACGTCAAGAATAGTTTTTTCATTGATAATTATTTTACTATGCTTGAATACACATACTGCATATGCACAACAACCAAGACTTGCAACTTTTCATGAAACTGCGCAAATAGTAATTGATCAAAAATTTCAGAATCAGACGTCAACTGCTATCTCTGTTTTAAGTACAAGCAATCAAGAGTTTCGTGTTCCAATAGAACTTGATCAAAAAATTCACAATATGAAAAATGTTACAGCGGTTGTAATAACAAATGAAGACGAGTGTGTGCTTGGAGTAATTGACAAGGCTTGTGTTTTGATAAATATTTCCAGAGATGGGTTTGCTGGAGGCATTACTGAAGCACAAGACAAAGGAAAAGAAATTGGTAATGCGTTAATTGGTGACATTAATAAGGCATTTAACATAGATGCAAAATTTCATTCAGTTTTCATCCATGTTGATGATAAGATGAACAAAGAACTGGAAACGACCGGAGTAATTTCTGGTCGTGGAACAATATCCGCAGTCTATACATTTTCAAGATATGATACATCATTTCTTTATGAAGTACTATCCACTCTTTTATTTCCAAATGAAATAAGAAGTTCAGGTGGATTTTTAGATGTTGCAAAAAAAATGTCAGATGACCCGACGTCTTCTGTAACTTTTTCAATCATACCTAAAACAGGCGCCTCTCTTTTTCAACTTCAAGTTTCACGTGACCAAAAAATAACAGACAGTATAACATCAATAGATACTTTACAATTTTTTGGAGTAGAAAAGCTTGAAAGATCAGGTTATTTCAGTTCAGGATTTTTTCCACTTAATTCAATTGTTCAGGTGGTAGTGTTATCCAAAGATCCAATAAAGATAACCAGTCATGGAAGCCAGATCATACCAACGGTTGAAAAAGACGGGGAAATGTATCCATCAGATGTTACCAAAAATGGCTGGCTTTTTGATCCTGACTCTGGTGATCAAATAATAGGGAAATATCTTTTTGGCGAAACTGTTGAAGCAACCAACCAAGATTTGGAATTTACCATAGGCGATTTGTCATCACCAATGCAACCTACAACTAAGATTTCTGCTGATAATTCACCATACATACTAATCGGAATAGGAATAGCTGCAGCAGTCGCAATAGTATGGTATCTAAAAAATACCAGAGTTAAAAATTAAAGAATCAGTACAGCGGCAGCAAATACAGTAGTCCAGCGTCCTTGGGGGTCGCCAACCGCACTTTGTGTCATGTTTCGTGTCTTGTATATTTCGCCAGAAATTTTCCATTGTTTTCTTTTTTCATCCCAACTCTTGTTAATATCAAATTTTATCCCAAGCGATGATGCTAACATTTGTGCGGCAATATCTTCTGCGTAGTCGCCAGCTTCCTTTTCTGTTTCTCCAAATGAATGATATTCTGAGAGATAACCATATCGAGTGTTATCACGTGGTTCTGCAATTCCTACAGAAGCGGCCATCAACCTATGAGGCTCATTACTTTGTTGTCTTGCATATATTGCAAAAGTAACTGCGCCAAGTCTGATTAGTTTTAGTCCCTCTGTTCTGGGAATAATTTTTGCTCCAGGCGGAAAGATGCTCGAAATTAATACCAAGTTTGTACCCGCAATGCCGGCATCCCGTAATGCATATTCAAAACTTGTCAGTCGATCTTCATGTACTCCCCTACCTCTAGTAAGGAACATTTTTTTTGCAACTAGATCTAACACGAATCCAATCTTATTTCAGATCTTTAAATATTTATGGTTGGAATACAAAAAACGCACAAATTACTTTAGATTTTTCAAAGCTGCAACTATTTCATTGCCATGAGAATCTACATCAATGCCTCTGAAAATCTTTGCAATCTTTCCTTCCTTATTTATGATAAAAGTGGAACGCTTTGCAAATCCAACAAGATTTAAACCTGCATAAGTTTTACAGGCAATTTTTTTCGGATCACTTAGATGAAGATATGGAATGCTGTACTGCTCAATGAATTTTTTTTGGTCTTCTACTGTATCTACAGATATTGCAAATAATGCAGCATCTAAAGCAAGGATTTGAGGATGAGCAGCAATAGTACTTTTAGCATTCTTAAAAACCAGTCTTGAAGGACAGGCAAACAAGTGGTTTTTTGGATAAAAGCACAACACCACGTTTTTTTGTCCTCTAAAGGAACTTAGTTTTACCGTATTTCCATTATTGTCTTGTAATTCAAAATCTGACGCCTCATCGCCTTCTTGCATACAAATATTGTTCTCACAGGTAACTTAAGACTATTTTCATGTCTTTAGATTATTATTTTTCTTTTTGTGATTTTGATTGAATATAACGAATTCCAATAAAGCTTGCAAATGCCAAATTAACTGAACCCAATAATATAATTAAAGATTCGTTAAGCACACTTCCCATTACTAATCCTCCCGTTCCTGTGACTAAGAGTATGATTGTCATCATTAGTTTTATTTTTCTTGGAGGATCTTGTTTCATGCACGTTGGCTCTTTTTTGATATTATTAAAGATTGACAAAAAATAACAAAGGTTAAATGTGCATATAAAAAAACGCGATCTGTGCAGATAGTTACTGTTGGTAGCAGAGTTTTTGTAACTAGTTTTCAGCTTGCAGGAGTACAAGGAGTAATAGTTAGATCTCCTGAAAAAGCACTTGTAGAAATTACAAGACTTATGAATGATTCATCTGTTGGGCTAGTACTTGTTAGTGATGATGTTTCAAAAAATATTAGTAACAAATTAACAGAATTACGATCAAAAAAATCCACACCACTAGTATTTGAATTGCCTGCACCTGGAAGTCAAAAAGGAGAAGTAGACTACAGGTTGCTCTTAAAACAAATACTTGGAGTTTAATCCACATATACTACATTTCATAGAAATTAGTTATGAAAGCTGCATTTGTAAAAGGTCCCTCTCAGGTTGAAATTCGAACAGTGGAAAAACCAGTTGTTGAGTCAGGGGACATATTAGTAAAAATGCAAGCTTGTGGAGTTTGTGGTTCAGACTTGGAAAAAATATATGGTCAGTACAGCCAACCATCAATGAGGCTAGGACACGAACCCTCTGGAATCATCACCGAAGTAGGAAAGAGCGTTACAAACTTCAAAAAAGGTGACCGAGTTTTTGTCCATCATCATGTTCCATGCCATTCTTGCCATTATTGTTTGCATGGAAATGAAACCATGTGTAAAAAGTATTCTGAAACGAATCTTTTGCCATGCGGACTTGCTGAAGAATTTGTAGTTCCAGAGTGGAATGTATCACATGAAGGTGTAATTAAGATTCCAGATTCGATGACTTTTGAAGAAGCGGCTATGATCGAACCTCTTGCATGTTGTGTTAAATCATGGAACAAGATTCAAGTCACAAAAGGCGATTCAGTTGCTATCTTTGGGATTGGGCCTACAGGCATGATGCACGTAATGTTAAGCAAAGTCTATGGATTATCTGACATTTTCTGTTTTGATGTTAATGATTTCAGACTAAATTTTGCAAAAAAGTTTGGAATCACTGAAGCCATCAAATCTGCTGATCCTGATGCATACAACAAAATCCTATCAAAAACTCAAAATCGTGGTGTCGATGTAGCAATTGTTGCTACAGGAAATCTTGATGCAGTAACTCAAGCAATAGAATTTGTTAGAAAAGGCGGTACTGTGATATT
>Ga0247727_10012292_pt1 | contig 14738 bp, 17 predicted proteins | sample WisWelCaveWW1625_FD_202498 | JGI IMG/M metagenome (GOLD analysis project Ga0247727, IMG submission 202498) | Biofilm microbial communities from Wishing Well Cave, Virginia, United States - WW16-25 | ecosystem: Environmental > Aquatic > Deep subsurface > Groundwater > Cave microbial mat | place... | reverse complement strand
CCGCCCCGGACGCGGCCCTCACGGCCGAGTTCGGCGTCGCCGGAACCCGCGCCTATTTACCAATAGGCGCGGAACCCGGCTCCTTGATCCCGGCCGCGATCGCTCGCGCCGGGACGAAAGCACTTTTCCAGCAGCCTGCTAAAGCACGGTCAGCGCGGCGGCCCCGCGACCGGAAGCAGCGCGATTTGCCCGTGCGGCCGCCCGTCCGCTGCGGCGCGCCGCACCCACACCTCGCCGCGCGCCTCGAGTCCGGCATCCTTCGCCGCACGCGACAGTTGCGCGCCGGCCGCCGCTGCAGCCTCGGTGGTGCCGACGAAACTCCAGCGCAGCCACCAGTCCGCTTCTTCGGCGGCCGTGGCGCCGGCGGGCGGCAGCGCTTCGAAGTCGAGCATCACGGCCGCGATCTCCACGCCGCCGCGATCCCACCAGCAGGGTGCGTCCATCGGCGCGTCGGCCGCCGCGTCCGGCACGCGCCACATGCGCGCGCGGACCACACCGAAGCGTTCCCCGGCCCCGCTGACCAGACGGTCCGGCGCGCCGCCCGCGGGCGGGCGGAACGCCTCGTCGAAGTAGCGCACGTCCTCGCGGATCTCCTGGAAGTTCTCGGTGCGACGCCCCGAGGGCCCGCTCCAGGTCCAGCGATGCGGCAGGACGCGCACGCCTCCGAGCACTGCGCGCCAATCGCCGACCTCGACGCGCACACCTTGACATTCGCCGGCCACGGGCATCCCGGATTCATCGAGTTCGACGGTCATCGGCACTTCCCCGGCGGTGCGCTCGAAGCGCGTCGCGCCGGGCTCCGCCGCGGCGATTTCCACGAGCCAGCCCCACGGGAAACGCAGCAGTTCCCAGCGCAGCAGCGTCTCGCGCGCGAGTTCTGGGCTGACGTATGCCCGCCAGTCGCCGCCCTCGGTCCACAGCCAGCCGTCGGCGCCGTTCACGAGGAACACGTTGCGGCCCGTTGCGGAGGTTGCGATGAAGCGCATGCGGTCGGCGCCGCCGCACCACAACTCCGCCTGCTGCGCGAGAATCTCGCCGTCGGTGGCGAATCCGACCGTGCCGGTCGCGCGGAAGTGCCAGGCCGGGCCGGGCGGAGGCCCGGCGCCCTGTCCGCGTTCGGCCGCGAGCAGCGCGAGGCGCGCGCGCGGATCTTCGGGCTGGCCGTCGCCGCAGCCCGCGGCCGTCAGCGCGATCGCGAGGGCGGCGCGCGCTTTCACGCCTGTCGGCGCGCCCACGCGGCGAGGCGCTCGGTGGCGTCGCGCAGCGTCGCGTGCTTCTTCGCGTAACAGAAGCGGAGCAGATGCCGGCCGTCCTGCGGCCGCGCGTAGAACGACGAGCCGGGAACGGTCGCGACCCCGGCCTCTTGCACCAGCCGCAGCGCGAAGGCGACGTCGTCCTCGCCGACGCGCTGGAAGCGCCGCACGTCCACCATCACGTAGTAGGCGCCCTCCGGCGTCTCGCAGGGGAATCCGGCGTCGTTCAAACCTTTCACCATGATCTCGCGACGCTCGCGATATTCGGCGCGCAAGGAGTCGAAGTAGGCGTCGGGCCATGCCATCGCCTCGGAGACCGCCTCCTGCAGCGGCGCGGGTGCGCCGACGGTCAGGAAATCGTGCACCTTACGGATGCCGGAAGTAAGTTGCGGAGGGCTGATCACCCAGCCGACGCGCCAGCCGGTCACGCTGAAGGTCTTCGAGGCGCCGCTCACCACTACGGTGCGCTTGGCCATGCCCTCCTCGAGCAGCGGCGTGCGGTGCGCGGCTCCGAAGAGGACCTCCTCGTAGATCTCGTCGGTGAACAGCAGGAGGTCGCGCTCCTTGACGAAGTCGCACAGCGCGCGCACTTCCGCGCCGGAGAAGACGCGGCCCGTCGGATTGTGCGGCGTGTTCAGCACGACCGCGGCCGTGCGCGGGCCGGCCGCGCGCCGCAGCGCGTCCACGTCGAGGCGCCAACCCTCGCCGAGGCGCACGAAGCGCGGCACCGCGCCGGACAGCACGCCGTCGGGACCGTAGTTCTCGTAGTACGGCTCGGGCACCAGCACTTCCTCGCCGGGGTCGAGCACGCCCATCATCGCCGCGACCATTCCTTCCGTCGCGCCGCAGGTGACCGTGACCTGCGCGTCCGGATCAATCTCGACGCCGCGGCGCCGCTTCATCCACGATCCGATCGCCGCGCGCATGCGGTCGCTGCCCCAGGTGGTCGCGTACTGGTTGAGGTCCTCGCGGATCCAGCGGCAGGCCGCTTCCTTCAACTCGGCCGGCGCCGGGAAATCGGGAAAGCCCTGTGCGAGGTTGACCGCGCCGTGGCGGCGCGCCACGCGCGTCATCTCGCGGATCACGGATTCGGAGAAGCGGGTAGCGCGCGCCGAGCCGTGCGCGCTGCGGCCGCTCAACGAGGCTCCACGGCGCGCCATGAGGCGGCATCCGGGCCGAGATCCTTGCCATGGATGCGCTTGAGCGATGCGCGCGCAGTTCCGGCGGTCACGTCGTCCGGATCGGAGAGCGCGCGAACCAGCGGCGCGGTGCTGTTGCGGGCGCCGATCTGGCCGAGAGAGTAGGCCGCCGCGGTGCGCACGGCGGGCTCCGGGTCCGCCGCGAGCAGATCGGTCAGTTCCGGAAGGATCTGATTCGCGCGCACGAGGCCCAGTCCCAGCGCGGCCTGCGCGCGCACCGTCGGATCCGGGTTCTGCAGCAGCAGCACGAAGGCCGCCGCCATGCCGCCGTCGGGATCGGTCTTGGTCTTGATCGCGATCTGGAACAGGGCGAAGGCCGCGTTGCTCATCACCCCCTGCGGCGCCACGCCTCCCGCGATGGCGTCGTAAACAGGCGCGATCGGCGTCTCCGGCGCCGCGAGCACGCCGAGGCCGAGCAGCGCCTTGGACACGACGAGCGGATCCGCGTCCGCGGTGTTGTTGACGAGGTAGGGGAGCACCGAGGCGTCGCCGCTGAATCCAAGCGCGGCCGAGGCGATGCCGCGGTTCCGTGGCGACCCGCTGATGGCCTGCGCCTCCAGGATCGCGCGGTTTTTCGCGACTACCATGCCGAGCGCGATGGACAACGCGCCGATCTTCTCCTGGTTCGCCTCGTCGCGCGGCTGCGCCATCAAATTCGACCACGTCCGCAGGTGCGTGTCGCAATCCAGGATTGCGCGCCCGATGCGCCGCGCCTCGGGATCGTTGGGAAGGATAGGAGAATCGGGCCCGCCGTTGGTCGCGGTGAGCGCGCCGGTGGGTTTCTCGGCCGCGCGCGGGCGCTGCGGTCCCACGCGATCCACGCGCGGCGCTGCGGCCTTTTCGCGATCCAGTTCCTCGAAGCCAGGCAGGACCGGCTCAGGGCCGGGAGCGCCGCAGGAACCGGCGAAGAGCGTCGCAGCGGCCAGGGCGAGCGTGCGGGACGACATGGGTTTCGATTACTATAGGACGACGCGGCGCGCCGGATCTTCCGCTCTCTCTCGCCGCCACTCCCGCGTGCCAGCCTTCCCCCCATGGCCATCCACGAAATCATGGCCCAGGGCGGTCACCGCCGCCTGATCGCCGTACAGGAGCGCACGAGCGGGCTGCGCGCGTGGATCGCGCTGCACTACGTCGCGCGCGGTCCGGCCTACGGCGGCATCCGCGTGTGGTCCTACCGCAGCGAGCGCGAGGCGATCGCCGACGCGCTGCGGCTCGCGCGCGCAATGACATACAAGTGCGTGCTCGCCGGCGTGCGCGGAGGGGGAGCGAAGGCGGTGGTGCTCGCCGACGAGATCACCGACCGGGCCGCCGCGATGACGGAACTCGGGCGCGAGATCGAGGCGCTGGGGGGGGCGTTTCAGGCCGGACCGGACGTAGGCTTCACCGAGGCCGACGGGCGCGCGCTCGCCAAAGTGACGCGGCATCTTGCGCACCACGCGGAGTCCGGCGGCGGCGGGCTGCGGCCGGCGGGAGAGGCCACCGCGGAGGGCGCCGAGTGGGGGATTCGCGCCGCCCTGCGCGAGGTCGGCGTGGCGGATCCGCGCGGCACGCGCATCGCGATCCAGGGCCTCGGCTCGGTCGGCTTCTCGCTGGCGCAGCGCATGCTGGCCGCCGGCGCGAGCGTGCTCGGAGCCGACCTCAAGGCCGAGCGCACCGAGCGCGCCGCAAAGATCGGAGTGGAGATCTGCGATCCGACCACGATCGCCGAGAGCGAGTGCGACGTCTATGCGCCCGCCGCGCTCGGCGGTGTGGTGCACGACGTCACCGTGTCGCGGCTGCGCGCGCGCGTCGTCGCCGGCGTGGCCAACAACCCGCTCTCCAGCGACGCGCAGGCCGAGCAGTTGGCCGCGCGCGGGATCCTGTTCGTTCCCGATTTCGTGCTCAACGCCGGCGCGCTGATCGAGGGCGCCGGGCACGCCACGGACGGCCGCACCGACTACGCCGCGGATCTGCGCCGCATCGGCGACACGGTCGCGCGCGTGATGGCGCGCGCGCGCCGCGAAGGCGTCACGCCGCTGGCCGCCGCGCGCGCGATGGCCGAGGAAATCCTCGCCGCGGAGCGCGGGTCAGAGGAAGCGGTCGTCGCCGGGGCGCCTGCCGGCTAGCCGTCGCGCTCCTCGAGCCAGGCCATCTGCACGGCTTCGAGGATTTTCTCGTTGCAGCCCTTCGGGTCGCCGGCAAAGCCTGGCAACGCGATCACGAGGTCGCGCAACTCGGTGAAACGCACGCTCAGCGGGTCGCGGCCGGAATGCGCTTCCGCGAGCCGGATGCCGATCTCCTCCACGTCGAGCCAGCCGATCTTGTCGAGATTCATCGCGGCCCCTCCTGCGCGAGATTGCGATTCCATTGCGGGATCTCGACCACCAGGTCGCGGTCGCCGCGCGGCACGGCCTGGCAGGCGAGGCGGCTCTGCAGCGCCAGCCCGCGCGCGTTGTCAAGTTGGTCCTCCTCGTCGTCCTCGGCGCGCGGGATGCTCTCGCCGCCCTCGCGCACGATCACGTGGCAGGTCGAGCAGGCGCACACGCCGCCGCAAGCGTGATCCACCTCGATCCCGTTCGCCAGCGCGATGCGCAGCAACGAGCCCGGCTCGCCGTTGTGGCCGGGCGACGGCGCCGCGGTGTCCACCTCGACCACCTTGTCCATCGGCAGGAAGCGCACGCGGTACTTCGCCATCAGAGCACCTCCTCGACGCGCCTGCCGCGCACCGCGGCCTCGGCGACCTGGTTCATCAGCACTTCGGCGAGCGGGTGCGAGGCTTCCTCGAGTTCGTCGAGGATGCCCTGCAGCCGTCCGACCGCGCCGCCCGGCTCCGCGAGTGCGTCCTCGGCGTCCTCCCTCGCCTGCTCGAGGCGGATCAGTGCGCGCCGCTCGAGCGCCTTGCGCGCCACGCCGAGATTTTTCTCGACCGCGCGCGCGACGATCGCCAGTTTCGCGCGCAAGTCGGCGATGCGGCGCGCCGCGAGATCCTGTTCCGCGTGCGTCCAGGCCTCGCGCAGCATGCGCTCGACCTCCTCGTCGGTCAGGCCGTGCTTGGGCTGCACCGTAACCCGCGCCTCCGCGCCGCTGCGCTCCTCGCGCGCGTCCACGCGCAGCACCCCGTCGGCGTCGAGCGCGAAGCGCACCTGGATGCGCGGCAGGCCCGCGGGCGCCGGCGCGAGTCCGCGCAGCGTGAACTCGCCGAGCGCGCGGTTGTCGCGCGCCATCTCGCGCTCACCCTGCACGACGCTGAACTTGACGGCCGTCTGGCCGTCCGCGAAAGTCGTGAAGCCCTCCTGCGCGACCGCCGGGATCGCCGCGTTGCGCGGAATCAGGCGCGCCACGCCGCCCTCGGCGGTTTCGATTCCCAGCGAGAGCGGCGTCACGTCGAGCAGCAAGGTGCCCTGCACCTGTCCACCCAGCACGCCGGCCTGCACCGCCGCGCCGAGTGCGACGACCTGATCCGGGTCGAGCCGGTCGTGCGGCGCGCGGCCGAACCATGCGCCCACGGCGGCCTTCACCAGCGGCACGCGTGTGCTGCCGCCGACCAGCACGATCTCGTCCAGATCCTCCTTCTTCAGTCCGGCGTCGGCCAGCGCGCGCGCGCACAGATCCAGCGTGCGCTGCACCAACGGGGCGATCCAGTTCTGGAACTCGACCACGCCGATCGCGCGCCGCCACGCCAGGCCCGCGCCCGCGTCGCGATAGACGAACTCGGCCTCCGTCTGCGCCGAGAGTTGGCGCTTGGTCTTTTCGGCGATCATGCGCAGCGCGGCGCGCGCGCCGGGATCGGCGAGCATGTCCCTGCCGGCGCGCGCGCGCATCTCCGCGGCCATGCGCTCGACGATCGCGCGGTCGAAATCGTCCCCGCCGAGCCGCGTATCGCCGCAGGTGGCCAGCACGCGGTACACGCCGTCCTCGAGTTCGAGGATCGAGAGGTCGAAGGTGCCGCCGCCGAGGTCGTACACCGCGACGCGGCGCGCGTCCGTGCGGTCGAGCCCGTAGGCCAGCGCGGCGGCGGTCGGCTCGTTGATCATGCGCACGACCTCGAGTCCGGCGAGGCGCGCGGCCTCGCGCGTGGCCTGGCGCTGCGCGTCGTCGAAGTACGCCGGCACGGTGATGACAGCGCGCGCCAGGGCGCCCTCGTCGAGCGCGAGCGCGCGCGCGGCGCGGCGCCGGCACTCGCGCAGCACCAACGCACTGACTTCCTGCGGCGTGACACGCCGCTCGCCCAGATCCACGGTCGCGAGCGCACGGTCCGGGGCGTCCACCACGCGGTAGGCCAGCGTCGCGAGATCGGCGCCCAGGTCGGCAGTCGCGCGTCCGATCAGGCGCTTGGCGGAGTGGACCGTGCGCGTGGGATCGAGCGGCGCGCGCTCCAGCGCCGCGCGTCCGACCACCGGCGCGCCGTCGCGCGGAAACGACACGACCGAGGGCAGCAGCGGGTCGCCGTCCTCGCCGGGGAGCACGCGCGGGCGCGCGCCGTCGTGCACCGCGACCAGCGAGAAGGTCGTGCCGAGGTCAATGCCGAGGATCGGCGCGGCGGATCGGCCGAGGACGGGAAGTTCCATCTACGCGACCGCCGTGCGCGTCAAGTCTTCGCTGGTGCGGCGCAGGTACGTCGCCTCCGCGAGCCGCGCGTGCAACTCGCGCGTCTTGTCCGCGGGGGCGCCGGCGGACTCCCACGCGGAGAAGGCCGCGGCAAGGTCGGTGAGGCTGCGCCGCTCCTCCTCAGCGAGCCTGCGCGCCGCCGTCGCCACGCGTTCCCCGTCGCCCGCGGCGCGCGCTTCGGCGATCTCTTCCTTGAGTTCCATCATGGAGAGCAGCACTCCCGGGCAGGACACGTGGTCGGTGCCGCGCGGCATCGGCGCGCCCGCCCGCGCGAGCAGCGCCTCCGCGCGCCCGAGCGGGTCGGCCAGCGCCGCGTGTGCCCGGTTCACCTCGGCCATGCGCAGTTCCGCCGCGCGGCGCTGCGCGGCATCCGCGAGCGGGAAGCGGTCGGGATGCCAGAGCAGGCTCTCGCGCAACAGCGCGGCGCGCAGCGCGGCCGCAGCGAGCGCAAAGGTGCCCGGCAGTCCGAGGACTGCGAACGGATCCCCGTCCGCGCGCGGGGCGGCGGTCATGACGGGACGGACGCGGCGACCGGACCTAGACCGCGAAGGAATTCCCGCAACCGCAGGTTCCTTTCGCGTTCGGGTTCGTGAACTGAAAGCCCTTGCCGGTGAGACCGCTGGTGTAGTGCAGCGAGGTCCCAGCCAAGTACATCAGCGACTTCGGGTCGCAGAAAACCTTGACGCCGTCCTGCTCGATGACTTCGTCGCCGGGCGCCGACTGCAGGTCGAAGTTCAGCGTGTAGGAGAAACCCGAGCAGCCGCCGCCGCGCACGCCGACGCGCACGCCGGCGGTTTGCGGAAGGTTGTGCTCCTGGATGAGACGCCTGATCTCCGCCACCGCGTCGGGGGAGAGGTTCAGCGAGACTTGGGTCTTGGTGGTCATTGCAGTTCGTTGGATTGTTTGCGCCGCCAGTCCTCGAGGGCTGAGCGGATCGCGTCCTCGGCGAGCACCGAGCAGTGGATCTTGACCGGCGGAAGCGCCAGTTCCTGGACGATGTCCACGTTGCGGATGGTCTGCGCCTCCGCGACGGTGCGGCCCTTCAGCCACTCGGTGGCGAGGCTCGAGGAGGCGATCGCGGAGCCGCAGCCGAAGGTCTTGAACTTGGCGTCCACGATGACGCCGTCCTTGACCTGGATCTGCAGTTTCATCACGTCGCCGCACTCCGGCGCGCCGACCACGCCCGTGCCGACCTCGGCGCTCGACTTGTCGAGCGAGCCGACGTTGCGCGGGTGGTTGTAGTGGTCAATGACTTTTTCGCTGTACACCATGGGAGGCTCCGGGACGGTTAGTGGCCCGTCCATTGCACGGTCTTCAGGTCCACGCCTTCGAGCGCCATCTCGTAGAGCGGCGACATCTCGCGCAGGCGGTTGACGGCGGCCGCGGTGCGCTCGGCGGCGTAATCCACCTCGTCGGCGGTCGTGAACCGGCCGAGGCTGAAGCGGATCGAGGAGTGCGCCAGTTCGTCGCCGACGCCCAGCGCGCGCAGCACGTAGGAGGGCTCGAGGCTCGCCGACGTGCAAGCCGAGCCCGAAGAAACCGCGATGCCTTCGATGCCCATCAGCAGCGCCTCGCCCTCGACGTACTCGAAACTGACGTTCAGGTTGCAGGCGAGCCGGCTTTCGACGTCGCCGTTGACGTGCACATTCGTCAGCGCCTGCTGCAGGCGCTGCTGCAGCCGGTCGCGCAGGCCGCCGATGCGCGCCTGTTCGCCCGCGCGGTCGGCGAGGCACAGTTCGAGCGCCTTCGCGAAGCCGATCACGCCGGGCACGTTGAGCGTGCCGCTGCGCAGGCCGCGCTCGTGTCCACCGCCGTACAGGATCGATTCGAGGCGCACGCGCGGGTTGCGCCGGCGCACGTAGAGGATGCCGACGCCCTTCGGACCGTAGATCTTGTGGCCGCTGGCGGACAGCAGGTCCACGCCCATCATCGCGACGTCGAGCGGCTCCTTGCCGAGGGTCTGCGTGGCGTCGGTGTGGAACAGGACGCCCTTCTCCTTGCAGATCGCGCCGATCTGCGCGATCGGGTGGAGAGTGCCGATCTCGTTGTGGCCGTGCATGACCGAGACCAGCACGGTGTCCGGCCGGATCGCCGCGCGCAGCGCGTCAAGATCGAGCCGACCGCGTTGGTCCACGCCGAGCACGGTCACCTGCCAGCCCTCGTGCTCGAGGAACTTCATCGGGTCGAGCACTGCCTTGTGCTCGGTCGCGCAGGTGATCAGGTGGCGGCCCTTGTCGCGGTACATGCGCGCCGCGCCGAGGATCGCGAGGTTGTTGGATTCCGTGGCGCCGCTCGTGAACACGATTTCGCGCCCTTCGGCGCCGATCCCGCGCGCGATGGACTCGCGCGCCTCGTCCACGGCCTTCTCCGCGTCCCAGCCGAAGGCGTGGCTGCGCGAAGCGGCGTTGCCGAACTTCTCGCGGAAATAGGGCAGCATGGCGTCGAGCACGCGCGGGTCCACCGGGGTGGTGGCCTGATGGTCGAGGTAGATGGCGCGGGGCTGGCTCATGTCAGACGGAGATCTGGAGGGCCGCAGGAGCGGGGATCGCGCGTTCGGCGGGCATGTCGGCCTCCAGGTCGGCGAGTGTGGATTGATTCAGCAGGTCCTTGATGCGTCCGGAGACGAAGCGCATGCCGGTCTGGATCACGCACGAGGACTCGTGCTCGCAGGTGCCGCCGTCGCTGCAGTCCGCGACGTGGATTGGACCTTCCAGAACCTCCAGAATGCGGCCGAGCGACAACGCTGCGGGGGCGTTGACCAACTTGTAGCCGCCGCCCGGTCCGCGCGCGCCTTCCACGAGCCCGCCACGTGCAAGGTCCTTCAGCACCTCCGCCAGCAGGCGGCGCGGGACGTTCAGGTGGTCGCCGATCTCGCGCACGCAGACGAAGGCCGGCGCGCGGCGGGCCAGAAAAGCCATCGCCATGAGTCCGTACTCCGAGCGTCGGGTCAGACGCAGCATCGCCATTAATTTAGCACTATTCCCATGCTCTTCAATACCTCATCGGACAGAGAATACGGAAACTATCCTAAATCCTTTGATTTAAGCGACTTACGATCTCTTACGCCCCTCACGCCCAGGCACAACCCGGCGCAGAATCGTCAGGAAATCCTCGGGTAGAGGCGCCGGCCGAAAATCTGCTCGGCGCAGGCAGGCGAGTTCGACCTCGCCCTCGGCGCAGTGCCGTTTGGTCTCCTCGCTCTCCAGCACGAAGCCGTAGCGGATCGTCGCGCGGCTCCACGCGATCACGCGCGTCTTCACGATCGCAATGTCGTCGAAGCCGATCGGAGCGCGGTAGCGGCAGGTCGCCACGGTGACCGGCAGGATCAACCCGTGCCGATCTTCCATATCCCGGTAGCGCCAGCCCATCGCGCGCGCCCACTCGGTGCGGCCCATCTCGAAGAGGTCGAGATAGCGGCTGTAATAGAGCACTCCCATCCGGTCAATGTCGCGATACAGAATCCGGTAGTGCGACGCGATGATGGGTTCCTCGGGCTCCACGCCGGGATTCTAGAAGGGGGGCCGGTATCCTTGCCTGCGATGAAGGCGGATCAACCCGCGCGCGCGCGGCTCGGCTGGACGATTGCGTTCACGCTGATGCTGCCCGGGCTCGGGCATTTCCTCGCCGGACGCCGCGCCGAAGGGCTGGCCTGGATGGTTTTCTGCCAGGGACTGCTGTTCGGCGGCTTTGCGCTGGCCGGCAACACGCAACTCGACTTCGGGCAGCCGTTTTCGCTGTTCGGGCTGCCGCTCTGCTTCCTGCTCGCACCGGAGATTGGCAACTTCCTGGGCTCGCAGGCCGCGTGGGTGATGCTGCGGAGCGTCGAATTCAACGGCCAGTACCCGGAGGCTCTGCCCTGGCGCCATCTCGGCCTCTCGATGTCCGGCGCGAGCGGCGTGATCTCGGTATTCCTGGCCGCTCACGCGGCGGGCTGCGTGTTGGCCGAACGCCGCGCCGCGCAAACCGGCCGCGACCGCGGGCCGCACCCCGGGGAGGCGGCGATCGCCAACCTGCTGCTGCCCGGGCTCGGCCACGCGCTGCAGGGCCGCGCCTTCAAGGCGCGCCTCTACACGCTGACGATCCTTGGCCTGTTCCTGGCGGGTCTCGCGCTCGGCGATTTCGCCGATTTCAACCGGCAACGCCATCCTTACTACTGGATTGGCCAGATGATGCTGGGTCTGCCGGGCTGGCTCGTCGGCTGGATCGCGACGCACCTGCGCTTCGAGCGCGTGATGCCCTACCAGGACGCCGGGCTGCTCTTCACCACTTCGGCGGGGATGTTCAACGTGATCGCCGCGCTCGACGCCTGGCAGAGAGTCGAGCAGGATTGGAAACGCGCGCCGGCGTCGGCGACCGAGCCGGCCGCGGCCGGGGGGGGCGCATGACTTCCCCCTGGGTGATGCTGCTGTTGCTGGTCTGCTTCGGGCTCGCGCTCTCCGCGGTGTTGAGCGCCTACCGCGACGAGGAACCCGCCGCGATCGTGCGCGGAACGTTGCGCCGCACCGCGATGTTCTGCGCAGCGGTGCTCGGGATCGCCGCGGTCGCCTACGCGGTCAGCGCGACGATCCTGCTGCCGAGCGCCTGATCCGCCGCCGCGCCGTGCGTCAGCCGCCGCCGGCGTAGCCCAGTTCCGCGAGCCGCCGCGCCACATCGGCGGGCAGGTCCGGCGCGAGACCGCCGCTGCCGGACCCAGAATAGGGAATGAATTCTGGCTCGGCGCCTGCGCGGATCTCCACGCCGTCGTGCTCCGACCGGTACAGCGGCCGCAGCGCGCGCGCCGGTTCGGAGCCCGCGGGGCAGCCGGGCGCGAAGCCGCAGCGCGGCAGCGCGCCGATCGCCTCCTGCAGGCTCTGCGCGAGACGCGCGTCCGACTCCGCGAGGCGGTGCAGCAGATGCAAGCCGGCGTGCCCAGCCGGGCGCGCGCCCGGCAGCGCGGTTCCCGCGCCGGCATCCCCGCCCGCTCCGCGCAGCCCCGCCGGCACGCGCACGACGCTCGCGTCGAAGGTGTGACCGTGCTCGAAGGAGCCCGCGTCCCACAACTCCTCGCCGTGATCGGCGAAGAACAGAACTGCCGGCCGGCGCGCGCCGGTCAGAAACTCGCCAAGCCAGTAGGCGAGTTCCGCGTCGAGGCGACGTGCCTCCTCGTAGTAGCGCTCGCGCACCCTGGCGCGCTGCTCCTCCGGCAGGTCGAAGAAGGCGCGCCGCTCGGCGGGGGAGCGGTCGCCCTGCAGAAAATTGCGCCAGTCGAGCGCATGCAGCGGGTCGGACGTGTCGTCCTCGCCGTAGGGAAGGTGCGGCGTCATCCAATGCAGCACCAACAGGCGCGGCCGGTGCGCGTTGGCCCGCCACCACCCCAGCGCGGGCCCGCGCTGCGCGTCCACTGCGTCGCGCGTGCGGATCCACGCCTCGAAGTCGCGCGAAAGGCCGGTCCACGGCTCGAGGAAGGGATTCTGATGCACGCAGGCGGTGGCCCAGCCGACTGCGTGGAGCGCCGCGACGAAGGTCGGCGCCGGCCCGAGCGCCGTGAATCCGCGCCGCTCGGCACCCGGAACCGGCTGCGCGGCGACGGCGCCGCGTCCAGCCCCGTGACGGTCGGCCGGAAGGCCGGTCCACAACGAAGCAAAGGCAGGCAGGGTCCAGTTGGAGGGTGCGAGCGCGGCCTCGGCCCACTCGCCCTCCGCAAAGTAGCGGCGCGTCACCGGCATGTACTGCAGCGCGTCGGCGCGCAGTGTGTCCACTGTCACGATCACGATGTCAGGAAGGTGGGGCGGCTGCGCGGGCGCGAGAATCGGCGCTCCCCACGTCACGCGCGGGCCGGGCTGGGACGCGAGGCCGGGATGCGTGAAATGCGCCACGAGCCAGAGGTCTCCGGCCGCCGCGGGAACTTCCGCGGCCAGTTCGCGCCACGCATCCTCCTCCGCGGGCAGTTCCGACGCGGCGAGCGAGCGCGGCTCGCCGCCTTCAGGCTTCCAGAACACCTCTGCCCGCACAGCCGGTCCTTCGCCGGGACCGTCCCGGCGCACGCCGACGCGCAGCGCGCGCGGACCCGCGGATGCGGCGCATGCGCGGCGCAGGCGTGAAGGCGTGCTGACAATCAGCCCAGGCCGCTCGTCACCGAGCAGCAGCGGCGCGTCGGCTTGCGACTCGCGCCCGTACCAGCGGGTGATCCACGCATGCCGACCGCCTTCCGCGTGGCCCTGTTCGACCGACCACGCAGTCGGCGCGCACAAGTCCACCCGGCCGGTCAGGTCCGTGCCCGCAGCAATCGAGCCGGGACGATCGCCGCCGCAGGCGCCGGCGGCGCCCGCGAGCAGCAGAATTTCGGTGGAGCGCGAAATCCGGTTCAACTCGTGGTTGCGTTCCTCCCGCGGAACGGTCCGCTGCGATGATAGATCCCGCCCGGCCGCTTCACGACTCGACCCTGCATTTCCAGTTCGACCAGTTCAAGCAGCAGCATCTCCTCCGGCTCTCCGAGTTCTTCCGCGAGGTGCCCGAGGCTCAAGTCACGGCCTGCGAGTTGGACGAGCACCCTCGGCTCGCAGCCGCGCTCTTCCTCCGTCAGGCTTCCGTCGAGCGCGCGCAGCACATCCAGAGGTGACTCCGCCAACGCGGCCCCCTCGCGCAGGAGCATGTGCGGGCCCTGCGAGGCCACGCAGTCCACCGGACCCGGCACGGCGAACACCTCGCGCCCGAGGGTCAGCGCCCACGCCACGGTGTTCATGCTGCCGGAACGGCGCGCCGCCTGCACCACGATGACCGCGCGCGCGAGGGCGGCGAGGATGCGGTTGCGGCGCGGAAAATGCCCTGCCTGCGGCGGGGTGCCGAAGGGGAATTCGCTGGCCACGGCGCCGCCCGCCGCCGCGATCTCCCGCAGCAGGGGTGCGGCATCGGGCGGGTAGGGCCGGTCCAGTCCGCAGCCGAGAACAGCGATCACGCGGCCCCCGGCACCAACCGCGCCGCGCATCGCGCTCTGGTCAATCCCGCGCGCGGCGCCACTGATCACGGTGACGCCCTGGCACGCCAGACCGGCGCCGAAACGCTCCGCCTGCTCCCGCCCGTAGGGGGTGCAGGCCCGAGCGCCGATCACCGCCGCGCGGCACGCGTCATCCGCGAGCGCCGCTGGATTCCCTGCCACGAACAACACCGGCGGCGGATGCGCAAGGTCGTTCAGGCTGGCAGGCCAGCCCGGCTCATCCGGGAGCAGTGCTGCGGCCCCGCTCCGCGCGAGCGCCGCCTCCTGATGTTCAGCCAGCAATCCGAGGTCCGCGCGGCTCGGACACGGGCCGGCGCCCGGCCCCAACCGCTCCCAGAAACGCTCCAGTTCCGCACCCAGCCGCAGCGGGTTGCCAGCCTCCGCGCGCAGGCGACGCAGTCGCGCCGGGCCGACTCCAGGCCAGGCGTTCAACGCCAGGATCACGCCGCGCGCACCGTGGGCCACTCCGGAACCACGCCGCTGCCGAATCGAGGTGACCCAATCTTCAGCGAATCTGCACGCCGGCGAGCGCGCGCCACACCGCTTCACGCTGCGCAGTCACCCCCGCGGCGGGTCCGATCAACTTGAAGAACAGCGGGCCGCGCGGGCTCTCGATCACGACGCCGTCGAGCCGCCAGTCCGTGCGCGGGTCGCCGCCGCCGATCTGCCGCGTCCCGGTCAAGGTGCCCGCCAACTCGATCCGGTGCATCGTGTGAGCGCCGTTCT
>Ga0247727_10012291_pt1 | contig 14739 bp, 16 predicted proteins | sample WisWelCaveWW1625_FD_202498 | JGI IMG/M metagenome (GOLD analysis project Ga0247727, IMG submission 202498) | Biofilm microbial communities from Wishing Well Cave, Virginia, United States - WW16-25 | ecosystem: Environmental > Aquatic > Deep subsurface > Groundwater > Cave microbial mat | place... | reverse complement strand
TCGATGGCGGGCGCAGAGCGAATTTAAAGTCCAAAGTTGCTTTAGAAACTCCTGAATCTAAAGCGTCTTTGGACCTCAAGTGCGACACCGAGCCCGATCCAAGCCGTGAGTCGCATTTGAGGTCCGACGCTTTAGCGCGGGCGCCGCGTAAAGCGCGCTGATGATGGCGATAATGGTCGGAAGCGAGAGGTCATCGGAATCTCCAATTTGAGCGGATGACCGCAGTTATCTCATCAATCCGATCGCATCGGGGTCCGGGCTGCCTTCGCCGAGCAAGGCGCCGCTGACCCAAACGCTGAACGTGGGTGAATGCGTGTCGATCTCGTCGGGCGCGTTCACCAGGATCCAGCTCACGACAGCGGAAGACGAACTGCTGCCGAAGAGGGAATTGTAGATGGCGCCCGAAAGCGAACCGGTCCGAAAGGCAACGCCGCCGCCGGATCCATTGGCGGCGCCTGTCGCCTCGTTGAACGCACCCGCCGCGGCGTTGCGTTGGTCGGTGAAGAACCAGATGCTGCTTTCCCAGCCGCCGCCGGAGGCCGCACTTCCGCCATTGTCCTCGAAGGCGATGACGTCCCAATTCGCGAGTTCGCCTGGCGCAAGCCCCATCGCTGTTTCAAGGCCGCCGCCATACGATACGTCATTGGAGAAATTGCGGACCCAAATGTAGTGGTAGTCGCTGAGGGCGGTCGAAACGCCGTCAGGAGCGCCGAGGACGGCGTGCGGACTCGCTGTGAAATGGGCGGCGATTTCCGTTGGCCAAGTGACAGTCTGTGCCGCGGCGCTTGCGGCGCTCCAAACGAATGCCGCCGCCGCTATGGCGCAGTGCTTGAACATGGTCCTAACTCCCGCCCTCGCGCCGACCCGGCCCGGTCGGAACCCAAGGCTGCCTAACGCAGCTTTACGAAAGAGATTCTCGCACTGTCGCACGGAGGCTGTCGCTATCCGTTTGAATAGGCCCGCTCGACGAAATTTGGCGGGGCTGCTAGTCCCACGTCATGCCGTCGCCGCGGAAAATGCCGACGCCTGAGGGCTTTAGCGCCGTAATGGAAGGCGTCTATGAGGCTGCGCTCGATCCTGGGGTCTGGGATGAGGCGCTCACGCGCTTCGTCAACACATTCGCTCCCAAGGATTGGGATGTCGCCATGCTGATGTGGGAAAGCACGGCTGCGCCGGAGGCGCGTTTCGTGGGCGCGTCTGGGTTGGCCGCGCATGCGCGCGAACTCTATCTGGCTCATTTCGTCGGTAGGAATCCCTGGAGCGCGGCGCTCGCTTCACTTCCGATTGGCCGTCTTGTGGACTCAGACGACATGGTGCCGCGCGATGAGTTTCTCGCCAGCGCCTTCTACAAGCATTTCCTGGCCACCTGGGCGATGACGCGCGGGCTTGCGCTCAATCTTGATCGCCAGGGCCAACAACGATTGTCGCTGGCGATGCCAGGCCCGGACGGGCCTGATCTCACCGTCTTGAAGCGCGGATTACGTCTCATTGCGCCGCACATTCAGCGCGCCGTGCGTGTCAGCCGCCGCCTCGCCGCGGCCGAACTCAGCGCTAGCGCCGCACAGGCCGCGCTCTCGATGGCGCCAGCCGGCATCGTGACCCTGACCGACCAGCTCATGGTCATCAACGCCAACCTTCATGCGCAAGAGTTGGCGGGCGCGGGGCTTGCGCGCATCGAGGGCGGTCGTTGGTGTTTTCGTGATCCAGAGGCCCAAGCGACGCTGTCGGCTCTCGCAACTGCTCCACAGCCCGGCAGCGCGGCGTTCACCGCAAAGAATGGGGGGGAGAATACTTGCGCCGCGCTCGCTGTGCGCATCGCGACGCACCAACGCGCCACGTTGGATGGATACCTCGAAGGGGCGGCAATCTTGTTGACGCTCGGCGTAAGCGAAAAGGCGCGGGATTTGCCGCTCGACAACTTAGCCGCCTGGTATGGACTGACCCCGACCGAAGCCAAACTCGCGTCGGCCCTGTCGAGCGGGCAAACTCTTGGGGCGTTCGCCATGCGGCGCGGTGTTTCGCAGAACGCCGCGCGGTTTCTGTTGCGCGGCGTTCTTCGCAAGACGGGCGCGCCGGATCAGGCGCGCTTGGTGGCGCTGCTCCGCGATCTGCCACACGGCGGTGTTCAGGTTGATTAGCCCCCTAACAAGGGAAAATGCCCGCGCTTGGGACGTTTTTTCTCTTGCCAACGCTGGGTCTGTGGGCGTTCCATCGGCAAAGCGAGACCAAAAATGGGGAGGAATATCATGAGAATCTGGCGCACTTTGATAGGCGCGGGCGCAGCGATCGCGGCGTTGGCCGGCGTCGCCTACGCCACCCATTCTTGGAACACCTATCATTGGGCGCGGACAGCCAACCCGTTTACGCTTCGGGTCATCGACAGCGTGACGGCGACCTGGCAAAACGAATACAACATGTCGATGAGCGAGTGGGGGGCGTCGAGCGTTCTCAATCTTGTCACCGCGAGCGCCGACGACAGCTCGCGCACGCGCAGGCAATGCCGCATGGCCGTAGGCCAAATTCGCGTTTGCCACAGCACCTATGGGCAAAACGGTTGGCTCGGCTTGGCGACGATCGGCATTGACAATCAAGGTCACATCGATCGCGGCACGGCCAAAATGAACGACAGTTACCCCAGCTCATGGGCCATCCCTGGCGAAAAGCGTCATGTGATGTGCCAGGAGATTGGGCACCTGTTTGGTCTCGGCCACACCAGCGAAGACGGCTCGAGCCAGGGCACGTGCATGGATTACTCAACGAGTCTCGGCAGCCAATCGCCGAACGCCCACGACTACGAGCAGCTTGAGATAATCTACGCGCATCTCGACACGTACAACACTTATCAGCTATCGGCAGCGGCGGCTGCGGCGGCCCCGGCGCAGCCGAGCGTTGATGACCTCCCCGCTGGCGTGCCGCTTGGCTCAATTCTCGTGCACTCGGACCAATTCGAACATGTCTATGTGAGGAGCCGGTCTGACGGCGGATACTGGATTTTCCACGTTCGTCTTGCGCCGGAACACGGCCCACCGGCAAACTGAGAAGACCGCCAATCAAGCAGACGGCCGCCGGCTCGTTGAGGCCGGCGGCCGTTCTTGCGTTTAGTTCGAGCGCTGGATCAAACCGTACGCGAGCAATTTCGCAGTCAGGTCGGTTGGCTTCTCGATGCCCTCGAGGTCAACGGGTTTGAACTTCTGGCCGCTTAACGCACGCTCCAGCGCCGGGCGCGACGCAGCGCTGAATTTCAGCTCCCCGCCCGGCGCGATCAGCACCACGTGCTCGCCGTCTGTGGCGAGACGGTAGGGGCACAAAGTCCGCAACCTGAATGTTTCGTTCTCGCCAACGGGCTTCACCGCGTCTCTCACCGCATAGCGGTTGTCGGCGGCGCGCGAACGGATGAAGCTATCGGCCAATAGATCGAGCGCGGGATCGAGCTTGACCTCACGCGCGACAAGCTCGCCAAGTTGCTTCATTTGGGCGCGCGCGGCGGTTCGATCAAAGTTCCCGTGGGCGTAGCCAGGCGGCAGGCTGCGGCGCAATTCCGGAGAACGCAGAGCCGCTTCAGAAACCGCTTCCAGCATCAAATCGGCCCACGTGCGTGTAATGAGGCCGACTGTGACGTGAAGGGAGGGCTCACCGCCGGATGTCGAAGCGTCATGCATCAATCCGCGCGGCACATAGGCGCAATCGCCAGATTTGAGCACGAACTCCTGGTGCAACGCGCCGGCCTTGTGCACGTCGGAATGAAACCCTTCGCCGCGGAAAGGCGTGTCGACGGGCTTGTCGTAGAGACGCCAAGCCTTTTCGCCAGCAATCTGGATCACGAAGACGTCGTGATTGTCGTAGTGGGTCTTAAAGCCCTGCGCGCTTGGCGGCGTGAGGTAGAGGTTCGTCTGCACGTGTGCCGAAAACACTGATTCCAGCGCGCGGCAGAATCGCCCGAGCGACGGCTCGATCTGGTGCGCCTGCTGCAAGATTATGGTCGCCCCGCCGCGGTGAAAGTCCGCCACTGCGCCGCGATCGATATAGCCGGCGTCGTCGACATAGTCGGTGCGCGAGAGCCTGCGCGTGGAAGCGTCAGCCAAATCGAGCTGTCCCTCGCGCAAATCGACATTGGTGACGATGCGATCGACGTCGTCGATCGACAACAGTCCCTCGAAGCGCTTCGGCTCACCATGGGCGACAACCAGCGCCTCGCGCTCATAAATGCGGGCGAAAAAGCTCTCGACCCGCTCGGCGCCAATCAGGTGGCCGAGCGGGTCAACGAGCCACGGCTCGCGCGGCATCGTTCAAACGCTCAGGTGCCGCGGCCGTAGCCGGCGGCATCAGCGCCTGAACCGCTGTCGCTGTCGGTGATCCCGGTTTGGGCGCCGCGCCGTCCGCCGCGCCCGTGGCCGGGGCGATCGGCATAGGTGCCGCCATCGCTGTCGGTAACGCCGGTGCTTTGGCGGCCGTAGCCTGCCGGATCGGTCGGATCGCTGTCGTTGTAACCGGAATAGACCCGCCCGCCACGGCCCTGGCCGGGCGCATCGCTTGGATCGCTATCGGTCGCACCGGAGCTGCCGCGACCTTGCCCGGGAGCGTCAGTCGGATCGGCGTCGGTGACGCCGCCGCCGCCGCGGCCCTGACCCGCAGGATCGGTCGGATCGCTGTCTGTCGCGCCGCCGCCGCGGCCTTGACCCGCAGGATCGGTTGGATCGCTGTCGGTCACGCCGGCTTGGCGCCCGCCTCGCCCATGGCCAGGCCGGTCGGCGCCATTGCCGCTGTCGCTATCGGTCACGCCAGTTGGACCGCCTGTGCCGCGCCCGCGGCCCACCGGGTCGGCGTTGGCGCCAGAATCGCTATCGGTGACGCCCGTGCGCCCGCCGCGTCCGCGCCCTGCCGGATCAGCATATTGGCCGCTGTCGGAATCGGTCACGCCAGAGCTGCCGCGTCCGCGTCCGGCCGGATCGGCATATGCGCCGCTATCGGAATCGGTCACTCCCGATCCGCCGCCGCGCCCGTACCCGGCGCGATCAGCGCCAGTGCCGCTGTCACTGTCGGTGACGCCGGTGCGGCCATAGCCCGATCGGTCAGCGCCCGAACCGGAATCGCTATCGGTGCGCCCCGTGTAGTTCTGGGCGCTCGCATGCCCTGTCACTACGGCGGTGGCGCTGCCAGCGATGACGGCCGCGCCAGCGACGCGGCTCATGAATGAGCGCCTGTTCAGCCGTTTCTTTTCGTCAGACATGCGACCTCCCCTCAGGTGCGAAGCGTACGGTCCCGCTGTTGCGAAACAGTCGCAAAAAGCACATCCCTCGTAGGGGAATCAGTATCACGGCCTTGCCAACCTGCAATCTCTGAAAGCGATGCGAGGCGCCTTTTGTTGCCAACAGCGAATCCGCTCACGCAGAGAGGCTCTTGACGCTTGGCGGCAGGCCCAGGGGAGGCGCGCGTGATCGGTTCGTTGCAAGGCGTGGTCGCAGCGGTTGGCGAAGAAGCGGCGCTGATCGAAGTCGGCGGGGTCGGCTATCTCGTGCAAGCCGGTTCACGCACGTTGAGCAGGCTTGCAGTTGGCGTTCCCGCGCGTTTGCACATTGAAACGCACGTGCGCGAGGACGCAATCCGCTTGTTCGGATTCGAGTCCGAGGAAGAGCGCGCCTGGTTTGCTCACTTGCAGACAATCCCTGGCGTCGGCGCCAAAGTTGCGCTCGGCATCCTCGACGCCATGCCCCCGAACGTGCTCGTTGACGCAATCGCCGTGCAAGACAGGGCCGCGTTCGCGCGCGCCAACGGCGTTGGGCCAAAGCTTGCTGCACGCCTCGCCCAGGAACTTGCGGCAAAGCATGGCCCAAAGAGTTTCATATCAGTGGGTTCGATCGCGGCGCCGCGAGCAGCCAACGGCGCGGTCGGAGAAAGCAATGCGCGCGCGGAGGCGGTCTCGGCTCTCGTCAACCTCGGGATCGACCAGTCGAGCGCCGCGCGCGCTGTTTCAGCGGCGGCCAAGCAGTTCGGCGCCGACGCGCCCGCCCCTGAACTCATCCGCGCCGCATTGAAGGAAGTAAGCCGCTAGTGCAGCGGATTAGCCAAACTAGTTTCTTGTACGAACGGCCCCGCGAGGAAGGCCGTCGATCAGGTCGCTGCGAACATCCGTGCGCGCGGCCCGCACGGCGACGATGCGTCCACCAATATGACCTGCACGTCGTAGCCGCGCACGCGCCAATAGGCCTCGATTCGCGCCTTGATTTCGCTTGCGCCGGCGCGATCTGTGTATTCGCCGAACGAGAGGTCGTGGGGCGCCGTTTCGTTACGCTCAAGACCATCCAGCGAACTCATCCGTAAGGCGACCTCAAACGCGCCACACACACTCTACTTACTAGTAAGTGAGTCGCGTGCGGAGTAAAAGTCGGCTAACTCAAGTCCTGGATTGGCGGGTTTGGAATGGCGGCGCGTCCTCATTCGGCGAACGGCATGGCCGAACAGATTCTGGACGCCGCGGAGAAGCGCGTTCAGGTGCTGGGCTTTAACGGCTTTAGCTACGCCGACGTCGCAGGAGAGCTCGGCGTCACAACTGCGACGATCCATTATTACTTTCCTGGCAAGACGGATCTCGGCGTCCGTTTGATCGAGCGTTACTCGGAGCGCTTCTTCGCTGCGCTAGCCGAGATCGAGTCGAACGCGGGAGACTTGTGCGAGCGCCTGCGCGCCTACACCGAAATCTATGAGAGAGTGCTTGCAAGCGAGCGGCTTTGCCTTTGCGGCATGCTGGCCTCCGAATACGAAACCCTGGCCGAGCCGATGCGCGAGCTGCTCTCCGACTTTTTCCGCCGCAACGAGGAATGGCTCAGCTCGCTGCTCGACCAAGGGCGCGCGGCCGGCGGATTTGACTTTGAGGGCGATACGAACGGAACAGCAATAGCCATTGTCGGCGCGCTGGAAGGGGCGATGCTGGTGGCGCGGGCGCATGGGGGCATGAAGAGCTTCCGCGCCGCGACCTCGCTCATGCTGATGAATGTGTTCCGGCCGCCCGGGAAGTAGATCGGTCGTCCGGCGGAACAACCCAGAAACCCGAATCGCGTTATGGCGTGGCCCTATGCCCGAGACCGCAGAACGCCTCGTGACGACCCAGCGCATGCCCGGAGAAGGGGCTGACCGTGCGCTTCGCCCGCAGGGTTTCGACGAGTTCGTCGGCCAGCCCGCCGCGAAGGCGAACCTCAAGGTTTTTGTCGATGCCGCGCGTGGGCGTGGGGACGCCATGGATCATGTGCTTCTGTTCGGGCCCCCGGGCTTGGGCAAGACGACGCTGGCGCAGATCATTGCGCGCGAATTGGGCGTGGGTTTTCGCGCGACGTCCGGCCCAGTAATTGCGCGTGCTGGCGATCTGGCTGCGCTCCTCACAAACCTCGAGCCGCGCGACGTGCTGTTCATCGACGAGATTCACCGCCTTGCCCCGGTCGTGGAGGAAATTCTCTATCCCGCGATGGAGGATTATCACCTCGACATCATCATCGGCGAAGGGCCCTCGGCGCGCAGCGTGCGCATCGACCTTTCCCCGTTCACGCTGATCGGCGCGACAACGCGCGCGGGGTTGCTTGGCACGCCGCTGCGAGACCGCTTCGGCATTCCCGTGCGGCTCGATTTCTATGGCGCCGAGGATCTGATTAGCATCGTGACGCGCGCAGCGGAGAAATTGGGTGCGCCGATCACCGCCGAAGGCGCTGTTGAAATCGCTAAGCGCGCGCGCGGTACGCCGCGCGTGGCCGTACGCTTGTTGCGCCGTGTGCGCGACTTCGCCGACGCCGCGGAAGGCGCAATAGATGCAAAGCTCGCCGACAGGGCGTTGAAGCGGTTGGAAGTCGACAGTGACGGCCTCGACATGCTCGACCGCCGCTATCTGCATGCGCTGGTGGAGACTTATTCAGGCGGGCCCGTCGGCGTCGACACGCTTGCCGCCGCACTCGCGGAAGCGCGCGACGCCATTGAAGACGTGATCGAGCCGTATTTGATGCAGCAGGGCTTCGTCATGCGCACGCCGCGCGGGCGCATGGCCGCGCCGAAGGCCTATGAGCGGTTGGGCAAACGCGCGCCTCCAATGGCGCCGACAACGGGCGCGCTGTTCGGGGAGGGGTGATGTTTCGCGCGCCCAAATCTCACGGAGCGCGCGAGGTCCGGGGCCCACAAACACAAACGTCGGCGTTTATGGGTCCCGGGCCCGCCGCTGCGCGGCGCCCCGGGAATAGGTGCGGCGTTGGGCCCAAGATCACGAACGGTTGTTTTGTGGCTTTACCACTATCCGCCCCAGCATCTTAGGCGCGACGGCGATGTAGCTCTGTTTCAACCATCCCTTCAGCGTATCCATCTCAGCCAGCACATCGTCCTCCGGCCCGAAATGCGCGATCACCCAATGATGCTGCTTGTACCAGCCGCGCGCCGGCCGCACGTAAGGAAGCTCTTCGGCCATCTCCGCCGAGATCGGCAGCTTCATGATCAGCGTCAGCGCATCGAGCGGCTCGCCTTTGTCGCCGAACACGGCGAACATCTTCTTGCGCACATAGAGCGCGCGCGTGACGCTCCAGCCTTGGCCGGCCATCGTTTCCGGGAACGATAGGCCATAGGCGGTGAGTTCGGCTTCGGCGCGCTCGTGCGGCGTGTGCGGCATCGATCCCAGTATAGCGCCGTCATTCCGGGGCGCACGGAGTGCGAGCCCGGAGAGGCTGGCGAGATCCTGGCCACACCAAAAAAAGAAAACGGCCGGAGCTTTCGCGCCGGCCGCCTTCATTCCCCTAAGTGCGGAGCGCCTAGTAGCGCGCCCGCAGCGTCACCCCGTAAGTCTGTGGCTCGTTCGGGAAGGCCACGCGAGAGTTCTGCAAGGGCGGCGCGAAGGCGCCGACATTGAAGTATTCATCGGTGAGATTTTGGCCCCACAACTCGATCGACCAGCGTTCGTTTTCCGGGCCGATGCCGATGCGGCCGTTGAAGATCGCAAAGGCGTCGTTGTCGGTGAGCGCCAGACGGTTCAGCGTCTGCACCCGATAATCGCTGTTGTAGCGGCCATCGACGTAGAACAACGCCCGCATATTCCCGCCCAACGGCATCTCGTAGGCGATGGCGCCGGTCACCACCAGTTCGGGCGCAAACGCCAAAGGATCGCCAGCCGTAACCGTGTTTGGAGCCGGGACGAGTGTGTTGAACACGACCGTGCTGTCGTAATAGGCGTCAGTGTAGACGATGCCGCCGCTGATAGTGAGCCCGTCCATTGGATGGGTCGCCATTTCAAGCTCCACGCCCTGGCTGACCACGTCGGGAACGTTGCGCGTGATGAAGTTGAAGCCGTTGAAGGCATTGAGCTGGTAGTCGCTGATCTGCTGATAGAACGCGGTCAAGTTTACGGTGGTCGTGCCGCCGAAGACGGTCGAGCGCACGCCCAACTCAAAGCTGTCGGTGAACTCGGGCTCGAACGCCAGCTGGCCGACATTGAGAGCGGCCACCGATACCGTGGACGGTCTTACGGCGAAGCCTGAACGGTCGACGTTGAAGCCGCCCGCCTTGTAACCGCGCGAATAGCCGCCATAGACCATGACGTCGTCGCTCATGTGATAGGCGAGCGAGGCGGTGCCGCTCCACTCGTTCTCCTCCCTGGCGCCGCTCCACAGGCCGTTGGAGATCGGGTTGATCGCCGGGTTGCACGCAATGTTCATCAGATCCGCCAGGCCGGCCCCCTCGAGGACATTGATGAACCCGATGCCGTCGGCCGGTAAGGCGAAGAACGGGTCGGTAAAGATGTTGATGCCCTGAAGCGAAGTGCATGACGGCGAGATCGAGAGCAAGTTGGCGCCCAGATCTTTTGTCTCGTGATTGTAGCGCGCGCCGAGGGTGAGGATCAGGTTGTCGGCAAGGCTGATCTCGTTGTGCGTGAACAAGGCAACACTCTCGGTCTCCACTTGCCATTTGTCCGCCTGCTGGCCTTGCCCGGCGACGTTGGGGGTCAAATAGGCGTTCGCCAATAGCGGCCCGGCAAAACAGGCGAAGAGCGATGGGACCGGGTCAGGGGGTGGGAACGGAAAGGCGAAGTCAAAGTCGCCAAGGGTGGAGTCGTAGAGCTCACAGCCTGTGGCCCCGATCGAGATCGCGTTAGCGTAGAGCGAAAGGTGCAGTCCGGTGCGTATTGTGTCGGTCGTGTCGAGCGTTTCGTTGGCGTAGAACAAACCGACCAGCCAGTCGAGGCGGCCGCTTTCGCCCTGCAGGCGCAATTCCTGCGTGAAGTTCTCGAAGCCCACCTTGAGGTCGTCGCGATAGGCGATGTCGATAAGATTGAAGTCGATGTCCTGGTCTCGCACCGCCTCCCAGTCGCGCCAAGCGGTGATCGAGGTAAGGTTGGCGAAGCCCAAGTCCCAATCAAGTTGGCCGGAGATGCCGAATTCTTCGGTGTCTTCCGCATAGCTGCGCGCTGGCGTTGGACCCTGCGCCGGCATGGCGCCGATCGGTGGCAGGCCTGGGAACCCCGGCGAGACCGTCATATTGCGGCCTTCGGCATTGATCGCCGGCGTCGAGGCTGGACCCATGATGGCGAAGATCGCGCCCTGCGTCGTGCCGTAGAACAACGGCGTGATGCCGCAGCAGACTTCGTTGGTCTCGCTGCCGTCCACGATCACGCGCAGCGACGCGTCCGGGCTGATGTCCCACATCGATTGCGCACGCAACGACCAGCGATCACGATTGTTAATGTCTTGGCCCGAAATGAGGTCGGTAATGTAGCCGTCGCGCGCACGCACGGAGCCGTCGAGGCGAACCGCGAATGTATCGCTGAGCGGAATGGATCCCCCGGCGCGCGCCCCGGTTTCTTCCAGATCGTCGATGCCGAACAAGCCTTCCAAATACATGCTGGGCTCGAAGTCGGGTCCTGCGGAGACCACGCTGATGGCGCCAGCCGAGGTGTTGCGCCCGAACAGCGTGCCTTGGGGGCCGCGCAGAATCTCAACGCGCTCGAGATCGGGCAGGTCCGCCAGCGCCGCGCCGGCGCGAGCGCGATAAACGCCGTCGATAAAGATGCCGACAGCGCCTTCAAAGCCGGGGTTGTCCGAACCGGTTCCGATGCCGCGGATCCGCGCGATCGTGCCCGAGGAGTTCGATTGGCCTGTGCCCATCTGCAACGAGGGGGCGACTTGCGTGACGTCGCGCAAATCCTGAACGCCCGAATTCTCTAGCTGCTCGCCACCGATGGCGGTCACCGCCAACGGAACGTCTTGTATGGCCGCCGCCCGACCGGTGGCTGTGACGACGATTTCTTCGGAAACATCATCGTCTTGCGCGAGCGCCGGGCTCATCGCCCCCATGGCCGCTACCGAAGCGCCAGAAAGCAGCAACCAACCCAACTTCCTCTTATTGCTCATAGCCGTCCTCCCAGGCCTTGGGCGTTATTTCACCCTTCGGCAATCCATCGGCATGTCGGCATGGAGCGGGTCATTGCTCCCCGCGCCCTACCGTCCAAGCTTGGCATAGCAGTGACTTGCCCGGCTGCTGTCAACGGGGCACAGCGGCCATATCTTGACGCGCGCATCATACAGCGTTCACCTGCGACCGGTGAGCCACACTTACGTTACGGTATCGCCAAAGTTTGCGATTATGAACGCTGGCGTTCAGCGTTCAGGGCTTCCCCACGAGCCAGCGCGAACCGAGTGGGGGAACCCGAATGTCTGACGCGGCGCTCCTTCTGTTTTCGGCGGGACAGGATTCGGCGACCTGTTTGGCGTGGGCGCTGACGAAATTCGCACACGTGGAGACAATTGGCTTCAATTACGGCCAACGGCATCGGGTCGAACTGGATCAGCGAGACGTCGTTCGCGCTTCCGTCGCCGGCCTCGACGCGTTGTGGTCGAAGCGCTTGGGCGAGGATGTCGTGGTCGATTTACGCGGTTATGGCGTCTTGGCGGAAAGTGCGTTGACTGCGGCGCGCATGATCGAGATGGGCGAGCGCGGTTTGCCTACGACATTCGTCCCGGGCCGCAATCTCGTTTTCCTCGCGGTCGCGGCCGCTCACGCCTATCGGAGCGGTATCGAAGTTCTAGTGGGCGGGATGTGCGAGACCGACTTTTCCGGCTACCCCGATTGCCGCCGCGCGACGATCGAGGCTATGGAGGACGCCTTGTCGCTCGGCCTTGACGCGTCGCTCAAGATCGAGACGCCCTTAATGCACTTGACCAAGGAGCAGACGTGGGCGCTGGCGCAGGAACTCGGCGGCGCGGCGCTCATCGACGTCATCGTCGAGTGTAGCCACACCTGTTATGAGGGTGACCGCACGCGCCGACACGAATGGGGTTATGGTTGCGGCGCCTGCCCCGCATGCGCGTTGCGCGCGCGCGGGTGGTCGCAGTGGCGGGAGCGCGCGCGAGCGTGACCTACGCAGTCAAGGAGATGTTCTACACGCTGCAAGGCGAGGGCGCGCGGACAGGCCGGCCCGCTGTGTTCGTGCGCTTTGCGGGATGCAATCTCTGGAGTGGGCGCGAAGCGGATCGGGCAGACGCTGTCTGCAGGTTCTGCGACACCGAATTTGTCGGAACCGATGGTGATGGTGGGGGCAAGTTCGAGAGTGCAGAATCCTTGGCGCACGCTGCTTTCGCGTTGTGGCCGGGCGGCGGCGGCGGCTACGTGGTCTGCACCGGGGGCGAGCCCTTACTGCAACTTGACGCGCCGCTGATCGGTGCGCTGCACGCGGCCGGTTTTGAAGTAGCGGTCGAAACCAATGGAACCATCGCCGCGCCGGCCGGGCTTGACTGGATCTGCGTTAGCCCAAAGGCCGATGCGCCTTTGATTCAAATGGCAGGGGACGAACTGAAGCTGGTGTTCCCCCAAGCCGGTGTAGAACCCGAGCGTTACGGGCGCCTCGCGTTCACTCATTTTTTTCTTCAGCCGATGGATGGCCCGCAACGCGACGCCAATACACGCGCGGCGACCGCATATTGTCTTGAGCATCCGCGCTGGCGCTTGAGTTTGCAGACGCACAAACTGCTTGGATTGCGCTAAGGCGGGCTGACGAGAACGGGGATTCGGGGCAGGCCCGCCCTAGCGCGCCGCCGACTAGCGCGCTTGTTCGACGTATGCGTCGGCGACTTTCTCGGAGAACCTGCGCATGGCGCGCTGCGCCGCCTCCCACGTGCCGGGGGGGCCGACGATCTCCGATAGAGTATGATTGTAGCGGCGGTGATCGACTTCGCGCAGGACGCCGCCATCGGCGGATCGCAGCACTGCGTGCAACTCCGCCCCCCCAATCGACACGGATCGGAAATAGTCGAGGCCAGGTCGCCTGGTCATCTGTCCCAGGGTCGGCCGATTGGGGTCGGCGTCGACGATGACAACGTCAACGCTCACCGCCCCGTTCTCACCGAGAGTTGCGCCGCGGCGTGCGAACGAGTCGCTGAGATTGCGCGTCAGGGCGGCGCGCAGATATTCGCCCTCGCGTGGGCCCAGTTCATCGTCGAGTTCGGATTGGAACTCGGCGGAAAAGGCGACCGGACTGAGCCTGACTGGTTCAGCCGAAGCTTGTGACATGCCGACAACCGCCGCCAGCCCGGCGGCGCAGATCAGGGCGCGCGACTTACGCATGAGCGTTTCCTCAAGAAGCCAGTGTAGGGGCGCGACCGTACTTGGAATCGCCGAATTGCACCATTCACGTTCCCGTCACAGCGCGTCCAGGACGTTAGTCGTCGTCCTCGTCTTCTTCCTCGTCGTCGCCGGGAATGACCGCGCCGACAACAGCCCCGGTGGTCTTCACGGCGGCACCGACAACCGCACCGGTTACGGCGCCCGCCGTCCCCACCGCGGCGCCGATCGCGGCGCCCGCCAGGCAGCCTGACAGCGGCAACATTAAGATCAGGAGCGCGAGCGCACGAAGCATGGGTCTGTCCCTTCGCCCGCGACACTCGCGCACGCGCGGGGCCTGCGCAAGCGCGCGGCGCATGGAAAGCTCACGCGCTCAGGGGCAAGTCGTCGAGATCGAAAGTGCACCCGCCCGTGTGGTCGCTTTCGCGTCGGAACGGCCCGCCATAGGCGGGTGCGAACATTCGTCGTCGGTCTGGCCCGATGAAATTCTGGCAACGGACGAACATGCGTGTGTCGGTCAATGCGCTTGAGATGCGATCCAACAAGAGCTGGGCGCTGATCGGCTTTTTCACGAAGCCATTGACGCCTGCGTCTCGGGCCGCCGCAACCCGCCAGATTTCCGTATGCGCGGTAAGCATGACGATCGGAACATAAGGCCGAGGGCTGGCGGGGCTCCAGCGCACCATGCGTGCGAACGCCAAGCCGTCGACGGGCTGCATCTGCCAATCGAGCAATACGAGATCGACCGGGCCGCTCAGCGCTTGCATCCCTGCTTCGGCCGTCTCGGCCTCGATGACGTTTTTCACGCCGACGGCGCCCAAAAGGCCGCGCAGGAGCACCCGCATCGGACGGTTGTCCTCCACTACCAAGACGTAAATGTCCCCAATGCCGCGGGCGGGCGCCATTCGATCCCCCAAGATCGGCGTCAGGAAAGCGTCCACATCGGAAACACGAGGTAAATTTTGGCCGGCGCCGGAGAAATTTTACGGCGCGTCGACGAGCACGATCTCGCAGTCTCGGCGCGCCTCGATAGAAAGCCCGGTTTCAGACTTGATCGCAGCGCCATCGCGTGGCGCCAGTGCCAAGCCGTTTACGTTCGCTTCACCGCGCGCTACCGCCAAGTAGGCATGGCGGCCCGCGCCGAGCGGGTAGTGAACGCTTTGCCCA
>Ga0247727_10012290_pt1 | contig 14740 bp, 13 predicted proteins | sample WisWelCaveWW1625_FD_202498 | JGI IMG/M metagenome (GOLD analysis project Ga0247727, IMG submission 202498) | Biofilm microbial communities from Wishing Well Cave, Virginia, United States - WW16-25 | ecosystem: Environmental > Aquatic > Deep subsurface > Groundwater > Cave microbial mat | place... | reverse complement strand
GGTCAGATGGGCACGATAGAGATTTTTTACAACTTCATGATTATGGATGCGAACATGAACGTCTTCTGGCGTAACCCAGAAAACGTAGCCGCCACCCAGATTGAACGCATAGATAGGGTTTGGGGGGGCAGTCATGGCGAGACGCGGCATATCGCAAAACGCCGACCCTGTTTGGCGACGTAGAGGAGAAGGCGGATAATGAGGCGGTTGCGGAGGCTTTCCGGAAGCGCCTTCAGGAAGTCGCTGGATTCAAGTACGTTCCGCACCCGATGCCGATGCGAAATGAGAAAGGCGCAGTTGTGTACTATCTTTTCTTCGCCTCCCCAAATCAGACTGGGGCACGTATAGTTAAGAATGTCTTCGACAAATACCGTGCCAGGGGGATGAGATAATGGCAGTTAAGTCATCCATAGAGTGGACCGAATCAACCTGGAATCCACTTACGGGCTGTACCAAGATCAGCCCTGGGTGCCAACATTGTTATGCAGAGCGCATGGCGTTGCGCCTGCAGGCTATGAAACAACCTAATTACGTCAACGGCTTTAAACTCGCTCTCCACGAAGACTCGCTGGAATTGCCGTTGCGCTGGAAAACGCCGCAGACCATCTTTGTCAACTCCATGAGCGATTTGTTTCACAAGGACGCGCCCCTGGCCTTTATCCTTAAAGCGTTTGAGGTGATGTGTCGGGCTTCTTGGCATCGCTTTCAAGTGCTCACTAAACGATCAGATCGTTTAGTGGAAATCAGCCCACATTTGCCCTGGGCGGCCAACATCTGGATGGGCGTCAGCGTCGAAAACCAGGACTACACCTACCGCATTGACCATCTGCGCCAGACGGGCGCGAAGATCAAATTTCTGTCTCTTGAACCACTGCTCGGCCCGCTACATCATCTGCGTCTTGACGGAATCGATTGGGTGATTGTCGGAGGCGAATCCGGCCCGGGAGCCCGACCGATGGAACCCGCATGGGTTTTTGACATTCGTGACCAGTGCCTTGAAAGAGGCGTTCCCTTCTTCTTCAAGCAATGGGGCGGTATCCGCAAGAAGAAAACCGGTCGAGAACTCGAAGGACGAACCTGGGATGAAATGCCCCAAGCGAGACCACTGTCACTCGTAGTCAACGCTACTTGACTTTACGGCGAATTATGGCACGAACGAAAAAACAATCCAGCACCAAGGTTGAATCCATTAAGCACAAGGACAAGCGCGCCAATATCCCCACCGAGGAACTGCGGGACTTCGTCGTCGAGGACGAGAAGGCACCGAAGACGTTGCTCTATCCGCGTGATCCGTCACTCGATCCGCAACTCGTGTGGAAAGGGAAGGACGAGCAGGACGCCACCGATCTGGCCGTGCCAGTGGTGCCGATCTACATCCAGGAGAAGATTCAGCCGCAGGCGATCATCGAAGACCTGCGCGCCCACGTGCCGGCCAAAGGCGACCGCGTGGCTGAGGAGGCCGCTGCCTACCAGGTGAGCCTGTTTGCCGACTTCAACGGCCTGCCGGAGGAGTTCGACCAGCGCGTGGACTTTTACCACCACGAAGGGCACTGGTCGAACCGGATGATCCTGGGCGATTCCTTGCTCGTGATGACCTCGCTGGCCGAGAAGGAAGGATTGAAGGGCAAGGTGCAGTGCATCTACCTCGACCCGCCCTATGGGATTAAGTTTGGCTCGAACTGGCAGGTCAGCACCCGCAAGCGCGATGTCAAGGACGGCAAGGCCGAGGACGCCACCCGTCAGCCCGAGCAGATTCGCGCCTTCCGCGACACCTGGAAGCTCGGCATCCACTCCTACCTCGCTTACCTGCGTGACCGACTGACCATTTCGCGTGAACTCCTCACCGAGACGGGTAGCATTTTTGTCCAGATCGGCGACGAGAACGTGCATCTGGTTCGGAGCGTGATGGATGAGGTGTTCGGGAGTGAGAATTACGTCGCGCTTATCGCTTTCAAAAAACCCGGGCAAAGATCGTCTGACACTTTGCCAATGATGACGGACTTTATCCTGTGGTATGCCAAAGGCAAAGAGGCGATTAAGTTTCGGCCATTGCTCGTTCTCAAATCGCTCTCCGGGGATGGAGGCGATCACTACAACTCTGTTGAGCTAAGTGATGACAAAGTACGACCGCTGACTAATGAGGAACGATTCAACCCGTCGTTGCTGCCAGCAGGAGCGAAAGTTTTTGAGACAACTTCAGCAACATCGGCCGGTGCTCAATCTGGCGACGGCAAGTTGGAGTTTGGCGGCAAGACGCATTATCCGCCAGTTCATAAACACTGGAGCGCGAGCGTAGCGGGCATGAAGACGTTGGCAATGGCTGGTCGTCTCGTGCCAAGCGGCAATACCGTCAGATACAAACGTTATTTCGATGACTTCGCGTTCATGTATCGAGACAACCGGTGGAATGACGCCGGTTTGTTCGGTGAAAACATTTACGTTGTGCAGACTTCGACGACAGCAGTGCAATGCTGCCTCCTCATGACCACCGACCCCGGCGACCTGGTGCTCGACCCCACCTGCGGCAGCGGCACTACTGCATTTGTGGCCGAGCAGTGGGGGAGACGGTGGATTACCTGCGACACGAGCCGCGTGGCCCTTGCTCTGGCCCGCACGCGCCTGATGGCGGCGAAGTATCCCTATTACCTGCTGGCCGATTCGCCCGAAGGCGTCCGCAAAGAGGCGGAGTTGACGGCCAAAACGCCCCCCAGTTACAAGACGGAAAACGACATCAAGAAGGGCTTCGTCTCCAAGCGCGTCCCGCATGTCACGCTCAAATCCATCGCCAACAACCCGGACATTAAGGAAGGCATGACCAGAGAGGCCATTGATGCCGCCATCGCCAAGCATGCCGATACGGAAACACTCTTCGATCAGCCCTATGAGGACAATAAGCGTATCCGCGTGAGCGGACCGTTCACGGTGGAGAGCCTCTCACCCCATCGCGTGCTGGCAGCCGCGGACGAAAATCTGGACGGCACGGTCTCCGAGAAGGAGGCCCACCACCAGCAGGATTTCGGCTCCATGATCCTGGAGAACCTCAAGAAGGCCGGGGTGCAGAACACTCGGAAGAAGGAGCGCTTGGTCTTCAACACATTGGAGCCCTACGCAGGCACCTGGATCAATGCGCAGGGCACATACACCGATACTGATGGCAAGCAGAAGCGCGTGGCAGTGTCCTTAGGTCCGGAGCACGGTACGGTCGGCCCGCAGCAGGTGAAGGAAGCGGCCAAGGAAGCGGTGCAGGGTCTCGGTTTCGACCTGCTCATTGTCTGTGGCTTTGCCTTCGACCCGCACGTGGCCGAGGAAGTGAAACGCTACGGCAAGCTCACCGTGCTGGCCGCGCGCATGAACCCCGATCTCGCGATGGGCGATGAGCTGCTGAAGAAAACTGGCGCTGGCAATCTGTTCATGGTCTTTGGTGAGCCGGACATTGCACCCATCGACAAGAAGACGGGAAAGCTCAAGCCACAAGCCGATGGTCGGTACGTCGTTGAGATCAAGGGTCTGGACATCTACGACCCGACCACCGGCGAAATCCGCTCCGCCGCGACTGACGACATCGCTTGCTGGTTCATCGACACCGACTACAACGGCGAGAGCTTCTTCGTGCGTCACGCCTACTTCCTCGGCGCGGACGAACCCTATGAAAAGCTCAAGCGTGCACTACGTGCAGAGATTGACGAAGCGGCATGGTCTACCCTCAACAAAACCATTAGCCGTCCATTCGCTAAGCCCAAAACCGGCAAGATCGCCATTAAGGTCATCAATCACTACGGCGACGAAGTACTGAAAGTCTTCGAGGTATAGAGCGAAAGTAAGCGGAGTAGGCTAACCATTCTGAAGGAAGGTTTGGACTTGACCATCAATTGGGACATCAGGTGTCGCGTGGGGCATGATGCGGAAGGGATAGAGGAGTGAATTTGGCGGATGTCTCAGAGCTGCACTACATTACGCCCATCGAAAATGTTCCGTCGATTTTGACACATGGCATTTTGTCGAACCGCCGGGCCGCTCATCTGGCACACGCGTCTGTTGCCATGGAGGAAGTGCAGGACAGACGGAGGGATAAAAGGATCCCCGGCGCTCGCCCGTTGCACGAATACGTGAATCTTTATTTCGATGCCCATAATCCCATGCTCAGTAAACGACGTGCCCAGAACGACGTCATCTGCGTCTTGCGGATCGCTCCGGCTGCGCTCGACATAGAGGGTGCAATCGTTGCCGACCGTAATGCGGCGAGCGATTATGTGCGGTTCTATACGGCGGCGGATGGGATACGAGCATTGGACAAAGAGATGGTCTTCGCCAGATTCTGGATAAACGCGGCAGATCCTTTTGACGAAATGATACGCAAATCTGTCAAATGCGCGGAAGTTCTTGTGCCTGACAAACTTGAACCGCGATTTGTGATCGGCGCTTTTGTGGCAAATGAGCGGGCGTTGCGGGCGTTTCAGGCGCTCAATACTCAATTGCCGGTGGCTGTCAATAGTGGTATGTTCTTCTGAGAGGCGACCATGAGAATACTGGTCGGAGACATACTACAGTCAAAAGCCCAGACGCTGATCAATACGGTCAATTGCGTGGGCGTGATGGGCAAGGGGATTGCGCTCGAGTTCAAGAGCCGGTTCCCGGACATGTACAAAGATTATGTCAAACGGTGCGAGCAAGGTGAAGTCAAGCTAGGCATGCCCTACCTTTACAAAACCCTGTTCCCGCCCCAGATCATTAATTTCCCGACGAAGGAACATTGGAAATCCATTTCCCGGCTTGGTGACATCGAGCGTGGGCTGAAACACCTGCTTGAGCATTACCGGGGATGGGGCGTCACATCGCTTGCTATTCCTCCGCTTGGGTGCGGCAACGGGCAATTGGAATGGCGAGTCGTCGGTCCCTTGATTTATCGGTTTGCTAAAGAGATGACCATCCCGGTCGAAATGTATGCCCCGTATGGGACTCACCCGAAAGAGCTAACGGTGGAGTTCCTCAAGCATGGAGTTGAGGCGCATAGGGAACAAACCGTCAAGAACGGACAAGCCACGCTGAATCCGGCTTGGGTGGCGCTGGTTGAAATTATCGCTCGGATTGAGCAGCAGCCCTACCACTGGCCGATTGGGAGGACGCTGTTTCAAAAAATTGCCTATGTCGCGACGAACGAGGGATTGCCGACCGGCTTGCGCTATCAACGCGGCAGTTTCGGTCCGTTCTCGGAGGATTTGAAGAGCGTTGAAACCAAGTTAATCAATAACGGCCTACTTCAGGAAGAGCGGCGCGGAAAGATGTTCATGGTTAAGGCAGGGCCGAACTACAATCGCGTTCGACAAAAGTATGGGTCATTCTTCGAACAATGGACGAATACTCTCGAAAAGTCGGCTGATCTGTTTATGCGGGTCAACACCGATCAGGCGGAGGTCATTGCTACCGTACTTTTCGCAGCCAGGGAATTAGAACAGGAAAAACATGAGCCTCCCTCCGAGACCAAAGTTTTAGATGCGGTTATGCACTGGAAGCAGAAACGTCGCCCGCCTCTTGATCAACACACGGTCGCCTCGACAATTCGTAATCTGGCCACATTGAAATGGTTGGCTGTCAAAGCCGACCCAAAACTTCCGGTGCCCGAGGAAGAGGCTATCCTGGCGTATTGAGGAAGGTGTCAGGCTACTTTTCTATGTAAATCTGTGGATCTCGATGCATTTCGGAAGATGGGTCGAAGAGGCTGGCGAGGTTCGAGGGCAATCACTGCAGGAGTAGCCTACTAAACGTGGCGAAGCGTTAAGGCGACAGGCTTGTAGCGGCCTGTCGCCTTTCCATTTTTATTTTTGGAGAAGATTCAATTCTTACGAGCGGCGGCCCGGTCTCCCTTCAACTGCGCGCGTCCAACGAGGGCCTTCTGAGGCCGCGCGTTGCGCGAGCACGAAGGGAGACCGGGCCGCCAGCTCGTTCCCTCGGTCCGCCTTGCGCGAGCCTGATTATTTCGTGAGTTGGTCGAGCGTGCTGCGGTCGTGGGGGGTGAGCCGGTAGCCCTTGTCGTAAAGCGTGCCCATGCTGGTCATCAGCCGCTCCATGCCGCTGGCCTTGCGGAGGGAATCAAAAGTTCCGGTGAGGGCCGTCAAATGGGCTGAGTCCGGACGGCTTCTTTCGTAGGTCAGCTCGAACGACTCCAGCATGTCCTGCAGCTCCGCGGCATTGTAGCGCCCGTCGTCGTTGCGGTCGCCCACCAGCGCGAACTCGTAAAACGTCAGGCTCAGCGACAGCGCGGACTGCGTCGAGCTGAAGTGCTCGCGCGCGGCTTCCAGCCCGCTGGGGTAACGGACGGGACAGTCCGATGTTTGCAGCGCCGGCTGGACGGACGGGTGGCGATCGGACCAGGCGACCCCTTCAGCCTTCGGCTTGTCTGGTTTCCGCTGTTGCCGATAGAACCACTCGGTGCAGGTTTGCGCGTCGAGGAAACTTTGCTTGTCCCGTTGGATCTGCTGTTCGATGTGTCCCGTGAATGCCTTGAAGACGTTCACGGATTGAGCCGCCACGGAGGCTGGTCCTGACAGCCACAGGCCGCCGAACCATGCTACGATGAGCACGCTTGCCCGTTTGGGTGACATGGCGAACACAGTATAACACCGGGCGACAGGCATGCCTACGAGCGTTGAGCAGACGTTGCCGTATCTGACTCATGCCCTGCCAGACATCGGGGGCGCGATACGGACCACGCCGGAAGATTTCCGCGTCGAGGAGAAACCACTCTACCTGCCTTGCGGGCAGGGGGAACATCTCTATCTGTCCATCACCAAACGCGGGCTCTCGACGCCGCAACTCGTGTCGCGACTCTCTTCCACGCTCGGTGTGAAGGCCCACGGCATCGGCGTGGCCGGCCTGAAAGATGCCCGCGCGGTGACGACCCAGATGGTGTCGGTCCAGGGCGTCACGCCGGAAATAATCGCGCGGCTCACCCCGGACGAACAACTCCTCTCCATTACGATCCTGGGCCGTCACCGGAATCGTCTCAGGCCCGGGCACCATGCGGGCAACACATTTCGGTTGGTCATCCGGAACGTCGAGCCGACCGCGTCGGCAGTGGCGCCGCTGATTATGGACGAGTTAATCCGGCGCGGCGTGCCCAACTATTTCGGGCCGCAGCGGCAGGGGCGGGAGGGCACCAATTACGAGGTGGGCGCCGCGCTGCTGCACGACGAAAAGCGGCGTGCCAAGATGCCCCGCTCAAAACGCATCTGGTACCTCAATGCCTATCAGTCCATTCTGTTCAATCGCATCCTGACGAAACGGATCGATCGGATCGACCGGATGCTGGTCGGGGACTGGGCGATGAAACATGTCAACGGCGCCTGTTTCCAGGTCGAGGACGCGGCAGCGGAGCAGAAGCGGGCGGATGCGTTCGAGATCAGCCCGACCGGCGTGTTGTTCGGCTCGCGGGCATCGTGGGCGTCCGGCGAGCCGGGAGAGATCGAGCGGGCGGTGGCGGCCGAGTTCGATGCAACGCCCGAGTCGTTGCAAGAGGCCGGGAGGGCCTGCGGGTTTCGCGGCGAGCGCCGCGCCCTGCGCGTGAAGCTGGAGAATCCGGACTGGTCGCTCCAGGGCGACGTGCTCACCGTCTCGTTCACGCTTCCCCCTGGCGCCTACGCGACGAACGTTTTGCGCGAGCTGATGAAAAACAGTAATCAGTGATGAGTGATGGGTAATGAGTGGGAGGTTCTGAGCGTACCAAACTCATCACGCGTCACTGTTCACTGATCACTATTTCTTCCTTAGCAGCCAGGACAAATACAGCCCGGCCGTGCCAATGGTGGTCAGCTCGATGGTCATGATGAGCCGGCTGACGAGGGCGTCCGGTTCGGGCGGGCTCCAATAGAAATGGAAGCCCAGGAACTCGGATGACTGGCCTGGCGGCGTTTCCCACGGCGGGAAGAGCAGCGCGAAGACCAGCGCCCCGACCATGACGTACAGCGCCGTGAGGTTCATCTCTTCCATCTCGGAACCACCCGTCGGCGTCGCATGCGGGGATGAGGCGGGCAGTTGCGGCCGCCCGCATCGTGTGCAGTAGCGGTGCTCGTCAGCGAGGTCCTGGCCGCAGGCCGTGCAGGTTTTCATAGCGGGGATTGTCCCACACGCAGGCCGGCCGATGCTATGGTCTGCGGATCAGTGCGGAAGGCCAAGGTTCCTGTGGGTTTCATTGACACCGGAGACATGGGGGTCGCATAATCCGGACCTAGCCCGCATTATTCATGAGGGTTCGTGGCGAAACCGCCAAGACGCCAGGCGAGACGGGCGCGCGGAGCCGCGAGGGAGGGAGGCGTATTGGAAACAGTACGTTGACCGACCGAGCGGCGAGCCCGTCCGCCGGCATGCCGGACAGACCGCATGCCGGCTGGTCGCAGCGGCGTATCGGCGGTTGCAGTAGAAGCCGTCATGAATATTGCGGGCTATGTAGTAGAAGGGATATTTTCGGAGAGGATCGGAGTGGCTGAGAAAAAGCAAGAAGGCGGACACGAACAGACCTTGACGATGCGGGTCGGGCCGGAAGGGCAAAAGGCCGCCGTGATCGGCGCGGGCGCCTGGGGTACGACGCTGGCCAACCTGCTGGCCACCAAGGGCATGCCGGTGCGGATCTGGGCGCACGAGCGGGAAGTCGTGGAGACCATCCGCAGCAAGCGCGAAAATACCGCATTTCTTCCCGGCATCAAGCTCCACCAGAACATCACGCCGACCGGCGCGCTGGCCGACGCCATCCACCAGGCGACCTTGATCATCTTTGCCGTGCCCTCGCATGCGGCCCGAACGGTCCTGAGTCAGCTCACCGCGCTGCTGTCCGCTCCGGTGGCCTTCGTCAGCGCTACGAAGGGGATCGAGGAAGACACGCTGCTGTTGATGACGGACGTGATGCAGGAATTGCTGCTGCCGATGACGCATCGGGGGATCCTGGTGCTCTCCGGTCCGAGCTTTGCTCAGGAGGTCAGCAAAGGCCTTCCGACCGCCGTGACCCTGGCCGGCCAGGACCAGCTGCTGGTCAAACGCATGCAGGGGTTGCTCATGACACCGACCTTCCGCGTCTATGCGTCGGCTGATCTGGTCGGCGTGCAGCTCGGGGGGGCGCTGAAAAATGTCATCGCGATTGCCGCCGGCGTGGTGGATGGCTTGAAACTCGGTCACGATGCGCGGGCCGCGTTGATCACGCGCGGGCTGGCGGAAATGGTCCGCCTGGGGACCGCCATGAAAGCGGACCCGCGCACGTTCTACGGCTTGTCGGGGCTCGGCGATCTGATTTTGACTTGCACTGGTGCGCTCAGCCGCAATTACAGTGTCGGCGTGAAGCTGGCGCAGGGCGAAACGCTAGATGAAGTGCTCAAGGACGCGCGCACGGTGGCCGAGGGCGTGCGGACCGCGCGGGCCGCCTTGGGCCTGGCCAAGAAACACAACGTGGACATGCCGATCGTGCAGGAAGTCTGCCAGGTGCTGTTCGCAGGGAAACTCTCCAGGCAGTCGGTGATCGAGCTGATGGAGCGCGCGGCCAAGGACGAGGCGGATCGCGTCGGGGCATGACCCGCGAGCGGCTCGAGAAACTGCTTCGCGATCTGCAGGCCGGGCGCCTCTCCCGCTCGGCTGCCCTCGACCGCCTCCGGACCCTTCCCTACGAAGATCTCGGTTTCGCCTCCGTCGACCATCATCGCTCGCTCCGCCAGGGCTTTCCGGAAGTCATTTTCTGCGAAGGGAAGACGCGTGCCCAGATCGTCGCGATCGCGCGCGGACTGCTCAAGAAAGGCGGCCCCCTCCTGGCCACGCGCGCAACGGCCGACGTGGCGAAGGCGTTGAGGAAGCTGGACCACCGCGCGCAGTATCACGAGCTGGCGCGCACCGTCGTCGTCCAGCCGAAGAAGCCGGCGCTCAAGGGAGACATCCTGATCGTCACCGCCGGCACGGCGGACGTGCCGGTCGCGGAAGAAGCCCGGGTGACCGCCGAAGTCATGGGCAGCCGGGTCGAGACGCTCTACGACGTCGGCGTGGCGGGTCTCCACCGGGTGCTCGGTCGTCACGAACGCATCCGCCGCGCGCGCGCTCTGGTCGTCGTGGCCGGGATGGACGGGGTGCTGCCCAGCGTGGTCGGCGGGCTGGTGGATCGGCCGGTCATCGCGGTGCCCACCAGCCGCGGCTACGGCGCCAGCTTCGGCGGCCTGGCGGCCCTGCTCACCATGTTGAATTCATGCGCGGCCGGCGTCGGCGTGATGAACATCGATAACGGGTTCGGAGCCGGCGTGCTGGCCCACAGAATAAACATGCTCGGGCTGAACGAGTGAAGAGTAATGAGTGATGGGTGATGAGTAAGGGAAGGACAAAGAACCGAGACGGGTTCTTACTCGTCACGCGTCACTGATCACTCATCACGTTACTTTATCTCGATCACGCCCCGTTTCGGCCAGGAGTGCATCAACGTTCGCGGACCCTTCTCGCCCACCGTCAGCAACTTCGCCCGCACTTCATAGGTATAGCGGCCGTTGCCGACGACCTGCGCGCCTTGGTCCGTCCCGTCCCACGTGAGCGTCACGCTGACGCGCGAGGTGCCGTTGGCTTGCGGCATAGTCACCGGCTGCCGGCTCGTCAGAAACCGCATTGAGCGCTTGGAAGGCGAGCTGATCAGGGACGAGACTTCGAGCAGGATGTCTCCGTCGAGGTAGGTGGGGAGGTCGACGTCGATGGTCAGATCCAGCGTTCCCTGTCCGGGCACGTACGAGTCAGTCGACGTCGTCACCTGGATGATCCGGAGGTCCGGTTCGGGCGCGGGAGGCCGTTTGGCGGCGACGGCCGGCGTGCCGGAAAGCAGGCCGGCCAGCACAAGACAGCCCGCAACGATGCGCACATGATGAAAGACCCGCATGGAAATCGATCCGTGGATAGCACAGGGGCTGAGAGCTGTCAATAATGCGCGATCAGCAGTCAGCATTGGGTGTCAGGAGAACGTTTGGCCAGTTGAGCCCGTTAAGCCCGTTTTGTCGGCTCGGTCCGTAACAGGCGGAACAGGCTCAACGGGCCTAACTGACTCAACGGACCTGACGGACACAACTGACCCAACGCTCTCCACCGAACGCCGACGGCTGTCTCGTTGCCGTCTGCGAGACGCTTACGTTAAGATGGGCGACATTGTGCGAGCGCATGGACGGGATACGCCATGAGACACCTCCATTTTGACTGTTTCTCCGGCGTCAGCGGGGACATGATCCTCGGTGCGTTGGTGGATGCCGGTCTTCCGCTGGCCGAGCTGGCCCGCGGACTGAAAGCCATGAAGCTGGACGGGTACCGGCTGCGCGCCGGGAGGGTCCGGCGTGGCGGCATGCCGGCGACCAAGGTGGAGGTGGCGATCCGGAGCGGGTTTCGCGCGCCGTTGCCGGTGCCGCGCATCCAGCGGATCATCGCCTCGAGCCGTCTGCCGGATCGTGTGAAGGAGCGGAGCCGCGAGGTCTTTCAGCGCCTAGCGCAGGCCGAAGCGCAGGCGCACCGGATGACGGTGTCCCGTGTCCATTTCCACGAAGTCGGCGCGGTGGATTCGTTGGTGGATGTTGTGGGCAGCGTGCTGGGATGCCACCTGCTCGGGGCGGACCGTATCACGGCTTCGCCCGTCAATCTTGGATCCGGCACCATTGACTGTGCGCACGGCACACTGCCGGTGCCCGGCCCGGCGGTGGCGGCATTGGCCAAGGGGCTGCCCGTCTACAGCGCCGGCCCCTCACGCGAGTTATCCACACCGACCGGCCTGGCGGTGCTCAGCGTGCTGGCAGACGATTTTGGACCGCTGCCGTTGATGCGCCCGACCGCGATCGGCTACGGGGCCGGCACCGCCGACCCGGGCGGTTGGACGAATGCCTTGCGCGTCTTCGTCGGGGAGCCGGTGCCGTCGGCGTTCGGCGAACAGGACACGATCGTCCAGCTCGAGACCAATCTGGACGATCTCAACCCCCAGGCCTATGAAACCGTGATGGCGCGGCTCTTCGGCGCCGGCGCGGTGGACGTCACTCTGACACCGGCGATCATGAAGCGGGGCCGTCCGGGCATCGTGCTGACCGCGCTCGCGCCGCCGCAGAAGGCGGATGCCGTGGCCGGCGTCGTGCTGGCGGAGACGACCTCGTTGGGCGTCCGGCTGCAGGACCTGCGGCGGCGCATCCTGGCCCGGCAGGTTGCCACCGTGCAGGTGCCCGGCGGGTCCGTGCGGATCAAGGTCGCGGCCGTCGGCGGAGGGCGGACCAAGGCGGCGCCGGAATATCTCGACTGCAAGCGGATCGCCGAACAGACGGGCCGGCCGGTGCGGGACGTGATGGAAGAGGCGGCGCTGGCGTACCGCAAGCGAATGAAAATTTAAAAATTTACAATGACAAATTTTTCATTTTGCATTTTTCATTTAGCATTGCGGAATATCCTGTGACCCTGTGGACGTCCGCAGGGCTGTTTCTGGCGTCCATCGTGATCACGCTGGGCGCCTGTGCCCTGTTCACGAACGGCATCGAGTGGTTCGGCAAGCGCCGGAAGATTTCAGAAGGCGCCATCGGCAGCGTTTTTGCCGCCGTCGGCACGACGTTGCCGGAGACCTCGATTCCTATCGTCGCCATTTGTTTCGGGACGGGCCAGGAGCGGACCGAGGTTGGACTCGGCGCCATCCTCGGCGCGCCCTTCATGCTCAGCACCCTGGTGCTGCCCATCCTGGCCTTCTTGCTCCTCCTCTATGCGAGACTGGGGAAACGGGACGCCTCCTTCAAAGTGGATTACCGCGAGGTGCGGGTGGATCTGCTGTTTTTCCTGCTGGCCTACGGCTTGGCGGTGGGGTGCGCCGTCGTGGTGTCCCGGCCGCTGCACTACCTGGCGGCGGTGCTGCTGATCGCGAGCTATGTTTATTACATGCGGCTCAAGTTTTCGGGGACGGCCGACGGAGAGACGGAGCTGGAACCGCTGATCTTTGCGCCCAAACGGGCGGTGCCGACGTACGGCCTGATCGGGGTCCAGGCGATCGCCGGCCTGATCGGTCTGGCGATCGGCGCCCATCTGTTCGTGACGGCGGCACGGGGCATTGCGGAAAATCTTCACGTATCGCCGCTGATCCTCGCGCTCTTGATTGCCCCGCTGGCGACGGAATTGCCGGAAATGTCGAACAGCTTTCTCTGGCTCTACCGGAAAAAAGACACCCTGGCCGTCGGCAACGTCACCGGGGCGATGGTGTTTCAGGGCACGTTTCCGGTGTCCATAGGCCTTGTCGGGACCGACTGGAGCCTGGCTCCCTCGGCGATGATCACGATGGGGCTGGCGTTGGCGGCGTCGGGGGTCTGTCTGTTGCAACTGCTGTGGGGTGGCCATTGGCGGCCGTGGCTGGTTGGGGGAGGCATCACGCTGTATCTCGGATACACGCTGTCGCTCTACCGGTATGGGTTCTGAACGATCACACCATCAGGCCCCGGCGGCCGTGCTCCTGAAGGGCGACAGCCCCGCGCGCACGAAGGACGTGCGGTTCATCCTCTGGGCCGTCCTGGTCCTGAACCTGCTTGTCGCGGGCGCCAAGCTGCTGTACGGCGTCATGACGGGGTCGCTCAGCATGCAGGCCGACGGTTTCCACTCGCTGTTCGACGGCGTGTCTAACATCGTCGGGCTTGTCGGACTCTGGGTTGCGTCGTTTCCGCCGGATGCCGACCATCCCTACGGACACAAGAAATACGAAACGCTTGCGGCGGCGGGCATCGGCGCCATGCTGATGGGCACGTGCCTGTACCTGCTCTGGAACAGCTACGAGCACTGGCTGGAGGCCGTGCATCCATCTGTCACGGCGACCAGCTTCGCGGTGATGGTGGGCACGATGGTCGTGAATTACGGCGTCATGCGGTGGGAGCGGTGCAAAGGGGACCAGCTGCGCAGCGAGATTCTCGTGGCGGACTCCCGCCATACAGGCAGCGACATCCTGACGTCGTCCTCCGTGCTGGCCGGGCTGGTGGCCGTGCAGATGGGCTATCCGCTCATGGATCCCATCATCGCGGTCGCGATCGCCGGAGTGATCGCCTATACCGGGGTGCAGGTGTTGTGGGAAACGTCGCGCTCGTTGACGGACATGGCCCGGCTGGACCCGGAGGCCGTGCGCCGGGCCGTCCTGGCGAACAAGGATGTGCTCGACTGCCATGAAATCCGGACGCGCGGGCTGCCGGACCATATCTTCGTCGACCTGTCCGTGCACGTGCGCGCCACCATGTCGCTGACGGACGCGCATGCGGTGGCGCACCAGGTGGAGGATGCGTTGAAGCAGCAATTCGAAGGGGTGGCGGAAGTGATCGTGCATGTCGAACCGGACGGCCAGTGCCATGCGAACCAGGTGTAGGAATTTAGTGATCTTGCGATTTGGCGATCTGGTGATTTAGCGGTCGTGAACCAAGAAACAGTTTATTCGTTTACCTATTCACCAAATCACGAAATCACCAAATCCAGAATTGGTCAGTTGATGCCGAAGAGCCGCAGGTCAAAAAATAAGACGAGGCCCCTTTTAGGGCTCACCATGGGTGATCCCGCCGGGATCGGCCCGGAAGTCATCGCGAAAGCCGTGGCGATGCCGCAGGTCCGCCGCCTCTGCCGGCCGCTCGTCATCGGCTCTCCGGCCGTCATGGAACGGACGGTCCGGTCCTTGCGCCTGCCGTTGCGGGTGACTGCCGTAAGCGGGCATGGCGATGCCATCGGCCGGAGCGCCGAGCTGCCGGTGCTGGATCCACTGGCG
>Ga0247727_10012289_pt1 | contig 14741 bp, 11 predicted proteins | sample WisWelCaveWW1625_FD_202498 | JGI IMG/M metagenome (GOLD analysis project Ga0247727, IMG submission 202498) | Biofilm microbial communities from Wishing Well Cave, Virginia, United States - WW16-25 | ecosystem: Environmental > Aquatic > Deep subsurface > Groundwater > Cave microbial mat | place... | reverse complement strand
TGGCGTGAACCCTACCGAAAAGATCAATGTTCCAGTCGCTTCTAATCCGGGTGACGCCGATTTCAACGCACCACAGAATCTGACGTCGTCCATTTTCAGAACCACTACCGGCGCTGTTTATTCCGAAGGCACTCCAATTCCGGTGGACCAAAAATCTTCTGGTTTGGTGTACAAGGTTCAAATTGGTGCTTTCCGTTCGAAATTGCCACAACAATACTATGACAAATTCGCGCCAATTTCCGGAGAGCGGCTGGAGAGTGGCATTACACGTTATTTTGCTGGGTATTTCACAGATTTCACGTCCGCCAACGGCGCCAGAGATCAAATCAGAAACCTCGGTTACGGAGATGCCTTTGTTGTGGCATACTGTAACGGTGAAAGCATTACCGTAGCCAGAGCCCGCAGAATCGAAGCCGGCGAAATTGAATGTACAGGAACAGCTTTTGTTGTAACTCCGAACAACGGAGGAACAACCAACAACGGTGGAACAACCAACAACGGTGGAACAACCAACAACGGTGGAACAACCAACAATGGTGGAACAACCAACAACGGTGGAACAACCAACAACGGTGGGAACGTTGTTGTGCCGAATAATCCAGATCAGGCGAATGCGATCACGTATTATACAAACGTAGCGGGAGCTGCGCCGGCTTCGCAGGTTGAGATTGTCAAAGGTTTATTCTTCACGGTTCAGATCGGCGTGTATACGAGACCCGTCGCTCCAGCAGTTCTGTACAACATTCAACCGCTCAACTCCCAGAAAATTGAAAACAACAGAATTCGTTACAGCACCGGAATGTTCACCAGTGTTGGAGATGCTACGGGAAGAAAGAACCAAGTGGTCGGCATCGGAATCGCGGATGCTTTCGTCACGGCTTACTTTAATGGACAACGCATCACATTAACCGAAGCCCAGGGCATTCTCGACCGTGATGGGTCTAAAGTACTGTTCAATTCGCCTGAATCTGGAAATAAATTCTCAGCGGGAAGTAACGTGACCAATCCAGTTGTCGACACAACGACCAGTCAAGCTGGCAACCCGCCTGTAGTGGATGTAAAGGGCAATTTCATTGTGCAGTTGGGCGCCTTCGATGGAATGGTTCCTGCCGATTTTCAAAGTTTGATGGTGAGCAACCCGGGAGTAAATATTAAATCGGTCGCAAATCCGGATGGAGGAATGATTTATTACACGGGTCCGTTCGGTTTGAAATCAGAAGCCGATTCCAAGCTCAAGGAGATGACCACCGCTGGTTTCGACAACGCGAAGGTCACCGATATGCCAGAAGAAAAAACGGTCGTTGAAACCAATACAGTGTATTATCCAGAAGGCGTTTATTACCGGGTGCTCTGCGGCAAATTTACCGATGCAATCCCTGGAAATTATGCGACACTGTTGCTTCAAACCGAAAACGTCTTCGACACCGAACTGGATGCCGATGGCAACACCTATATGTACTCCGTTAAACTCACAAAATTTGATGACGTGCTGGAACGGCTCAACGAATTCGAGGATCTTGGAATAGATGATATGGAGATCATTTCGTATTACGAGTACGATGCCATTCCAATGGATCAGGCAGAGAAAATTCTCAAAAACGAGCAAGTGAAACTCACACCGTACGACGTACCGAAGGGTGAAAGTGCCGACCGCTTTCTGTACCACAAAGAAGCGGTATACTTCAGAGTTCAGGTGGCCCGGTTCGCCGGGGATGTTCCGTCTGATTTTGCAAATGCGATCTTCTCTCATCCGGAAGAAAATCTCGAGAGGGAAGAAAATTTTGATGGTGAGGTGTTGTATTATTCCGAAAGTTCAACGAACTTTACAGACATACAAGCCACCGAAACCCGCTTGAAAGGCGTTGGATTCAGCGATTCAAAAATTGTAGCCTTTCACAAGTACGACGAAATTTCGGTGGAGAAGGCCAAATCAATTCTTGGACTGTAGGATGAATACCGAGACGCTTGATAAAATAAAAAGTACTTCGATCACAAGGAATTCGAAGAGCCTCGTCATCTACAACGACGATTTCAATACCTTTCATTTTGTCATCGAATCGCTGGTTAAAGTTTGTCGTCACGATACACTTCAGGCCGAGCAATGCACCTGGATCATCCATCACAATGGCAAATGCGCCGTAAAGGACGGAGACTTAACAACCCTCAAACCTATGCGCGAAGCGCTTTCCGAAAGAGGGCTTACGGCGAAGATTCATTGATTGCCTATCCTGGGAATTCCACCCTGTTGGAAATTTTCCCTTATATGCTCGTTCCATTTCAATGGGAATCATCACCTTCGCTGCACAATCCGAATGAAACCGTCCGAGTGACAAATCTTCCTGTGTATTGACGGCGAGACGGATTTCAGATACTATGAAGAGGATCACAGTCATCGGTGCAGGCGTTTCGGGATTGTTTACTTCCTGGTATTTATCACAGCAGGGCGTTAAAGTAGCAATCATCGATAAAAAGAAACGCGACGACTGGACAAATTGCTCCTACGGAAATGCCGGTTATGTTTCCCCTTCGCATTTTGTTCCTCTTGCTGCTCCCGGCGTCATCACCAGCGGTTTGAAATGGATGTTTGATTCCCGCAGCCCTTTCTACATAAAACCTTCACTCAGTCCAGCCTTGCTGCGATGGATATGGCTTTTTTACCGCCATTCCAATGAAAAGCACGTTCGGAGCACCGGTGAATTGCTCTACAAGCTGAATTCGATGAGCAACGACTTGTACAAAGAAATTATATCTGCACAGCAGTTGAATGTTCAGTATCGTCGCGATGGCCTGATGATGATTTTCAACTCCGAAAAAGGACGTCGTAAGGAAGAGGAACTGGCCCGGCGCGCAGATCAGTTGAAAGTAGAGTCTCGCATTTTCGAACGTGATGAACTTATAGACAAACTCGGCTGCAATGTGAATTGTCTCGGCGGATTGTTTTTTCCGGAAGACGCACATATGCATCCGTCATCATTGGTGAACTCTATGATAAGTCTCTTGGAAAAAACCGGAGTTGAATTTCACTGGGAAACGGAAGTGAACGATCTTGAAATAGAAAATGGCTCGGTGTCGGCTGTCAAATTTGGAGAAAACAGCATTGAGACGGACGGTGTCGTCCTCTGTGGTGGAGCGTGGAGTCCACGGTTGACAGAAATGTTCGACCTGAACCTACCAATGCAACCTGGCAAAGGCTATAGCTTTGAAGTGAGCAAAGCAGCATTTTCGCCGCGAATTCCTTGTATCCTCACCGAACGCCGCGTTGCGGTGACGCCATTCGAAACAGAAACACGTTTTGCCGGAACTTTGGAAATTTCCGGATTCCGAATGGCGCACCGCCAAAAGCGAATCGAAGCCATTCATTCCGCAGCGCATCTTTATTTTCCGGACTTGTCTGTTCCACTGCCCGAAAAGGTATGGTCCGGATTCCGGCCTTGCACACCGGATGGTCTTCCCTACATAGGAAAACTGCAGCTCAACAACGCCTGGATCAACGCAGGTCACGCGATGCTTGGATTTAGTATGGCGCCGGTTTCCGGTTTAATTACAGCCCAGATGGTCTGTGGCTATAAAACGGTGATCGATGTCGGACAATTGGACCCGCTGAGGTTTTGTTGAGGAACAGAAGATTTTTTCCCGTAGTCCTCGTCTATTTTTTGCATCGAAAAAGTCTTAGGTAATCAGCGGTCCCGATAGCTATCGTGGACTGCGGGAAATATTTTTTTTCCTGCTCCGTTCAGGTCGAATGCAATTACTTCTTCATCACTTTGACCTCCGCCCGGCGGTTGATTCCTTTGTGCTCTTCGTTATCGTCGGAATACAATGGCTGCCATTCGCCATAAAAATAGACTTCGATCTGGTTGGCCGGAATTCCCTGGTTGATCAGATGTTTCTTCACCGTTTCGGAACGGCGCTTCGACAAGAGCAAATTGTAGTTGTCGCTACCGTCAGCATCCGTATGGCCGATGACAACAAAAACAATGTTTGCATTGCCCTTGTAGTCCGTCGCGCCGATCAGTTCGTTCAACAACTTCACATAACTCTCCTGCAGGAAGGATTGGTCGACGTCAAAATAAACCATTAGTTTGTCTTGTTCCTTGCCGGTGTTCATTACCGGAATGTCCTTGAGACTTGAAATCTGGATCGGGTCACCCTCCTTGCCTTTGTCGACCTCTGTTGAACCACTCTTCAGTGTGTCTTTGATCTGATTGTTCGAATGATTCGGATCGACAACCGGTTTTATCTTGTCAAAATTCACCTTGCCGATATTGCTTGAATCGATCGGGCAACCTTCGTTGTAGACGGACCCCGAAACCTCAGGGCATCGGTCGACCAGATTGGAAATGCCATCGCCATCGTTGTCGGTGCAACATCCCTGATTTTCGAATGGACAGCCGTTGTTGAGTTCGATACCAGGTACATCCGGACACCGGTCTGCCAAGTCAATCACACCATCCATATCCCTGTCTGGACATCCGTGGTGAACCGCAAGTCCGGTAATATCTGGGCATCGGTCGTTGACGTCAATCACACCGTCTTCGTCGCGATCGGGACATCCGTCGGTTTTTTCAGGCCCGGCGTCATAAATGCAATGGTCTTCCAGATCGATGATTTTGTCACCGTCCGTATCTGGACATCCTCTGTAAATCCAAGGACCGGGATCATACATACACCGATCCATTTTGTCCGACACGAGATCTAAGTCTTCGTCTTTTGGAACCGAATGTTTGAGCGAAACACTCACACCGCCGAACATTCCAAAATCGTATTGTTTGCGAACTCCCACCAGAAAACACATCGTGCTGCTGCCGGCGTAAACTCCGACACGGCCGCCGAGCGAAATACGACCGACCAATCCAATGTTCAGAATCCCATTGCGGCGAATGCTGATGGGCGTTCCAAAACTCCAGCTTCCTTTTTCAACCCGTGGCGTGATGGCGTGAAAAGTCATCAGCGTTGCGTGATTGGCGTCTCCCGGCATAGAAAATGGAATATTTCCGGCATAAGAGACGTAGTAATTTTTCCAGATGTGGTAATCGAACTGAAGGTTCAAAGACATCGGCAGCGACATATTGAAATGGTCTTTGTTGAATCCTGCCTTGGTAACCCCGGGTCCGTTCAACGTGGCCTGTTGGATATAGGTAAGCGGATTTTGTGCAAAAGGATTGTCGACCAATTGATTTCCATCAGCCATCGCATCGATCGCTAAAAAATCGTAGGAGGTCGTGTCTTTTTCGAATCGCACGAATCCAATGTTCGTAACAGATACACCGGCTTTGTACTTATACTTGTTCACGTCGTACCGGGGAATATGTGTTTCTCCGTCCATATCGTAGAAAAAGGATTTATAGTCCGGACGATATTCATACACCACGCCGAGATCAAGGCCTATTCCAAATGTTCGGTTAACGAGTGAATTTTGATTTTCGGCAATCCCAAATTGGATATCACTCGAATTGATTTGCATTTGTGGTGAGTTCGGATCTGTAAAAGTCACCGTACCTTCTCTGGCCATCAAATAACCTGCATCGAGGGCATTGATGATTTTTGCAGAACCGCCGGCCTTGATGTAATGTTCATCGTCTTCCCGAACGACCCGGCCATAGCTGAACGCGTGTTCACTGTATACAAACCTCTGGTAACTGAGGCTCTTGAATGCGATCGGGACATTTACGAGCGTCATATTCTGGTATTTGTCGTAATCAACACTTGTCCAATCCTCCGGTAGTCCGTCAACACTGTTGAGGGTATTGAATCGCAGTGAATAAGCAATCGAATTTTTGTGATTGATTTCGAACTGAATGGAAAATATGTCGTTCACTATGTGCATTGCCTCAAATCCGCGGAGTTTGTGATCGCGATGGAAGTTGGTCTGGTTACCAAAGAGCCCAGCGTCAATGCTCGTGGCGGTGAAGTTATTCGTTCGTATTCCGGATGTCCCTACCGCGAGAAACCACTTGTAGCGGTTGTCCACTACCTCTGCCGGCTGAACTCCCAGCGTGCGAACGCCGGCATAATTGTCCATATGATGACCGGTATATTGTTCCTGTGCACTGGAATCGGTTGTTGAGAAAAAAAGCAGAATCAATGCTGCTCTGGAAATAATCGTATTCATAGCGTCTATCATTGGTCGGTCCTGTTCTCTATTCCCCTATCCGCTGTAGAGGACAAAAAATCACAAATATTCGCAACAATTTTTGGTAACGGTGTAAATATCTGAAATTCAGTCGAGATATTGCCCGAAACTGTAAAAATTTCAATCGATTGATCCTTTGCGCTATAGTATTTGTTTTGCGTTTTGGCCTTGACTCGTGTTGATTTTTGAATTAACTTGAGGCGAAGATGTTCCGAATTTTCAGCCATATCACTCTCATTTGTTTACTCCAGTCAGCTTCGTTGTTGGCGCAGGACACCGTGAATGTAGTTGGCCCCGACGGAAAGGCGGTAGGCTATTGGATTCACCTAGGCAAAGAGCAGCCTGACAAGGGATATCCGGCCGAAGGAAAAATGTCAGAGGGACGATATTTGGGTGGTGCGAGGAAAGACGGAAAGTGGATTATTTACCACACGGATGGAATCACTCCGCGGACAATAGGCCAATTTAAAGACGGGCGTCCTTGCGGCAGTTACGAGAAGGTTGCAGAAGATGGAACGGTTCGCGAGCGAGGGACCTTTGTCGAAGGAAAGCCATTGGGCGATTTTCAAATACTCGCGCCGAACGGCGTAGTACTGCAGCAGAAAACATTTAACGCCGAAGGCAGGGAAGAGGGCGACATCGTCTTTCGTTTCCCGACAGGACAGATTGAAATGACCGCGGTAAAAAAGGATGGTAAATACGCTGGACCGACAACATATTTTTATCCAAATGGTGATGTTAAACGGATCGTCACGTACAATCCCGACGGAACGGTAGCCGAAACGCAGGAAAAGGAAATGGTTAATCCTCCGGTTGAGATCTTCGTTCCCGCACCGGATTCACCCCCCCCCGCACCCGACGGAAGCAAGGGCAAAACGAACGGGCCAAGATTCGAGCCAAGCGGCTATAACAAGATCTACAACGACGACAAAGAATTGTGGATGGATGGCCTTTTCAAAAACAGCAAACTCTGGGACGGAAAACTTTATAAATTCGACAGCGAAGGCATCCTCCTCAAAATCGAAATCTGGAAAGAGGGGAAATACCATAGCGACGGGCAGTTGTAGGAAAGATTGCCACGAATTCACGAATGATTCCTGGTATTCGTGAATTCGTGGCGAATTTCTATTGCTTTTGAAGTCTTCGCCACCGCTCTAAGAATGAATGCAGCAATGCACGGGTTATTTCTCTTATTCGTGCATTCGTAGCATTTATTAGTAAATTCAAATCGTGTTCAACTATCACCCGGGCATAAAACTGGTTTGCGTACTAATGGTCTGTAGTCTGCTGGCCTATGTCAATCACCTTCTGTTTACCCGGTTGGATTTCCAGGCCGTCCTGCACGAACACCACATCCTCAAAGTCGGCGCAGTGTTTTATGTTGTCGTGGTGCTACTGTTTGCCGATGTGTTCTGGCGTCGGGGCAATTACCTCGTCTTTGCGGTCTGGATCCTTTTCAACCTGACAGTCTGCCTGAATATGACGCTACACTACAGCGGAATTTATCCTCCGCTCTTTGTGCAGTACGCCCAATCGACAACACTTCTCATTTACACAGTTCTCCTGATAGGCATTCGTGAACCCTATCCCAATTGGTTTCGGATTTATACGATGGCCAACCTGTTCGTGCTGATCCCCTGTCTCATATTCTACTTCAGTGAAAATTGGTACTGGTACGAAAGAACGGTTTACGCCATCTGTTTTTTACCGGCCTTGAAGGCGCTCATCTTCTTCAAGGACAAACGCGATCCGGAAAGGACACCACTTGACGTCGAACCTTGAGCAGATGTCTCCGTTGAAAGCGATCGGAACGGAGAGATGTAAGGTATTACAGTGATGGGCATTTGTGAGATGGCTTAGATTGAACGCAGATTTTTATGATCGCTTATGATTTGAGCCGCAACCAACCTACAGTCTCTTCAGATGCTAAAGGTGATGTGCAGTACGGATATGGATTAGATCAAACGCAGATTTTTATGATCGCTTATGATTTGCGCCGCAACCAACCTCAGTCTCTTCAGATGCTAAAGGTGATGTGCAGTACGGATATGGATTAGATCAAATGCAGATTTTTATAATCGCTTATGATTTGCGCCGCAACCAACCCACAGTCTCTTCAGATGCTAAAGGCGATGTGCAGTACGGATATGGATTAGATCGAACGCAGATTTTTATGATCGCTTATGATTTGCGCTGCGACCAACCCCCTGTCCCGTAGGGACGGGATATCGGTAACAACGGACGAAGTCCGTTGTAGTGCGCACAAGCACTCAAGTCCCGTAGGGACGATATAAACTACCGATGACACTTAAAATACGAAAAAGGCTCCAGGCATTTTCTACACTTGTACATCGCCATACAGGGCGTCGATCCAAACCGTGAAATCTGGCTGGTTTCGCTGGAGCCACATCGCGGACAAATGACGGTTTTGTCGCTGTTAGTAGGTGGCGCAACACCCTCCTTGTTCAATTTCTTGAGTGTTTCCGCACTGAGCCAGTCGGTAGACCAGGCCGGTGAGAGCTGCGTTTCTATCTCGATGTCGGAAATGGCATTTTCCTCCAGTTTTTCACGTATGAGATCGGCAAATAATTTCTTGGCTGGACAGGCCGTATAAGTGGGAGTGATGGTCACTTTCACCTTTACGCCGGAAACCTTTACTTTTCGGATGACACCGAGCTCGACAAGATTAACTATAGGCAATTCAGGATCGGGAACTTGTTCAAGAAGATGCCATATTTCATCTTCTGTCCTGTTCACCATTTGGCATCGGGATAGGCGCGGGGTAAAGTCTGCATTATGCTCAGCAACTCGCCGAGGTGTTCGCTGTGGAATCCTTCGCGGTAATCCCGCTGAGAAACCATTTTTTGTTCTTTGAGGGCGATGTTGCACTCCGAAAGGAGTTGGTTGAATTCCTTGTTCCAGACGGATGTTATGGAATCACAATCCGTGAGAAATTCCCGGTCGGTTTTATCAAAAGCAAATATTTCCGGTACGAACTGCATCAGATGATCCACCGCATTTTGCAGGCGCCGGTTACTTTCTTCGGTTCCCAATCCAAGCCGCAGAAGCCATTCGCGGGCGTGAATCCGGCTATAGCGAATTTCTTTCAGGACTTTTGCGGACAATCCGGAAAGTTCCACGTCATTGCTTTTCAGCAGCTGGGAGAACACAGCCGTCATATACTCGTCGTGCATAAACTGCCGGAGCATCGTCCAGGCAAAATCGCTGTTGGGTTGTTCTACAAGTTTCAGATTGACAAACTGACGCTCGTTTCGAAGAAATGCGTAATCGTCTGCAGAATGCTTGCCGCCTTCTATGATCGCGACCATCTTGTACAATTCCTCGGCGCGACCGAAACAGTCAAGTCCGATATTCGACAGTGCGATATCTTCTTCAAGGTATGGGCCGCGACTACACAGCTCGGCAAGGCGCTGACCCAAAATCATTGCGGTATCCGCAAGGCGAACCAGGAAAATGGCTTTTGAAGTGCTGATCGAAACGGACATCCTCAAATGTGTTTTACGCCTTCCGGAATTTTGTAAAACGTCGCGTGGCGGTAAGGTTTGGCTTCGGTTGGATCAAAAAAGGCCTCCGCATTTTCAAGAGGTACTGAGGTTATTGCCTCTGTCGGAACCACCCACATTTCACGACCTTCACCCCGACGGGTGTACAGATCGCGGGCATTTTGCAGTGCCAGTTTTGCATCGTATCCGTGGCAACTTCCAACGTGCTTGAACGGGAGTCCGGATTGTTTTTGTATAAAAACTTCCCAAAGTTTATCGCTCTTTTCCATTCGTACTTTCTTAAGCTACTTTCGTTTCGTTGCGCTCGGCATACGCGATAGCCGCCTCCCGCACCCATCTGTTGTCTTCGTGGGCTCTGCGGTGGTGGTCCAGTCGCTGTGCATTGCAAGGACCGTTTCCATTGACGACATTCCAGAACTCATCCCAATTGTAATCCTTTGTACTTTCCCAGTGTTTTGTTTTCTCGTTGAATTTCAATTCGGCATCGGGAATGGTCAGGCCCAGATATAACAATTGGGGAACGGTTCTATCGATAAATTTCTGCCTCAGTTCGTCGTTCGATTCCCGTTTGATTTTCCAGGCCATCGACTGTCCTTTGTGCACAGATTCGGCATCGGACGGTCCAAACATCATCAGCGAGGGTTCCCAAAAGCGATTCAACGCGTCTTGTGCCATTGCCTTTTGGTCCGCCGTGCCAAAGGCCATCTGGCACATAATTTCATACCCTTGCCGCTGATGAAAACTTTCTTCCTTGCATATTCTGATCATCGCCCTGGCATACGGTCCGTAGGATGTGCGCTGAAGAGAAACCTGATTGACGATGGCCGCGCCATCTACCAGCCAACCAACAGCCCCCATATCGGCCCAGGTAAGGGTTGGATAATTAAAAATACTCGAGTATTTTGCAATGCCTTTGTGCATTTGTTCAACCGTTTCGGCTCGCGAAACACCTAAGGTTTCTACGACGCTGTAAAGATACAGGCCGTGTCCGGCCTCGTCCTGAATTTTGGCCATTAAAACTTGCTTTGCGCGTAGACTTGGTGCACGAAGCAGCCAGTTTCCTTCCGGTTGCATACCAATGACTTCCGAATGGGCGTGCTGTGACACCTGACGAATAAGCGTTTGCCGGTACTTTTCCGGCATCCAGTCGCGAGGTTCGATTTTCTCGTCTCGCTCGATGATGCCATTAAATGCTTCTTCAAATTTTTCCATACAAATGGGCTTGAAATCAACGTCCACCGTTCCGCCAGTTGCGGAGGAACACTAACAAATATACGTTTTTCGGAACAAATGTGATATGACCGGGGTCATCTCTGGAGATCGGGGTGTTTTTTACAAAAAAATCCCCTGACGTTGGCCGTCAGGGGATTTCGGAGAATTTATCCGTTGAAGCTTACTTGGCTCCTTTGAGGACTTGAACGTTTCCTTGACCTGAGAACGGATCACCGTTTTCGGCAGTTCCTTCGTAGTAGTAGAAGTACACTCCGTCAGTTACGTTGTTTCCTTGTTTGTCGGTTCCATCCCAACCTTGCGTGATTTCGGTGATTTCGTAAATTTTCACACCCCATCTGTCAAGAATGGTCGCATTGAACGTTTTCACAGCTTGCGAAACGAATTCGAAGGTGAACACATCGTTGATACCATCGAGATCCGGCGTAAATACGTTTACCGGAGCGAAGATTAACGGATCGCAGAGGATCAGATCTGTGCAGGCCGTATCGGTACAACCGTTTTTGTTCTGCGCCACGAGGCATACAGTGTAAGTTCCTTTCTCGGTGTAAGACGTGTCGAGAATGGCGCTGTAGTCGTGGTTGATCTGCCAGAGTTCCCCTTGGTAACCATAGTGCCAGAAGAAAGTTGTGTCAGCCAGTGGATCGTTCGGATTCGCAAAGTTGAGCGACTGATTCGAGAAACTCACATCGATCGGAACCAATCCGTGGCAGAACTCACCGTTCATATCCAATCCGTCTCCGTACGGAGTAAAGGCCGCAATCGGGTTGAGAGAATCCAGTGTGATGATCTGTGTAAGTGTACAACCATTATCATCTGTAACGACCATTTGATAGTCACCCGGATTCAATCCACCCCACGTGGTGTTGTCTTCTGTATCACCAGTAGACAATTCAGTCCACTCATACGTGTAGTCAGGTGTTCCACCACTAGCCGCGGCAAACACGACACCGTTACCAGACTGGAATGGGAAGAGGCGGCAGTATGCAGGCTCGTATCCGATTTCAGCAAATACCAGTTCTTCAGGTTCTGTGATGGTGAAGTTCACCACTTCAGTACAACCTGATTCCGTGTTGACAGTCAATGTGTAGTCACCGGCACCGAGCATAGTCGATGTATCGGCAAACTCACCACCTGGCTGACCAGAAGGATTCGGGTTCCAGAAGTAGCTCAATGTGTTGTTCGATCCAACCACGTTGAGGACCGTGTCTACAATGGCAACACCTGTTTGATCACCGTAGCACGCTGGCATAATTAGGGTCAGATCCACTACAAGCGGGTCTGGAGCATCCAGATACACCGAGTCGATTCCGGAACAACCTGTTCCATCGTCAACGTTGATGTAGTACCAGCCTTCAGGAAGTGTGTTGGCTGTATTGGATCCACCAGGATTCACAACCGTCGATGATTCGTCGGTGATGATGATGGTGAAAGAGCCAGAACCACCAGAAGTGTTTACAGTCACTGAACCATCATTGAATCCGAAGCAGTTTGGATCGTTGAAAATCAAATCCAGAACCGGATTCTCGTACATTGTTACATCGAGATCGTATGAATCAACGCATCCGTTGGTCGCTGTAACCGTCAAGGTGATGGTGTACGTTCCAGGACCTGAAGCGCTGTAGTTGTAAGATGGACTGGTGACCGTAGAATTTGGTGAAGCATCACCAAAATCCCAAACATACCCACCAATAGTGCCACCGGAGCCAATCGTCGATTCGTTGAACATATCGACGTCGTTGATCAGACATCCGCTGTAATTGCCATCTTCGGAAGATAGACCCGCAATTTCATAATAAAACTCGGCATCCGGCGCTGCGAGCACGGTTACTGTAAAGTTCGCGACATCGTCCGGACAAGGTAACAGACCCGGAACGAGGTAAGTAAATGTGTAGATGCCTGCTGGCACACCGGCTGGATCGAACACTGCCGTTGTCGTATTGAAGGCACCGGAAGAAGTCGTTTCGTCCCAGATACCGCCCGGTGAGGCACCGAAGAGAAGGTCATCGAGATCCACCGTACCTTCGTTTTGGCAGATAGAAATTGTGGAATCATTTCCAGCAGCTCCAAGTCCGCCCCAAGTAAGATCGATCAGGATTACCGAGTAACAACCAGTGGTTGTGTCTCCGATCATCAGGTACACTACATCCGTCGGATCCATCAATGGTCCGGTGAATAGTGGACCTGTTTGGTCAGCACTATCCGGTACGACGGTGAAGAAATTTGATACCGTTCCCGGAACTCCGGCAAGATCGTACCAGACGAGATCGTTGATGTCAAAGAAGCCGCACTGAGGTCCCGGGTCGTCATATCCAGCTTGCGGACCATCTGTCAGAGATACGACAATGGTTTTGATAATGGTTTCAGATGTACATCCGGTAATGGAGGTTCCCGTAACGGTGTAAGTGGTCGTCGTTATCGGAGAAGCTTCCGTTGTTGGTCCTGTTGTTGTCGAGAGATCCGTCGGAGGAGCCCAAGTCCAAGAATAAAGCGCTACGTCCGGCCCGTTGACAGAAATGGTGACCGGGTATCCTGTACACGTTTCGACGGTATCAACAATCGGGGCACATTCGTCGTTGATTGGCCCGCTGCCACCAGCGTAATCCAGGAAATACAATGAGTTGATCGCGGCATCCACCTGCGTTGCGTCGAGAATTACGGCGAATTCGAAAGCTGTGGTATCACCTACGGCGAAGTCTTCAATTTTGTAGGAGAGGGAAATCGCTTCGTCAACAAAACTTGATGAACCTTCTGTTCCGGTAAATCCTGCGAAATTCCAAAGAGCTGAACCGTCGCGGTTGGTAAATCCACCATAGCAAACACGGATATCCGGATGGATTGCTCCAAGACCTACGTAGTTGTCCCAGATATTCGACTGCTCGGCCGAAACGATGGCCTTGAAACACGCGGCATCCGGGTTCTCAACAATCGTATTGTCTGTGTCATAGCCCCAGCCGATGGTTTCATTGTTGTCCGGGTCGAAATTCCGATAATAGTACAGTTCATTTACGGTTGGCGACGAGATATTCCACATCGTAACACGGGTTGTATAAAAGGTGTTTGTTTTAATCAACTTATATACCACCTTAATTCCGATTCCTGACACGGCGCCTTCCCAGGTAACGATGATACAGTCACCGATCTCTTCATAGGTAAGCGGCACGGTAGTCGGAATTTCATACGTTGGCGCATCGGCGTTGTTGGCGTATTCTGCACCGTCGATGTCGAGACCGAAACCGTTTTCTGGTGTACCTGGGGTGAAAAAGTCACCGTCGTAGTTACCCCATCCGTCCATTTGCGGGTTGGCGACAAATCCGTAGTAGGATGTAACGCTGAATTCACCGCGGCTGTGCCACCCGGCCCAGTCATCTGTTCCTTCCATTCCATATTCGTCGACACCAATTTCAACGTGGTTTCCGATCATATAGGCATTGACTCCTACAATCTGTGTTAAGGCCGTTGAAGAAAGGAGGGCAGTACAAGCGATTGCTGATATTTTTGCGAATGTTTTCATTGTCATTTTTTCTTGATACTATTTAAATTACTTGCAAAGACTGTTGAGATACTCTCCCCACCAGGTGAGATCCTTATCTGCAGGAACGCGGTCCAGATGAAGTTCGAGAACTACTTTTGAATGTGTAAAATCGACGTGATACGTGATAAGATTGTTCTCGATATGCCCAAAATGTTTTTTTGCCAGATATTCTGAACTGAATCCCAGATGGGAAATATCAATTGAGTAAAAATTCTGAAGCGGTTGAGTTGCATCAAGTGTTATGCAGTTTTCCGTTGTGATGATCGCCGATGCGCTTGTTTCGGGTACTCCCGGATGGCTATAAATTGTTGTGCCAACG
>Ga0247727_10012288_pt1 | contig 14742 bp, 14 predicted proteins | sample WisWelCaveWW1625_FD_202498 | JGI IMG/M metagenome (GOLD analysis project Ga0247727, IMG submission 202498) | Biofilm microbial communities from Wishing Well Cave, Virginia, United States - WW16-25 | ecosystem: Environmental > Aquatic > Deep subsurface > Groundwater > Cave microbial mat | place... | reverse complement strand
ATACTTCCCTGCGGCCGTAGGTTTTTTTTTGCACACATTTTACTTGTTCGAGACTATTGGGTTTTATCAGTGTTGTGATATTCCAAAAATGTTGTCGTCGTCTCGTCTCAAGCTCATCATTCTCGCCGCCATCAATTTTACCGGGATTTTTTCTGCACCGCTCATTTTGGCGCAACCGCCAGTTTATTATTTTTATCATGGCTATCGTTTCGGCTCGGAGGCCACTTATAACCCCCTCTCAACCATTTTGAACGGCGGCTATGGAATTTTGCAGATCGGCACGCATCAGAAAAATCTTTTTAAAATAGATTATCGCGCCGGCTGGCGGAATGTTCGGCGCAACCTCGCGCACCCGTTTCACGAAATCAATGTTTTCGGCTGGAAAGCCTTTCTGACCACGGAAATTTTTCCAACGACGTTGACGCCGCGCGGCGCGCAGTATTTGCCCAATTACCAAAATCATCTTCTCGGCGGCGGGATGACGTTTCGCATGCTGCAAGAGTGGTATCGCTATCACGGTTACGCGCGCAGCGCGATGTGGGCGACAAGCTCATGGATGGTCTATCATCTGCTGAATGAGATTGTCGAAAACGGCAGCTATGCGGGAACGAACGTCGACGCGATTGCCGATGTTTTAATTTTCAATCCGCTGGGAATTTTGCTCTTTTCACATGACCGCGCGGCGCGCTTTTTTAGCGAAACTTTGCGGTTGCGCGATTGGTCGTATTTTCCGGCCCTCGATCCGTTTACCGGCGCCATCGAAAACAACGGCCAAAATTTTTCCATCAAATGGCGCTTGCCCAAACAACGCCGTTGGAGCCTGTTTTATAATTTCGGCTTGAATGGAATTGTCGGACTTTCTTATCAACGCGTGAATGGCAAAAGCATTTCGGCGGGAGGGGGAATGATGGCGAGAAACCTGCGCGCGGTCGATCGCGACGATGAGGTGCGCTCGCTAACCGCAGATGTAGTTTGGAACGTCGGCATTTTTTATGACCGCGAGGGCTCCTTGATGGCGTCGCTGCTTTTTTCCGGATCGCGGGCTTACAAAGCGCGGGTTAATCTTTATCCCGGACTCCTCAAGCTGGGCGAAATTTCTCCGGCCTTTTTTGCCGCGATTGGGCAGCGCCGGGAAATTATTTGCGGCATTGCTCTGCGCGGCATGCCGTTAGGAATAGCCAAGCAGTGGTGAATCATAATTTGCATGGAAAAATTCTTTAACAGCCTGACGCGTCCGTGGTTTTTCGTGATTTTCTTGACGCCGAATCATTTCATGGCGCAGACGATCTCGCCCGTTGCCATCAGCGGCCAGGTTAAAGATACGGCCACCGGCAACGCTTTGCCCAACGCCAATGTTTTTCTGGCGAACACGACCCTGGGAGCAGTGACTGATGCGCACGGGCGGTTTTCCATCACGCGCGTGAATTTAGGCACGCACGAGATTTGGGTCTCATTGCTCGGCTATGAAATCCATAAGCAACCGCTGCGCGTGATTGAAGCAAAAGATCTACAAATTAATTTCAGTTTAAAAGCCAAAGCTGTTGAGATGGGAGGAATCGACGTTGTCGCCGAAGCGCCGCGGGAGTGGAAAAAAAATCTTAAAAATTTCGAAGAGTTGTTTTGGGGCAATTCTTATGATGACGAGGAATGCAAAATTTTAAACCCCGAAATTCTGGATTTTACCGCTGATCAAGAAACCGATTGTTTTATCGCTAAAGCGCCGCAGCCGTTGCAAATCGCGAATCGGCGCCTCGGCTATCGCGCCCAATTTTATCTGCAAGAGTTTCGTTATTATCTGAGCGACAAAGAAATCAAATACGCCTTTACACCCAAATTTGATGAGCTCATGCCGGCGGATGAGAAGGAAAAAAAGAAATGGAGAGATAATCGCCTCAAAGCTTATTATGGCTCTTTTCGCCATTTTCTCACGGCGATGGTTGCAGGAGGTTTGCCGGAGGAGGGCTATGTCGTTGCCAGTTTGCCGGGGCTGCCGTGGGATTATCAGTACAATCGCTACGTTCGCCGCCCGGTTGATTTTGCCAATTATCTTTCCGCCAGCCTTTTACCGACCGAAGTGGAATTGAATTTTCAGGGATGTTTGGAAATTACTTACACTTCTCCAAACGGCGTCACGCAAAAGTCATGGATGGTGACGAATCGCGAGCATATTCTGCTGAATAAAAATGGTTATGCCTACGATGGTTATGCCTTTGTGCTGTACGGCCACTGGTTTCTCCAACGCGTCGCCGACATGCTGCCGCGCGATTACGTGCCGGAATGATTTTGAAAACAAAATTGGCAAAACCATTTGGGGCAAAACTATTATGAAGGTTTTTTGTTGAAGTTAAGATTAATCGTTTTGCCTTAAATATGAAATTGTCTAGTTACATTTTTCGTTGCGGCTCCCTTTTCGTTGCCAAATTTCGAGTCTATGAACCTTGATCGATTTTACCGTTGCGCGCATCGCGGCGCTTCCGGACATGCGCCGGAAAATACGTTGGCAGCCTTTCGCTTGGCGCTGGAAATGGGCGCGGACATGTGCGAGCTTGACGTGCAGCAGACTGCGGATGATCGTTTAATCGTCATCCATGACGACACGCTGGAGCGCACCACCAACGGCAAGGGCAATGTGTGGGAAATGCCCCTCAGCGAATTGCAAAAGTATGACGCCGGAAGTTGGTTTGCGCTTAAATGCGCCGGCGAGAAGTTGCCCACGCTCGAGCAGGCGATGGTGCTGGGGCGCGGGAAAATGAAGCTCAACATCGAAGTCAAAATGCACGGCCACGAACGCAACATCGCCGCGCTCGTTGTCGCGACGATCCGCCGCGAAAAATTTGAAAACGAATGCGTGGTGACCTCTTTTGATTGGAAAGTGGCCGGGGAAATCAAAACCCTGGCGCCGGATTTGAAGGTGGGCTACATCTTCGGCTGGAAAGAATTTTCTCCGGAAGTTTTTGCCGGCCCGGTAGATTTGTTGAGCGCGCATTACAGTTTGGCCGATTCGACGTTTCTGGCGCGCGCCCACGCCGCCGGCAAAAAAGTGCACGTGTGGACGGTCAATTACAAATGGATGATGCGGCGATTGATCAAGTTGGGAGTCGATGGGATTATTACAAATTATCCGGAGCGGCTGAAAGAAGTGATAGAGTAATGAAAACTTTCCCGCAAGATTTATTCAAGCGAGGGAACGGGATTTTTTCCGATAATTTCCGACAAGACACTAAACACCGGCGGCAAAGGAGACGTTGCGAACCACGCGGTTTTCAGCCATAAACCGGGCAGAACGGCTGAGTGCAATCGACCTTGCGCATCCGGTTTGATTTCGGCCCATTCGCCGTCTTGATTCTCATAGAACTCAATGGTGCTTCGCATCGGGTCGATCATCCAATATTCTTTGACGCCATGCTCGGCATAGAGAACAAATTTACGACCACGGTCAATCCGGCGCGTGCTTTTTGAAATGACTTCGACGCAGAGATCGGGCGGGCCGTCAACATATTGGGGATGCACGATGCCAAGACGATTGTTCCGAATAAAGAAGATATCGGGCTCCGGACTTTGATATTTGGCGAGCCGAACTGTGGTTGTCCCGCCACCGAGTTTACCTAGTTTGAACATTTCATTGTAGTTGTGGATCAGTGTAACGACCCACATAATCGTAAAACCGTGCTCCGGTATCCCCGGCGAATCGCGGATAATTTTGCCGTCGAGCAAATGCGCTTTAACGTTTTCATCGACGCTTTCGTAATATTGCTCGAACGTCAGCAGTCCGTTCGTTGTGACCGCCTTGCGGGATTGCGCTTTGGTGATCGAATAGGCCATGAAAATTTCTGGTCTTTCTGAAAAGCTTGATCAAGCGTTATTCTTATTGCCTAGAATTTCTTCCAGCGCTTTTGCTACCGGCGGCAAAGTCGGGGATGCAAACCATTCCGGCTTCAACCAAAAACCTGACAGAACTTTTGAATACAATCGATTTTGCTCGTCCGGTTTGATTTCTACCCACTCACCGTCGTGATTTTCGTAAAACTCAATCGTAAAACGGATTGGATCAACAATCCAATATTCTCTAACGCCATACTCGGCATACAGGACAAACTTACGGCCGCGGTCGCGTTGGCGGCTGCTTTTAGAAATCACTTCAATACAAAGATCCGGCGGGCCACTCACATATTTTTCACCTATGATTCCGAGCCGGCTTTTGCTGATAAAAAAGATGTCCGGCTCCGGACCTTGATATTTCGACAGCCGGACTGTCGTCGTTCCACCATTAACTTCGCCGAGATCAAACTTTTGAGCATACAAATTAAGCACGGTAAAAAACCAAATTGTTGTGCTTCCATGTTTCGGTATCGCCGGCGAATCGCGGATAATCTTGCCGTCTAGCAAATCGGCTTTGACGTTCTCTTCGACGATGTCATAAAATCGATCAAAAGTAATCAATCCACCTGTCGTGACGGCTTGGCGAGATGGCGCTTTTCGTTTTTTGGTAATCGCGTATGCCATGTGATAACCTCCTAAGTCAACCCAAGATACAAAATCTGCGAGGAAAATGCAAAGAAAAAAGTTTATGGAATGGAACGAATCTCCCGCCAAAACGCGCGCACCCGTCTCGCCACCTCGTCCGGTTTTTCTTCCTGCGGCACGTGGCCGCAATTCGGCAGAATAGTTAATTCCGCTTGCGGAATATCCGTTGCAAAACGATGCGCCGATGCGACCGGTATCCACGCATCGTTCTCGCCCCAGATGATCAAGGTCGGTTGTTGGATTTGCGGCAACGATTGGTAAAGCGCGTCGGACGACATGCGTGCTCGCACGAGCGCGGTTTCGCGATTGCCCACTTTTAAGAGACGATAATAATAATTGTCCACCACGGCGTCGGTCACCAAATTGTCATTGACAAAAACCTGCTGCAGATTTTTACGCACGATCCATTTGGCGTTGACGCCGGCGATCATTTCGCCGAGCAGCGGCACGCGCAGCATTTTGAAAATAAACGGGCTTTGATGCGGATAGCCGGCCGCGTCGACGAGAATCAAGGCGCGGACGCGATGCGGATATTTCAATGCCAAACGCCAACTGATTTCACCGCCGAACGAGTTGCCCATCAAAACCGCGCTATCGATACAAAGCGTTTGCATGAAATCGTTGATGAACTCCACATAAGCGTCGATCGTCGGTGCGGTGTTCAGCGCTTGCGTGAGGCCGAAGCCGGGCAAATCAATCGCATTGACTTCAAAATCTTGCGCCAAGCTATCCACCACTTTGTGCCACGTGTACGTGGAGCTGGCAAAGCCGTGAATGAGCAGCAACTCTTCGCCTTTGCCTTTGCGCAAGAAATGCGTGTCGAGATCGTTAATCTTGATGAAGCGCGGATCATCTTCGACGAGGCCCATCTGCTTAATTTCCTCAACGCTCAACGCGCGCGGGCTGGCGGCGTAGAGGAGAAGTCCAAACACTCCAATTATCGCGAATATGATCGATGAGATTTTTTTAATGGTTTTACCGATGGCGGGTGAGCGTTCAAGCATTTTTAAAATCCACCCAATCTAAACCGAGTTGGCGTACGACTCCCCGAAGCGTTCCGAATTTCAAATCTTTTGCACCCCAATCAGGAAGAGGTGAAATCTTTCCAATAGCCGGATTATGCAAAATACGATGCGAGCCGCCGCCGCGACGCGGCAATTCCTCGCAGCCAAGCGCGCGCAATTTCGCTGCGGCCTCGCGATATTTCATTAGACCGCCACCACGGTTTCCAACCACATAGGCGCATCAGCAGCAACTTGACATAATGCCGGAGGGAGCGGGCGATTTAAATCGTGATAGGCCTCCAAAATTGCAGAAAGCGCATCGGCAGCATTGGCTAAAGCATCTTTTACGGTATCACCTTCAGTAATTAACTCGGAAAGAATTGGACAAGTTACCGTGTATCCACCCTCGGGTTGGGGCTCCAAAATCAGAGGTAGTTTGAATAATGTCTCGCGAATGGCGTTAATTGGTTGTTGCATTAAAAACTCCTTACAACTGGTTGGTAAAGGATGGAATAAAAGCACACACCTTCATTGCAAATTATAATAACAAAATTCTCAAAATAAAACAAGCGATTTATCCACCCTTTCTCCCCGCCGGTTCAGCCTTTCGCGGGCTAACGTGGACTTCCGCTCCGCGATAAATTCATTACTCGACGGTGATTTTCTGATTTGCCACCAAACGGCCGGCGCGCAAATGCACGAGGTAAATGCCGGCAGCAACGCGTTGCCCACGATCATTGGCGCCATTCCACAAAATAGAGTGCTCGCCGGCTTCGCGCGGAGCATTCAACAGCGCGCGCACGCGCTGGCCGAGCACGTTAAAAATTTCGATTTGCACGTTTTCCCGCTGCGGCAAACGAAATGCAATTTGCGTTTGCGCGGATTGCGCGAACGCCAGTGGATTGGGATAACTCACCAACAAGGCAAAATCTTTCGGCAGTTCCTGCGTTTGCTCGACCGCCGTGGTCAACGACGCCAGCCGAATCACCGGCGAAGTTTTGCCGGTGACTGTTGTCATCACCACGGAAGTATCAGGGCGATAACCGCGGGCTTCGGTGACAACGCGAACCGTGTCATTGCGGAACCAAGCAATATCAAATTTTCCCGCGGCGTTTGTTCGCGTCGAGGGGTATTCGCTGAGAAAAGATACCATCGCGCCCGCCACCGGGGCGTTGGTTTTAGAATCAACCACTTGCCCGGCAACATTCGCGGCTGGATGATCGGCAAATTCTAGCGCATAAAGCCCGCGCTGCATGTCGCTCGCGTAAATCAAATTGGCAAAAGGATCGATGCCCCACATGCCGCGCGACGAGGTCGGGCCATAAAACGCCACTTCTTTGGGCTCGGCGGGATTGGCGATATCAACGATGCTGACGCCTTCGCTGTAATAGCTCATATAAGCGTAGCGCCCTCGCACGTAGACGTTGTGGATGGTAGAGCCGGGAGCCGCGCGAGGCGGTGTGAAATCTGCGACTTGTGTGAGCTGGCCGGGCGTCTGCGCATTCCAAATTTTTAAATTGTGACGCGTGGCGCCGACTTCGTCCGTCGTAAAAATATATTTCCCGTCTTCCGTCGGCCAGGCATTATGCGTTCCTGCCTGCGGATAGCGTATTTTCGCCAACTCCCGGGGGCGCGCCGGCGTGGAAACATCGACCACCGAGAAACCGGCTTGGCCGTTGATCCACGCGCCGTACAGCCGGCCTTTAATCACCGTCATATCATGAATGCCCCACGCGGCCTCACCAATATTCGCCACGGCTTTTGGATTTTTCTTGTTGGTAATATCGAAAATCCGCACGGCGCCTGAGGCATAATCGGCCACATACAGCAAGTTTCCCGTAACAAAAAACGTGTGCGCGTTGATGGTTTCCGGCGGCCGAAAATCGTAAATCAGTTGCGGCTGCTGCGGATCGAGGATGTCATACCATTTCATGCCGTTATCAAACGACACGAAAAGATAGCGGCCATGCACCTGCACGTCTTTGACGGAACGCGCGACAAAAATCAACGCCAGTTGAACGGGATTCGTGCGATCAGCGAAATCATAAATCCACACGAAAGAATTATTACTGAATGCGCCGATAATCGCTAAATCACCGCAACTCGTCACTTCGCTGTACGTGATGCCGGGCGAGGGATTGACGCTGGACAAAAATTTAAGCCCCGAACTATTCTGGCGCGAAAAGAGCGGGGAGGCGAGCAATAACAACGTAAAGCTAAATAAAAATAATCGAGGTGTACTCATCGAGCGGCTCCTGTAAAAATAAATTTGCTCTTTGTTTTTAAGTTGAATGACCGGCTGAAAGGCCAAAGGGTTTAAAGCAAAAAGTCAAATTTGACTTCGGACTTTATTTACCGCAACACCGTCATGCGGCGACTGCTGCTGAACGCGCCGGCGCGCAGGCGTAGAATGTAAACGCCGGCGGTGACGGCTTTTCCCGCATCATCGGCGCCGTCCCATGCGAAGCGATGTTCACCCGGTTCAAGCGTTGCGCGCCACAACTGGCGCACGCGCTGGCCGTAAATATTGTAGACTTCGAGTTGCACCTCGGCGCGCACCGGCAGGCGAAAAACAATTTGCGATCTTAACGATGAAACCGGATTAGGATAACTGCTGAACAACTCAAAATCGGCGGGGGCGTCCTGTGGTTGTGCAATGGCAGTGCTTAAACGCTTGAGGCGAATCGTCGCCGTGGTTTTATTGATGGCACTCGTGATGGCGGTGGTAGTGTCGACGAGATAACCCAACGCTTCCGTCACTACCGCCACGGTATCGTTTTTAAACCATGGAATATCGAAGTCACCCGTCTTATTGGTGCACGTGGTGGGATACTCGTCACGAAAATAAACCATCGCCCCATGAATGGGTTTATTCGTAACAGCGTCTATGACCAGCCCGGAGAGATTGGCCGCGACGTGATTGGCAAACTCCAGCACATAAAGTCCGTTTTGCATATCGCTGGCATAAAGCAAGTCGGCATAGGGATAAACGCCCCAATTGGAATTAAACCTCGAACAGGCCGAGCTGCCGTTCAAATCATAGAAACCGGCTTCTTGCGGATGGCGCGGATCGGCAATATCAACGATGCGCATGTCGCTGCAATAGTAACTCATATAAGCGTAACGGCCGCGCACGTAAACATTGTGAATCGGCGAGCTGGTGCCGGAAACTTGGAACTCCGCGACTTGCGTCAATCGTCCCGGCGTTCGCGCCTCCCAAATTTTTAAATTATTTCGTGTCGGGGCCACTTCATCCGTGGTTAAAATATATTGCTCATCTTCGGTGGGCCACGCGTTATGCGTCGCCGCATTTGGATAATGAATTCGCACCAGCTCTTTCGGCTTAGCCGGATTCGTAACATCCGACAACAATAAACCGCCTAAACCGGAAATCCAGGCGCCATACAACTTGTTCCGGATGATCGTCATATCGTGAATGCTCCACGTTCCCTCGCTGATCGTCGCCAATTCTTTGGGGTTCTTTTTATCGGCGATATTAAAAATACGAATGCCATTGGCTGTGGCATAATCGGCGACATAAAGTGTGTTGCCCGCAACAAAAAAAGTGTGCGGGTTGATGGCCGGAGTGGGGCTAAAGCGATTGACGAGCTGCGGCTTGGTGGGATCGATGATATCGTACCATTCCATCCGGCCGGTCAACGCGATAAACAAATAACGGCCGTGCACCTGCACATCCCACGACGGCGTGTTGATGGGAATCGCCGAGAGCAGCACCGGCTGCGTTTTGTTGGAAACATCATAAATCCAAACGTGGGTATTGCTCGTAAAACCGCCGATGATAGCGAGGTCGCCGGCGCCGGTCACTTCACTATATTTCCAATTCGGCGAAGGTGAGGCAGGATCGGCGCGCGCGACGAACTTAAGATTGTCGCTGTTTTGTGAAAAGAGATTTGGGGAGGAAAGCAAGAAGGCAGGCAAAAGGCAAAGCAGGAGTAATCTTTTGATCATCAATAAACTCCATTGTTGATTGACCGACACCGCATAGAATTGATTTCAGAAAAGACGGGCCAGGCTAAAAATAGTTTAAACGAAAAAGCACTGTTTAATTTACTTGCAGAACCAGGCGCGAGTTCCTGAAGCTTTTAATTCTTTTTGGCGGGGCGTGCGCGCTTGGCTTGCGCGGTGAGTGAGGAAACCGGCGGCGGTGTGGCGGGCGGATGAGGCGCTGCGCCAGATGGAGCAGGAGAGGGCGCCAGCAATTCCATTTTATTCATCGCCGGTAAAATTTCAACTTCCGCTTCGTCTAAATTTTCCACGGCAAAAGAGGGCGGCCCAAAGATATAGTATTTGGTAAAGCCCCAATAGAGAATGCTCGTCGTCACTTTGGCGATGCTCACGAGCGGCACGGCGACGATCATGCCGAGAATGCCGGCGACGTGTCCGCCGGCAAAAATGGAGATGATCACCGTCACCGGATGCAGCTCGACGCTTTTCGAAACCACCACCGGTTGCACGATTACGTCGTCAATGAGTTTGATCACCGCGAACGCGACGATAATCGGCAGCACGCCGGCAAAGCCGCCCGTGTGCACGATCGAAATGATAATCGCCGGCACGCCGCCGACGATCGGGCCAAGAAACGGAATTAAATTCGCCATGCCCGCCAGCGCGCCGATGAAGAGCGCATAAGGCAGCTTGAGCAAGGTCAATGCGATCATCGCCATCACCCCGACAATCGCCGCATCGAGCAATTGCCCGCGAATAAAGCGCCCGAGCTGCAGCGTCGCTTTGTGAATCAAGCTCAGCGACATTTCGAAATAGCGGTTCGGGATGCTGGCCACGATATTCTTTTTTAAATTGCGCGCATCTTTTAAAATGAAGAACGTCAGAAATGGAATGATGATCGCCTCGCCGAGCGCTGACAACGCCGCAAAAGATTTGCTCGCTAAGGCTTCGCCGAACTCCACGATTTTCACGGCCGCTTCGTGCAGCATATTGGACTGCGCCATACTCGGAAAAGCGGCGCGCAGCTTGCTTTGCACGTCTTTGACGAGATGATCTTTATTGTCGAGCTTGATGCCGCCTAAAATATTTTGCACTTGCTCGACCATGTTATTCCACACCAACGAGATCGCCAAGCTATTCACCGCCGTGAGCCCGAGAAAAATGATGACCACGGCCCAGGTGCGCGAGAGGCCGCGATTTTCAATGGCTTCTACGAGCGGCGCGAGCAAATAGGCGAGGAAAATCGAAATGATGACCGGCGTCACTAAATCGCGCAGCAACACGATCAACGTGATCGTGGCCGCGGCCAGCAAAATCGCGATGAGGACGCGCCGCGCTTGCACGACGTGCCGGTCCGAAAGCTGCAGATGATATTGGCGAGGGGCTTTAGGCATAAAATAAATATAGCGCGCGCCGCGAAGAGAAGCAAGCGCGATGATAAAATAATTCAAAAAAATAATTACCTTGCTTTTCTGCGCAAAAATTGTGTAACTTCATGCAGGAGAAAAATAAATTGAAAAAGTCGATGAAGAACGAAAACGACTCGCCCGTCAATCGCCACTCCACCGCGGCGTTGCGCGAAGAAGAACGCCAAATGCGGGAAATGCGCTGTCTCGTCGATGTGACGACCATGGTGATCGCCCAAGGCAACGTGTCTTTGTTTGAAGCGTGTTCGCTGCTCCGCTTGACCCGCAAGCAGGTTTTGACGTTATTCCCGGAAAAAGAAAAAGTTTATGATCTCATCTATCGTCCGCGTTTTGCGCGCATCATTCGTGAACGTTTGGAAAAATCGCCGACGTGGATGAATTAGGCTTAAATTCGTTCCTGCCATGCGCGACAATTCCGTTCCCTCATTTTCTCACCCTCAGCCCCATCAATCTCAAGCCTCATCACGGCTCGGCGGCATTTCGGTTCGGCGCGCGGCGGCGCGGCATGCTTATGCCGGCATCGCGATCATGGTCCTCGGCCAAATCCTCATGTTCGCGAAAATCGAGCCTTTCTACACCTGGTTCACCCCCATGCAATGGACCGGTTATATTCTTTTGTTGGATGCGTTGCTTGTCCAACGCCGCGGCGCCTCATACATTTTCCAGCACCCGCGCGAATTTTTTTTCATGCTGTTAGTTTCTAACGTTTGTTGGTTTTTGTTTGAAGCCTATAACCTGCATTTGCGCAATTGGGAATATCACCAGTTGCCGGAAAATTTGGCGGTTCGGCTGATTGGTTTCTTTTGGGCCTTTGCCACCATTACGCCCGGCCTTCTGCTGACGAGCAATGTGATCGACGCCTACGGCGGATTTCAGCGCGCGCGATTCAAACCCGTCGCTGTTCCTCAATGGATTCATCAACTCCTGCTCATCACCGGCGCGCTTTTTTGTTTCGTCCCCGTGCTTGTGCCCGCGGCAATCGCGAAATATCTTTTTGCTTTTGTTTGGGTGGGATATGTGCTGCTGCTCGATCCGATCAATTATCGCCTCGGCATGCCCTCGCTCTTGCGTGAATTGGAAAAGGGCAGCGCGCAAAAACTCCTTTCATTATTTTTAGCCGGACTTATCTGCGGCCTGCTCTGGGAATTTTGGAATTTCTGGGCGAAAGCGAAATGGGTTTACACCGTGCCCTATTTGAATCGCCCGCAAATATTTGAAATGCCGCTTTATGGTTTTCTCGGCTTTTTGCCCTTCGCGGTCGAATGTTTTGTCATGTGGCAATTGGCGCTGTATTTTTGGCGGCGCAATAAAAATAATTCAAAATCCGAACGCCTGCGGCAGTCGAATTCGGAGAATCCGGATACCGCAACAACTAAACATCTGTCGTAGCTGGATTAATAATGGTTGCTGAAATCACTGTGCTCGGCTCCGGCACGCGCGTGTTGCTCCGCGAGCGCAGCATGTCCGGCTACGCCGTGATGCGCCCGGATTTTTTAATTTTGCTTGATTGCGGCGGTGGCGTCATTCGGCGCGCCCTCGAAGCGGCGCTGCCCATTTTGCGCGTCGAGGCGATTCTTTTTTCACATTTGCATCTCGATCACGTCGCCGATTTGCCGGCGTTGTTATGGGCGCTTGACGGCGAAGGCCAACAATGCGCGGATCGACCGTTGCGTCTTTACGGTCCGCCCGGCTTCGGGAATTTTTTCGCCCGTTTGAGCGATTTATATGGAAAGTGGATTGAGCGGCTGCCGATGCCGATCTTCATTCATGAAGTGCAAAACGAGCGGTTCACGCTTGGCCCGTGGCAAATCGAAACCGTCGCGATGTCGCACGGCGCGCCGGCAAACGGCTATCGTCTCGAACGGGATAACAAAGTTTTAGCGTATACCGGCGACACCGGCCCATGTGAGAATATCGTGAAACTGGCGCGTCATGCGGACTTGTTCATCAGCGAATGCTCGTTTCCGGATGGGTTACCAACAGCGGCGCATATGACCGCCGGCGATGTCGGGCAATTCGCAGCCAAGGCCGAATGCCGGCGCGTTTTGCTCACGCACTTTTATCCCGAGTGTTTTGCCGTCGACGTCGCGGCGCAGTGCCGAAAATATTTTTCCGGCCAGATCGAACTTGCGAGTGATTTGCAGCGTCTGATATTGTAACGCCGACTGCCAGTCTGCGCACCCTAGAATTTTAGGTATCCGGATTTCTCGAATCGTCCGGATTAACTTATCCGGTTAATTCGGAAAATCCGGATACCATAATCCCGTATAATAAATGAAAGCCAATATACTCGAAAACGATTCCTTCAGCGTGAAGAGAAGGTGGGACTACCAAAAGATTCTTTTGGTCGCGCTGATTTCTTCCATTGTTTTCAATATTGGCCTTCTGTTCATGTTCAGACGTGCTTTCGTTTTTGCGCCCATCGCGATGCAGCGTCCGTTACTCGAGCCGTACAAAGAGAAAGCGCCGCGTTCTCCCTGGGCGTTCACGCTCGCCGAAACGCCGGAATCTGCGCGTCGCGCAAAGCCGCCGGAAAGGGCCAATCACGTTTCAGATAAAGACGCCGTCGCGCAAAATCCGACCGCACCGCAGGATTTACCGCTCGGTGCAGCCTTCTCCAATGGCGCATTCCAAAACGAGGATGCGGCGCCAAGCCCCGAATTAACGCCCAACCGCGCTGAGCATGCGGCATTGTCCAAAGCTGCCGATGACGAAGTGTCCGCCCGCGTCGAGCCGGTTCGCCCCAATAATGGTGTGAGTTCAAATTTCCGGCGAGAATTTTTGACGGAGGGCGCGCGTCAAAACTCTTCTTCACCTTTTGCCGGCACCTTCAATCCCGGTTTGAAAAATTTAGGCACGCGCGCGCCGGACGTGGGAAATTTTTCGCTCAACACCTATGCGTGGGAATACGCGCCCTATTTGCTCTGGCTGAAAAATCACGTGCAGCGCAATATTTATCCTCCGGCGGCGTTCACGCGCATGGGCATTATCAGCGGCAACACGGCGTTGCGGTTTCACATCAACCGCGACGGCACTTTGCAAAAATGGGAGCTGCTCGGCTACGACGGCCATAAATCACTCATGGAAACCAGCGTCCGCGCCGTGCAACTGTCCGCGCCGTTTAGAAAATTACCCGCGAATTTTCCCGAAGAATACTTGGAAGTGACGGCGAAATTTGAGTATACCGTTTATCGGTAAAGATTTCCACAATACCCGTAAAGCACATTTTAAATTGTAAATTAAAAATTTACAATTTAAAATTTTCCATGTTTTTCGTTGCGGCTAAAAGTCGTGCTAGGATAACGCAGAGAATTTATCTATGATCGAATCCAGTTTTCCCCGCTGGCTCGAATGGGCCCGCGAGATTCAAGCCATCAGCCAAACCGGACTCACCTTCACGCAAAATGAATATGAACGCGAGCGCTATCAGCGCCTTTCTGAAATCGCCGCCGAGATTGCCGCGAGCTACACGGAACTTCCCAAAGAAAATTGGCAAAAAAATTTTCTGACCCAGCCCGGCTACGCCACGCCCAAAATCGACGTGCGCGGCGCGGTGATTCGCGACGGCAAAATATTGCTCGTCCAAGAACGCACCGATCAATGTTGGTCCATGCCCGGCGGTTGGGCCGACGTTGGCGATCGGCCGGCCGAAATGGTCGTGCGCGAAGTTTGGGAGGAGAGTGGCATGCACGTGGCCGCGAAAAAAGTGCTCGCCGTTTATGACGCCAACCGCGCCGGCCGGCCGCTGGAGTTTTATCACGCCTTCAAAATTATTTTTCTCTGCGACCTCACCGGCGGCGAGCTGCGCCCCAGCAACGAAA
>Ga0247727_10012287_pt1 | contig 14743 bp, 11 predicted proteins | sample WisWelCaveWW1625_FD_202498 | JGI IMG/M metagenome (GOLD analysis project Ga0247727, IMG submission 202498) | Biofilm microbial communities from Wishing Well Cave, Virginia, United States - WW16-25 | ecosystem: Environmental > Aquatic > Deep subsurface > Groundwater > Cave microbial mat | place... | reverse complement strand
ACCGCCACTGGACATGTCGCAAGCCGCGCCGCCGAGCCAGAATTGGCACTGATGCTATCGGACCGCTCGATCAACACAACCGCCGTGCATGCTGGTCGCGAGCGCGGCGGCCCCGGCTTTCGCGGCACCGGGCCGCGCCTCGAACTCTCGTCGGCCTTCACGGCGGATTCGGTCGAGCAGCTCTACGGCGTTTTTCGGGGACAGCCGGGCTCGGTATACAGTCGGATTGGAAATCCGACTGTGCATGAACTCGAGCGGGCGCTCGCTGAGCTTGAAGGCGCCTCCGGCGCCGTTGCCTTCGGCTCCGGAATGGCGGCGCTGCACGCGGCATGGCTCGGCTGCAATGTGCGCCGCGACGACGCCATCGTGGTTAGCCGCGATTGCTACGGCAGCATGCTCACCTTGCTGCGTGACGTGTTCGAGCGACTCGGCCTGCGAAGGGTCGAGGCCGATCTGTGCAGCCTCGAGACGGCAGCGCGTGTCATCCGTGACATTAAGCCGAAGGTCGTCCACTGCGAGATCATCTCGAATCCGCTGCTCCGCGTGGCCGATGTACCGGCGCTGGCGGTGCTGGCGCACGAAGTAGGCGCGAAGCTGGTAGTCGATGCCACCTTTGCCACGCCCGTGCTGTTTCGCGGACTCGAGCATGGCGTGGACGTGGTCGTCCATAGCTTGACGAAATACCTCGGCGGCCACGGCGATTCTACCGGGGGTGTGTGCCTGGCCAGCGATGCCGAAGTGCTCGCACGACTCCGACAAACCGTCGTCGTCGCGGGCGCGGTGCTCAGTCCCTTTGAGGCATGGCTCGTCTTGCGCGGCTTGCGCACGCTGCCGCTGCGGATGAGGCAGCACTGCCTGAACGCGAACCTTGTCGCCCGATGGCTGGTGCAATCGGAACAGGTCGAGCGTGTTCATTTTCCGGGCTTGCCGACCCATCCGCACCACGGATTGGCCAGCCAGCTTTTTGGCAACAACTACGGTGGCATGGTCGCGTTCGAGTTCAAGCCCGACCGCGCGGGTTCCGTTCGGAAAACGGTGATGCGCTTTATGAATGCGCTGCAACTCGTGTTACCGGCGACGACGCTGGGCGATGTTTACTCGCTGGCGCTCTATCCGGCGGAATCGTCCCACCGCGACCTGACCGCTGACGAACTCAAGGCGGTCGGCATCAGCCCCGGCCTGGTGCGATTGTCGGTCGGTATCGAAGAGGCAAACGATCTCATCGCCGACCTCGCCCAGGCACTCGCCGCCTCGGAATGAAGCGTCCTCGTCGGCTCGGCTGGAGCCTCGCCGTCACGGTCTGCGTTGCCGGTCTGGGCTGGACGCAAATGACCGACCGTGCCCTGACGGCGCGCCGACTTCCGACGCCGGAACGCTTGCGGATTACACGGCTCAAGGCCACGCACGAGGCCGTCGTCGCGTTGCGCGCGCAGCACCGCCCGGTGAAATCGCCGGACGGCTTGCTTGATCTGCGTTGCGTTATCCACGCACACTCGTCGTTGTCACACGACAGCCGGGGAACGCTGGAGGGGATGGTCAAAGCGGCGCGGGTGGCCGGGGTCCAGGTCATCATGACGACCGAGCATCTCGCCAAAGACCGCGATGTTGTCGCGCACGGACTGCGCGGCCTGCACAGCGGTGTGCTGTTCATCGCGGGGACGGAAGAGCAAAACCTGTTGACGTTTCCAACCATGTTGAAGCACGACGGCACTGCACTCTCGCGATCAGCGCGCATTCGGCTGTTCGCCGGTCAGCCCCACGGTCTGGTCTTCATCGCGCATCCCGAGGAAATCGAAGACTGGGCGCTCGGCCCGTTCCACGGTATGGAAATCTACAACACCCACGCAGACTTGAAAGACGAGCTCGAGCTGCTGCGGATGCTGACGAAGGACATCGAATTCGACACGGCGGCGAAGCTATGGGAAGCCTGGAAGTTTCTGCCAGCCGAAAGTTTGGCCTGCATTCAAGACGCGCCGCTCGAGATACTCAAGCGCTGGGACTCCCTGACACTACAGCGTCGCGTGGTGGGCATCGCCGGGAACGACTCGCACGAGAACACACGTTTCATCTTGAAAAAGAAGGATGACAGTCATGTCGAGCTTTTCGACTTTTACAATCAGCCACGAGGTGTCATTGACGCCCGCACCGTGCCCGCCGCCACACCCTGGTTGCGATTGCTACGTCAAAAGAAAATCGGCGACCGCCTGATGACGGCCACGCTCGATCCGTACGAGCACAGCTTTCGTTACGTCAACACGCACGTGCTGGCGCGCGAGCAAACCGAGATCGCCGTTCGCGAGGCACTGGCCGCAGGCCACGCCTACGTTAGCTTCGATTGGATCGCCGATCCAAGCGGCACGTTCTTCCGTGCTATCGACGGCGCGGTTACAACGTTGCAGGGCGATGAAGTGAAGCGTTCCCCTACCCTGGCGCTGGAGTTCGGCACGACGCTCGAAGTGGTTTATCGTCTGATTCACAACGGCGAGGTGCAGCAGTTCGGGACTGGCCGCAGTCTGCATGTACCGATCACTCAACCCGGTGTCTATCGCGTCGAGTGCTGGCTCCAACTCGGCGACGAACTGAGGCCGTGGTTGTACACGAATCCGATTTACGTCCGCTAGCTAACTAAGGGACTTGATTTCGCGCAAAGACGTCAAGGCGCAAAGAACGGACTGAACTCATGATGACCGAGAACGGATAGCCCGGATCATCGTGGACTGTCGATCATTCTGTCTTGGCGCCTTTGCGTCTTGGCGCGAGAATGCCGTCACCAGTTCGATTTTTTCACCGACCAACCAGTGAGATTTGCCGTTCGCGGGTTGGCGGCATAGAATAGTGTCATCAACGCAGCCTCGTCGCAGCCCATTCCGTTTCGGAAGGAGTCCTCGCATGGCGGTGGAACGGACCTTAAGGTACACAGACACCGGGGCAGACATCGGCGCACACCAACAGGTAACCACGCGGCTGAAGTCGGTCGTGGAAGCCACGTTTCATGATGGAGTGCTTACCCGCCACGGAGCATTCGCCGGACGAGTGCGCATCCCTGGGACCGACCTGGTGCTCGTCGGCAATATCGAGGGCGTCGGAACGAAGTTCGAAGTGGCGTTGGAGATGGCTCAGGAGTTCCCGGAGTTGAATCCTTTCGAGGGTTTGGGACGCGACATCTTCGCGCAGTGCGTGAATCACAGCCTGCCCGCCGAGCCGTTTGCTTTCATGGATTACATTGGTTCGAGCGGCGTTTCTCCGAACGTCATTCTGGGGGTCGTCGAGGGGATTGCCGCTGCGTGCCGGGAGAGCGGTTGCGCGCTCATCAAAGGAGAAAGCGGCGCTAAGCCCAAGATTTACCAGGAGGGTCGCTACGACTGCGTCGGCGCGCTCATGAGCCTGCTACCCATCAACGAACTGCCCAACGAGGCCGGCATTTCCGCTGGCGATCGCATTCTGGGACTTGGTTCGAACGGGCTTCACTCGAACGGTTTCAGCCTATTTCGACTGGTGGCGGAGCGTGCGAAGGTCGCGATGACCGATTATGTGCCGGAGCTTGGCTGCCGTTTGGGCGAAGAGGGTCTCAAGCCGCATCGGCTCTATCTGAACGCAGTGCGCGCGTTGAAGCAAACGGTGAAGCTCAAGGGCGTGGCGCACATCACGGTGGGCGGAATCCCGAAAAACTTGCCCCGGATCCTCCCAGACGGCACAGGCGCGATCATCTATCACAACGAAGTCGTCAATGCGGCGCAACCCATCTTCCGCTGGATGCAGACCAAGGGCAACGTGCCGTGGGAGGGTCCCGGCGGGATGATCGAGACTTTCAATATGGGCATCGGCTTGATGGTGGTGGTAGGCCGCCGCGACCTGGACGATGCTTTCGCGGCGCTCCGCGGCACCGGTGAGAACGCCTTCTTCGCCGGCGAAATCGTGGAGTCCGACGAGCGCACGGTAGAATTCGTCTAAGCCAGCCGCCCGCACGATGACGGTTGCACTGATCGGGCTGCAACATCCACACAGCCTGGCCATTCACAAGTCGCTGCAGCAACTCAACGAGCTCACGCGGCTGGTGGTGGTCGAACCCGACCTAAGCTTGCATGAACTCGTCGAGGCCCCCGCCACGTACTGTTCGCTCCGACCTGTTTGCGCACGAACAGCCGTTGTGCTGCTTCGTGTTGCTGCCTCCCGATGAAGCTCCCGCCGTTGCACTGACCGTCACCGAAAGCGGTTGCCATGTGTTTATCGAAAAGCACGGGGCCAATTCCTCGGCAGCACTCCGTGAGGTGGCGGCCGCCGCAGAGGCGCGCGGCGTGCAGACTGCCTGCGGCTATCTGTGGCGGAACCATCCATTGACGCGCGAAACGCAACGGTTGCTGCGCGAGGGCGTTTTGGGCGAGGTGTGGGCGTGGGAGGCGCGCATCATCACGACCAGCATTGCCGACCGTTTGGCTGGCGCCGCCACCAGCCAGGGCGCCGTGGCGCCGGTCGGCGGAGCGCCGTGGTTATTCGAGCGTGCGCGCAGCGGCGGCGGTATTCTCTTTTGGCTGGCCAGTCATTATCTGGATTGGATTCTGTTTGTGTTGCAACAGGACGTGGTGGAGGTAAGTGCGATACTCGCCCGCCGAACCGATGCCTTCGCCGACGTGGAGGACGTTGCCTCGGTCAGTCTGCGGATGCGAGAGGGCGCCATCGGCACGGTGCACGCCGGCTATATCACCCCAGCGGGCTTCCGCCACAAGGACGACGGTTATTGGGCGCTGCAGGGCACGCGCGGCGATTTGCGCTGGTCGCCCAGCCAACGGAAGATGACGGTTCGCAGCAATCATGCGGTGTGGTCCGCGGAACCCGAACGTGAATATGTGTATGACGCCGACACCGGAATCGGTTACGGTGGTTTCAACGGACAGGATTTCTTTCGTGACATTCTGCAAGCATTCGCGACCAACTGTCCGCCGTTAGTTACGCTCCGAGACGCCGCCCGGGTCCTGACGGTCTTCGAAGCCGCCTACCAATCGGCGGCCACCGGTCGGACCGTGGCCGTTATTCCGGAATGAGCCGTCGCAGCAGCGCGAGCAGAGTATCCGGCTCGAACGGCTTGCTCAGATAGGCGTCCGCCCCGGCAATCGTCGTTTCCACCACCGGCTGGTCCCCTTCTTTGGCTGTGACGATGATGACGGGTGTATTGGCGGTGTGTTCGATCGCGCGCAGCACCCGAAGCGTATCTTCGCCGGAGAGCCGCGGCATCATCAGGTCCAGCAGAACGGCGTCGAACTTCTCAGCCTCCGCGCAATGAATTGCCTCCAGGCCGTCCTGAGCGATGGTTACCTCATAGCCCTCGGTCGCCAGCATCGTCCGCAGCAGGTGACACACTGAGACTTCGTCGTCCACCACCAGTATCTTAGACATCAGCACTCTCCTTGGTAATGCAGGTCATCGCCGCCCGCAAGCGAACGATGAGTTCGCTCGGCTCGAACGGCTTGGTGATATAGTCTTTGACTCCGAGCGCAAGGGCTTGTTCGTAGTCCCTTCGCTGCGCCAGTGCCGTCAACATGATAACCGGAACGCATCGCAGACGTTCATTCGATTGCATGCGCTCGAAGACCTGCAACCCGTTCAAGTCGGGCATCATGACATCCAGCAACACCAGGTCGAACCGTTCCCGCTCCAGCACGGCCAGGCCGCTCACGCCGTCGTCGCGGGTTTCGACCTCATAGCCTTCGCCGCGTAGTATGGTGCGAATGAGCAACTGGTTTTCCGGTTCATCGTCAATCACGAGAATACGCTGCGGTCGGTCGGTCATCCGCTTGCCGCCTGAACTCGACGCACTGCGGCCGGCAAGGTAATGCGGAAAACCGTCCCGTTCCCGAATTCGCTGTTGGCCGTGATCCGACCACTATGGGCTTCGACTATGTTCTTCACGATCGCCAGACCCAAACCCGTCCCGCCGGTTTTGCGGGTGACTACCTTTTCGACCTGATAGAAACGATCGAATACCCGCGGCAGTTCGTCCTCGGGAATCCCGATGCCGGTATCGCGGACTTCGACGATCAGTTCCCGACCGGCGCGGAACAAGCGGACGACGATTTCGCCGCGCTCCGTAAACTTGATTGCATTGCCCAGCAGATTGGTGAAGACCTGTGCCAGGCGTTGCTCGTCTCCAATGGCGCGCGCATTGGTCGCGGTCGATTCATCGACTGCGACGCGCAGCCGCTTCTCCTGCCACGTGGGCCGCAACTCTTCAATCACCCGCCGCGCGATTTCGGCAATGTCCACATGCTCCCGCCCCATCTCAATGCTTCCGGATTCGATGCGGGAGATGTCGAGAAAGTCAGCGATGATGGCCTTGAGTCGCGTCGATTGGCGATGCATCGACTCGAGCGCCGTGCGCTGTTCCTCCGTCAGCGAGCCCAGCTTGCCGGTGAGCAAATAGGAGGAGAAGCCGAGAATCGAGGTCAACGGAGTGCGCAGCTCATGCGAGACCATCGAAACGAAGTCCGTCTTCATCAGGTCGATTTCACGGGCCTGCGTCACGTCGTGCAAAGTCAGGAGGCGGCCATGCGTTCGGCCGTGCTCATCGCGCACGGGCACCGACCGCACCTGCAGTATGTGTTTGCTGGCCCCCTCGATAACAAAGTCGCGCGGGGTTTCATTCTGGGCCAGGGCGCAGCATTGGCGCAAGCGGTCGAGTTCCTCTTCCTCCAGTTGGAGCTGCGTGACTGGCTGATTCAACGGGGTCGTCGAGGGTAACAGCAGTAACGACAGGGCCGAGGCATTCAACAGCAGCACGTTTCCCTGGTCGTTCTCCGTGAGCAGTCCATCGGGGGAACTCTCGACAATCGCCTGCAAACGGCTCTTCTCAAAGGCCAGGATGTCACGGCTCTGCTCCACCGCACTGGCCATGGCATTGAACGATTCCGCCAGCGCACCGATTTCATCGTGCGTTCCCACCGACACGCGCCGGCTGTAATCTCCCTCGGCAATGGCGCCCGCGCCTCCCGCCAATTGCAGAATCGGCCGCACAATGGAACTGGCCGTTGCCACCGCGACCAGAATCGCCAGGAACAGAAAGACGGCCAGCAGAAAGAGTGACCGGCGCAGCATTTCGGACGCCGCTTGTCCTGCGCTGCGGTAGGTGCTGGATCGCATTTGTTCCAACCCTCCGCGTACGGTTCGCTCGGTCTTGTCCCTGACTGCGCTGGTGGTGGCCGCCATGGCGCGATTGGCTTCTTGATCCATGGAAGCGCCGGCGGTCTCGGCGGCGACCACCACGGCTTGCTGCGTCTTCCGCACCGCCTCGTTGGTGACTCGGGCTTGCTCCTCGTTCAACCGTTTCACCGACGCGTCGAGCACTCTTTGGTTGGCTTTACGCACGCTGCCGGCTGCATCCTGCACGATGCTGTCTTCCAACGGCTTGACCCGGTCCACCGCGGCAGTGGCCAACCGCATCGCCTCGGCCTCCATCCCTTGCGCCGCCTGCGTTGAACCCTTCATCATGCGCGCCTGCATGAGGGTGATCTTCTCGATTACTGCCTTCATCGGCTGGCGCACTACAACCGTCCAGCCGAACGGCTTGACCTTCGTAACGTATGCGCACAGTTGGCGATCATCACCCACGCCGAACGTGATTGTGTTGCGTTCCCTCCGGGGTGGTGGGTTCTGCTCGACCTTGTCTACTTCATTGAGGATCAACAGGTCTTCCCCCGCCGCCTCCTTACCCAACTGCCTGGAGTCCTGATGCGCCACCACCAGATTGCCGGCGCTGAAGATGCTAACCGCGCCTCGGGTGGCCGCGACCAGGCCGTGAACGTTATTCTGGATGCGTTGCAGACTGAGGTCCACCACCAGCACGCGATGCACCTCACCGCTGTCGTTCAACAAAGGCGCAGCCACTGAGACCGTCATCATTTGCCGCAACGAGAACAACGGAGAATAGCGCAATGCCTTCTCTCGCACCGCCTCTTCCATCAGCGGCTTCCAGCGCGTCTGATGGCCCGCGACCTCCGCGAGGTGTGGCGCCAGCACCTGCCCGTCGGCGTCGAAGGTGGCCGCATTGATCGCATAGAGGTAGGACGTCTTCAAGTCACGGATGACGGCCTGCTGCTCGCTCGGATCATTGGCAGTGGCCAGGGCGGTCTTCGCCGAATCGAGGGCCTTGGCCACGTCATCCGCAAAGAACAACTCCACATATTCGGCCAGCCCTTTGGCGCGTTGATCGTTCAGTTCCTCCGCCAGGTCCTCCACCATGGCCTTCGTGTTTTCGGCAACTTCTTTCTCGGTGCGCGCGAACGCCCCTTTCGATTGATTGATTAACGCCTTGCTAATTTCATCGAGCGCACTCTGATGCGTCTGCCGCAAGCTACTGCCGGACATGCGCACCACGTCGTTGCTGGCGGCGATCATTTCCTCATTCGATTTGCGCAGCAAGTCGTCGCGGGTCTTCATCAAACCCTGACCGGCTCGACGCAGCGCGTCGGTCGATTGCTTGCTTTGCGCGGCGCCCAGTTCGAGGAATTCGCGATGGCCGATTTGACCGAGTTGTTTGCCAGTCTTATGCAAGCTGTCGGTGACTGTCTCCGAAACTTGCCGAGCCACATCTTCATAAGCGCGACGACCCAGTCGGTTCAGACTGCGCCCGGTGGACTCGACCCGATTGCGCCCCGCCACGCTCAATAGCACGCCCGTGACCAACAGCGGCCCACCGACCAGGGCCACGAAAATCACCACCAATCGCGTCCGTAACTTTCCTTTGGGCGGCATCATAGCAGGCTCCGAACTGGCATCGCTCAGAGTTTATACACAGCGCGCAGGCGGCGCAGCAGCGGCGCGGCAGCGGCGCGGCATTTGCTGAAAGGAACCCGCGTGCCAGAATCGGTGCGCTACCCTTAATTCTGAGGTGTGTCCGTTGCCGACCTACGTTTACGAATGCAAGTCATGCGGCCAGCAATTGGAAGTAAAGCAGCGCGTTACCGATCCTGCCCCCTCCGCCTGCGCGGAGTGCGCCGGTGAGTTGCGAAAAAAGTTCTTTCCCTCGCGCGTCATCTTTCGCGGCTCCGGTTGGTACATCACGGATTCAAAGCCCAGCGGAAACGGTGCTGAAAAGGTCGCCGACTCAGTGCCGGAGGCTGCCTCGGATGGCGTCAAGCCCAGCGAACCCGTTGTGAAGGCGAAGGCCGAGTCTGCGCCGCCGAAAGGCGAGTCTGCTGCGCCAAAGGCCGAAGCCGCGGCGAAACCATAATGTCCGCGCTCGCCGGAAAGATTGCTGTCATTACCGGCAGCACGCGGGGGATTGGACGGGCGATCGCGCAAGCGCTAACTGCGGCGGGCGCACAGGTTGTGGTTACAGGCCGCCAGCTCGTGTCCGCGCAACAAGCAGCGACGGAGTTGAACACCGAGCTCGGAACGACGCGGGCTACGGGATTCGCGCTCGACGTGAGCCAGTCGTTGAGCGTCACCGCACTAACTGAATCGGTGGTTGGTACATTCGGCCGGGTCGACATTCTCGTCAATAACGCTGGCATCTCGCCCATGTACACGCGCGCGCTGAGAATCACCGAAGCCGACTTCGATGCCGTGGTGGCTACCAATCTCAAGGGGACATTCCTCTGCTGCCAGGCCTTTGGCCAACTGTTATGCGCACAAGGCAGCGGCTGCGTTGTCAATTTGAGTTCGGTGGCGGCGCGCGCCGGCTCCCCCCGCCTCGCCGCCTATTCTGCGACGAAAGCCGGAGTCGAGGCGTTGACTCGGACGCTCGCCCTCGAATGGGCGGAAGCTGGTGTCCGGGTCAACGCAGTGGCACCCGCCTTCATCGAGACGGACCTGAATGTGGGTCTCCGCGAGATTCCCAAACTGCGCGAAGCCGCGCTTGCCCGCACTCCCCTGCAACGCTTCGGCCAGCCTCATGAAGTGGCCGAAGCCGTGGTCTTCCTTTGTTCCGACGCGGCGAGTTACCTCACGGGTACCGTGCTCGATGTCGATGGGGGCTGGTTGGCGGTCTGACCGGTTCGTGTCAGAATCACCGCTAATGAACGGTCCGGAGCGAATCCTTGTTGTAAGCATCGCGGTGCTCCTCGTCGCATTGCCAACCGTCGCCCCTAACGGCAACGTCGGCAGTACGCCGGTCACCCGGCCCGAGCTGGTCTGGACGGTCGGCCACACGGGCATGGTGATGTCGGCGGCGTTTGCGCCGCAGGGCGACCTCCTTGCCACCGGCAGCCACGACGCCACTGTCAAACTCTGGGACCCCAAGACCGGCGAGCTCAAGCGCACGCTCGAGGGCAACACCCTGATCGTCTGGATGCTAGCGTGGTCGCCGCAGGGCGACGTGCTGGCCACTGTGAGCGGCGATGAGACGCTGCAAATCTGGGATCCCCGCGCGGGCGTGCGTCTGAAGCAGATTGATGTGAACGTGGTCGTCAAATCGGTCGTCTTCTCGCGCGACGGCCAGACCCTCATCACCGGTGACGAGAGCAAGCTCATCAAGTTCTGGGACCGGAATACCGGCCAACTGCTCCGCACACTCAGCGGCCATGACGGTGATGTGCGCACGCTGGCCGTGTCGCCGGATGGGACGTGGTTGGCCAGCGGTGGACTCGACCGGACGGTCCGCATTTGGGAGTTGCCGACCGGCGAATTGCGTCATGTGCTACGGGGCCATCCGGATACAGTGAACAGCGTGGCAATCTCGCCTGACGGCCAACAGCTCACCGCGGGATGCTTCGATGGCTCCCTCTGGACTTGGGATCCCGTCAGCGGTGAAAGCCTGCGGAACGTCAAAGGGCACCGCATTATGGTGCGGCAGGTGGCCTACACGCCCGACGGCAGCAGTCTGCTCAGTGGCAGTTGGGATCACACCGTGAAACTGTGGAATCCCGCGACGGGTGAGCTGAAGCAGACCATTGCCACCGTCGCCAGCCGGGTGCAGTGCCTGGACATTTCGCGCGATGGCAAGCAGGTTGTAGTGGGTACCGCGGAGAATACCGTGCAGCTCTTCGAGCTTCCCTCCGGCGCCCCGGGCGTGATGCTCGGCCATTTTCGCGGCGTCAAGTCCATTGCGTACCTGCCGGACAACCGGTATCTCGCCGCCGGGTGCGCCGATGGAGTGGTGCGCATCTGGAACACCGAGAGCGGGGATTTGCACCGCTTGCTGCCGGTGATGCGCTCCGTGGTGACCGCCATGCCGAACGCACTGATTCGTGGGGGCAAAGGGCTTGCGGCCGGAACTCCGGAGGGCAAGGTCATCCTGTTCGATCTTGAACGCGATGCCCCACCGCAGACTCTGAGTATTCAAGGCGCGGTCTATTCAGTGGCCGCAACGCGCGACGGCCAACTCCTGGCGGCGGGGACGGATGACGGCTGGCTCACTGTCTGGGACGTGAGCACCGCCGAGGTGCGATATTCAAAGCAATTGCTTGCGACCGTTTACGGCGTGGCGTTGAGCAGCAACGGCGAGTGGCTGGCGGCGGCGCACGGCGCGAATTCCCTCACGGGAGTTGGCGACGCCGGCGCGACGCTGGTCAATCTGCGGACCGGACAAACCAGTTCGTTGAAGACGGCGGCGCGTTCCGTTTCCGTCGCTTTCAGCGACGAGGGACATACCCTCGCCCTCGGCGGACACAGCCAACGAGTGCTCATGCTCGACGTGGCGACTGGCACGGAACTGCGCCAACTGCAAGGTTGCACGGATTTCGTGAACACCGTAGGCTTTGGCCCGGACGCCGACTCGGTTACGGCGCTGACCGATGCCAATTCGATCCATGTGTGGAATTGGAGGACGGGCGAACCGACCTTGGTCACGCGACTGGAGCGCGGCCGGGCGATCGGCAAGTGCTTCAGTTACTCGGCCGACCGCAAGCTATTGGCCGTCGGCGGCTTGGATGGCGGCGTGAAGATTCGCGAGACCGCCAATCATCGGTTGCGCGCCACGCTGCTCAGCCTGCCACCGCGCGGCACGGATGCCATCTCGACGGATTACCTCACCTACACGGACCAGGGCTTTTATCTCGGCTCCGCGGGCGCGAGCCATCTGCTGCAATGGCGCGTGGGCCGCGAGCTGAACCCGGTGGAAGCGTATGAGCGGGCGTTGCACCGGCCGGACCTGATTCGGCGCGCCCTGCGCGGCGAGGAGCTACCGGTGTCACAGCGGATCGTGCAACGCTTTCTGGCCGGTGACCTCGTGCCGCCGCAAGTGAGCTTCACGACCCCGCGCGACGGCGCGGAAGTGTTCGATGACACCGTGACCGTCGCACTGAAAATCGCCGGCGGCAGCGATTTGAAGCGTGTACAGATGTTCGTCAATGGGCGTCTCTTCAAATCGAGCGAAACCGCCACGCAGTTTCGCGTGCCCATGCCCCCGGGCGAGCCGTCCATCAAACTCAAGGCGATCGCCTTCGACGAGGATGAACTTGCGGGCCAGCACGAAATCGTCCTCCACCGTCGCGTCAGCGGACAGGTGGCGGGCACGTTGCACGTGCTGGCCGTGGGCGTGAGCAAGTACAAGCTCGACCGCTTGTACTTGCGATTTGCGGCGCGCGACGCCCAAGCCTTCGCGGCGTTGTGGGCGAGTTCGGAAGGCAAAGTGTACCGGCGCGTCCGCACGCAGACCCTGGTGGATGAGGGCGCTACCGCGAATCACTTGCGTGCCGAGCTCAATCGGCTGGAGTCCACCGCGACGGAGCAGGATACCGTCATGCTCTTCCTGGCCGGCCACGGTTTGCAACGCCGCGGCGCCGACGATGAGGCCGCCGCCTTTTACTTCGCCACCCACGACGTCACGCCGAGCTTGCTGACTGCGGATTCGGCCCTGCCGTGGACGGAGCTACAGGCCCTGCTCGTGAAGGCGCGCGCCAAGCGCGTGCTGCTGTTCCTGGATGCGTGCCACTCCGGCGACACACTCGGCGGTGATCGCGGCAATGTCGAGCGGATGGCCGAGCTGCTGGTCAAGCGCGGCGGCGTGATGGTGTTCGCCAGCAGTCGGGGAACCGAGTTCTCGTACGAACTCGACACTCACCAGCACGGCGCCTTCACCGCCGCGCTGCTCGAGGCATTGCGCGACGGCCAGGCCGGCGGCCGCAACGGCGAAGTGACGCCCATCAAGTTGCTGGCTTACTTGCAGGAGCGTGTGCCGGAGCTGACCAACAACCGCCAGACCCCGGTCAGCCCGCTCATCCGCGACAACTTCGGCGAGCCGTTTACGCTGGCGCGGGTAACGCCGGGGAAGTAAGTGTCGAAGGAATCGGTGGTACTTGCCGTGAGCTAAGAGATGATGAAACGTTTGCGCTATCTCGTTTTCGTCGCTATTCTCCCTCTCGTCATCGCCGCGCCATTCGCCGTTGTCAATCCGCAGTCGAATCGTCCCGAGCTCGACTTGCAAACCGGGCACTCCGCGTTCGTGAACTCCGTCGCTTTTTCGCACGATGGCAGGATGGTGGCGAGCGGCAGCCTCGATACCACTGTGCGACTTTGGGATGCGCAGAGCGGCGAGAACCGTCGCACCTGGATGGGCCACACCGGTAATGTGCATGCGGTCGCGTTCTCCCCCGACGGCAAATGGGTGGCGAGCGGCGGCCAGGACACGACGGTGTGCCTCTGGAACACGCAGACGGGCGCGGCGGGTAGAATCCTGCGGCACACCGCTCAAGTCCGTGCCGTGGCTTTCACCCGAGACGGTTCGTCCGTGGTGAGTGGGGCGGGAAGCTCGCTGCACGTCTGGAATCTGGTGATGTTCAGCGCGAAGCGCTTGCCCTTGTTAGAGCCCGCCGATTCATCGGCGGGTACGCGGACGCACCAACCCCCCACATTTGTTTCATAGCCCGCGAGGGCTTGTCGTGTACACGGCCGCGCGCACGTCAAGGCCTCGCGGCCTACGGCAAACCCAATTGATGGGTCGTCCTCCGTATCGCGGCGATGAATCGCCGCGCTCTAACAATGGCAAGGCCTTCGGCCTGAACGTCAACAAATGATCATTTTGCGACGCAGCGATCGAATCGGTGCGCTCTAACAACGGCGGAGCCTTCGGCGAAAACGGCCAGTCTCATCGAAACAAAGGAGAATATCATGAAGCAAATGACCCGCGCGTTCCACCAGCTTTACTATCATTATGCATGGCGCACGAAGGACAGCGCGCCATCGATCACCGGTGAGTTCAAGGATAGATTGCTCCGGTTGCTGGCCGATGAGTGCATCAAATACGGCGGGCGATGCGTTTGCGTGAATGCGATGCCCGATCACGCGCACATGCTGGTAGAGCTACCGCCGACGGTTGCACCGGCGACGTTCATCGGAAAGGTCAAGGGCGCAGCGTCGTTCTTCGCCAACCATTTCTTCGAAGATGCGAAACCACGCGGGCGGTTCTCCTGGCAGGAGGGCTATGGCGTGGTCTCGCTGCGGAAGGCCGATGTGCCGATGGTCGAGAAGTACATCGCAAACCAGGAACAGATTCACCGTGGGCGCAAGCTGTCGAAGCTCCTCGAAACGTTCGAGATGTTGGCGTCGTGAGGCCGTGCAGCGCGCAGCAGCTTGCCCTTGTTAGAGCCCGCCGATTCATCGGGGCTTGGTATGGGCCGCGCACCGAATCGCGCGGTGTCAGTTCTCGTTCTGCCAGAGTGAATGTAATTCATCAAGGCAGAGGCTATTGAATTAGACGGTACATGACTGCGATTCTTGCCCGAATGCGTTGAATTACGGCCCCAAACTGTTGAACCATCTTGCCTTGCTGCTGCGCCAACGCAAGATTCTTCTGCGCCTCCAGACTTGCTGAAGC
>Ga0247727_10012286_pt1 | contig 14744 bp, 14 predicted proteins | sample WisWelCaveWW1625_FD_202498 | JGI IMG/M metagenome (GOLD analysis project Ga0247727, IMG submission 202498) | Biofilm microbial communities from Wishing Well Cave, Virginia, United States - WW16-25 | ecosystem: Environmental > Aquatic > Deep subsurface > Groundwater > Cave microbial mat | place... | reverse complement strand
ACTAGACCGTCCATCACAAAATGAAATATGGAAACGCCGTTAAAGCGTCAACTCATCCGAAGGATCAAGCAGCTATCGCCTGAAAGCCTTCGTGAAGTTTTGGATTTTGTCGATCTTCTCCAAACAAAAACGAAGAATGAAGTTCCCAAAACATTCGACACGACCGGCAAAGAAATTATCCGCACGATTGAAGCCAGTGGCTCTGTGGGTATTTATTACGGCGAAGCAAACGAAGTTTATACTTTGAAAGACGGCACACCTATTGTCTGGGAGGCGCCGTCTATAAGTGCCATCTCGAAGAGGCGATTGGTGCAATATCTGAACGAGTTAATCGCACTTGCGAAAACCGTCACTATCGATGTGGAAGCAGATGCTCACATTCCTGGCTTCGAGAACCAACATGCGCGGCTTGAGATTTATGTCCCGGATGAACTTGAAGAACAAATTAGTGATCTCGTTAGCCAACGGACTCATGAAATTTTTATTGAATCCGGTTATGATATCGGCGCCATCGTTTTTGAAAAATCGGAATTATTAGAAACAGCAACGACAACAGCTGAGGCGGCGTGATCTCATTGACCGGCCGCTACGGGTGAGTTGATTTTGAAGGTGTAGAAAATTTAAGCGACCGGTCAATCTCAGTTTCTTTTATCGAAGGCCTATTCAGCCAGTTCATTCGGCAAGTAACAGCATGGTGTCATTCCGGAGGAATCTTTTTTGATTCGAGTACGTGGCTTGGTTTCAAAAAAGATGCTTCCAGCATGACATTTACTTTACTTGGAAGCGTTTACCCCGAATGATCGGGGTTCGTACTGCGAGAAACTGACCGGTCACTTAAGGTGTTCGCGCTTCAAAATGCCGTGTAGAAAAAGTGACCGGTCAGTAGTTTCTGGGAAGCAATGAACTGCCAACAAGGAAGCCCTATGCCCAAAGATGAACAAAAACCGATGACCCGCGCAGAACTGCTCGCCATCATCGAGCAGGCCCGGCGCGAAAACTGGGAAGAGCTTGATCTGCGCAGCAAGGGCATTACCGAACTGCCGCCGGAAATTGGGCAATTAAAAAAACTAAAAAAGCTGGCTTTGGGAAATTTCTCTAATACACCAGTCGAAACCTTTGTCCCGAAGGGACAGACGACAAATAGCCCACCAATTTATTGGTGGGAAAATGGAATATTAAAATGCCTCACAAGTCCCGCAAGGGACGAATGAAAACGACAGACGCGATATTGCACAAACGTTGTTTTTCAATCGTCCCTTGCGGGACTACAAATTCATGGCGTTCACTTTCCCCCGCAATGAATTGCGGGGCTATTTTCACGTTGTCCCTTCGGGACTGAATTTGAGGACATGTCGTAATAAATTGCCAACAAGGAAGCCCCATGCCCAAAGATGAACAAAAACCGATGACCCGCGCAGAACTGCTCGCCATCATTGAGCAGGCCCGGCGCGAAAACTGGGAAGTGCTTGACCTGCGCAGCAAGGGCATCACCGAACTGCCGCCGGAAATTGGGCAATTGAAAAATCTAAAAAAGTTGGATTTGGGATGGGATGATCGTAAAACCAATGAACTCCAAAACAAGTTGAACCAACTCCCCGACGAGATCGGCCAGCTCACCAGCCTGCAAACGCTTGATTTGAGCGCCAACCAACTGACCGACCTGCCCGAGTCCATAGGCCAGCTCACCAGCCTGCGGAGGCTTGATTTGGGCAACATCCCACTAGTCGACTGGTCGGATGCCGTCGAACTAGTAGTCGCCACGCTCGAGGATATTCTACTTGACAAACGCAAATTGCCCGCCCGACTGAAGGACATGGGCCAACTCACCGGCCTACAGCCGCCTGACTCGGGAGGCAATCAACTGACAACCCTCCCGGAATCGATCGGCCAACTCACTAGCCTGCGGACGCTTGGCCTGAGCAGCAACCTACTAACCGCTCTGCCGAAATCCATCCGTCACCTCACCAGTTTGGAGATGCTCAACTTGAGCTTCAACCAACTGATGGCCCTACACGAGTCCATCGGCCAACTCACCAGTCTACAAATGCTTGACCTGATGGGCAACCAACTGACGGCAGTGCCAGCTTTTTTAGCACGGCTGGAGAAGCTTAGAAAACTTAACCTAAAGAATAACCCCCTCAACCCCGCCCTCAAGAGCGCCTACGAGCAAGGTCTGCCCGCCCTCATGGCCTATCTGCGCAGTCTTGAGCAGGCCGAGCCACTTTATGAAACCAAGCTGGTGCTGGTCGGCGAAGGCGGCGTTGGCAAAACGACTTTGCTCAAAGCGCTCACCGGCAAAGAGCCAAAGCAAAACGAGCCGACCACCCACGGCGTGAGTATCGATATTCATTCCATGCACCTGCCCCATCCCGAAAAGCAGGGCGTCAACATTCAGTTCAATGCGTGGGATTTCGGCGGACAGGAGGTTTATCGCGTCACGCATCAGTTCTTCTTCAGCAAGCGCTCGGTCTACCTGCTGGTTTGGGAGCCGCGCATGGGTGTGCAGCAATGTCAAGTGGAAGACTGGCTCAAGCTCATTCGCCTGCGCGTCGGCGATGACGCCAAAGTCATCATCGTCTCCACCCATGCCAAAACCGGCGAGCGCATCGCCCGCATCGACCAGCCCGTGTTCCGGCGCGACTACGGCTCAATGATCGTCGACTTCATCGAAGTGGATAGCCTCGAGCCGGATCCCCAAAATAAAAATGAAAAATTCGGCCTCGCTGCCCTCAAGCAACTGATTGCCCATGCCGCTCAAAAACTCGAGCACATGGGCATGGACTTCGGCAAAGCTTGGAAGGAAGCTCGCGACGAGCTGATTGAATTGGGGCAAACCCAGCCGCATGTCGCTTATGCGCAATTTGCCGCGGTGTGCGAAAAGCATGGTTTGGAATCCATCGGCACACGCACGCTGGCGGGAATCATGCACGATCTCGGCTACATCGTTTACTACGGCGACGACGAGCGCCTGCGCGGCGATGTTGTGCTGCAACCCGAGTGGCTCACCAAAGCCATCGGCTTCGTGCTCGAAGATCGCAAAACGCAGGAGATGGACGGCATTCTGCCCGACAACCGCCTGCGCGAAGTTTTGTTCGACCATCCTTTTAAGAACGAGCCAAAGTACCCGATTGAGTTGTATCCCTTCTTTCTGCGCCTGATGGAAAAGTACGACGTCTCCTACCGCCTCGAAAGCGGCGAGGCCTCGCTGGTCGCCCAACATGTGCCGCAAGTTCGCCCCGCACTGCCGTGGCAGCCGGAAGAGGAGCATCACCCCGACCGCCGCCGTATTGCGATGGTGTGCGTGATGGAGGAATCGCCGCCGGGCTTGGTGCCGTGGATGATCGTGCGCACGCATGAATATATTTATGAAGATCACCGGGCCGAGGGCAAACCGCACCGGCTGCATTGGCAAAAGGGCATGTTTCTGCGCAACAAGAGCCACGGCGAGGCCATGCTGGAATTGCGCGAGCGCGAGTTTCATGTTTATGCCGAGGCGGTGTGGCCCGAGTATTTTATGAATGTGCTCCGGCAAACCCTGCAAAAGCTGATCACCGATAATTGGCCCGGCTTGAAAGACCGCTATTACTTTGCCGTTCCCTGTCGCGAACAGTCCGACGGCAAACCTTGCAACGGTCGTTTTAACATTGATTCTTTGCGCCAATTTCTGGAGGAAGGCGACACGACGATCCGCTGCCAAACCTGCCGCAAGCGGCAAGATATTGTGGAATTGCTGTTTGGTTTCGAGGAGGAAGATTCGCGCGAGCAACTGGTCCGCATCGAGACGAAGCTCGACCGCGGCTTTGATGAAGTGCGGCACGAGTTGGAAGGATTGGAAAGCCGTCTGGCCAATTATGTGATGACGATTTTGCAGGCCATCGCCACCGAATCCAAAGACGGCCCGCGAATGTTCAACCTCATCGCGACAGAAGGTAACTGGCATGCTGATCGTTTTCGGCTGCATCTCTGGTGCGAAGCCGAAGGCTGCTCGCATCCAGTTCTTGAAGAAGGCAAAGGCGTTTATGAATTCGAAGCCACGCGCGAGTGGATCAAGAAAATCGCGCCGTATGCCAATTTTATTGCGGGTTTATTGAAAACACTTTTGCCGATGGTCGCGCCGGCGGTGAACACCTTTTGGGGCGAGAAGACAATTGAAAAATTAGGATTGCAAGATAAATTAGATCTCATGAAAGAGGGAACCGGCAAACTGCTCAAAGACATCAAAATTTCCGACCCCTCGCGGCTGCGGCAACACGTGCTGAGCGAAGCCGAACGCTCCGGCGTGCTGGCGCTGCACGCATTCCTGCGCGAGGTTGATCCGCATCATGAAAAGCTCGGGTTGAAACGCATTCCGACCTACACCGGCGATTTTCTGTGGCTTTGCGAGAAGCATTATGAACTGAGCCAGCCGAAGATTCCGGATAAGATTGAGTTCCTGGCTTGACTCTTTTCGGTTTTTCAGGTATATTGTGAGAGAAGCCCAATTATGCCTCTATGAAAAAGAAGTTTATTGATGGAGATTTGTCATGAGCAAAATCTATGAAGAAATCACCGCCAAGGGCTTGACCTTGCCCAACATCGTTCTTGAACAATGGGGATGGGAAGAAGGTACAAAAGTCGTCATTGAATCCCAGAACGGAACGATCATGATCAAGCCGGAAGAATTGACGGCGAGAGATATTGCCAGACGAGCCTGTATTTTTTTGTTGAAAAAAGTAGGCGATGCAACAGCTGTTAAAACGCCAATCCGCGATGGCAACAAATGGCGAGTGACCGTTGTTGTACCTTATCTTAAAAAAGATATCGGACAGCTAACCTATACTGTCGACGGCGCCTTACTTCTGGAAGAATCTGACACGCCAGAACAGCTCACGGAGAGAGCCGATGAAGATTAGTCTGATTCCTCTCCAACAAGAAAAGGGCAATACCTGCCTACCCACTGCTATTCGGATGGTGCTGCATCACTTCGGCGCCGATCTTTCAGAAGAACAAATAGCTCAAGCTTGCAAAACTAGAAAACGTGGCACTAATCTTGAACAATCGGCTGAAGGCATAAAAACAATTGGCTTCCAAGCCATACATTTTGAGCAATCTGATCTTCCGCAAGTAATTGATTATCTGAATAAGCATATACCTGTCATTGTGGCGTTGGATGTTGAACAACTACCCTATGGTGATTTTGGATTTCATGCCGTTGTTGTTAACGAATTGGAAGGTAACGCAGTTTCTTTTGTCGATCCAGCCTTAGGAAAAGAGATTTCACTCCCTCTTCTCACCTTCTTCAAAGCATGGCATTCCCTTGGACGCAGCGGTTTAGTCATCTATCCGCAATCAAACTCATAGCGAAGAAATTCAAGCGATTTCTATTTTCGAAAATTATTTCACGGAACGGAGGCGATTGGATGTTTGTCAAACTAAAATCTTTGCTCTTTTGGTGCGGGGCGCTTATTATCGGTTGCTCCCAACCACATCCTTTTCCGGCGGGCCGATGGATTGATCTCTCCCATGACTTCTCCGCCGAAACGATCTACTGGCCGACCGCGGAGCCGTTCAAATTGGACACCGTCTTGGCGCAGCGCACGTCGGCGAGATTTTATTACGCCGCCAATAATTTTCGCGCGGCGGAACACGGCGGCACGCATCTCGACGCGCCGATTCATTTTGCCGAAGGCCGCCGAACCGTCGATCAAATTCCGCTGGAGCAACTCATTGCGCCGGCCGTGGTGATCGATGTTTCCGAAAAAGCGCAGGCCGATCGCGATTATCAAATCAGTGTCGAGGATTTTGCGGCGTGGGAAATTCGCTACGGCCCAATTCCCGACAAAGCGATTGTGCTGTTGCACACCGGTTATGGAAAATTTTGGCCGGATCGGCTCAAATATCTCGGCACGGAAAAACGCGGCCCGGATGCGGTGGCCGAATTGCATTTCCCCGGCCTGCATCCCGAGGCCGCGCGCTGGCTCGTGGCGAATCGGCAAATCAATGCCATCGGCCTCGATACACCGAGTATTGATTATGGCCAATCCAAACTTTTTGAGAGCCATCAGATTTTATTTGAGCGGAATATTCCCGCGTTTGAAAACGTTGCCCATCTTGAGCAACTACCCACCATCGGCGCGCTGGTGGTGGCGCTGCCGATGAAAATCAAAGGCGGCAGCGGTGGGCCGTTGCGCATTGTGGCATTGATGCCCGGTGAGTGGAAATAGCAGCGTTTTGTATTTCACTATTTTATTGATAATCTGTTACGTTGTTTCACTTTTAACTCTTTGGAGATTTCTTATGAAGCCACTTCACGTCGTTCGTTTGGCATTATTGACCGTAGCACTTTTTTCATTTATCACGTGCAGCAAAAAAGACGAGGCGCAAACCAGCGATGCCGAGAGCAAGCCCGAAGTGTCAGCCGAAACCCCGACCGTTGGTGATCGCGGTGACGCCAGCGCCATCTTTGGCAGTGCCACCGTCAGCATCAATTATGGCCGTCCGAAACTGCAAGGCCGCGATATGCTCGCGCAAGCTACCGATGGGATGGTGTGGCGGATGGGAATGAACGAGGCCACCCAAATTAAAACCGACGCCGATCTTAAATTTGGCGCGACGGTGATTCCGCAGGGCACGTATTCTTTGTTTATGAAAAAAATGAGCGCGGATCAGTGGGAGCTGATTTTCAACAAAAAAACCGGCATGTGGGGCACGGAATATACGGCGGCCGATGATCTGGCGAGCGTGCCGTTGAACTTGTCGACAAATTCCGAATCCGTGGAAGCGTTCACCATTGAAGTGACCGCAGTGAATGAAACTGCCGGCGCGTTGAAGGTCATGTGGGGCACGCACATTTTATCAAGTGATTTCACGATCAACGCCGGCGGCATGTGAAGCAGGCCATATTCAAAAGTAAAGGTATAATTTTCGGAGTGTCGTTATGCAGAGGTTTATATTTTTTTTCTTTGTAATTTGCCTTTTGCTGTTCGCGGTCGCGCCGAGTTTCGCGCAGGATTTTTGGGCTTACTGGGGCGACGGCAAAGGCGAGGTCTCGTCGTATCGCGTCGTGGTGCCACGCTACGGCGAGCTGCGTGAAGGTTACAGCATGCTCGTTTTTGTCACCGAAGACATTTCTCGCCCCACGCGCATCAAAGTTGAATCCAACGCCATTCCGCAAAATGATCGCGTGCCGGTGTTGAAACTCAATCGCGTCGTCAAATTCACCACCGGTCTTTACGATTATTCGCTGATGACGTCGACTTTCAGCAGTGTGAATGCCGAGATGGGCCGCGCGGCGTTCGAGCCGCTCAAAATTTCTTTTTCGGCGCAGGAATGGTGCGGCCACGTGATGCAAATTTTGCTGCCGCAGCGCGATCAAGCCGAATTGACGCTGCACAGTTATTTTCAAAGCGAAGGCGATCAAAAGCGCAATATCAAATTGCCGGCGAATGCCGCGTATGAAGATAATCTGCCGATCTGGATTCGCGAACTGAATGGCGACATGCTGACCATCGGTCAAAAGCGCGAACTGCAAATTTTCCCAAGCTCATGGAATTCGCGCGCCGCGCATCAGCAGGCGGAGTTTCAACCCGGCTGGATTATGAAAGAGGACGGCGAAACGCTCAAATCTCCCGAGGGCAACACCGCCACCAATCGCTGGACCTGGCAAGTCGGCAATCGCAAAGAAACGTATTGGGTCGAAAAAAATTATCCGCGCCGCATTTTGAAATGGAGTTCCAGTGACGGCGGCAGCGGCGAGTTGAAGAAATCGCTGCGCGTGCCGTACTGGTCGCTGCATAACAACGTTGATTTGCCGTATCGGGAGCAGCTTGGAATAAATAAGTAACCAGTGATCAGTATTCAGTTATCAGTTTGATACTGAATACTGATCACTGAAAACTGGACACTGAAAATGCCCGGGCAAACCATCCGTCTCCTCAAAATCTTCATCGCCTCGCCCGGCGATGTGAAGCTCGAGCGCGAGAAAGTCCGCGAAGAGATCATCGGCTTGCAACCCGTTGCGCAGAAGCTCGGCTACATGCTCGAAGCCGTGGGCTGGGAAACGCACGCCACGCCCGGCATGGGCCGCAGTCAGGAATTGATCAATGCCCACGTGCGCGAATGCGATTTATTCATCGGCATTCTGTGGCGAAAATTCGGCTCGCCAACCGGCGAGGCGGAATCCGGCACGCTCGAAGAATTCAACCTCGCCCGCGAACGTCATGCGAAAGAGCACGCGCCGGAAATTATGTTGTATTTTCGCGAAGTGCATCCGGATTTTCTCAGCGACCCCGGCCCGCAGTTGCAAAAAGTTTTGGACTTCAAACGGCAAATCGAAGACGGCCATCTCGCGCTGTATCAAAACTATCGCGATCCCGAGCATTTGGCGCATTTGCTGCGCCAGCATCTCACCGAGTATCTGGCGAAATTGGTTCCTGCGGCAGATAACCGACCGGTCACTGCGAGTGACCGGTCGGTGGAGGCTCCTCCTCTCTCCGCCTTTGCCGAACATCTCGAATTTTGCCGCACCGAATTACAAAAGACCGCGCGCCCTCTGCGACTTCGAACGCTCACGTTACCGCCGCTCTTTCTCGAAGAAGTCGACGCCGAGCGTCCCCGCAACATGAAAGTGAGCAACGCGATGAAAATGTTTCCGCGTCTGCTCATTTTAGGCGAGCCCGGCGCGGGCAAAACCACCTCCCTCAAAAAACTCGCCGCGGAATATGCGGTTTGGCGCGGCGAAGGCAAAGTGCCCGGTCTCAATGAGCCGGAAGATTTCAACCTGCCGATTTACGTCGATCTCTCCGCCTATCCAACTTTATCCGCCGGCGATTCCAAACACGGTCTGTGGCGCCTCATCACCGCGAGCGTGCGCGGTGTTCATGATGTCGATGTGCGCAAACGCATTACTGCTGGCGGGTGCTTGCTGCTCTTCGATGGCCTCAACGAAGTGGGCGAGGCGTATGATGAAGTCGCACATCAAATTCGCCATCTGGTGAATCACGAGGCGCCGCAGAATCGTTTTGTGGTGACCTGCCGGCCCGGTGTTTATCGCGACGAATTGCGCCATGAGTTTGTCGCATTTCAATTGGAGCGCTTGAGCAGTTTCAACGCCTCGAAAGTTTTGGAGCTTGAAATTGGCGAGCAGAAAGCGCAGACCGCGTGGAAAGGCCTCGACGAATACACCCGCGACCTCTGCCGCAACCCGCTCATGCTCACCCTGCTCGCCGATGAGCTTCGTGCCAGCGACACGCCGCCACAAAATCGCGCCCAACTCTTCGACCGCTTTGTGGATCGCTATTTGAGCGAATGGGCCCGCGTCAAAGGCGCCGGCGCCGTGCGCGTGGAAAAAGAAATTCTCTCGGCGCTGGCTTGGCGACTCGGCACGAATCGAACTTTACTTTCTGCAGATGAAGCCGCTAAAACCATGTCTGCTCGGCTCGCTGAATTGCAAAACCAGAAAGATGCGTCACTTGATTTGAATGTGGCAACTTTGAATCGCACCTTTCTTGAGCATGGTTTATTGCGCGAAAGCGCTGGGCAAACCGGTTTCTTTCATCAAGCCGTGCAGGAATATTTCTTCGCTCGCGAGGTGGCGTTGCATCAGTCAATCGCGTATGTGTTGAAGCATGTTGGTGATCCGAAATGGACGGAAGTTTTGGTGTTTGTGTGCGGGCTGATTGAGGATGCGACAGAGGTAGTACGGGAGGTGATGAATACAGATTCGTATTTGGCAGTCAGATGTGCGACGCATGCAAAACAAATAGATGAAAAATTTGTTGACGAACTAGCCATAATTCTTATCCAGAAATTAAAACCCAAATTTGAAGGAAATGTTTGGTTTGGGAAAATATATCGGGAAATGCTTGCCGCTTTATCACTTGAATCAAAAACGTATACCAAAGCATTGTCAGAGCTTTTTGAGCGTGCATACGACCGGAAGTCGAAGGCATTTAGCACTTTTGCTTTTTTTCTTATTGGAATGCGTCTTCCAGAGAGAGCAATTTTATTTCTTGAACCTTTGGTAAGTGAGGGTTCAAATGATGTTGAATTAAGAGGCTTACTTGCTTGGGCATTTCGGCAAGCCGGAAATTCTGAAGCCTCAATCGAACATTATAAGAAATGTCTGGAGTCAGCTCCCACTGCAGGATGGCTTTGGGGAAACTTGGGTAGAGCATACAACGATTTAGGAAAGTACGAAGAAGCAGAAATCTGCTTACGGCGATCTATTGAATTAAATAACAAAGTAGATTGGGCACACTGCCATCTCGGTGTCACTTTGCAAAAGAAAGGAGATTACGAAGCTGCTTTAGGAGAATTTCAACAAGCCATTAACCTTGTTCCCGAATACGGTCGGCCCCATATTGGAATAGGCGAAATTTATCATAAAAATCTCAATCAACCAGACAAGGCAATCGCAGAGTATGAGATTGGTATTCAATTTGAACAACGACCTTTTCGACTATCGCGTGATATAATTAAACTTGCCCGCGCCCTCGAAGCCGCCGGCCGCACCGCCGAAGCCCGGCAGCGTTATCAAGAATACCTCGACCGCTTCCCGTGGGGCGAGCATGCACCCGAGGCGCTGGCGACGTTGGAGCGGCTGGGTTCTTAATAAAAATTTCAAAGCATGAGGACGCGATGTACCTTTTTCCAACTGACGAAAGCGGCAACACGGGCTGGAATCTTAACGTCACACAACAACCCATTCATTTTCTTCTGGCGCTTGGCATTCACGAAGACGAGGCCTATGAAATTGACCGTGCGTTGTTTCGAATAGCATTGGACTATTTTCCACGCGAGGCGAGAAACTCGGATTTTGAGTTTCACGGTGGAGACATCTATCGCGGGGAGGGCTATTTCGATACATTGTCTCCGGCTGATCGTTTGCGGATTTATAATCGACTGGTCGAGGTTGTTGTCGATTTCGAGGTGCCGGTTTTTGCTGAAGGTGTCGATAAATCCAAGCTGAAAGCCAGTTCAGCCAACCCTGCTCATCCGTACAATTTAACGTTCCTGTATTTGGTTGAGCATCTAGAAGACTTTCTGGAGTCGCGTCAACCGCCGACCAATGGTTTGCTTTTTGCCGATGAGAATCGCGAAAGGGATCGTTCGATTATTTCCGATTTTGATTTGTTCAAAGAATACGGTACGGTTTTCGGGCATCAGCCAAGAGAAATAAAAAGATTGCTCGATACTATCCATTTCGTTAAATCGCACGACAGCAGATTGATCCAGTTGGCTGATTGTAACAGCTATTTGGTCTATCGCCATCACAACATCAGCACGAAACCGTCGGCCCAAATAACGGCGAGCGACGGGGAAATTACGCGATTGTATAAACTGTTGGAAAGCACGAAAGGCGGGATGCACAAAAGGATAAGCCCATAAAAAAAAGTGCACACTTGAGGGCCGAGGCCTGGAGCTGGACAAGTGCCCAACCCGCTCTCAACTGTGCTACATAATAATAACGAAAAGACAACAAAAAGTCAAGATATTTTTTCGATTACTGTGCAAGCCAAACGCACCGCCGAAGCCCGGCAGCGTTATCAAGAATACCTCGACCGCTTCCCCTGGGGCGAGCACGCACAAGAGGCGCTGGCGGCGTTGGAGCGGCTGGGGGTGGCGTAAATTTATTTGGCCTAAACCTCAACGCCTTCGTACTTTTCGTATTCTTCTTCAGTCATGGCGCTCAAGCGGCTGATGAAGAGATTTCCATTCAGGTTCAGTTTGGCGTGTATGAAATCAAAGAGGCTATCATGTCGCTCAGAACGACGCCAGTTTTCAAACCCTTGACTGGCAACGACGATCACATGAACATTCGAGCCGACTCCGCTGGGCTGGATATTTATTAAAGTGATGGCGACATTGTGAATTTGCGCCCACTCCTCAATCGCAGCACGCAGTCGTTTTAAAAGTAAAGTCTTCATTATCGTACCTCAGAAATATTGTGACAACAACGTTAATAAACCATGTGAAGGATCAAAAAGCGCTTGATCACAATCATCCGAATCTTGTTGCGATTTAATGGCGCCTTCGTAACGCAGCGCCATCGCCCAATGGTCTTGGAGCTTTGATAAATTTTTGTGCAAAGCAGTACCGGCCCCAAAACGACTTTGTTGACCACTACAACAAAGCAATAAATCAAGGTCATGCACTTGAAATATGGTTGGAAGATTTGTGATACCCAAATGCTTGCACATCACCACTTTCAACGCCAACTCGAGCAATGTTCCGCCATGTAAAACTGCGCCCGACCATCTTCCTGCCGCGCGCAAGGCATCATATTCGGCCTTACGCTCACGAAAGGCTTCACGCAAGGTTGTTGCATCTTGTTGAATAAATTTGAGCGCCATAGTTCTCCTTTCCTCAGATTTTTGCTTCACCAGGCTTTATCCGGTGGTATTGTTACAATGTAATGGCGCAAAAGTTGAAAATCAAGAAAATTTCAGCCGCGCTTCATTAAACAAATCCCTTTACAAAACGTCTCTCTTTTATTACATTGTCACGCAACGCCCGTCGTCAAATTCATTCTATTCACTTAAAGCGCAGGAGGAGTACCATGCAACATCATCGTATGTTGATTGTGCTGTTGATGCTGACGCTCATGCAACTGGCGTGGGCGCAGGAGCCGGTGAATCTGCAAATGGTCTCGCGGATTCGCGCCGAAGGCTTGCAAAATTCGCAGGTGATGGAAACGCTGTTCTGGCTCACCGATCGGCATGGGCCGCGCTTGACCGGCTCGCCGAACATGAAAGCGTCGAGCGAATGGGCGCGCGATCAAATGGCCAAATGGGGTCTGGAGAATGCGAAGTTGGAATCGTGGGGCACGTTTGGCCGCGGCTGGACCGCCGAACGTTTTTCCACTGAAATGCTGGAGCCGCAATACCAACCGATCATCGCGTGGCCGCAGGCGTGGACCGCGGGAACGGATGGCGCGGTCTCGGGAACGGCCGTGATCATGGAGGTGAAGGCAGAAGAAGATTTCGCCAAATACAAAGGCAAACTGCGCGGCGCGATCGTATTGGCGCAAAAACCGCGCGAGGCCGACACCCATTTTGAAGCGGATGCCAAACGGCGCGATGAAAAAAGTCTCGATGAATTAGCGCAGGCGCCGGAGCTTGGCGCGGCCAGTCCCTTTGCGTCGCGCATGCAAGAGTTTCGCGCGCAGGCGGCGCTGCGCGAGAAGATGTCAAAATTTCTCCGTGATGAAGGCGTCGCCGTGCTCTTGCAACCGAGCCGCGGCGAGCACGGTACGCTCTTCACCGGCGGCGCGGGCTCGCGCAATGTCGGCGCGGCGCCCGGCTTTCCCACAATGGTGGTGGCGATCGAGCATTACTCGCGCGTGTGGCGCTTGACGGAAAAAGGCATCCCGGTTAAATTGGAAGTCAACATCAAAAATCGTTTCTATGAGGAAGATTCGCTCGGCTACAACGTCATCGCCGAAATTCCCGGCACCGATAAAAAATTGAAAGAAGAAGTCGTCATGCTCGGCGGCCATCTCGATTCGTGGCATTCCGGCACGGGCACGACGGACAACGCGGCCGGTTGCGCGGTGGCGATGGAAGCGGTGCGCATTCTGAAAGCGCTGGGCATTCAACCACGCCGCACGATTCGCGTCGCGTTGTGGAGCGGCGAAGAGCAGGGCCTGCTCGGCTCGCGCGGCTATGTCAAAAAACATTTTGCCGATCCTACCGTGATGCAGCCCACGCCGGAACACGAAAAATTTGCCGGCTATTTCAACCTCGATAACGGCACCGGCAAAATTCGCGGCGTGTATTTGCAAGGCAACGACATGGTGCGGCCGATCTTTGAAACGTGGCTGAAGCCGTTTAACGATCTCGGCGCGAAGACGCTGACGATTCGCGACACCGGCGGCACCGATCATCTGTCGTTCGACGCCGTCGGTTTGCCCGGCTTCCAGTTCATCCAGGATGAAATCGATTACGACACGCGCACGCATCACACCAATATGGATGTGTTCGATCACGCGATCAAAGGCGATTTGATGCAGGCGTCGGTGATCATGGCGTCGTTTGTTTATCACACCGCCATGCGTGAGGAAAAACTGCCGCGCGAGCAAATGCCAAAACCGCAGCAGCCCGGCCCGCGCATGACGATGCAGTAAAAGTCCGAGGCCGAGGGGTTCAAGGTCCGAAGTTAAATGCCAAGGTCGGGCTTGCGATTTTGCAGGCCCGACCTTGGCATGTCAATTTGAAAGTCGATGCCCGCGTTAAACTCCGTTCCCATTTCCGACTGGCTGCTCGGCGTGACGCTTTTAGCCGGCATGATCATGCTATTGGCGCTGACGGAATATTTTTTTCGGCTTCGCCCGCAAAGCGCCGAGGCGATGCGCAAATTCATTCACATCGCCACTGGCTTTGCGGTTCTCCCAGCGCCGTGGTTGTTTCAATCGTACCTGCCCATTTTGTTGATCACCATTGCTTTTGCGGCCGCCAATCTCTGGTCGATTCGGTGCGGCCGGCTCAAATCCATTCATGAAGTCTCGCGCGCGTCGTTCGGCACCTTTTATTATCCGCTCTCGTTCGCCATCTTGCTGCTGCTGTTTTGGGAACGCCACGTGATGATTCTGTCCATCGCCTTCGCGCTGATGGCCTTTGGCGACGCCGCCGCGGGTCTCGTGGCGCAGCAATTTCCGCAAAGAAAAATTTTACCGCTGCCGTGGGACAAAAAATCTTTGCAGGGCTGTGCCGCGATGTTTGCCGCCTCGGTGTTGATCATCGGCATCGGCTTGCTCGTCTTTCGTC
>Ga0247727_10012285_pt1 | contig 14745 bp, 9 predicted proteins | sample WisWelCaveWW1625_FD_202498 | JGI IMG/M metagenome (GOLD analysis project Ga0247727, IMG submission 202498) | Biofilm microbial communities from Wishing Well Cave, Virginia, United States - WW16-25 | ecosystem: Environmental > Aquatic > Deep subsurface > Groundwater > Cave microbial mat | place... | reverse complement strand
CGATCTTGTTGAGCGCCACCACCAGCGCCGGCACGCCCACCTGCCGCGCAAGGAGGATGTGCTCCCGCGTCTGCGGCATCGCGCCCTCGCTCGCCGCGACCACCAGGATCGCCCCGTCCATCTGGGCGGCTCCCGTGATCATGTTCTTGATGTAGTCCGAGTGTCCGGGGCAGTCGACGTGCGCGTAGTGCCGCTTCGTCGTCTCGTACTCCGTGTGGTGCGCGTTGATCGTCACCCCGCGCGCCTTCTCCTCCGGCGCGTTGTCGATCTCGTCGTAGTTCTGCGCCTTCGCAAGACCCTTGTGCGCGAGCATCTTCGTGATCGCGCTCGTCAGTGTCGTCTTGCCGTGATCCACGTGCCCGATCGTCCCCACGTTCACGTGCGGCTTGTTCCGGATGAACTTTTCCTTCGCCATGACGCGTCTCCTCCCTGGGTGACGTCCCTAGTACCCTCGGTTTTTCACGACGATCTCGTCCGCGATCGAATGCGGGACCTGCGTGTAGTGGGCGAACTGCATCGTGTACGTCGCGCGTCCCTGCGAGAGCGATCGCAAGGCCGTCGCGTATCCGAACATCTCCGCCAGGGGAACGTTTCCCCGGATGATCTGCGTCTGCCCGCGCGCAGTCATCCCTCCGATCTTCGCACGGCGCGCATTGAGGTCGCCGATCACGGAGCCCATGTACTCCTCGGGCGTGACGACCTCCGTGTCCATCACGGGCTCGAGCAGGACCGCAGCGGCCCGCTTGCACGCGTCCTGGAAGGCCATCGACGCTGCGATCTTGAACGCGATCTCGCTCGAGTCGACGTCGTGGTAGCTGCCGTCCTGCAGGCGGACGATGAGGTCGACCATCGGGAAGCCGCACAGCACGCCCGTCTGGAGAGCTTCCTTCACGCCCTTCTCACACGCAGGGATGTACTCGCGCGGGATCGTGCCACCCACGATCTCGTCCTCGAAGAGGAAGCCGCCGCCGGGAGTGTTCGGCTCGACTTCCAGCCAGACGTGGCCGTACTGGCCGCGGCCTCCCGTCTGCCGGATGAAGCGTCCCTCGGCCTGGACCTTGCGCGTGACCGTCTCGCGGTACGCGACCTGGGGGCGTCCGACGTTCGCATCGACGTGAAACTCCCGCTGCAGCCGATCGACGATGATCTCGAGGTGCAGCTCGCCCATGCCGCTGATGATCCTCTGCGCGGTCTCCTCGTTCGTCATCACGCGGAACGACGGATCCTCGACGCGGAGTTTCTCGAGCGCTCCGCCGAGCTTCTCCTCGTCGGCCCGCGTCTTCGGCTCGATCGCGACCGAGATGACGGGTTCCGGGAAGATGATCCGCTCGAGAACGATGGGGTCCTTCTCGTCGCACAGCGTGTCACCGGTCGTGGTGGCTCGCAGGCCGACCGCGGCGGCGATGTTGCCCGCCAGGACCTCCTGCAAGTCCTCGCGCTTGTTCGCGTGCATCTGGAGAAGGCGCCCGATGCGCTCCCGCTTGCCGCGGTTCGAGTTCAGGACCGCCTGGCCGCTGCGAACGACCCCGGAGTACACGCGGAAGTAGGTCAGATGCCCGACGAACGGGTCCGTCATGATCTTGAACGCGAGCGCGGAGAAGGGGGCCTCGTCGGTCGCAGGCCGGGTGAGCTTCCTGTCCGGCTTGTCGGGGTCCTCGCCGGGAACCGGCGGCACGTCCGCCGGAGACGGCAGGTAGTCGAGCACCGCGTCGAGCAGCGGCTGGACGCCCTTGTTCTTGAATGCGGTGCCGCACAGGACGGGAACGAGGCGCCCCGCGATCGTCCCCTTGCGAAGGAGCGCGCGGATCTCCTCTTCGGTCACCTTCCCGCCGTCGAGGTAACGGCCCATCACCTCGTCGTCTTCCTCGGCAACGGCCTCGAGGAGCGTTTCGCGGGCGGCGGCGACGGTTTCCTTCAGGTCGTCCGGGACGGCCTTCTTCGTGAAGGTGGCGCCGAGCGCGTCCTCGCCCCAGACGAGCGCCTCCTCACGGACCAGGTCCACGGCCCCGACGAAGGAGTCCTCGGCGCCGATCGGGACCTGGACGGGCACCGGACGGGCGCCGAGCCGCGTGCGGATCGACGCGGTCGCCTTCTCGAAGTCCGCCCCGACGCGGTCCATCTTGTTCACGAACGCGATCCTCGGAACGCCGTACTTGTCGGCCTGCCGCCAGACCGTCTCCGACTGCGGCTGCACACCCGCGACTGCGTCGAAGATCGCGACGGCGCCGTCGAGGACGCGCAAGCTCCGCTCGACCTCGATCGTGAAGTCCACGTGGCCGGGCGTGTCGATGATGTTGATGCGGTGCTCCCGCCACGAGCAGGTCGTCGCGGCGCTCGTGATGGTGATGCCGCGCTCCTGCTCCTGCTCCATCCAATCCATGATCGCGGTGCCGTCGTCGACGTCCCCGATCCGGTGAGACACACCGCAGTAGAAGAGGATCCTCTCGGTCGTGGTCGTCTTCCCCGCGTCGATGTGCGCCATGATTCCGATGTTGCGCACGCGATGGATTGCGATGTCACGGGACATGTCGATCTCGAGAAGTCATGGGTCATGAGTCGTGAGTCGTGGGTTCGCCCCGACGCAGGAAGACCCCCCGGGGCGCCGCCGACCGCCTTCGGATCGGCTCAATGGCCCTGGAGGGTCTCGAGGGATGGCGCAGTCTTCGCGCGCTCCCTCGTCCTATGTGCGCCCGTTCATTCCCTCGATTCCGCCTCCGTCACCGTGCCGCGTTTCACGATGCCTACCACCTGTAATGGGCGAACGCCTTGTTCGCCTCGGCCATCTTGTGAGTGTCCTCGCGCTTCTTGCACGCGTTCCCGCGGTTCTGGGCCGCGTCCACGATCTCCATCGCGAGCTTCTCCTGCATGCCCTTCTCGCCTCGCTCGCGCGCGTACCCGATGATCCAGCGCATCGCCAGGCTGACGCGGCGTTCCGGCCGGACCTCGACGGGCACCTGGTACGTCGCACCACCGACGCGGCGGGACTTCACCTCGAGCTTGGGCTTCACGTTCTCGACGGCCTTGCGAAACGACTCGAGCGGGTCCTCCTTGAAGCGCTTCTCGATCACGCCGAAAGCGCCGTAGAGGAGCCCCTCTGCGGTCGACTTCTTCCCCTCTTGCATGAGGCAGTTGATGAACTTCGCCACCGTCCGGTCCTGATACTTCCGGTCGGGCTCGATGGTTCGCTTGGGGACGTCTCGGCGGCGGGGCATGGCGCGCTCTTTCCTAAGCCTTCGGACGCTTCGTGCCGTACTTGGAGCGTCCCTGACGGCGGTTCTCCACGGAACCGGCATCGAGCGTTCCGCGGATCACATGGTAACGGACGCCCGGCAGGTCCTTCACGCGGCCGCCGCGAATCATGACGACGGAGTGCTCCTGCAGGTTGTGGCCCTCGCCCGGAATGTAGGTCGTCACTTCCATCTGGTTCGTGAGGCGCACGCGCGCGACCTTCCGCAAGGCCGAGTTCGGCTTCTTGGGGGTCGTCGTGTAGACGCGCACGCACACGCCCCGCTTCTGGGGACATGCCTTGAGAGCCGGGGACGCGGTCTTCCACCGCGGGCGGCGGCGCCCCTTTCGGACGAGCTGGCTGATGGTCGGCATTGCGTCTTCTTTCCTGTGAAGCTCCTGTCGAGCGCGAGAGGCGCGGGAGTCTACCCGTGGTGGGCTCGCTGTCAACCGCGCGTCATTCCTCGCCCACGGCTCCCACCGCGAGGACAGGCTCCACCGTCGACACGATGGTCGGCGGCAGCGGCGAATCGGCGTCCTCCACGACGATGTCGAGCCGACGGTACGCGGGGAAACCCGTCCCCGCGGGGATGAGACGACCCATGATGACGTTCTCCTTGAGTCCCCGCAGAAAGTCGCTCTTGCCTGCGATCGCCGCCTCGGTGAGCACCTTCGTCGTCTCCTGGAAGCTGGACGCCGAGATGAACGACTCGGTGGACAGAGACGCCTTCGTGATCCCGAGGAGCAGGGGCTCCGCGATGGCCGGGTGACCGCCGCGCGAGAGGACCCTCTCGTTCTCGCGCTCGAACATGGGCTTCTCGACATGCTCGTCGACGAGGTAGCCCGTGTCGCCAACCTCCTTGATCCGGACGCGGCGGAGCATCTGACGGACGATCGCCTCGATGTGCTTGTCGTTGATGGAGACTCCCTGGAGGCGGTAGACCTCCTGGATCTCGTCGACGAGGTAGCGTGCGAGCGCCTTCTCGCCGAGGACGCGGAGCAGGTCGTGCGGGTTGAGCGCGCCCTCCATCAGCGCCTCGCCGGCCTTGACGCGGTCGCCTTCCTTGACGGAGACGTGCTTGCCCTTCGGGATCAGGTACTCGATCGGCTCGCCCACCTCCGGGGTGATGACGATCTTGCGCTTCCCCTTCGAGTCCTTGCCGAAAGCAACGCTCCCGTCGATCTCGCTGATGACCGCGTGGTCCTTCGGCTTGCGGGCCTCGAAGAGCTCGGCGACCCGCGGCAATCCGCCCGTGATGTCCTTCGTCTTCGTGGTCTCGCGCGGGATCTTCGCGATGACCTCTCCCGCGTCGATGACATCCGACTCGGCCACGACGATGTTCGCGCCCACCGGAAGCAGGTACCGGGCCTCCTGGTCGCCCTCGATGCGCCGGATCTCTCCGGTCGTCGCGTCGCGGATCGTGATCCGGGGACGAACCTCCGGGTCGCGCGACTCGATCGTCACCTTTCGAGAAAGTCCCGTCACCTCGTCGAGCTGCTCCTGCATCGTGACGCCTTCGATGATGTCGCCGTACTGCACGATGCCGGCAACTTCGGTGAGGATCGGGATCGCGTACGGGTCCCACTCGGCGAGCAAGCCCCCCTGCTTGACCCGATCCCCCTCCTTCACCTTCAGGACCGCGCCGTAGACGAGGTTGTAGCGTTCGCGCTCGCGGCCGGAGTCGTCCACGACGATCACCTCCCCGTGCCGGTTCATGACGACGCGGGTCCCGTCCTTTTTCGAGGCGATCTGGACGGTCGCGTACTTGACCGTCCCTTCGTTGCGCGCCGTGAGGGTCGACTGGTCGACTCGCCCGCGCGACGCCATTCCTCCGATGTGGAACGTCCGCATCGTCAGCTGCGTGCCCGGTTCGCCGATCGACTGGGCGGCGATCACGCCGACCGCCTCGCCGATGTTCACCATGTAGCCGCGCGCCAAGTCGCGGCCGTAGCACTCGACGCACACGCCGCGGCGTGCCCGACAGGTGAGCACGGAGCGGATCGTGAGCTTCTCGACGCCGGCGTCCTCGATCGTCCGGACGCGGGCCTCGTCGATCTCGTCGTTCGCGTGGACCAGCACCTCGCCCGTGACGGGGTCGAGAAGGTCCTCGAGCGCGACGCGGCCGAGGATTCGCTCTCCGAGCTGCTGGATGACCTCGCCGCCCTCCTCGAGCCGCGCGACCTCGATCCCGTCGAGGGTGCCGCAGTCGTACTCGACCACGATCGCGTCCTGCGCGACGTCCACGAGACGGCGCGTCAGGTACCCGGAGTTGGCCGTCTTGAGCGCGGTGTCCGCGAGGCCCTTGCGCGCTCCGTGCGTCGAGATGAAGTACTCGAGCACCGTGAGGCCATCCCGGAAGTTCGCCTTGATCGGCGTCTCGATGATCTCGCCCGAGGGCTTGGCCATGAGGCCGCGCATCCCCGCGAGCTGGCGGATCTGCTGGCTCGAACCGCGCGCGCCCGAGTCCGCCATCATGAAGATCGGGTTGAAGGAGGGCGTGCGCTTCTTCTCCTTGGTCTCTTGATCGATGACGTCGACTTCGCCGATGTCGCGCATCATCTCCTTCGCGACGCGGTCCGAGACGTCTGCCCAGATGTCGACGACCTTGTTGTAGCGTTCGCCGTCGGTGATCAGGCCCTCCTGGTACTGTTCCATCACGCGCTCGACGTCGGCCTGCGCGGTGTCGATGAGCACCTTCTTCTTCTCCGGAATGACCATGTCCTCCATGCAGATGGACACGCCGGCCCGCGTCGCGTACTCGAAGCCCAGGGTCCGCAGCTTGTCCGCGAGGATGACCGTCGCCTTGTTCCCGCAGCGGCGGTAGCACTGGTCGATCAGGACCGAGAGCGCCTTCTTGTCGAGCACCTTGTTCACGAGCTCGAACTCGAGCTCCGGGGGCAGGACCTCGGAAATGAGGACGCGACCGACGGTCGATGCGAGCCGCGCGCCCTGGTGGCGGACCTTGATCGCCGCCTGCAGCTCGCACTCGCCCGAGTCGAACGCCATCCGCACCTCCTCGAACGAGGCGTAGACACCGCGGCCGAACCCCTTCTCCACAGCGCGGTACGACCCCTTCGCGAAGGGCCGCTCGCGCGTCATGTAGTAGAGGCCGAGCACGATGTCCTGAGTCGGATTGATGATCGGGCGTCCGTTCGCGGGGGAAAGGATGTTGTTCGTGCTCATCATGAGCACGCGCGCCTCCATCTGCGCCTCGACCGAAAGCGGCACGTGGACCGCCATCTGGTCGCCGTCGAAGTCCGCGTTGAAGGCCGCGCACACCAGCGGGTGCAGCTGGATCGCCTTGCCCTCGATCAAGACCGGCTCGAAGGCCTGGATGCCGAGGCGGTGCAGGGTCGGCGCGCGGTTGAGCAGGACCGGGTGCTCGCGGATCACGTCCTCGAGGATGTCCCAGACCTCCGGTCGCTCCTTCTCAACCAGCTTCTTCGCGCTCTTGATCGTCGTGACCAGCCCGCGCTCCTCGAGCTTGTTGTAGATGAACGGCTTGAACAGCTCGATCGCCATCTTCTTCGGGAGCCCGCACTCGTGCAGCTTCAGGTCCGGGCCCACGACGATGACCGAGCGTCCCGAGTAGTCGACGCGCTTGCCGAGCAGATTCTGACGGAACCGGCCCTGCTTGCCCTTGAGCATGTCGGACAGGCTCTTGAGCGGCCGCTTGTTCGGACCGGTGATGGTCTTGCCGCGCCGGCCGTTGTCGAAGAGCGCGTCCACCGCCTCCTGGAGCATGCGCCGCTCGTTGCGGATGATGATCTCGGGCGCGTTGAGCTCGAGCAGCCTCTTGAGCCGGTTGTTGCGGTTGATGACACGCCGGTACAGGTCGTTCAGATCGCTCGTCGCGAACCGCCCGCCATCGAGAGGGACGAGCGGACGCAGATCCGGCGGCAGGACCGGAACGACGGTCAGCATCATCCACTCCGGCTTGTTCCCGCTCTCCTTGAAGGCTTCGACGATCTTCAGGCGCTTCGAGGTCTTCTTGCGCTTCGCCTCGCTCGTCGCCTCCTTCATCTCCTTGCGGAGTTGTTCGGACAGCTCGATGATGTCTTCCTGCTTGAGGGCCTCGAGGACCGCCTCGCCGCCCATCTCGGCGACGAACGCGTCGTCCCCGTGCTCGTCCCGGAGCTGCTGGTACTTGTCCTCGGAGAGGATCTCGCGCTTCTGCAGCGGCGTCTGCTTCGGATCGATGACGAGGTACGCCTCGCAGTAGAGGATCTTCTCCAGCTCCTTGAGGGAGATGTCCAGGATGTTGCCGATCCGGCTCGGAAGGGACTTGAGGAACCAGATGTGCGCGACCGGAGTCGCGAGGCTGATGTGGCCGAGACGCTCGCGGCGCACCTTCGACTGGATGACCTCGACGCCGCACTTCTCGCAGACGATCCCGCGGTGCTTCATTCGCTTGTACTTGCCGCAATTGCACTCGTAGTCCTTGACCGGCCCGAAGATCTTCGCGCAGAAGAGGCCGTCCCGCTCCGGCTTGAACGTCCGGTAGTTGATCGTCTCGGGCTTCTTGACCTCTCCGTGCGACCACTCGCGGATCTGCTCCGCGCTCGCGAGCGCGATCCGGATGGCCGTGAACGAGAGCGGATCCTTCGGCTTTTCGAAGAAGCTGAAGATGTCTTTCATTTGCTTAGTCCTCCTCCGCTGCGAGACCCGGCGGCGGGGTGGTCGGGGGGACCGAGACGATGGGGGCAGGCGGTTCGCCCTCGATGAGCTCCACGTTCAGGCAGAGCGCCTGCAGCTCCTTGATGAGGACGTTGAAGCTCTCGGGCAGCCCCGCCTCGAGCGTCTGGTCGCCCTTCACGATGGCCTCGTACATCCGCGTGCGGCCGAGGACGTCGTCGGACTTGACGGTGAGGAACTCCTGCAGCGCGTACGCAGCACCGTAGGCCTCCATCGCCCAGACCTCCATCTCTCCGAGGCGCTGACCGCCGAACTGCGCTTTTCCGCCGAGCGGCTGCTGCGTGACGAGGGAGTAGGGACCGATCGACCGCGCATGAATCTTGTCGTCGACGAGGTGGTGCAGCTTCATCACGTAGACGATGCCGACGGTGACGTCCATGTCGAACGCCTCGCCGGTTCGGCCGTCGTAGAGGATCGTCTGCCCGTGGGTCGGCAGGTTCGCGAGCTCCAGGGCGCCGCGGATCTCCACCTCCTGCGCGCCGTCGAAGACCGGGGTCGAGACGTGCAGGCCGTCCTTGAAGGTCCGTGCGAGCCGCGCGAGATCCTTGCCGTCCAGTCCGTCGACGAGGGTCTTCATCGAGTCGGTGGCAAAGACCTTCTTGATCTGGTTGCGCAGCGCGTCCTGCGACCCCTCGATCATTCCCTGGATCTGCTTGCCGAGCTGCTGCGCGGCCCAGCCCAGGTGCGTCTCGAGAATCTGTCCGACGTTCATCCGTGACGGCACGCCGAGCGGGTTGAGAACGACGTCGACGGGCGTCCCGTCCTGCATGTACGGCATGTCCTCGTCCGGCAGGACCCGCGAGATGACGCCCTTGTTGCCGTGGCGTCCGGCCATCTTGTCGCCGACCGACAGCTTGCGCTTGATGGCGACGTACACCTTGATCATCTTGATGACGCCGGGCGCCAGCTCGTCCCCGGCGGAAAGTCGCTCGATCTTCTCCTTGAAGACCGCCTCGACCGCGTGCACCTGCTCCTCGAGCGCTTCGAGGGCCTGCTCGATCTTCTCGGCGCCCTTCTCGACCTGGATCTCGCTCCAGTGCTTGCGCGGGATCTGCTCGAGCTGCTCGTCCGTGATCTTCTCCCCCTTGGCGAGGAGCACCTTCCCCTTGTCGTCCACGAGCTTCGCGCTCGGACTGTTGCCGACGAGGACCTTGCGGACGCGCTTGTAAGCGCTCTCCCGCATGATCTTGAGCTCGTCGGCCATGTCGCGCTCGAGCCTCGCGCGCTCCATGTCCTCGATGTCCTTCGCGCGCTCGTCCTTCTCCGTCCCCTTGCGGGCGAAGACGCGGGCCGTGATCACGTAGCCCGACACGCCCGGCGGGACGCGCAGGGAGGTGTCCCGAACGTCGCCGGCCTTCTCGCCGAAGATCGCGCGGAGCAGCTTCTCCTCCGGGGAGAGCTGCGTCTCCCCCTTCGGCGTGATCTTGCCGACCAGGATGTCGCCCGGCTTCACCTCGGCGCCGATCCGCACGATCCCGGACTCGTCGAGGTCCGCGAGGGCCTCCTCGCCGACGTTGGGGATGTCTCGCGTGATCTCTTCCTTGCCGAGCTTCGTGTCGCGCGCGACGCATTCGAACTCCTCGATGTGGATGGACGTGAAGACGTCCTCCTTCACGAGGCGCTCCGAGACGAGGATCGAGTCCTCGAAGTTGTACCCGCCCCACGGCATGAACGCGCAAAGGACGTTCTGGCCCAGCGCAAGCTCGCCCTTCTCCGTCGCCGGGCCGTCCGCGAGGACGTCTCCCTGCTTCACCTTGTCCCCGACCAGGACGATCGGCTTCTGGTTGATGCAGGTGTTCTGGTTCGAGCGCTGGAACTTGACCAGGGTGTAGATGTCCGGGAACTCGCTGCCTTCGCTCTCGGATCGCGAGTCCGGCCGGACGACGAGCCGGGCGCCGTCGACGGACTCGACCACGCCGTCGCGCTTCGCGATCGTGGTCACTCCGCTGTCGCGTGCCACGATCCCCTCGATCCCCGTGCCCACGAGCGGCGAGCGGCTCCGGATGAGGGGAACCGCCTGGCGCTGCATGTTCGAGCCCATCAGGGCGCGGTTCGCATCGTCGTGCTCGAGGAAGGGGACGAGGGACGCCGCCACGGACACGAGCTGGTTCGGCGAGACGTCCATCAACGTGATCTGGTCGCCCGGCACCATCACGTAGTCGCCGTTGTGCCGCGCGGAGACCAGGTGCGCGGTGAACTTGCCAGCCTTGTCGAGCTCGGCGTTCGCCTGCGCGATGTAGTGGCCCTCCTCCTCGAGGGCCGAGAAGAAGCGGACGTCGTCGGTCGGCTTGCTGTTCTCGACCTTGCGGTACGGCGTCTCGACGAAGCCGAACTCGTTGACCCGGGCGTAGGTCGACAGGGACGCGATCAGCCCGATGTTCGGACCTTCCGGCGTCTCGATCGGACAGATGCGGCCGTAGTGAGTGTTGTGGACGTCGCGGACCTCGAATCCCGCGCGCTCCCTCGTCAGGCCCCCCGGTCCGAGCGCGGACAGGCGCCGCTTGTGCGTGACCTCGGAGAGGGGGTTCGTCTGGTCCATGAACTGCGACAGCTGGCTCGACCCGAAGTACTCCTTGACGACGGCCGAGACGGGCTTCGCGTTGATGAGGTCGTGCGGCATGAGCGTCTCGATCTCCTGAGACATGCTCATGCGCTCCTTGATCGCCCTTTCCATCCGGACCAGGCCGATCCGGTACTGGTTCTCCATCAGCTCGCCGACCGCACGGACGCGCCGATTTCCGAGGTGGTCGATGTCGTCGACCGTCCCGCGCCCGTTCTTGAGCTCGATCAGGTGGCGGACCGTCTCCATGATGTCGCGCGCCGTCAGGACCGTCTTGTCGAGCGCCTCGTCGAGGCGGAACTTGTGGTTGAGCTTGAGCCGCCCGACCCGCGACAGGTCGTAACGCTCGGGGTTGTCGAAGAGGTTCTTGAACAGCTGGCGCGCGGTCTCCATCGTGGGCGGATCGCCCGGGCGCAGGCGCCGGTAGATCTCCATGATGGCCTCGTCCTGCGTCTGGACCTTGTCGGCGATCAGCGTGTCGCGCAGGTAGCTGCCCACGTTGAGGCCGTCGATGAAGAGGACCTTGAACTCCTTGATGCCGGCCTTGCGCAGCGCCTCGAGCTTCGCCTCGGTCACTTCCTCGTTGCACTCGAGCAGGACCTCTCCGGTCTCGGAGTCCACCACGTCCTCGGCGGCTACCTTGCCGAGGATGTCGGCCAGCTCGACCGACAGACGCTCCAGGCCGGAGTCCTTCAGCTTCTTGATCGCGGCCTTCGTGAACTTCCGGTTCTTCTTGACGACGACGTCGTTGCCGACGCGGATGTCGCGCGTCGCGCGCTGCCCGGAGAGGAGCTCGAACTCGATGGACTTCGCGTACTTCTTTCCGCTCTCGAAGTAGAGCGTCTCCGTGTCGTAGAAATACGAGAGCAGCTGCCCCGTCGAGTAGCCGAGCGCGCGCAGCAGGACCGTCGCGTGCATCTTCCGCCGCCGGTCGATGCGCGCGTACAGGATGTCCTTCGGATCGAACTCGAAGTCGAGCCACGAACCGCGGTAGGGGATGATCCGCGCGCTGTACAGGAGCTTGCCGGACGAGTGGGTCTTGCCCTTGTCGTGATCGAAGAAGACGCCGGGGCTGCGGTGGAGCTGCGAGACGACGACACGCTCGGTTCCGTTGATGATGAAGGTCCCGTTCTCGGTCATCAGCGGGATCTCGCCGAAGTAGACCTCCTGCTCCTTGATGTCACGGACCATGCGCTCCGCTGTTTCGCCCGAACCCGACGTGTCGTAGATGATGAGCTGGATCGTGACCTTGATCGGCGCAGCGAAGGTCATTCCGCGCTGCCGGCACTCGTCGACGTCGTACTTCGGCGACTCGAGGTTGTAGCTGATGAAGGACAGCTCGCTGGTCCCGTTGAAGTCACGGATCGGGAAGACGCTCTTGAACACTCCCTGGATCCCGAAGTTCTGCCGCTGCCCCTGCGGCACGGGCCGCTGCAGGAACTTGTCGTAGGACTGCTTCTGGATGTCGATGAGGTTGGGGATCTCGACGATGCGCGGGATGCGCCCGTAGTTCTTCCGCGTGCGGAAGTTCTGCTGGATCTGTGCGGCCATCTAGCACTCCTGGGCGAAGCCGAGGCGACGCCGTAGTGAGTCGTGGGTCATGAGCCGTGAGTCATGAGTCACCGAGCGTGAAGCGGGGGAGACCCGCCTCCTCTCGAGGCTCGCGACCCGCGACTCAGGGCTACTTGATGGTGACCGTGGCGCCTTCGGCTTCCAGCTTCTTCTTGATCTCCTCGGCGTCGGCCTTCGCGATGGCCTCCTTGACGAGCCTGGGAGCGCCGTCCACGAGGTCCTTGGCTTCCTTGAGGCCCAGCCCGGTGAGCTCCCGGACGACCTTGATGACCTGGATCTTCTTCTCGCCGACCGTGGTCAGCTCGACGTTGAACTCCGTCTTCTCCTCGACGACGGGGGCCGCCGCCGCGCCGCCACCGCCAGCGCCGGCCACCATGACGGGCGCGGCCTTGACGCCCCAGGTGTCCTCGAGGGTCTTCGTGAGCGACACGAGGTCCATGACGCTCATCTTGGAGAGGTGATCGATCAGCTGTTCGCGAGTGATGTCTGCCATTGTCGGGTCTCCTGGCTGCCCTAGCTGCCTTCTGTGGTTCGCCGCTTCGCATCGAGCAAGTACATGAAGTTCTGCGGCGCCGCCTGGGCGAGCCGCAGGAAGTCGACCGCCGGCGCCTGGAGGGTCGCGAGCAACGTCGCCCGGATCTCGTCCTTCCCGGGCATCGTCGCGAGCACCGTGTCCACCGCCTTCGCGTCGAGGAGCCGCCCCTCGACGACACCGCATTTCACCGACAGCTTGTCGTTCGTCTTCTTGAACTTCGCGATCACCTTCGCCGCCGCGGACGGGTCCTCGCGCGACCATGCGATACCGGTCGGTCCGACCAGGAAGGGCGAAAGGAAGTCGAGTCCCATCCCTTCGATCGCCTTCTCGATCAGCGTGTTCTTCACGACGCGGTAACGGACGCCCGCCTTGCGCAGCTCGCTGCGCAGGTTCGTGTCTGCCGCCACGGACAGGCCGCGGAACTCCGTGAACACCGCGGAGGTCATCTGCTGAAACTCCGCGCGGACGGCGGTCACGACGGCTTCTTTCTGGGCTCGCTCCATGTCCCTCTACTCCTGCATCGCGAGCAGCGTCGCAGGATCGACGCGAACGCCCGGCCCCATCGTGGACGACAAAGTGATCGAACGAACGTAGATCCCCTTGGCGCTCGCCGGCTTCGCCCGGACGATCGCATCGAGGAGGGTGTGGACGTTCTCGGCGAGCTTGCCCGCTTCGAACGAGACCTTGCCGACCGGCGCGTGGATGATGCCGGCCTTCTCGACCCGGTATTCGACCTTGCCGGCCTTCGCCTCCTTGACGGCGCGCGTGACGTCCATCGTCACCGTGCCGGTCTTGGGGTTCGGCATCAGACCCCGGGGGCCGAGCACGCGGCCGAGCTTTCCGACCTGACCCATCATGTCGGGCGTCGCGATCGCCGTGTCGAATTCCATCCAGTTCTCTTCCGTGATCTTCTTGACCAGGTCCTCCGCGCCGACGAAGTCCGCGCCGGCTTCCCTCGCCTCGCGCTCCTTGTCTCCCTTCGCGAACACGATGACCCGCAGAATCTTGCCGATACCGTTCGGGAGCACGATCGCGCCGCGCACCATCTGATCCGCATGCTTCGGGTCGACGCCGAGACGGACGGCGACGTCCACGGTCTCGTCGAACTTCACGTAGTGCGCGTCTTTGACGAGCTTGCAGGCGTCCTCGACCGTGTACTTCTTCGATCGGTCCACCTTTCCGAAAGCGGGCTGCTGCTTGCGAGTCAGTCGTTCGGCCATGACTAGTCCTCGACCTCGATGCCCATGGATCGCGCCGTGCCGCGGATCGTCTGGATGGCGGCCTCGATGCTCGCGGCGTTGAGGTCCGGCATCTTCTGGGTCGCGATGTCGCGAACCTGCTTCGCCGTCACCTTGCCGACCTTGTCCTTGTTCGGCGCCCCGGACCCCTTCTCGATGCCGGCCGCCTTGATGAGCAGGACCGACGCCGGAGGCGTCTTGAGCACGAACGTGAACGAGCGGTCGGAGAAGATGGTGATCACCGCGGGGATGATCAGCCCCTCGTCCTTCTGGGTCCGCGCGTTGAACTGCTTGCAGAACTCCATGATGTTCACGCCGTGCTGGCCGAGCGCAGGCCCGACGGGCGGCGACGGATTCGCCTTCCCGGCAGGGAGCTGCAGCTTCACCATTCCCGTGATTTTCTTCATTTCTTAGGTCGCTTTCTCGATCTGACCCCAGTCGAACTCCACCGGTGTCGCGCGGCCGAAGATCGACACGTGGACGCGGACCTTCTGGCGCTCCGGGCGGACCTCGTCGACCGTCCCGTTGAAGCCGCGGAACGGCCCGTCGACGACCCGGACCGTGTCCCCCTCCTCGAAGCTGACGACCTGGGTCGGCTTGGCGGCGCCGAGGTCGACCTGATCGCGGACCCGCTGGATCTCGCCGTCCGGCACGGGCTGCGGGTTGCGTCCGCCCGTCGCGAAGCCCTTCACGTAGGGAGTGTTCTTGACGAGGTGCCAGGTCCGCTCGCTGAAATCGAGCTGCACGAAGAGATACCCGGGGAAGAACTTGCGCGAGCTCGTGCGCTTCTTGCCGCCCTTGGTTTCCTGGACGGTCTCGGTCGGGATGAGGACCTCGCCGACGAGCCCCTCGAGGCCGCCACGGCGCGCCTCTTCCATCAAGGCGAGCTTCGCCTTGTTCTCGAACCCCGACTGCGTCT
>Ga0247727_10012284_pt1 | contig 14745 bp, 13 predicted proteins | sample WisWelCaveWW1625_FD_202498 | JGI IMG/M metagenome (GOLD analysis project Ga0247727, IMG submission 202498) | Biofilm microbial communities from Wishing Well Cave, Virginia, United States - WW16-25 | ecosystem: Environmental > Aquatic > Deep subsurface > Groundwater > Cave microbial mat | place... | reverse complement strand
CCCGCGCCCACGCCCATCCAACGCAGGAAGGCGCGACGGTTCATGTTGCTGATGTCTTTGAAGTTTTGCTCGGACATGTGATTCTCCTCTCGAAGTGTTGGAAAGCGAGATGGGGAGAAAGGCGTGGGGTGAAGGGAGAAAGGCGCGGATTCGCTCTTCGCCTTTCGCTCTACACCCTTCGCCTTTCCCCTTTCAGAGATTTATCGGACAAAAATATCCTTAATTTTGGGATAAAACAAAATTGGGTGTGCGATTGTGATTGCAAGAAAAGTGCCCACAGATTCAGAAGGATGACTAACAATTTTTATAGAGTTAGCGCAGCATAGTTTCGTTCGCAATTCCCTTCTATTCTTAAAATTGCGAAAAAAGAACAACAAATTCTTAAATTTGAAAATGGGATTGGATACACGGCCTATATGGAGATGCGCGGGTGAGAAGAGCATTCCCAGCAAGCACAAACCGATGGTGATCATCAAACGGTAATGGGACGTTTAAGAAACACTGGCTTGAACTATCTAAATACTTGAAAACAAAGCAAAATAAGCTTGACAACTAACTTCAGATAACCCAAATTTATTTATATCAGATTGTCTTGTTGCTAATTTGGTTTTTGTCGTGCTCATTGTGCAGACATGATTCTTCAAATATTGTTAAATGGCCTCATCGCCGGTCTGTTGTATTCATTGGTTGCTCTCGGCTTTAGCTTGATTTACAGCGGCGCCAAGGTTTTTCATATCGCGCATGGAGCAATATACACAGCAGCAGTTTATCTCTTTTTGGCCTGGACTTTCATTGCTGGCCACGTCCGGAACGGATGGTCACTTTTCGCGGCGATTTTTGCGGCATTGATTTCAGTTTGCCTTTTGGCGCTGTTGCTTGAGATATCAGTCTATCGTCCGCTCTCAGAGCGACGCGCGCCGCCGTTGGTGACATTCATTTCATCGCTTGGTTTGTACATCATTATCGTCAACCTCATTGCGTTGGTCTTTGGAAATGAAACGAAAATACTGAATCCGAATATCGAGCCGACGATAACGCTGGGCGAAGTCATTATCACCCGAATGCAGCTCATCCAGCTTATCGTGTCGAGTCTCATCATCTTGCTGGTTTTTATCTTGCTCAAGCAAAGCGCCTTGGGACGGAATATTCGCGCGTTGTCTGATAATCCGATTTTGGTGAGCGTCTTGGGCATCAACGTCAAAAGGATTCGAATTTTGGTTTTCATGCTCGGCTCGCTTTTGGCGGCCTCAGCTTCGCTTTTAAAAGCTTTCGACGTCGGCGTCGATCCGCACGTTGGTCTTTCGGCTGTTCTCACGGCGGCGGTGGCCGTCATCATCGGTGGAACCAATTCTCATCTTGGCGCGGTGGTAGGGGCCTTGCTTCTCGGCATGACACAAAATCTCGTCGTATGGTTTCTCTCTGCGCAATGGCAAGATGCCATGACGTTTGTCATTTTCATTCTCGTTTTGCTGGCACGTCGGGACGGGCTGCTTGCGACGAAATTGCGATTGGAAGAACGATGAATTATCTCCTGCACCTGATCGTGTTAATCGAGCTGTATGTGATGCTCGCCCTGTCATTGAACTTGATGGTCGGGTATACCGGCTTGTTGACGTTGGCGCATGCCGCATTTTACGGCCTCGGCGCTTACGCCACCACGCTTTTGATGGTGAGCTGGGGATTCGATTTTCTCTTCGCGTTGATCCTCGCTATTGCCGGAACCGTCCTTCTGAGTTTTCTGATTTCCTTTGCCTCGCTACGATTTCGCGGCGATTATTTTATTTTGGCGACATTGGCCTTTCAGGTGATCGTCTTTGCCGTTTTGTACAACTGGGTCGATCTCACGCGCGGGCCATACGGCATTCCTGGCATTCCGAAACCAAGCATCTTTGGAGTAAAGATCGGTTCACTGCTGTCATTTTCACTTTTTGGTTTTGTCGTTGCCTGTTTGATTGCCGGATTCCTCGCTCTGATTTTTCGCTCGCCATTTGGCAGAACCCTTCAGGCCATTCGTGATGATGAACTCGCCGCAACAGCGCTGGGAAAAAACGTAGTGTCTTTTAAAGTGCGCAGTGTGGCAATCGCCAGCGGATGTGCGGCGGTCGCCGGCGCTCTGTACGCCACTTACGTCACCTTCATTGACCCGACAAGTTTCACTATCGACGAATCGATTCTCATGCTGTCAATGGTCATTGTTGGAGGAACCGGAAACCTCAAAGGGCCGATGGTTGGCGCTGTCATGCTGATTGTGCTTCCCGAGCTCCTGCGCTTCCTGGCGATTCCGGACGCGGTGGCCGCCAATATTCGCTTGATAATTTATGGCTTTTTGCTTATTATAATGATGCATTTTCGCCCTCAAGGCCTCGCCGGCAAATATCAATTCGAATAGGACGGAAAGTTGTTGATGGCGCTTTTGGAAATACAACATCTCGCCAAGTCATTTGACGGCGTAAAAGCCGTCGATCATGTTTCATTTGCGATTGAACCAGGCACCATCACCAGCATCATCGGCCCGAACGGCGCGGGAAAGACGACGCTCTTCAATTTGATTGCCGGTTTTTTGCGCCAGGATGCCGGAACCATAAATTATAAAGGCAAAGCAATTGATGTTCTGTCACCTTCGCAAAGAGCAGAATGCGGTATCGGTCGTCTCTGGCAGGACATTCGCATATTTCGGAATATGACGACGCTGGAAAACCTGCTCGTGGCTAAAAAAAATCAACCTGGGGAAAAGATTTCGAATTACCTGTTGCGATACAAAAACGTCGATAAATTCGAGAAGCAAAATCGTGAAGCGGCAGAAAGAGTCATCAAATTTATTCGGCTCGATCATAAGCAAAATAGCTTGGCGCAAGATTTATCGTATGGACAACAAAAGCTTTTAGCCCTGGGCCGCCTATTGATGAATGAGGCCGAGCTGTTGCTTCTCGATGAGCCGACGGCGGGCGTGAATCCGGTCATGATTGATGAAATTTTAGTGCTGATTCAAATGTTGGTAAAAGAAGGGAAAACCGTTTTAATGATCGAGCATAACGTGCCCAAAGCCATGAGCATTTCCGATTGGGTTTACGTCATGGACGAAGGGAGAATCGAGTTGCACGGATCGCCGGCGGAAGTCTCTTCCAACCCGCTGTTGAAAGAAGTGTATTTGGGCGTATGAACAATAATGGTCGAAATATTAGCCCACTTCTGAAAGTTGAAAATCTGGTGGTGAGCTATTATAAAAAGGACATTCTGTTCGGCGCTTCGTTGGACGTCATGGCCGGAGAAATTGTTGCGCTTGTTGGTGCGAATGGCTCTGGAAAATCCACCCTGCTCAAAACTATTGCAGGAGTCATGCGGCCAAAGTCTGGCCGAATTACTTTCGATAGTGCCGATATTACGGGCAAGGAACCGAACGAATTAGCTCGGTTAGGAGTCGGTTTTCTGATGCAGGGCAATTCGATTTTCCCCAGCTTGACGGTGATGGAACATTTACAATTGGCCGCCCAGATACTCGCTCAAGCCAATCTCGAAGAACGCGCCGAAATCGTATGGAAAACTTTTCCCAAACTTGCTCTTCTCCGCCACAAACGCGCCGGTTTTCTCAGCGGCGGCGAAAGACAGATGTTGGCGTTGGCTATGCTACTGATTCAGAAAGCCAAAGTTTGGCTTCTCGATGAGCCATCGGGAGGTCTTGCGCCTCAAACCGTTCGGTTGGTCATGGATGTGATTAAGCAAGTGAATCAAGAAGAGAGCATTACAGTTTTGCTTGCCGAACAAAATCTTAGAGAAGGATTGCGGGTTACAGATAGAGTATATATTCTTAAAAATGGCTTGACTATTCGTGAGGAAAATCCACAAAATATATTATCTAATCACAATTTGGAAAAAGTCTTTTTCACGTGAATTTTTCGTGATGAATGATCTTCTTCTAAATCCCTGTTGCAACAAATCCTTGCGCCAGTTGTATTACAATTTCGAGAAAACCAATTATGCTAACTCCCTCAGAAAACAAGAGAACTCTCTTGAAAAAACAGCAACTTGACATCATTATTGGATATGCCTGCAATGCAAATTGTCCACACTGTATTCAAGATATTCGATACCAAAGTCTTGTCGCTTGTGAAGATCAATTTTTTGATAATTTGCGACAAACGTTTGATTATTATTTCTACGATATTGGAGGACGCAAAATAATTATCACCGGCGGAGAACCGTCGATCTTTCCGTTAAAACTCATTAGGATTCTAAAGTTATTGCAAAGCTATCCCAAGCCCGAGTTTGTCGCGACTTACACCAATGGCTCGGGCCTTTTAAAGAAGGTGCCTGGGGAATCAAAAACTTTTGTTGAGCGAATTGCAGAGGAGGGGTTGACCGACATCAATTTGAGTGTGCATCATTACCATGAAAACCGTAATCGGGAATTTTTTGGTCTCCCAAAGCTTACGGAGGCGTATTTTATTGCGCGAGAGGTCCGGAATATCGGACTCCAGCTACGCTTGAACTGTAATTTGCTCAAAAACTACGTTGGCAATTTACAGGAAATCATTTCCTACCTTGAGTGGGCAAGAGTTCTAAACCCCAAGGACGTCTATTTTAGAGATTTGCATCGCATTCACAACCGGCCCAATTCCACTCGTTACGCCAAAAAACCTGAGAAAATTACTTATACCGATGAACAAAGAGTGGATTTTGACGACATAGTGAGAAAAATGAAAAATTCCCCCTCATTCAAATTTGTAAGCCAATGGGGAGATAAACATGCAGGACAGGGCGAACAGTACGATTTTAATTATAAGGGTCTGTCTGTAAAAATTGGCTATATCGACATCGGTAATGAAGACAGGGAGCAACCAACGTATTTCGTTTTTGCTCCTGATGGAAAACTTTATGCCGATTGGAATGGTCCCGAAAGTTTGCAAAATATCCCAATCAACTTTCAATCAGTATCTTATTCATAAAGAAGGGAGTGTGCGTCATGTCTAGAAAGATTTTTCAAAGTGCTATCCTGGTTTTTATCGTTCTTGTTGTCCTTTCGCTTGCAATTTCCGGTTGTGAAAAGCAGGAAAAAACCATTAAAATAGGCGCAATTCTGCCGCTAACCGGCACGGCATCGGAGAACGGTGAATTTCAAAAACAGGGGATTGAAATCGCTGCCGAGGAAATAAACAGTGCTGCAGGTATAAATCACAAAAAGCTGGAAATCATTTTCGGCGACAGCAAGAACGAAGCAAAAGAGGCTATCTCTTTGTTTACGAAGTTTTCCGACGTCGACAAGCTTCCCATCGTCATCTGTACGATGAGCGGGATTAGTGCCCCGCTTTCATCATACGTGGCAGGAATGCAACAACACAACACCGTTTTGTTTGCCACAGTTGCTTCCGCGCCTGGCATTGCCAAAAAGAGTGATTGGGTTTTTCGCTCTTTCGTGACGAGCGATGTTGAAGCGGCGAAAACGGCGGACTTTGCTTATCGTGAAGTCAAGCTGCGGAAGATGGCCATTCTTTACGTGAATGATGATTATGGTTTGGGAGGCTATAATGTCTTCAAGACCGAATTTGAGAAGCTTGATGGAGAGATTGTTTTCGCCGAGGCCTTTGAAAAAGGAGCAACTGATTTTAGAACCACGATTGCCAAAATGAAAACGACTAATTCGCAAGGCGTTTACGTCGTTGGATATGATAAGTCGTACGCCCTCCTCATCAAGCAAATCGGTGAATCACAAGTCAAGGCCCAGCTTTTTTCAACCGTATCGCTTTCCGTTCCTTCGTGGCTACAATTGGCCGGAAGCTCGGCAGATGGTGCCTATCTAACCGTGTCGATGTTCAATGCCAACCCGAGTGATTCTGCTACTGTCAAATTTATGAATGTGTACAGGCAAAAATACAATCGCGAGCCGAACTATGGGAGTGCAGTAACTTACTCTATCACTCGCATGATAGCGTCTGCCATCGAGAAAAAAGGATATTCAGCCGAGGCCATTCGCCAAGGTTTGCTTGAAACCAAAGAATTTCACACGCTCGTCGGTGATGTTTCGATTGATTCCGATAGGGAAGGTCCAATGCCAGTTCGAATCATGAAAATCGAAGCTGGCAGAGTTGCCCCGCTGGCGGCAAAATAGTTCATCGACGTTTAATCAAGTCGAGGCTGCGCGGTCGCCTGTGATAACTTCGACCCTTTGAATGAAAATGTTTTCGTATGAAAAAAAACAAATTCAAAGCAATATCGTAACGGAAATCGAGGATAAAATCCTTGAAATAACTTCGGATGATGAATTTCAAAGGAAAACCGAAGCAGAACAAGAAGCTCTGGTATTACGTGTGTTATTTTTTGTTGAAGAATACATAAAGAAAAGCTTAGCATCTTTCCGATGCGGTGATTTCCTCATTTTTAATTCCCAACTTAATAAGGTCCAAAATGTAGTAGAATATGTCAAGTTCTTGGGTGCGAATTATGAAGTTGAAAGTTTGCAAAATAAAACACGTTATGGTTTTTTTCATAAAAGTTATACGAAAGAGCACCAAGAGGAATCGGGAAGGGCTTTTGAAGAGCTATTCCAGGAAGGACTTTTGTTCAGTAATATTGTTCGAGGATCGATAGCAGAAAAAAATGTTTTAATTGTTTGCATTGATTTGACCAAACCTCTCTCCGGCTTCAAAGATGGTGTTATAGCTTCGATTGAAAAAAGGAGGGCAAGCAATTGGTTCAGAGTACCTCAAACACTCAGTTTCCAGGAGTTATGCCGAGGAAATGACGATGTTGCAAAGGCAGAATTTAAGAAGTTAAAGGACGTTATTGTCTTTCATGAAGCGGCCAATTTCGATGTCAATAAATTACGGCGTTATGTCGCGCATATTGTGCGCTATGTTCCTATGGAAACCGATGCCTTGGTTATGGTTTATTGTCCCGCTATATTTATGTCGGAAGAGCCGCCGGCTAATTTTTGGGGGCTTTTCAGTGGAGAAGATTTGCTGAGATCTGATTATGAAATCGAAAAATTTCTCAATGAGATTGAGAATATCCAGTCTTGTATGAATTTGATTATGTCCCAAGTGATTGCTATTCAAGCGAAAAAAAGAGCGGCAGAATTTGCGACAACCCAGGTCGCCACGTCGCTTTCGCATGCTTTAAAAAAGCCGGTGAATCTGATAAGATTCTGGTTGATGAAATATGCAATGGATGAGAGAATATTGCCGTTGGCTATAAAGAAGTTGGACGAAGTCAAAAACATTGTCACTTTATTTGATGTGATCCGCGACAAGAAACGAATTCATCCGGCTGAAAATACAATTGCAAGTTTGCTCGAGATGCTGGAGACGACCGTTCGCGAAACACTTGAGTACGCCAAACTATCGAAAGCTGATATACTTGATCCGGCTGCTTGCCTGGAGAGAATCGCCAATAATGATGTAAGAATTCCCGTCGTAAACCATATACAAGATGCGCAAAAAAAGATTTTCTTCTCCCCAATCGTTTTGCAATTGCTTTTTGACGAGAACATTTTGAACATGTACCGCCATACGGTTATTCAAGGCGTCGAAAATCAAAACCTGCAAAATTGTTTTCGAATCGAAGTCGGTGAGACCGTCAACAAAGCGGTCGAAATAGGGTTCATCAATCGCGATTCAATCAATAATATTGAAGAAAATCGAACCAACTGGGAAGCAGCCAAATGGGCACAGCTCAGAGATAAAGATTCAAGAATTGCGCAAGGCATGTATTTGAATAATCAACTCTGCAAAGCCGTTGGTTGGGAATTTATCTATCACGCTGATTTCGAGCGACAGGAAAGCCACTTTGTTATAAGACTCAATCTCAAAAGCAATTTGGCAAAATGAAATTTCGCATTGCTCTCTTGGAAGATGAAATCGCCGATATTGCGCAGGCGGCGAGTGTATTCGAAAGTTTTGTGGATTCTTGTGAATTTCATTTATTGTATATTGGAGAAGATGAAGTCGCTGGCACCCCGAAAATTTTAAGGCATGTCAACGCTTTTCAAAAGGGGGATAAAAATGACATCATACCTGAGCTGCAACCTTTTACTCACATCGTGCCGTTCGTTCTGCCTCAGTTGGCCTCCTCCGACGACGCGAATCAACTGAAAGAACAAATTATCAATTATTTTCTGCAAAACAAATTTGATTTAAAGTTTTTTGATCAACGTTTTTTGCCTTTTGCCAATAAGAAGATACCTGGAACCGATAAGGACTGGAATGGCGCCGACATTCTTGTTGAATTGCTTTATCGTGAAAAGCAGATTACCGGAAGTTTTAGCGAGTCTTTTTTATATACGGATGCAACGGGTGGATACGAGGCTGCTGTCGGAAGGCTTTTTAGTCGATTTCGCACCACCGACGAGTCATTGAAAGGCTTTCTGAGGTCTCGTTCCGAAGCAGTGGAAAAAGGCGTTGATGAATTTAAGAAATGGCTTCAGGAGAAGATCAGCAACATTATCATTTCCAGGACTTCTTTGCTTGAGATTTATGACCAATTGTGGCGTCCGAAAGCTTGGGGCAAGGCAGGAAAGTACGGCCTCTATCAAGTCACACATAGTCTCGATGATGTTAAAGATTTGAGTGAACCAAACTATTCAACAAGCGAGATGACCACCTTGCAAAACTGGTGGAACGAGCGCCTTGCTCAAGCACGGGAAGATTGCAAGATACTGCGTTTGGCATTACATTATGATGAAGAAAGAATGGACTATCATTTGATCGAACTGGAGAAATATTTTAATCAGATTGAAACATACGTGGACGCGTTACCCCCACAAATTCCTTTTACTGGCACCTTTAAACATGGTGGTGATATTGAGAAATTCAAAAAGCTATATCGCTTTTCATTAGATAGCAGTCTGGGGGTTGGCTTCGGTGAAATGGTGAGAGATATTGTCAAGCATTATGCAAATGTGAGCTCTATAAGCTGGTCAATGGAAACGGCAATAGAGGCAGGATTTTTTTCAAGGGTCGATGAAATCGCACGCGGTCTTAACTATCTTTTTGAATCTATCTTCACAAATGGAAAACCGAACCACGTTGCGGTTCAGCTGGAAACACACCCGACTGAATTTGTTTTGACAATCAAAGACGATTCTCAAATTAATATGCCGCGCCAAAACTTTTTTAATACGGGAAACAAAATGCCGAATGCGCGTCGATATTTGAAAGGCTACTGCCAGTGGTTTATAACGGCAAATTTTGGAATCGAGGGTGCATTTGAGCACAACGTATATCATGGGCAGGAAGATACGGTGATTAATTCTCCTCTAACAGGAGTAGAACAACGTCTTGTATTTAAGCTTCCAGATTTTACTTCACCGCGACACTAAGAAGAGAAAATAGAATAGATGCAAACTCTACGAAAAATTTTGTATGTTGATAATGATCTCAGACGCCAAAGCGCACTCGTGGCTGAGATAACCCATCAGAGCATCCAAGAGCTTCTGGATATAAGGACGACTATGATAGAGGGTGGAGAGTTTATCGATGTCAATAAATATTCTGCGATTTTTATCCACATTAACAATCCCGAGTATGATTTTTTTTATTCCAAATTTAAGAACTCCTTGCCGCTGGTCAAGTTTTCCGGCGGTTATTCCGGATCGAAACAGGTTGAAGGAAATGAATGTCTTTGCAGCGCTTCCGATGTGCAGCAAAATCTTTCTCGGTTAATATTGAAATATAAAAACACTGGAGTTATCGATCTCAGAATCATTGTTGGCTTTGACCCCCTTCTCGAATCCAATCTCGAGCTACTACACTTGTGCATGACGCCAGAAGGACAACAGGACGCTGAAAGCGTATTCGCGAAAGTCTATCAGCTTTCAGAAGACAAAGAAAAACTACAAGCTGCTTTTGCGACAATGCAGGCGGGTATGGCTTCATCGCGCGATGGCGGCTATATCGATACATTCAATGCGTTTCGCAAAGCACTTTTAAGCTCATAGTCTCGCTCATTCAGGGTGTGCAAATGGAAATGATCAAACCAAAATCCCAAACCCTGCTGCTTTGGAACGATAATCCATTTGCAAAATTATTGCAGAACCATTTCGGCACGGAAAATGTCGTCACTTCCGCTCCTGCGCTTGAGGACAAAATCTGGGCGCTCTCCGGTTATCAAGGCATTATTCTCCTCGCTGAATTGAATTGGACTGGACACAAACTTCAGGAGTTGCACGGCATTGAGCTCGCCAAAACGACGCTGCGGATAAACCATAAACTCAGATGCCCGATCCTATTTGTTTCATTTCTTGACTTAAAGGAAATCCTGCAAAATCCCAAAAACAAAATTGTCGCCGCCATCGGGCATGATTTTACCAGACTGCCTTCGTCTCCAGATCAATGGCAGGAATCAATCAGTAGCATGGAGCCGTTAACAGACCTGCAATTCATCGATGTCGTGAATAATTTTTGCGATTTGAAAGGATTGGTTGGTGAAATCATTCACCGCATGCAAGGCGAATTCAAGAAACCGATACCACACACCAATGAAGAGCTGCCGGCTGTTTTAAAAAACAAATTCGAGGGCGGCTTGCAAGAAATTTCAAATTTGTTGGGCACTCATGCGGCGCATCACTTCAAAATCCAAGACCTCATCCGGCGATTTCAGGCTGATATTATTGATCAAAAAAAAATTAGAAATGCGCCCGACTTCATCGGAGAAGTAAAAGCAGAACTGCAAGCGCTTGTGGCTGAAGAAGGCGAAAACGAAAATAGCGCCGAAGCTGCTCCTGATCCGGCAGTGCCTTGGCAGGTATTAATCCTGGATGACGAGCCGGAAGGCTTAAAGTCGATTTTGGACGCGATGGTTAAAAGAGGAATTACCCCCGTTGTCGTGCGCCATGTTGCAGAAGCTGAGCAGAAAATCGAGGAAGATGTTTACAATAAAATCGTCGTCGCCATTTCCGACTACAGACTTTTGGAGCACGTCGATGGGATACAAAAATTGCAGCGCAAGCAAGGCTATGATTTTCTTTTCGATTTGTCGAAGCAGGATCGCTTCATCAGCCTCGTGGCGTTGAGCGGCATGGGCAGAAGATTTCTGCTGGAGAGCTTCCAAAAATACAATACTCGCGTCGCCGTTTTTTCCAAAAATGATCTATCGACGCCGGCGGCGGCCAATCTTTTCGCCGACCGGATTTATGAAATCGGAACGGAAGTTTATGCTTCGCTGTGCTCGCAGCCGCAAGGTGCCGCCTGGCAAGAATTGAAGAAATTTTATATGGCGCACCGCCAAAGTCATGACTACGCCGCGAATGAGATCGAGATCAGCCGACGCGCGCGCAGTTACGCCATGCGCATCGAAGCGCTCTTGCGCGCCGACAATGAAGAGTTGCTGCAGCATCCGGCTTTGCCGATTTTGGAAGCTTTGCAGGCGAAAATGAATCGTAAAGCCCCGTCCAATCCTAACGCGATGAAGCAATTTTACAATAAGCTCACGGCCCGCCGGATTGCACTCTGGCTCTATTTGGTTCGCGGGTTCGATGCTCTTAAAATTTATCACGCTTTGAATGGGCGATTCAACATTTCCAATTCTTCCGAAGAAGAAAAACAAAAAAGTGAGAATAACGCCAAAGCGCTTCTCTACACCAATCTGGTGTTGTCTTTTTCGGATTTTCCCGCCGGCATTCTTGTCGAAGAGAAAAAATGGCTCAAATACGATATGGGCGTCGACATCAAGGATTTGGAAGAAGAGCTTTTGTCACAAATTTCTTATCACGTGCAAGTGGCTGTGGAGAAATGGTTGCGCGCGCATCCGGATATGGCAAAGAAACTGAAGTCAAAGCATGATTTGGTGACGGACGAAGGCAAGCCAAACATCACCCATCGCGTTGACGCCAAAAAGCTGCTGCTGTTGATCGAAAAGAAGCTGTTGGACGGCGCGCAAAGAAAAGAATACCGCGACTTGCTCGGCAAACTGCTCGAGAAGATTCGCGAAGACCAATATAGCGCCAAGTATTTTTCCTACTATGAAAAATTCATCACGCCAATCATGGAACGGCTCACGTTTAAATAATTCGGAGTCAAGCATGAACCCAAAATCCGATCTCACGGCGGCAATTCTGATCGAGAAAGAATTTTCCGATTTGCCGGCCAAAGCCTTGCTCGAAATCAAAGCGCTGGCGTATGAATTTATAGCGACGCAAACCAATGCCACGACGCTTGAGGCGGCGTTGTCTGAAAAGCATGTTGCGGCGCTGAAAAAACATCTGATGCCATACTATCGACATCTGAAGTTTGGAAGACGCGATCCGGAAAGAATCAATGCCGCTTATTTACGCAAGCCCGCCGATGCGAACAGGCCGGCGGACGAAGTGATTACGGCTAAATTGATAAAAACAGGCAAAGTCGCTTCGGAAGCCGATTTGCAAAAAAGTTTTGAGCAGATGGAACGGGAAAGAGACCGCTGGCAGAAGACGCTGCCGTTGATCGAGTTTGAAGCGTTCCAAATCAAGACCCAGAACGAAGTCGACCGCAAGCCGCGCCTGACGCTCGGTTTTCGCGAAGCCGGCCTTCAAATGCTGTTTCGGCGCGCGCGTATTCGCATGGCGTGGGCGGATGAGGAAAATTAGTGTTGAGTTTCTCTCTCCTCAATTTTCTCTTTCCCAACTTCGACATTCTCCTTATTTATATCTCCTTTCGCTACACCGGCTAACTTCGGATAACGATTTTTAACTTTTGGTAGGGAGCAGCGCATTCAGGGCAGAACGCTGCATCGAAAGTGCGCATCCGGTTAACTCCGGACAACTCTTCCAGAGTTTTAATGGGGGGTTGGGGGAACGAATAATCAGGCCAAATTTGTACGATAAAAAAATCAAAAAAATTATGGAGTCGAAAATGCCAAAACGCCCTCCCCATCCTCCGCGCCCGCCTCATCTTGCTGAGGAAGAAGATTTTTACGACGTACCGCCGCCTCCGCCACCACATCATCGCCATCGGCATTGGGGCTTGCCGATTCCCGACGATTTTGACGAAGCGGTGCTGCGCGAGCTTTTCGGAAGTCCGGAGCAGGCGCGCGCGGCGCGGCGCATCTTCGAAGGCAGCCCGCCGGAGATCGCGGTGCTGGCGTATCTCGTGGTGTGCGGTTACGCGAAGTTGAAGGACGAAATCACCGGTCTTCACGAGCGGCTGGATCGCTTTGAAGACGTACCCGATGACGACAAATTTAATAAAGGAGGCTAACGTGAATTTCCCGAACCTTATTCGTGAGCTCGGGCCGGCGACCGTGGCCGCTCACGTTATTGCCAAAGCGCACGATTGTTCAGCCATTCTTGCAGCGGCGGCGCGGCACAATCCGCTGGTGTCGGCTTTTCATCGTAATGGCCGGATGAAATTGGGCACGGTTTTCCACAAAACTTTCACCGCGATCAAAACGTTGTGCCAGAAAAAGCTGCTCGTTTTAGCGCATCCGGAATTTGAGTTGGTCGAAGTTTTGTGCGCTCAACTACGTTCGACCAGCCTCAACATCATGGTCGATGCAACCCTTCCTGCGGCGACGCTTGCCCGCATGCGGCATAATTTTCCCTTCCACTCTCGCGCCGAGATTATCCAGCTTCCAAATTTGCCGCAATCGCTTCATCCTGATGAAACCGTGATTCTGGCGGTTGGTGCGCACGCCGGCGGCGACTGGGTTCTGCTGCCTGAACAGACGCTCGACGCGCTTGAGCATCTGCGCCGGAATTTTTGGGGCGAGGTCGTGCTGCTCGATCCGGTGGGACATCCCATTCAAGCCCGTAGCGACGGTTGGATACCGGTTGATGAAAAAAAATATTTCACCGGCGTGGCCTCGGCGGAAGGTTACATTGATTTGGAGGTTGCCGAAAGGAGCGCCGCATGAAAACTTCGCTGCTGCTTTTTATCGCGTTGGCAACGACCATGGTCTTCGCCGCCGCCGGCAGAATTGATCTCGGAGAAATTTTGCAAATCTATCCATGGGGCGTTTTGCTCATTTTGATCGCTTTGGAAATTTTCACCAACATGGTCATCAACACGCGCGTCATGGAAGTGACTGCCGTGTGGCTCAGCCGGAAATCGAAAGCCGATCAAGCGTTGGTCATGATGCTGTTCAGCGCGCTGCTCTTTCTGGTTTCGTCGCTTATCAACAACATTACTGCCGTGCTGGTCGTGCTGCCGATTATCTTCGTGCTGCTGCAGTCTGTGAAGCTCGACCAGCGTTTTGGCCTCGCGTTCTTCGCTTTGCTGCTGGCGATCTCGAACATCGCCGGCGCTTCCACTCCGATTGGCGATTTTCCGGCGATTGTCATTATGAAAAGCGGGCTGACGACGTTTCTGGATTATTTGCGCCGCGCCTTTCCGCTGTTCCTGGCCACGGGCTTCGTCGTGGTGCTGACGCATTCGCTTTTGCACCGCCGGAAGCAGCGCGATGAAACGGAAACTGAGCGCACCCAAAAAGATTTGAGTATCCATTTTCTGGAACTGCAACACAAGAATTACAAAATTCAATGGTCGGCGTTGGCGCGGATCGGCGCGGTATTCGCACTGATGTTCATTGCCTGGTCGCTGTTGCCGGCGGAGAAATTTCCTCCGGAAACCGTCGCCGTCATGGGATTGGCATGCGCCGCCGTTCTGCTCTTTGGCCAAGGCGCAAGCGCGCTTTTGGAGCCGTATCCGCTGGCCTCGGTTCTGATCATCGGTCCATTCCTGTTGTTGGCAACGGTGGCGCAAGAGTTGGGACTCTTGGACATGGTGGCGCAAAAGGTGTTGTTGTTGAAAGATTATCCCACCGCGCTGCTGATCGTGATGA
>Ga0247727_10012283_pt1 | contig 14745 bp, 13 predicted proteins | sample WisWelCaveWW1625_FD_202498 | JGI IMG/M metagenome (GOLD analysis project Ga0247727, IMG submission 202498) | Biofilm microbial communities from Wishing Well Cave, Virginia, United States - WW16-25 | ecosystem: Environmental > Aquatic > Deep subsurface > Groundwater > Cave microbial mat | place... | reverse complement strand
CCGTCGATTAATGGACGGCAGCCGACCAACGAAAGCTACGCACGATCATTCCGGAGAACCGCCTCCGCATGTATGACGTCCGAGCCGTCGTCGACACGCTCGCCGACGCGGGGTCCGTGCTCGAGCTGAGGCGCGGCTTCGGCGCCGGCATGGTGACGGCGCTCGCCCGAGTGGAAGGACGTCCTCTCGGCATCGTCGCGAACAATCCGGCCCACCTGGCCGGGGCGATCGACCCGGACGGGGCGGACAAAGCCTCTCGCTTCATGCAACTCTGCGACGCCTTCGACCTTCCCATCCTGTTCCTCTGCGATACGCCCGGGATCATGGTCGGGCCGGAGGTAGAGACCCGCGCCAACGTCAGACACGCTGCACGCATGTTCGTCGTCGGTGCGAGCCTCACCGTACCGTTTTTCACGATCGTGCTCAGGAAAGGCTACGGGCTCGGGGCTCAAGCGATGGCAGGCGGCAGCTTTCACGCGGGCATGTTCACCGTGGCATGGCCGACCGGCGAGTTCGGCGGCATGGGGCTCGAAGGAGCGGTGAAGCTAGGCTTCCAGAAAGAGCTCGCCGCAATCGCAAGCAAGGAAGAGCGTCGCGCGCTCTTCGATCAAATGGTCACGCGGATGTACGAGATCGGAAAAGCGGTCAACATGGCGTCGCACTTCGAGATCGACGACGTCATCGATCCAATGGATTCGCGCGCACGCGTCATGAGCGCGCTCCGCGCGGCCGCACCGCCGGCGCCGCGTGTCGCGAAGAAACGCCCTTGCGTAGACGCATGGTGAGAGGTTGAGCGCGATCGAGCAGACACCGTGGCTCTACCGAGTCGTTCCCGCGTTCGATGCGCTCCGCCGCTACACCACGTCCGACTTGCGAGCGGACGTTCTCTCGGGGCTGACGGTCGCTGCCGTCGCGGTGCCCCAGGCGATGGCTTACGCGATGGTCGCGGGCGTCCCGGTCGAGTACGGCCTCTACACGGCAATCGTGATGACGGCGGTCGGCGCGCTCTTCGATTCGTCGCGCCAGCTCATCAACGGGCCGACGAACGCGATCTCGATCGCGGTGCTGAGCGTCGTAGGATCCGTGCCTACGCTCGACGAAAGGGTCCAGGCCGCCGTTGTTCTCGCGCTCATGGTCGGGTTGATCCAGCTCGCGATCACGTTGCTCCGACTCGGAGACCTGACGCGCTACATCTCTCATTCCGTCATCGTCGGGTTTACGCTCGGCGCGTCCGGCCTCCTCGTTCTGGATCAGACGAAGAACCTTTTCGGTTTCAACGCCGTCGGCGACGTGCATGACCATTTCGTGTACCGATTTTGGAGAACCATCGCGGGCGGCGAGATTCAAACCGAAACGCTCTGCGTCGGGCTCGCCACGATCGCGCTCGTCATCGTGCTCCGCTGGCTGAAGCCGCGACTCGGGCTGAGGCTGCTTCCCGACTTGCTGCTCACGGTCATCGTGATGGCCGGTTCGGTCGCTTGGCTCGGTCTCGACGCGCGCGGTGTGGCAGTGGTGGGCGAGATTCCGGCCAAGCTCCCGTCTTTCCAAGTGCCGCTCATAGACGCGGGACAGATGAGCGAGTTCGCAACCGGCGCGCTCGCGATCGCCGTGCTCGGCCTCCTCGAAGCCGTTGCCATGGCGAAGGCGATCGCGGCGCACACACGTCAAAAGCTCGACATGAACCAGCAGTGCTTGAGCGAGGGACTGGCCAACTTCGCGGGCAGCTTCTTTCAGTGCATCCCCGGGTCGGGCTCTCTGACGCGGTCGGCGATCAACCAGCAAGCCGGCGCGGCCACGCAGTGGTCCGGGGTCATAGCGGCGGCCGCCGTCGCCGTCATCGTGCTCGCGTTCGCGCCGTATGCACGCTTCATCCCACGCGCGGCGCTGGCCGGCATCCTGATGGTGTCGGCGTGGAAGATGATCGACTGGCCCGCGCTCCGCTACCACTTTCGCGCCACGCGCTTCGACGCGGTGATCGTCGGCGTGACGGCCTTCTCCGCGATCGCGATCTCGGTCGAATTTTGCGTTTTGATCGGCGTGTTCATGTCTTTTCTGCTGACGGTGCCGCGAGCCGGGCGCATGCTGCTCACGGAATTCGTCATCACACCGGAAGGTGAGATCCACGAGCGCTTGCCGGACGATGCCCTCTGCAACCGCATGCTGATTTTCGGCCTCGAAGGAGAGATGTTCTTCGGTGCGTCTGCGGCCATCGAGCGCCACTTCGCGCGAATCGAGCGGCAGATCGACGAGCATACGCGGGTGGTGGTCCTTCGATTGAAGCGCGCACACAATCCGGATGCGGTCGGTCTAAAGCTTCTCGAAGACTTCGTAGACCGCGTGCGGGCGCGTGATGTTCGCATTCTGCTCTGCGGCGTTCGCGAGAGCTTCGCGGAAAAAATCGAGCGTACGGGCCTTGCCGCGCGAATCGGAGATCCCGTGTTTCGTGAGGAGAGAGTCCGGCTCACGAGCACGCTGATGGCGGTTCGGCGCGCCTACGAGCTGATTTCCGATCGTTGTCCCGCCTGTCCACGCCGCGGAGGTGGAGGGCCGGACCGCGCGCTGTACTATGCCATCTGAACGTTGCTGATCCGCCGAACGACTCTGATGTCCGAATCGAAGCCCACCTCGTTTCTCGAAGCCGCCCGCTCCATCGAATCGATCGTGAGAGAGCACGCCGCCGCTGCGGAGAAGCTCCGGACCTTGCCGGCGGCCGTCGTCGATGCGCTCTGGGCGAGCGGCCTCATGCGATTCATGAGCCCGCGCGCGGCCGGCGGCAGCGAGCCGATCATCCGCGAGCTGATCGACGTGTGGCAAGAGCTCGCGTGGCAAGACGGCTCGGTGGGCTGGATCGGCATCGCGAACCTGCCGGCGGCTGCGTTCGCCGCAGCTTATCTGCCGAACGACGGATTCTCCGAGGTCTTCGAGAGCGGACGCGAGCGCGTGACGCTCGGGGGACAGTTCGCGCCGAACGGCGTCGGCAATCGCGTCGACGGCGGCTATCGCGTCACGGGCAAGTGGCAATTCGGCAGCGGAACCGGCCACTCCGAGTTCGTGGTCGGCGGCTTCGTCCCTCTCGACGCCGGCGAAATGCGGATGGCCGCGAACGGGCTCCCCGAGATGCTCGTCGGCGTGTTTCCGCGCGACGAGATCCGCTTCACGGACGGATGGTTCGTGCAGGGCCTCAAAGCCACGGGCAGCTATGACTACGAGCTCGCCGACACCTTCGTCCCCGAGCGAAGAGTGTATCCGCTGTTCACGCGCACTCCGCTACGAGGCGGCGCATTGTTCAAGCTCGGCGTCTTGCCTCTTACGGCAGCGGGGCACGCCGCATGGGCGCTCGGCGTCTCGCGAAGCGCGCTGGACGACGTTCTCGAGCTTGCGCGCACGAAAATTCGCATGGGAGATGAATCCACGCTCGCGCACCGCACGACGTTTCAGCGCGATCTTTCGCACCATGAGGCGATGTGGCGGGCCGCGCGCGCGCTCGTCCTGACGACGTTCGAGCGAGTGACCGCAGCGATCGCCCGGGGCGCGGAGCTCACGCCGCGAGATCGCGCCGATCTCCGCATCGCTGCCACCTTCGCGACCGATTCTGGCCGCGCCGTCGTCGAGTTCGCGCATCTTGCGGCGGGCACGACCGCCATTCGCGAGGGATGTCGTCTCGAGCGAGCCTTTCGCGACATGTACACGGGAACGCAGCACACGTTCATCGGCGAGAAGACCTACACGGACGCAGCGAAGATTGCGCTCGGGCTGATCGAGGACTCGCCCGCTCTCTAGCGATGAAACCGACGGCCACACCGATCCTTTTTCTGCTCGTCGTCGTCATCGCCGCCTTCCTCTGGCTCCCGCCTCTCGATTCGAGTCTTTGGCTCGACGAGCTCGACACGTACTTCACGGCCAAGGACGGTGTCTTCGTCTCGATCGAGCGCAACCTGCTCGCGCATCCTCAGTGCTCGACGCTCTACAACGCGATCATCGCGTTGGTCATTCGCATTTTCGGGGCGAGCGAGGTCGCGCTCCGACTCCCCTCTCTCGTCGCCACCATCGTGGCCGCCGTTTATCTCTTTCGGATCGGCGCGAGGCTCGTCGATCGCGAAACCGGCTTGCTCGCTTGCGTGTTGTTCGTCGGCCTCCGAGACGTCGCCTTTACCGCCGTCGATGCGCGCTCTTACGCGTTCGCAACCGCGGCGTGTGTTGCGTCGTCCTTTTACTTACTTCGCTTCTTAGGGCTAGCGGCGGGTACGGAGCCATCGATTGAGCACGGCGCCGGCCCTGCGCACCGACGCCGCGACGGCGTCGCATATGCGATCACCACCGCATTGGCCGTCCACTTTCACTATCTTTTCGGGCTCACACTTTTCGGACATGGCCTCGCGCTCGCGCTCCTGCTCGCTCGACGAGAGCTCGTCGTAGCGCCGCGCGACGCGGCCATCGTCGTCGCGAGCTTCGTCATCGCGGTGTTTCCCGCGATAGCCCCCTTTGTCGCCACGGTTGGCGCCCGCCGAGGAATCTCGTACGCGCCGCCTCAGGTGCTCTCGAGCCTTCTCACCGTATGGGCGCGCCCGGAGATCGTCGCGAGCATCGTTCCACTCGTCCTCTTCCGAATCTGGCTCGGGAAAAACGTGAGCTTCGTGCTGCCTCCGCTCCGCGCCGCGGTCTGGCTGCTCCTCGTCGCGTGGACTGCGCTGCCACCGACCATCGTGTTTCTCGTCTCCGAGCTCTCTTCCGTGCAGATGTTCCTGTCTCGCTATTTTCTTTGCTCCGAGGCCGGCCTCGCGTTGCTCGTAGCCGTGCTTCTTAGGGGATTCGACCCTTCCGGACTTCGTGTGGGGGCCGCGACGCTGTTCGCGGTGATCACGATTGTCGCGTACTCCCGCGAGGCACACGTGCTCGAAGATTGGCGCGAAATGAGCACCGTGCTTCGCGCCGAGATCGGCGCCGACACGCCGCTGTTGCTGAACGCCGGCTTCATCGAAGCCGCAGACGCCGACTGGCTCGCGTTGCCCGCGGATGACGATCGCAAGTCTTTCTTGCTCGCGCCTACGTCGTACTACGCGATGCCCGGTGTCGTTTCTGTCCTGCCCTACCGGCTCGACGACGCCACTCGCATCTACATGGAAAACGTCGTCGCGCCATCGCTGGAGGGCGTCGATCGCTTCGCGGCCGTCGCGCGCCAGCGACGGGATCCATGGATCCGCGCTTGGTTCGACGGACGCTACGTGGCGCACGGGTACACGGCCCGCGAGCTCTATTCGAGCTCCTCGCTCTACGCAGTGCTCTACGAGCGCGACCCTAGCTGACTGCGCGCGACGACTTGCCCGCGGCGACTCGCTTCAATCGCAGGGCTCGAACGCGACCATCACGCGTTCCGAGCGACCGGGGCGACCGGGCTTGGCAACCCACTCGTCGTCGAGCCCATGAGCTTGAATCGAGTAGGGGCGAGAGTCTCTAGGCAGCGTGTACTCGCGCGTACCGTCACCGCCCGAATGGTCGCCATCGCGAGGCGGCGTGTACGGGTTCACGCAAGTCCATGACGTCGAGTACTGGTCGTCTCCAGTCGGCCCGGGAACCTGACCGAGGAAGACTTTCGATTCGTGATTGCCCGAGTGCTGCTCGGCGAACGAGGGATGGTAGAGCCAAAACTCGATCATCCTCACCGCCGGGACCGGGCCGAACGCTCCCGGTGTATCCGTCGCATGGGCAAGCAAGGTAACGACGGGTCCTACACGATTTCCCGCAAGCGGCGCGAGCAGGGTCACGGTCGGCAGGTTGTGACCGAGCCGCGCCACGACGAAGCGGAACACGCGGTAGTAGCCATAAGCACACGCGACGACGAAGATCGCTGCGACCGCTGCCACTCGAAGTCTGCGTCCGCTGACCAGCCACGCGAAGGCTACGAACGCGAGCGCCGCGAGGCCTACCGTGGTCGCGATGCTTTCGAGAGGCTGGGCGAAGAACCGATCGGAAGCGAGCAAGAGCTCCGTCACGACTTGCCTCGCGGCGGAATCGAGTAGGTGAGACTCGCGCGCGCCACCGTGCCGGCTTCGAGGGACTCGAGAACCACCGTGCTCTGGGGAAACTCGGCGGCAAAGAACTTGCGGAGGTTCTCGAGCGTCATCGGCCGGCGACGGCACGTTGGCGGTGTCGTCAGCTCAGGTCAATCCGAGCCCCTAGCGTCGAGCTCGCGTCGAACGGTCGCCGGACGATATGTCCGTTCGACTTCATCGTTTCTCCGCAAGCGCAGGGCGCCGAAAGCTGCGATGCGTGGAACTCCCCCGTGAGTCGAGCCAGCTCCACGGCGGTGCGTACGCTCATCCGCTGCAAGAGCCGGTGGCGATGGACCTCGACCGTACGCTCGCTGATCCCGAGGTCGGAAGCGATGACCTTGTTCGCCTTGCCGAGAACGATGTGGTGCAGGATCTCGCGCTGGCGATCCGTCAGCTCCGCCAGCTTTCTTTCGAATTCCGTCCACTGCCGCAGCGTCGCGAAATCTCGTCGCGCTTGTTGAAGTGCGGTCGACACGCTGCCGACGAGCTCGTAGTCCATGGGCGGTCTCTCGAGAAAGTTCTGCACCCCTGCCTTGAGCGCTCGGACGACGAGCGACACGGCTACCTTTGCACCCATGGCGACCACGGCGATCGGATCGCGGCGCGCCGCGATGGACTCGACCAGCGCGAGCTCCGAATCGCCGGGCGGTTGAATTCCGATCACGAGACAGCTCGGTGTCGCCGGCGCGTAACACTGAATGAGCTCGGCAGCGCTTCGACAGTACGAAAACTCGACGTGGTTCGTCTCACCAAAGCGCCGCAGAATCTCGCGGACACGCGGGTCGTCGTCGAGAAGATAGAGCTTGGAAGCAGAGGGCGGATTCGTCGTGGGCGTCGTCATGGCGTGAACCTCCTTTCGGTTCGCTCTGCCGATGACGTGAGCAAGCCTCGTGCCGCGCGGCACCACGCTATTTTCGCCAAGGAGAACGCGACGGGAGAGTGAGCAGCCTGCTCACTCGGCTTTGCAGCAACGAGGGTGAGCCTGCCAATCGGTGCATCGCGTAGTTTGCAGCGAGGGCTGCTCCACCACGCGGCCCCGCTGCTGGCGTGCGCGACTCGCTCGGGGTCCGGCACCGGCACGCTGTTTGCTCTCGTCAAGAAGCGAAGCGGGCACCGAACGGCTCGCAGGAGTGAGAGTACGATGATCGCAACACCATTCGTTTTCACCCGTACCGACGTCCGCTCCTTCTCGTGGACTCGCGCTTGCGTGACGACGCTCGCGGTCGCGGTCGCAGCCACCGCTTCCGCAGGTTCGATCGTTGCGCAGGAGCGGAGCTGTGAATTTCGCATGACCTCCCAAGGTAGGATGGACGGAACCGCCACGAACGCTCCATTGTCGCTCGTCATGGACGAGCTGTCGCGAACCGCCGGCATCGAGGTGGTCGGAATGGACGCGACGGATCAGAGCCGAATCTCGTTCGCGTTCCGCGGCATTGCGGTTCCAGAGGCGCTGCTGCGCATCCTCAGCGGACGCTCGTACACCATCTCGGCGAAGCGCTACGGAGAGGCTTTACGTGTCGTTCGCGTCGTCATCGATGGCTTGCCCGAGGCCGTGAACGCCGGATCACTCGCCATCGCGAGCGACCATCATCGTTTCGACTAGCGAGCGGCCGAATTGCCATGGGCCGAGCGGGCAGGCATTTTCCGGGACTCGATGAACCAGGGCGACCGATACCGTCTGCTATTCGAGGTCGGGTCGGCGTTCGCCGCGCATCTCGATCTCGAGGCTCTCATTCCGGTCGTCATCGACCGCTGTCGTGAGCTCTGGGGCGCCGAAGGCGCAGCGCTCTTGCTGCTCGATCCGGCGACCGACGAGCTTTTCTTTCCCTACGTTGCGGACGACGACTCCGAAGTCGGAAAGCGGCTCCGCGACCTTCGCTTCCCTTCGACTCAAGGCATTGCCGGCGCGGTGATTTCGAGCGGGCGAAGCGAGGTGGTCGCAGACGTCGCGGCCGATCCGCGGTTCTACAAGTCGGTAGACGCGACGACCGGGGTTCGCACGCAGAGCATGCTCGTGGCGCCGCTCGGGACGCGGCGCGGAACGATGGGCGTGATCGAGATCATCAATCCGCAAGCACGCGGAGCTTCGACTCGGGACGACCTGGATTTCCTCGACGCGCTCGCAGGCTCGATCGCGATCGCGATCGACAACGCGCGCATGGTCACGGAGCTCAGAGCGCGCGAAGAAAAGCTGCGCTCGACGGTAGGAGCCCTGCGTCGTGACATCGCACGCCAGGATCGATTCTCGGAGATCGTCGGCACGAGCGCGGGCATCCAAGAAGTCTTGCACTTGATGGAAAGCGCCGCCTCTTCCGCGATCGCCGTCCTCATCGAGGGCGAGACCGGAACCGGCAAAGAGCTCGTCGCGCGCGGCATCCACGCTGCCAGCGACCGCGCGGACGCACCGTTCGTCGCGGTGAACTGCGCAGCGTTGCCCGCGGACCTCTTGGAAGCCGAGCTATTCGGCCACGCACGCGGCGCGTTCACCGGCGCCGTTGCGGAGCGCCGTGGATTGTTCGAGGCCGCGCACGGCGGCTCGATCCTGCTCGACGAGATCGGCGAGCTGCCGCTCACCATGCAAGTAAAGCTGCTGCGCGTGCTCCAAGAGGGAGAGGTCATGGCGGTCGGCACCACCCGCGCTCGCGAGATCGACGTTCGAATCATCGCGGCGACCAATCTCGAACTTCGCGCCGCGGTCGCCGACGGCACGTTTCGCGCCGATCTCTTCTATCGCGTCTCGGCGTTCCCGATCGCGGTGCCGTCGCTGCGGGCGCGGCGCGAAGATATTCCTTTGCTAGCGAACCGCTTCGTCCGCGAGGCGGCCGAGCGTAACCGAAAGACGATCGCCGGAATCTCTCCCGAAGCGTTCGCTAGGCTCTCTACCTACGACTGGCCCGGCAACATTCGCGAGCTCAAGAACGAGATCGAGCGCGCAGTGGTGCTCACGCCGGCGAACGGAACGATCGAGATCGCGACGCTCTCGGCCGGGGTTCAGCAGACGATCTCAACGCCGTCGACGTCGCTGACGACGTCGACGGAACCGCACGCACCCGCGTCACTCCCCCTATCGAGCGGTGCCGTGCCCGCGGCGAGCGGCAACGCCGACTTGCGCGACGCCCGTGCCGCTTTCGAAGCCCGCTTCATCGCCGACCAGCTCGAGAAACACGGCGGAAACGTGTCGCGCACGGCGGCAGCCATCGGCATCTCGCGCGTCATGCTGCAAAAGAAGATGAAGGACTACGGCCTCCGCTGAGCGTGGATGCTAAGCGCTGCGAAGTTCGGGGTCCGCAAGCGGAATGGTGATCGCGCAACGGACCCCGGAGGAACCCGCAGCCGAGCGGTGTGCTTTGCCTTGATGGCGATGGTGCTGCTGGTCGGCGCCGGCTGCCGCTCGAGGGAGCGAAGCGACCCGGGATGTCGCGCACCCGTGCTTCCGAGCCGCAGTCTTCCGATCGCGCTCGAGCGCGTGTTCGGCGAGCTCACGTTCACGAAGCCGGTCCAGCTGCTTCACTCTCCCGCCGAGCCGGGCACGTGGCTGGTGGTGCTTCACACCGGCGTCGTCGAGCGGGTTCGCGGCGGTTCGAAAAGCATCTACTTCGACATCTCGGATCGAGTCGATGTCGGCCAGCAATGGGGCCTCCATGAGATCGCCCTGCACCCTCGCTTTCCCGAAGACCCCAGAATCTTCATCGCCTACGTGGCGCCGAATCACGTCTCGGTCGTGTCGTCGCTGCGTGCGAGCCCGGATGGCAGGACCGTGGATACGGCGTCGGAGATTGTTCTGTTGAGCGAAGCGCAGGAGAGACCGTGGCATCCGATCGCGGGGCTCAAGTTCGGTCCGGAAGGTTATCTCTACGTCGCCTGGGGTGAAGGAGGGGGGAAGAGCCAGGTGCCGACATTGCTCGGCGGCAAAATGCTGCGCATCGACGTCGACCGCAGCGCCAACGGACATCCTTACGCAATCCCACCCGACAACCCGTATCTCGGCACGCTGTTTCGACCGGAGACTTTTGCGATCGGGCTCCGCAACCCGTGGCGCTTCAGCTTCGATCGCGAGACCGGAGACATTTGGCTCGGCGACGTCGGCGACCGAACCTACGAGGAGATCGATCGCATCGTCGCCGGGGGAAACTACGGCTTTCCGGCATGGGAGGGAACGGGGTGCATGAAGGCGGCCGCATGCAGTGACGAAAGCATGAAGCGTCCGGTGGTCCAGCACAGCCACAGCGAGATGTGCTCGGTGACCGGCGGCTACATCTATCGCGGTCGGGCGCTGCCCTCACTTCGCGGGCGCTATGTATACGCGGACTTCTGCAGCGGTACCGTTTGGGCGCTCCGCGAGGACGAGTCCGGAGCGACGGTGAGCGAGCCGATTGCGAGCAACGCTCGATCGATCGGCTCTTTCGCCGAGGACCCCGACGGCGAGCTATACGCGATCGAGACCCGCGACACGCCCGACGACGACGAAAAGGTGGAGAGCGGCTTCATGGCGTACCGCCTCGTCGCCAACGAGGCGGCGGTCGAGACTCCCTCGGCCGAGCGGCAGACGCAGCCGCTATCGCAGGCTCAGTGTGTCTCCGATCTCGGGTTCTCCGCCGCGCCCGAAGGCATGGTCGCGTACTCGATCAATCTCGGCGCGTGGGCCGACGGTGCCGAGACGTTGCGCTTCGTCAGCCGGCGAGCGAGCGGCGAGATCTACGGCGAGCAGGACGCGATCGACCGGCCGGACCATTCGATCGTGATGAAGACCTTCGTCCGCTCGGGACGCCCCGTGGAGACGCAGCTTCTCGTCAAGCGCAAGGACTGGACCTGGGCAGCTCTCGACTACGAGTGGGACGACGATGCGCGCGACGCGCAGCCACTCGCACACGGCAAGACGAAGCTTCTCCGAGACGGGACCACCTGGACGTTCCCCGGGCCGGAGGGTTGCCATCGTTGTCACCACACGCAGATCGGATCTCTCCGTGCGCTGACGCTCTCGCAGCTCGCAGGAACCGTCGATGGCCGCGACCAACTCGGATGGCTCACCGAGCAGGGCGTAATCAAATGGCGGAAAGAAGAGCACGTGCCTCCTACCCCGGTGCCGAAGCTCGACGACGAGTCGATTCCGATCGAGCAGCGCGCGCGGGCCTACCTCGATGTGAACTGTTCCGCCTGCCATCAACCCGGCGGCTTCGCGGGCGAGGCGACGATGGATCTCCGCCGGAAGATCCCGCTTGTCGCGGCCGGGATCTGCGGCAAACCGCCGAACGCGATCTACCCCGGCCACGAAGGCGCAGCGCTGCTCGCGCCGGGTGCTCCGGATAGATCCCTGATCTCGGTTCGCATGCACCTGGAGACGGAAGGCGCGATGCCGCCTGAGCGACGGCGAGTCGACCCGCTCGGCACGCAGATCGTCGACGCATGGATCTCGTCGCTCACAGCCTGTCAGTGAACACGGAACGGCGAGACCGCGCTACGATGCAGATGGTTCGCTCCGCTAGCAGGCCGGACAGCTGAGCGTCACGGGCTGCCCCACCGCGTACTTCAAGACGACGAGGGCGTCGGTGGCCGCGACAGAGCCGCCCCCATCGACGTCGCAAACGCAGGTCGCGCAAGTGGTTACGCCGACCGCAGCCTGAAGCGTGAAGAGCGCGTCGCTCGCAGTGACCGCGCGGCCCGTCGAGATCTCGCCGAGACTCGAGGCATGAAGCGCGACCGGATCGCCGCAACCTGCTACCGGCGGCAACGTCGTCGTCGTCACGGGCGCGCCGAGGGCGTAACGTTGTGCCGAAATGCTGTGGTCGTCGCCGTCGTTGCTCGTGTGCCACACGATCACGACGTCCCCGTCGGCGCCGATCGCGACCGACGAGTTGCTCGACCCCTCGGTCGTGTAGGTGTTGACCTGAAACTCTCCGCCCGCGGCAGCAGCCGTCGCGTCGAACTCACGCGCGAAAATGTCGTCGTGTTCGATCTCGAGAATCTCGTCGTACGAGTAGGTCGTCCACGCCACGACGAAGCGACCGGCAGCATCCATCGCGACGCTCGGCTCGATCTGGTCGTGGCTCGTGACGACGTGGACTTGGAACTCCGAGCCGAGAGCGTCGCCGTCGGCCTCGAAGAGCTGACCGAAAACACCCGCGCCGTCGCCGTCCTGGGGCTCGCTCGGGACGATAAAAGAGGGGGCGCTTTCCCAAACGACGACGAACCGCCCGTCGCTATTGCAAGCTACTGCCGCGCTCGTTTGGTGGCCCGTCGTGTAGGTGTTGACGGTGAATCGCGAGCCGGCCAACGTTCCGGTCGCGGACAATCGCTGGGCAAAAACCTCGGGCGTGCCGGTCACGAAATCGCCTTGCCAGCCTACGAGAACGAAGCCGTTGTCGCTGCCGCAGCATCGCGGATTGTTCAGCTGGGTGAGATGTAGGTCCGCTGCCGGCGTAGCGCTGCCTTCGGCGTCGTAGCGGCGCACAGTCGTTTCGTCGAGGACGTTCCACACGACGACGAAGCCGTCATCCGGCCCGCGACACACGGAGCCCTCGTCGGGAGGATCACCAAACTGCGGCGGAACCTCGGGCACCTCGACGTGAAACGCGATGCCGGGCACGCCGGCCTCGTCGTAGCGACGGCCGAGCACACCGAAACGACCCTCGGGAGGAGGATCGAAGTAGGTTTGCGCTTCGTTCCAAACGACGACGAACCCGCCGTCGTCGAGACAGGCTACGCTCGGCTGACCCTGGCGTCCCGTCGTGTACGTGTTGACGAGAAAATCAGGGTCGCCGCTCGGCGGCTCACCACCGAGCCGCCGTGCGACCGCCGCGGTCTCGGAGCCGTCGCTACCGTGGTTGAGTCCGAAATAGTTTGCGCGTCCGTCTTCCCATGCGACGACGAAGTCGGCTCCGTCGAGCGTACACACGCTCGCGAAGCGTTGTGGGCCGGTCGTATAGGTGTTGACGAGAAACTCGTCGCCGACGGGCGTCGGTTGCGCTAGGCCGCGAAGCGGCGAGCTCACGACCAACACCCCGGCGACGGCCAGGCGTGCGGTCACCCCCACGCCCGCTTCGTAGCGGGTGCGCCAAGCTGAATGAAGCGCCCTGTCGCGAGGACGGCGCGGGCCAGCGATCCACATCCGCAAGCACAGTCCACACCGCGGCCGGTGAAGCTTGGATGCGCACGAACGACTCGAAGATTCTCACGATCCTCCGAAGCGAGCGTGGCAGTCTCCAGGAAATCTCCAGATCCTCCTCAAGCGGGCGGGCGGACTGGGGCGACATGAACGTCGCCCGCATCCGCTTCCCGAAAGGCGCGGACGCAACGCCGCTGCTCGTGGGCCTGCCCGGCGGCCTTTGCTCCTGCCCCCACTGGGGCACGGTGCTCAAAGGAAGCATCCACGTGCGCTACGCCGACGGCACGGAAGAGCTCGTCCGCGCTGGCGAGGTCTACTACTGGCCGCCCGGCCACACGGTCTGGGTGGATGAAGACTACGAAGCGATCGAATTCAGTCCGAGTCGGGCGATGGGAGAGGTCATCGAGCACCTGAAGAAGCGGCTCGGGTAAACGTCGCCGGATGTGGACGTCTGCCCTCCGCGACCGCAAGATTGAGCTTGCGCCCGTATCGATCGTGGGAGACCAGCAGCAACAAGCCAATGCCACCGGGCGGGACCGCATCGTCGTCTTTGCCGATTCGTCGTCGGCGCATGCCCAGTTTCTGACCGCGGCGCTTATCTCAGCGGCGCACGACGCAGGAGACGTCGCGGTCGCGGCCGTGATGGATACGGGAAGCGTCGACCGCGTGGCGTTCTTGTGGTCGTGCGTCGCGTGGCTCGTCGCTCGCCTATTCGATCCCGGCTTTCGAAAGCCGAGGCCTTGCTCGCCGTCGGGCCTCAGAACCATCTGCCGCAAAGCATCGGTTCCCTATCGAGCGGCCGGCAAGAGTGACCCGACGACCTGGAACGTCCAGGCAAACGTCCTGGTCAGCATTTATTGCCTGAGAAAGTTCTCGCGCGAGTTCCTCGAGAAGTTCGACTACGCGGTGAACTACCACAATGGCCCCCTCCCCGCTTATCGGGGCTTGCTCGCCACGAACTGGGAGCTCTATCGCAGCGAAGCGACGTTCGGATTCACGTTCCACAGGCTGAGCGAAGGAATCGACGAAGGAAACGTTCTCGCCCGGGAATCCGTCAACGGAGACGGCAACGAATACAAATTCCAGTTGGAACGACTCAAGACGCGCGCTGCTGCGAAATACTGGCCGGAGATCATCGACAAGATGAAGGGCCGGGACGACGGAACGCCTCAATCCGGTCCGGCGGGGAGCTACACGCGGCGGAAGTTTCTCGCCATCCGTGCAGTCGATGATCCAGCGTCCATCACGCGGAGCGATTTGGAACGGCGAATCCGATACTTCGAGCAGGTCAGCATCCCTTTCGGAGGGCGGGTATTGCCGGTCAGCGCGATCGAGACATCGACCGGCGGATCGCGATTCGACTTCGTCACGGCGGATGGGGAGACAGTGCGAGCCGTGCGTTTCGCGCACCTGCCGTATTCGCTCTACATGCTCGGGCGGATATTCGGGCGACTCCGTTCGCTTCTGCGCGGATAGGCATCATAGGGTTGTGGCGTCTGCTACCCACCGAGTGACCGCGAGAGCGGGAGAAGGGAAAAGGTGGTGTCTCCGTACCCCGTCGGCAATTCTCGAGTTGGCAAACCAAAAACAGCC
>Ga0247727_10012282_pt1 | contig 14745 bp, 12 predicted proteins | sample WisWelCaveWW1625_FD_202498 | JGI IMG/M metagenome (GOLD analysis project Ga0247727, IMG submission 202498) | Biofilm microbial communities from Wishing Well Cave, Virginia, United States - WW16-25 | ecosystem: Environmental > Aquatic > Deep subsurface > Groundwater > Cave microbial mat | place... | reverse complement strand
GGTTTGAAAATACAGGTGCGCCCGCCATTCACTTTCAGTTTGCCTGCGATGCCGATACGCGCAACAACGAGGTGTCCTACAACCTGATCCTCAACGGTCTAGGACAGGCTCAGGATTCCATTCCAGATAGCCCAGGCGGCGTTTTATACATCCATCACAATACGTTCGTCGGTACTGTATACAACTCGGGCATCGATTCTGGGGTGGGGCCATTTTTCTACTACAACAACGTTATTGTGAATGAAAAGTCCGGCCTGCCTGTGGCGGGTTCACACATCGAGATCAAGTATTCGGACGACCCCTCTCGCGTCCACGTGACCGACAACCTGGTTGGCTACCCCGCGGACAATATCGTGGACGCGGACGGCAACCTCACCCCGGCGTATTCCAAGTATCTGGGCTTGCGGGGTCATCAACTCAATCTGAGCAGCCTAGCCCCCACCCCCCCCGCGGAAGCCTATGCCTATCCGAATCCGGCGGTCGGCTCACAGAACCCGGTGATCCGCGCCTTTGTCGGCGAGGCCGATCAGATCGAAATCACGATCATCGACGCCGGCGGCCGGACGGTGCACAGCGCGACCGTCACCGGCGCGCCAACCGGCGCGATAAACGGAAAGCCTTATTACGACTATACATGGATAGGCGCCAAGGCCAGCGGAGCCTACTTTGCGATGGTCCATGGAAAATCGGCGCAAGGAACGATCAAGGCTCGGGCCAAGTTCGCCGTCGTCCGCTAGTCCTTGCGGCGCTCGACGACGCAAGAAGAGGGTCATGTCAACTTTTGGGGCGCAAGCATTTTCTTAGTTGAAATTGGCCACAGCCGTCATGCCACTATTTGAATTTCCTCCTGTCCTCCCTGCCGCAATGGGATAACGTGTCCCCCCGAATCCATTTTTGCCGATGTCTGGAAAAGTGATCTCGTCCATCCCCATCAGGGCCGCCGGATTCGAGCTTTCTCGAGCGCGTCGATCAAGCGGAGCCATTCCCCTTGCCGTTGGGCGCATTGTTTGATGAACGCCGCTCGGCTCTTGCGGAATTCGCGGTAGGCTTGGGTTCGTTGGCGGATTTCCCCGATCTGCTCCGGCGGGATCGTCCACAATCGGGTCTTGCCCCCCAGGCTGGCCGTCAGCGCCACGGTTTCATGGAGTTCGCCGCGGGCGCAGCGGCACAATGTCTTGGCGCATTTCCGGCGAAGGGGGTAGACCGTCCCTTTGGTCATGGGAGTATCGGATAGGAAGGGCGCCAATTCCTCCCGGGGTTGCTGATAGAGACTGATCAGTTTCTGTCGAAGCTCGCTCAGTGAGCGCCTTATCTGCATGTCCATAATAATATACCAGCATACAGAAAATAAAAAGGCAACGAGACCGTGGTAACACACCCGGGCCAATCAAAAACAATCAAAACACTTGACAGGAGCCTTCGCGGGGATATAATAAGGGCATCTTCTCCACTTGCTTCCGTGATCGGACCCCTCTCCCTTTGATTTTTGCGTCTGTCTAATCCCCAAAAGAGATCGGCGTTGGCCCGCCCGGAAGCGGCAACCTGTTTCAGAAAGTTCGCAACAGCCAATCCACACACCCCCTGTAAGGAGCAGTTCATGGAACCCACCCAAACTCCCCACCCCGCGGCGCCTGCCGCCGGGGAAAAAAAAGGCCTTAACGCCGAGGCTCTGACCAAGTCCTCCATGTCGGAGATCATCAAGATCGGAGAGGGATTGAAGATCCCCACCATCGCCGGCATGCGGAAACAGGAGGCCATCGCCCGGATCCTCGAGGCCTCCGCCCGGGACTCGAACAACGGCGTGATCGTGAAGGGGGGCGTTCTGGAGATCCTTCAAGAAGGCTTCGGTTTTCTCAGGAGCCCCGATTACAACTACCTTCCGGGTCCGGACGACATCTACATTTCGCCCAGCCAGATCAAGAAATTCGTTTTGCGGAAGGGCGACACCGTCACCGGCCAGGTGCGCCCGCCCAAGGACCAGGAACGCTTCTTCGCCCTCCTCCAAGTGCACACGATCAACGGGGAGCCCGTCGAAAAGGCGATGCACCGCCCGCTCTTCGACAACCTGACGCCCCTCTACCCGCAGAGCCGCATCAACCTGGAAACCAAGAAAGACGAGATCAACACCCGCATCCTCAACCTCGTCACGCCCATCGGAAAAGGCCAGCGGGCGCTCATTGTCGCCCCGCCCCGGACCGGCAAGACCATCTTCCTTCAAAAAATCGCCAACGCCGTGTCGGAGAACCACCCCGAAGTGTACCTGATCGTGCTCCTGATCGACGAACGGCCGGAAGAGGTCACGGACATGCAGCGGAGCGTCAAGGGCGAGGTCATCAGTTCCACCTTTGACGAGCCCCAGGACCGCCATGTGCAGGTGGCCGAAATGGTTCTGGAAAAGGCCCGCCGTCAGGTCGAGCACGGGAAAGACGTGGTGGTCCTCCTGGATTCCATCACCCGCTTGGCCCGCGCCTACAACTCGGTCACGCCCAGCTCGGGCCGCGTGTTGTCGGGCGGCCTGGAGGCCAACGCCATGGAGCGGCCCAAGCGCTTTTTCGGCGCCGCGCGGAACATCGAGGAGGGCGGTTCCCTCACCATCATCGCCACGGCCCTGGTGGAAACCGGCAGCCGCATGGACGACGTGATCTTCGAGGAATTCAAGGGCCGCGGCAACATGGAGGTCTACCTCGAACGCAAGCTCGCCGACCGGCGGGTTTTCCCGGCCATCGACATCCACCGTTCGGGCACCCGCAAAGAGGAACTTCTGTTAACCCCCGACGAGTTGAACAAGCTCTGGATCCTCCGCAAGGTGCTCTCCAGCCTGTCGTCGGTGGACGCCATGGAGTTCCTGATCGACAAGATCGTGGCCACCAAATCCAACAAGGATTTCCTGCGCTCCATGGAAGTGTCCAGCGTCGGGAAATAGGTCCTTTTTCCCGGTTGCGAAAACAGGGAAAAGGGGGTATCCTAAGAGGGCTATGCGACGGCAAACGGACGTCCTGGCGGGTGGGATCGTCACGGCCGCGGCGCTGGTGGTTTCCCTGGCGCCCATGGGCGGGGCGTCCTTTCAATTCGGGGCCGGAGAGGCGCCCGGTTTTTCCGAGTCTCACCTCCTTTCGGTGGCCCCGGTCGGGGCGGTTCCCGCTCCCGAGACGTTCCAGGCCCTCCACCACATCGGCCGGGTGGTCGTGGGCCAGTATGATGTCCGCGCCCAGGACACCCTCACTTCCATCGCCAAGACCTACGGTTCGACCCCCGACTTTCTTCGCAGCACCAACAACCTCGAATCGGTCAAACTCACGCCCGGAAAAACCATTTTGGTTCACGCCGGCGAGGGCATGCTCTACCGGGTCCGGGAGAGGAAAGGTCGTTCGGAGAGTCTTCAGGACATCGCCAAGCGTTTCAACCGCTCTCCCGTCGTCATCGCCCGCGCCAATCGCTTGCCGGGCCTGTCGCTTCTCCCGGGGGAAGGGCTTCCGGAGGGCCGGATCTTGTTCCTTCCCCGGGTCAAACTGCGTTTCACCGATTACCTGATGCCGGTGGCCTGGGTCCGGGGGGAACGGCTGATCTCCTCCGGGTTCGGCGTCCGCCGCCACCCGGTTTACCGGACGCGCCGGTTCCATACTGGCCTCGATATGCCCCGTCCTTTCGGGCTTCCCGTGAAGGCCTCCCGGAAGGGCATCGTGATCTTCGCCGGCTGGCGGGGGGGCCGCGACGCCTACGGGAAATTGGTGATCGTCAAGCACCCCGACGGCCTTCGAACGTGGTACGGCCACCTGTCCAAGATATCGGTGGTCAGCGGGCAACGGGTGGAGAAGGGCCAAATGGTGGGGCGCGTGGGCGCCACCGGCATCGCCACGGGGCCCCATTTGCACTTTGAAGTCCGGGACCGGTTCGGCAAGTCCCTCAACCCCAAAAAGTACATTTTTTAGGTATAATGTGCGCCGCGGCCTCGCTCGGGCCCAACCCGAACGGGGCCTTTTTTATTGGCAAAACCTGATGATCGAAAGAGGCTGAAATGAAAGAAGGCATCCACCCGACCTACAACGCCGTGACCGTGGCCTGCGCTTGCGGGAACAGCTTCGTCACGCGTTCGACGGCGACCAAAATCCATCTCGAAATTTGCTCAAACTGCCACCCCTTTTACACGGGGAAGCAGAGGCTCGTCGACACCGCCGGCCGCGTCGAACGCTTTGAGAAGCGTTACGCTTCCACCGGCGGCAAAACCGTCGTCCGCAAGCCGACCGCCAAGAAGTCCCCGCCGCCGGCCGCCAAGAAGGCCGCCAAGGTCCTCCGCAACGCCCCCAAGACCGCTGCGGCCAAGCCGGGGAAGGCCCCGGTCAGGGCGAAAACGCCCGCCAAGGTCGGCGGCAAGTAGTCGTTCCGCGTCCGCCCTCCCTGTCGGGGGGTGTGCGTCCCCATGAATTCCAAATTCGCGCAGATTGAGGACCGCCACCGCCGGTCGCGCGACCGTTTGGCGGATCCGGCCCTTCAAGGCACCCCCGAGTACCACTCCCTGGCCCGGGAATTCAAGCGGTTGGAACCGGCGGCGGCCAAGGCCGCCGAACTTCGCCGCGTGGAAGCCGGGATCGAGGCGTCCCGCCCTTTGCTGGAGTCCACCGACGCGGACTTGCGGGCCCTGGCCGAGGAGGAGATCAAAGCCCTCCGCGCCCGCGAAGCGGCCCTCACCCGGGAATTGGAGGATTTTGTGATCCCCCGGGATCCGCGGGACGACCGGGACATCATCGTGGAAATCCGCGCCGGAACCGGCGGAGACGAAGCGGCGCTCTTCGCCGGGGACCTTTACCGCATGTACACCCGTTTCGCCCTCGATAAAAAATTCACTGTGGATCCCTTTTCCTCCAGCCCCACGGGTCTGGGCGGCTTCAAAGAGGTCATTTTCGGCATTCACGGGTTGGGGGCCTTCGGACGTTTCAAGCACGAGATGGGCGTTCACCGCGTTCAGCGGGTGCCCGCCACGGAGGCCTCGGGCCGCGTCCACACCTCCACCGCCACCGTCGCCGTGCTTCCCGAAGCCACCGAAGTGGACGTTCAAATCAATCCCCAGGACCTCCGCATCGACGTCTACCGCGCCTCGGGGGCGGGGGGCCAGCACGTCAACAAGACCGAATCCGCCGTGCGCATCACCCATCTTCCAACGGGCGTTGTCGTGGCCTGCCAGGACGAACGCAGCCAGATGAAGAACCGGGCCAAGGCCTTCAGCATGCTGCTGGCAAAGCTTTATCAAGCCCAGCGGGACAAGATCGACTTGGAACGGCGGGACCTGCGCCGCAGCCAGGTGGGGACGGGCGAGCGCACCGAGAAGATCCGGACCTACAATTTTCCTCAGGACAGGATCACCGATCACCGCCTCAACCAGAATTTCCACAATCTCCCCAAAATCCTGGAGGGCCACTTGGACGACATCTTTGACGCCCTACGGGAAGCCGACAAAACTCAGCGCCTGGCCGCTTCGGAGGCCGCGTCATGACCACCGTCGCGGAGGGGTTGCGGCGCACCGCGGAGGGATTGGCCGCGCGCGGGGTGCCCAACGCCGAATTTGAAGCCCGGGAACTGGTGTCCCGGACGGCCAATTTTCCCCGCGACGCCTTTCCCGCCCGTCTTCGGGACACTTTGCCGGCGCCCGCCGATGGAGTTCTGACGCTTTTCGCCCGCCAAAGGGCTGCGGGAATTCCCTTGGCCCATCTCCTGGGCGAGTGGGATTTTTTGGATTTTACCGTCACCGTCACCCCGGACGTCCTGGTTCCCCGGCCGGAGACGGAACAGCTTTTCGAATTGGCGCGCCGGGAGCTCCCGGCCGGGGCGGGGACCCCCCTTCGGCTGGGCGATTGCGGAACGGGATCCGGGGTGTTGGCCCTTGCCATGGCGCGGCGCTGGCCCGGGGCGTCGGTGGCCGCCACGGACGTGTCGCGGGCCGCCCTGGCCGTCGCCCGCTGGAACGCCCGGCGCCTCGGTTTGGAGGGCCGAATCGATTGGCGGGAGGGGGACCTCCTGGCAACCTTCGCGGGCGCCGGTTTCGACGCCGTGCTGGCCAACCTTCCCTACGTGACGGAGGCCGAATGGCCGGCCCTCGCCCCGGAAGTCCGGCGGGAGCCCCGCGGGGCGTTGGTGTCCGGCCCGGACGGTTTGTCGGCCCTGCGCCGGTTCGCGCCGATGGCGTTCCGCGCCCTTCGTTCCGGCGGGACCGTCTTTTTAGAAGTGGGCCGGGGGCAGGCGGCGCGGGTCTCCGGGTTTCTGGAAAACGCCGGTTTCTCCAAGGCGAGGGTGGAAAAAGATCTCGCCGGGATCGAACGATTCGTTTGGGCGGCCCGGCCGTGATCAAACTCGACGGTTATGTGATCCGGGGGGGCCGACGGTTGTCGGGCACGGTCCGCGTCTCCGGGTCCAAGAACGCCGCCCTTCCGTGCCTCTTCGCCACGCTCCTCACCGACGATGAGTGTGTCTTGGAGAACGTGCCGGATCTACAAGATACCCGCGCGGCCTGCCGTCTTCTAGAGAATTTGGGGAAACGCGTGACCCGGGCACGGGGCGCCGTCACCGTGCGGTCCAAAGGACGCCTGCGGTTTGAGGCCCCCTACGATTTGGTCCGGCGCATGCGGGCCAGCATCGTCGTCATGGGACCGCTCCTGGCGCGCCTGGGGCGCGCCCACGTGTCCCTTCCTGGGGGATGCGCCATCGGCACGCGCCCGGTGAATTTCCATTTGAAGGCCTTTGAGATCCTCGGCGCCCGCGTGGTCGTCCGGGAAGGCTACATCGCGGCCCGGGGCCGGTTGACGGGGCGGCGGGTGCGGCTTCCGTTCCCCAGCGTCGGGGCGACGGAAAACGTGCTTATGGCCGCCGCCCTCGCCCGCGGCCGCACCGTTCTGCAAAACGCGGCCCGCGAACCCGAGATCGCCGACTTGGCCCGGATGCTTTCCGCCATGGGGGCCCGCGTTGAAGGCGCGGGGACGTCCACCATTATCGTCCGCGGCGTCGCGGCCCTCCGCGGCGTCCGACACCGGGTGATCCCGGACCGGATCGAAACGGGGACGTTTTTGATCGCCGCAGGCATCACCCGGGGAAAAATCCGCTTGACGAACGTCGATCCCGGCCCCCTGTCGGCGGTCCTGGCGGCCCTTCGCCGGGCGGGGCTCCGGCTCGACGTGGGGCGGGACGAGATCACCGCGGCTTGGGCGCGCCTCCTGAAGCCGGTCTCCGTCCGGACGCGGGTCCATCCGGGTTTTCCAACGGACATGCAGGCGCCGTGGATGGCCTTGATGGCCTTGACCCCGGGGCGGTCGGTCATCCGGGAGGACATTTTTGAAAGCCGCTTCGCGCACGTCGCGGAGTTGCAGCGGCTGGGGGCGCGGATCGACATCAATGGAAATCGGGCGGTGGTGGAAGGGGTGAGGCGCCTGTCGGGCTGCCCCGTGATGGTTTCGGACCTCCGCGCCGGGGCCGCGCTGGTGTTGGCGGGCCTGGCCGCGCGCGGCGCCACCCGGGTGCTGCGGGTGTACCACTTGGACCGCGGATATGAATCCTTGGACAAGAAGCTCCGCGCCCTGGGCGCGGACATCCGGAGGTCTCCCCTGTGATCCACCGGTGGTTTTTGGGGATTGTGGCGGGGATGGCCGTTCCGCTGGCGGCGGAGGGCGTCGCGCCGGACGTTTCGTCCGTCGAGGCCCCGGCGATCGTCGACGTGTCCACCGGCCCGGAGAACGGGTTTGAAAAACCCGAATGGCTGGAGCGGGCCGGGCGGATGTTTCAGGAGGGCATGGCCGCCGAGGCGTCGGGGGACATTCGGGCCGCGCGGCGGCGGTACGCCCGCGTGCTCAAAACCCTGGCGGACCAGGCCGACGACGGGACCGTCTTGGATTTCCGCGGCGAGATCGCCACGTTTCTCAACGTGGCGGAGGAGTCCCAGATGCCGCGCCCCGGCGACCGCCCTCCCGTGGCCGAGGCGGCCCCGGTGTCCCCGGGCGAACTGCGCGGGGTCGCTCCGGTGGCTTCCGTCGTCACTTCCACCAAGAGTTACGCCATCCACCTCGATCCCGAAGACCCCCTCGTCCAAAAACATATCGCCCTCTACACCGGTCCCCTGCGGGACCGCCTGCAGACGGCCTTCGACCGCATGGGCAAATACCGCGACATGGTCCTCCGGGAAATCGACCGGGCCGGCCTGCCCCGCGAACTGCTCTATCTTCCCATCGTGGAGAGCGAATACCACCTCTTCGCGGTCTCGCGCGCCGGCGCCGTCGGTCTGTGGCAATTCATGAGCTCCACGGCGAAATTCGCCGGCCTCAAAATCAACTACTGGCTCGATGAGCGCCGGGACCCCGAAAAAGCGACGCGCGCAGCCTTGCGGACGCTGAAGGAACTGCACAACTGGTTCGACGATTGGCACCTGGCCCTCGCGGCCTACAACCGGGGCCTGTACGGGGTCCAGCGGGACTTGGAATTCACCCGTTCCCCGGACTTCGCGCTGCTCTCCAAACGCCGGGGCCTTCCCCTGGAAACGGAGCATTACGTGCCGAAACTGATGGCGGCGGTCCTCATCGGCGAAAGCGCGGAGGCCTACGGTTTCCGCCTCGCCAACGCGGGGCCCCTGCCGACCCCCGATGAGGTGGTCCTTGACAAACCGCTGGACCTGAAAATCGCGGCGGCTTGCGCCAAAGTTTCGGAGGACGCTCTTCGCGAATTAAACCCGTCGGTCCGGCAATGGTGCACCCCGAAAAACGAGCCCCATTTTTTCCTGCGCGTCCCCGCGGGTTCCCAGTCCCGGTTTTTAGCCGAGCTCGAAAAAGTCAAAGACTGGACGCCGTCCCCCGGCGCCGTCCGCTACACGGTGCGTAAAGGCGACGTCCTGACCCGCATCGCCCGGCGCTACCGCACCACGGCCGCGGCGCTCCAGCGGGAAAACAAAATTCGATACCCCAGCCGCTTGCGACCCGGCCAGGTGCTCCTCATTCGTCCCGGTCGCGGTTTCAAAGGCGATTAACCACTCGACGAGGATACTGATGACCCTTCCCAAACTTGACCCCATTCACTTCGGCACCGACGGCTGGCGCGGCTTGATCGCGCGGGATTTTACCTTCGACAACCTCCGCCGGACGGCCGACGCGCTGGCGCGGGCCCTGCCGGGGCGTTCCGTCGTGGCGGTCGGTTACGATCACCGCTTTTTGTCGGGGGAGTTCGCCCGGACCGCGGCGGGCGTCCTGGCCGCCCGGGGACACCGGATCGTTCTCTTCGACCGCCCCACGACCTCGCCGGCGCTCTCCTTTTCCCTCAAGGCGCTAAAGGCCCGGGCTGGCGTGATGATCACCGCCAGCCACAACCCCGCGGGGTACAACGGCTTCAAAATCAAAGCGCCGCCTGGCCGTTCCGCGGACCTTGCCCTGACCTCGCGGGTGGAATCCCTCCTGGAGCCGGACCTCCCGTCCTTGATGGGCGGGGAGGATTTCCGGTCCTACAACCCCGACGCGGGCTATCTGGCCCATCTGTTGTCCCGGCGCGAACCGAAGTGTTGGCGGCGCGGGGCGGGGGCGCGTGTTGTTTTTGACGCCATGCACGGCTCGGGAGGTGCCCTGGGGGCGGCCCTGTGGCGCCGCCTGGACCTGAAGGGCGAAATTCTCCGGGCGGAGCGCGATCCGCTTTTCGGCGGAACGGCGCCCGAACCCATTGAAAAGAACCTCGCCCCTCTGGCCGAAGCCGTCCGCCGGTCGCGGGCGGCGGTGGGCATCGCCGTGGACGGGGACGGCGACCGCTTGGGCGCCGTCGATGAGCGCGGGGACTACCTCCCGCCCCACGCGGTGTTCCCGATCGTCCTTCGCCACCTCGTTGAAAATCGCCGCCTGCGGGGGGCGGTGGTGCAGGCGGTGTCCCTGGGCTACGTGTCCGAGCGGGTGGCCCGGGAGCACAAACTTCCCTTCGTCGAGGTCCCCGTGGGTTTCAAGCACGTGGCGGACCGGATGGCCAAGACGCGCGTCCTCTGGGGCGGCGAAGAGTCCGGCGGTTACGGGGTCGGATTGTGGAGCCTTGAGCGCGACGGGCTTTTGGCCGGCCTCCTGCTGGTGGAGGCGGTCCTGGCCTCGGGCAAGGCGCTGTCGGCGCTCCGACGGGAAACCGCCGAGCGCTTCGGCGCCTCGTCTTTCGCCCGCGCGGACCTGAGCCTCAAGGCTCCGGTGGCCGACAAGGCCGTCTGGGTGCAGACGATCCTCAAACGGATCCCGGGAAAGCTCGCCGGTCTGGCCGTGAAGGAAACCCGCGCTCTCGACGGGTTGAAGATCGTTTTGACCGACGATTCCTGGGTCCTCCTCCGGCCCAGCGGAACGGAGCCGCTGCTGCGCACCTACGCGGAATCGCCCACGCCGGCGGTCACCCGGGCACTGCTTTCAAAGGCGCAAGAGTGGGCCGGAGGAAAAACGACGTCCTGAACCTCCTCCTTCCGGATTTTCCACGGAAGTCTTAAAAAACGACTCTTAAAATCAGCATGTTTACCACTTGCAAATTGTTTTTTTGGGGGTATACTTAAGAGGCACCAGCCAAGTCCTCAACGCCCAAGACACCACGATCAACGCCTCCCAATGGACGCGCGAGGAGCGGTGGGCCTTTGTTTTTTTGGGGGGTAAAAAATGTTCAAGGAATGCGGGACATGACGCCGGGGCCCCTTCCGGAATCGCAGCCTTTGTTGCTCGCCTCGGAATTCGGACGAGGCCGGATCGCCTCTTTCCTCTCCCTTTTTTGGGGCCCCCTGGGTCTGCCCCTGCTCTGCGGCGGGGTCCTCGCCGCCATGCTCCAGTCCTCCCTCCCCGCAGTCGAACTCTTCCCGCTGTTTTTGGCCGTCCAACTGGCGATCTATCTGGGGGCCGGCCTGTGGTGGTGCCTCGGGGCCGCCCTCTTCACCACCTTCGTCGGCTTCTTCGGGTTTTTCTTTTCCTCCGTCCCCGCCACGCGCGGCCTGTACGCCGGCCACATCGCCCTGGCCTGGGCGGTGTTTTACCTCCTGGGCGTTTTCGACCGGCAACGCCAAAAATCCTGGAACCGCTATCACGAGGAATGGGACGGCCTGGAGCTTGAGGTGTCCAACCACCAGAGCGACCTGGAGGAAACCCGCGCCGTCATCGAGGACAACCGCGCCCGCATCGTGGCCTTCGACCGGCTGCAGCTCTTTACCGACGATCTCATCGGCCCCTACCACCGGGAAGAGCTCCTCGGCAAGGCCCAATCGGGTTTGGGGGCCATGTTCCCGCGGGCCAAGGTGTCCCTTCACCTCTACCCCAAGCCGGACGCGCCCAGCCCGGACGACGAGCTCGGAATGAAAATGCTTCAGTGGGGACAGCCCCGCCTGCTGGCCTCGCGCCCGGCCACGGTCCCCACGTGGGACCGGGGGCCCGTGATCGTTTTGCCCGTCAAGGGGCGGGAGAACTTCCTGGGCTGGATCCTCCTGGAGGCCAAAAATCCCGACACGCCTTTCGAAATCCACGACCTGCGGCTGGCCTCCATCGCCTCGGATTTGATCGCCCTCGCCCTCAGCAACACCGAGCGCTTCACCCAGACCGAGGCCCTGGCCATTTCCGACGAGTTGACCGGCATTTACACGCGGGGCTATTTCAACGAGCGCCTGCTCGAGGAGTTCGCCAAGGCGCGCCACAAGGGCCGGCCCCTCACGCTCGTCATCCTGGACATCGACCATTTTAAAAAGGTCAACGACGTCCACGGCCACCACATCGGCGACGAGGTTCTGCGCTGGCTGGCCCGGCTGGTCACGGGGCAGGCCCGGGAAACGGATTTCGTGGCCCGGTACGGCGGCGAGGAATTCGTCGTCCTGATGCCGAACACCCGCGGGGCCGACGCCCTGCGGTTCACCCAGCGTCTGTGCAAGACCATCGCCGCGACGCCCTTCCGCTGGGGGGCCAAAAGGGTCCGGATCACCCTCTCGGCCGGCGTGGCCAGCCTGGCCGACGAGGTCACGACCGAGGAGGAATTGATCCGCCGGTCCGACGAGGCCCTGTACGCGGCCAAAAACGGCGGGCGGAACCGGGTGTGCCCCTATGGCGGCTGATTTCCCGCACGCGCTGCTCTTCTGGGGGGCTTTGCCCGTCCTGTGGGCCTCCCTCCATTGGAGGGACGCCCGGGGCTTCCTGTTCAGCGCCGCGTTTTGCCTGGTGGCGTTTTTTCACGCCTGGGGGGAGCCGGGCGCCCGCGTGGACGTGGCGCTGCACTGGGGCACCTTCGTTTTGGCCGCGCTCGTGCCGTTTTTTTCCCGCCGCCACCAAGGGACGCTGGACCGGGAATTCGCCCGCCGCCGGTCGCACCTGTCCGAGCAGCGGTCGAAAATAATCCAGCGGCACGAAATCGTCCGGCGGGAGAAGGCCGATCTTCAGGAAAATCTCGAGCGCCTGCAAAACCGGTTCGCGCTGGTCCAGGCGATGGCGACCAAGCTGGAGGCCGGGGAGATTTTACAGACCCTCGGCCACATGTGGCGGAAGCGCTCGGGCGTCAAGGGGTGCCTGATTCTCCGCCGCCAGTTAAACGGCAATTGGACCACGGCGTTTTCCGACGGCATTTTTAACGCCCAGGATTGGATGCGCTTTCTGGCCGCGCATTCGGCGGTGGCGCGGTCGCGCCGCATCCGGCGCTACGCCGCCAACGCCCGGCAACTGTCCTTCCCGGGGCAGCCCTTCGGCTCGACGTGCCTCCTGATTCCCTTCACCTGGGACAAGGACATCCTCGCCATGGGGATCGTCGAGGTCGAACCCGTCCGGCTGGAGGAAAGCCTCGATGGGTTCAATATCGAGCGCAAATTGGTGTCCATCGGCCTGCGCCGCGCCGATCTCTACGATTTGATGACCGAACGCAGCCGCTACGACGCGCTGACGGGCGCCTTCCTGCGCCGGAGCCTGACGGAGAGGCTGGAGGACGCGGTCCGCAAGTCCCACCGCTACAACACGCCGCTCTTTTTCGCCCTGCTCGACATCGACAATTTCAAGCTGTTCAACGACCGCTGGGGGCACGTCGTGGGGGACCGGGTCCTGGTCCACCTGGCCCAGGCGGTGCGCCGCCTCGCGCATCCCGGCGTCACCCTGGGCCGTTTCGGCGGCGACGAGTTCGCGCTGATTCTGGAGATGGACAACCTTCCGGAGGTGCTCGCCTGGTTTGACAGGCTTCGCGAAGTCGCGGGGGAGTCGCCGTTGCGGGACCGGGAGGCCTTCATCCGCTTCACGCTGTCGGCGGGGGTGAGCGCCTACCTGCCGGAAAAGCCCATCCTGTCGGAATTGATGGCGCAGGCCGACCATGCGCTCTACCAGGCCAAGAAGGCGGGGCGGGACCGCGTCATCGCGTGGCGGGGGCCCGGATCGCATTCGGGGGCGCTCAGCAAGCGCTGATGCCCCGCAAACGCTGATGTCCCGCGTCGTCCTCCAAGGCGTCTCCAAGTGGCACGGCCTCGTGCCTGCGGTGCAAGACGTAAGTTTTGAGGTCGAGGACAAGGAGCTGTTCGTCCTGGTCGGCCCCTCCGGGTGCGGGAAAACATCTCTTTTGAGATTGATCGCCGGGCTGGACGAAGCTTCGGAGGGGAAAATCATCATCGACAAGCGGGTCGTCAACCACGATCCGCCCCGGGCGCGGAACGTGTCCATGGTGTTCCAGAACTACGCCCTCTACCCGCACATGACGGTGTTCGACAACATGGCTTTCGGGCTCCGCATGCGGGGTTACTCCGATGACGAAGTGGCGGGGCGGGTGCGGCAGGCGGCCGAGATGCTGGACCTCACGGCTCTGCTCGGCCGCAAGCCCATGGAAATCTCGGGCGGCGAGCGCCAACGCGTGGCGGTGGGCCGCGCCATCGTCCGGAAACCCCGCGTCTTCCTTTTCGACGAGCCGTTTTCCAACCTGGACGCCAAAATGCGCTCGGAGATGCGCGGCGAGCTGTTGCGCCTGCACCAGCGCCTGAAAACGACCATGATCTACGTGACCCACGACCAAGTGGAGGCCATGACGCTCGGGGACCGGATCGCGGTTTTGAAGGACGGCGCGATCCAGCAGATCGGCGTGCCCCTCGACCTCTACCGCCGCCCCCGGACCCGGTTCGTGGCCGGGTTCATCGGCAGCCCGTCGATGAATTTTTTCAACGTCACCGTTTTGGACCGGGGCGACAGCCTTTGGCTGGAGCAGGGGCATTTCCAAATCAAACTCCCGCCGCGCTACCGCCGCTCCGGTTTTTTAAAGGACGGGCAGGACATCCTCCTCGGCGTCCGACCGGAGGACATCCACGACCGGCTGTTCCAGTCCGGGGGGGTGACGGAGGGCAATTCGGTGATCGCGATCGTGCAATTGCTGGAGCCGGTGGGGGCCGAGACGCACGTCCATCTCGAGGCGGGAGGAGCGCGCTTCCTGGCCCGCGTCCACCCCGACAACCCCCTGGAGATGAACCAGCCGATGGAAGTGGGGTTCGACCTGGACAGGCTCCATTTGTTCACGCGGAACGGGATGGAGCGACTGCGCTCGGAGGGGTGATGGGCCCTGGCGATCTCCGCTCTCGCGGACATCCTTGCCCTCTTTCTGTTGACAGTTTCCGACTCAAAAAGAGATAATCAATTTCACTTCTTCGTCCTGATTTCGCCGGGGTGATGAAATTGGCAAACATGCGCGACTCAAAATCGCGTGGCGCAAGCCTTGCGGGTTCAAGTCCCGCCCCCGGCAGATATTCGACGCCCTCTTCTACGCTGGGGCGAGACTTGAAGCCAACTC
>Ga0247727_10012281_pt1 | contig 14746 bp, 11 predicted proteins | sample WisWelCaveWW1625_FD_202498 | JGI IMG/M metagenome (GOLD analysis project Ga0247727, IMG submission 202498) | Biofilm microbial communities from Wishing Well Cave, Virginia, United States - WW16-25 | ecosystem: Environmental > Aquatic > Deep subsurface > Groundwater > Cave microbial mat | place... | reverse complement strand
ATTTACAACACCAAACGCATTCACTCGTCGTTAGGTTATTTAACGCCGGCTGAATTTGAAAATCACTGGAACCAAAATCAAAGAACCGAGGTCAAAGTTCATTAAGAACCGTCAATTTTGTGTCCAATAAAATAAATAGGGTGCACTACATCTTATAGCAAAATTTTAAAGGAGAATCTATGCCATCCATCATTGAAGTTCACGCCCGCGAAATTCTTGACTCGCGCGGCAATCCCACCGTCGAAGTCGACGTGGTGTTGGAAAATAATATCGTCGGGCGCGCGGCGGTGCCGAGCGGCGCCTCAACCGGCGAGCATGAAGCGCTGGAATTGCGGGATAAAGACGCGAAGCGCTATCTCGGCAAAGGTGTTTTGAATGCAGTCAAAAATGTGAATGAGTTGATCGCGCCGGAAATCGTCGGCCTGGAAGCGCACGAGCAAGTGGCCATTGATCACGCCATGCTCGCATTGGACGGCACCGAAAACAAAGGCAAATTGGGCGCGAATGCGATTCTCGCAGTTTCGCTGGCGGTTTGCAAAGCCGCGGCGCAAGCCAGTAATCTGCCGCTGTTTCAATATCTCGGCGGCGTTAGCGGCCGCACGCTGCCGGTGCCGATGATGAACATCATCAACGGCGGCGCTCATGCCGATAACAATGTCGATTTGCAGGAATTCATGGTGATGCCGGTTGGCGCGAAGTCGTTTGCGGAAGGCTTGCGCATGGGCGCAGAAGTTTTTCATCACCTCAAGAGCGTGTTGAAGAAAAAAAATTATAACACGGCGGTCGGCGACGAGGGCGGTTTTGCGCCGAATTTGAAATCCAACGAAGAAGCGCTGCAAGTCATCATGCAAGCCATCGAAGCCGCGGGCTACAAATCGGGCGAGGATATTTTCATCGCGCTCGATCCGGCCTCGAGCGAATTTTATAACAAACAAACAAAAAAGTACGACTTGAAATCCGAAAATCGCAGCTTGAGCTCGGAAGAGATGATCGCGTATTACGCGAATTTGAAGAACAAATATCCCATCGTCTCGATTGAAGACGGCCTGGCCGAAGACGACTGGGACGGCTGGAAGAGATTCACTGAGCTTCATGGCCGCGCGTTGCAGCTCGTCGGTGATGATTTGTTTGTGACGAACACGAAACGCTTGCAGCAGGGCATCAGCAAGGGCATCGGCAATTCGATTCTCGTGAAAGTGAATCAAATCGGCTCGCTTACCGAGACGCTGGCGGCCATCGACATGGCGCATCGCGCCGGTTACACGGCGGTGATCTCCCATCGCTCCGGCGAGACCGAAGATACGACGATTGCCGATATTGCGGTGGCGACGAATGCCGGCCAAATCAAAACCGGCAGCGCCTCGCGCACGGACCGCATTTGCAAGTACAACCAATTGTTGCGCATCGAAGAAATGCTCGGCGAGTCGGCGGTTTATCCGGGCCGCGCGGTGGTGAAAATCTCGTCGTAAATTTTTGAGTTTGCACAAATTTTTTGAAAAAATTTTAGCTTGCATCATGGCAAAAATTTTGCTAAATTTACCTGCTCGTGAATAAACCGGGAATGTTCAGCGTTTTCTCCAAATCCGCCTTGTGCGGATAATTTTTTGTCATTTGGCGCGGGCGAAACGCCTGTGAAAAGAATAGAACGGTTGTTTTTGACAGGCTGGCCGCCTGTTCTAATGTTATGTTTCAAGAACTCACCAGCCGGTTTGAAAATATCTTCCGAAAGCTGAAGGGGCGCGGCAAGCTGACGCCGGAAAACATTGCCGAAAGCATGCGCGAAGTGCGCCGCGTGCTGCTCGAAGCCGATGTCAATTTCAAAGTGGCGAAAGAGTTTATCTCGGCGGTTGAAGTCAAGGCCGTTGGCGCCGAAGTGCTCAAAAGCATTACGCCGGGACAGCAGGTCGTCAAGATTATCCATGATGAATTGGTGCAACTGCTCGGCGGCGCGGAGACGCCCCTGCGCGAAGCCAATTTGCCGCCGACCGTGATTATGGTGGTGGGCTTGCAGGGTTCGGGCAAAACGACGTTCTGTGGCAAGCTTGCAAAATACCTGAAGTCGCGGAACCGGCGCGCGATGCTGGTCGCCGCAGATTTGCAACGCCCGGCCGCCGTCGAGCAGTTGCGCGTGGTTTCGCAGTCCGCCGGGGCGGAATTTTTCTCGCAGACCAATTCGACGCCACTTGAGGTTTGTCGTGCCTCGATTGGCGAAGCGCGCCAACGCACGATTGACACCGTCATTCTTGACACTGCCGGCCGCTTGCACGTCAATGAAGAATTGATGCAGGAATTGGAAGCGATCGGAAACGCAACCAAACCGAACGAGATTCTGTTTGTGGCTGACGGCATGACCGGCCAGGATGCGGTGAACACGGCGCAGGCGTTTTTGCGGCGATTGGATTTCACCGGCGTGGCGCTGACCAAAATGGACGGCGATGCGCGCGGCGGCGCGGCGCTGTCGATCAAGGCCGTGACCGGCAAGCCGATCAAGTTCATCGGCACCGGCGAAAAAGTCGAGGCGCTTGAAAAGTTTCATCCGGAGCGCATGGCCTCGCGCATTTTGGGAATGGGCGACGTCGTGACGCTGGTTGAAAAAGCGGCGCAGGCGGTCGACGTGCAAAAGGCGCGCGAGTTGGAAAAGAAATTGCGTCAGGCCGATTTTACTCTGGAAGATTTTTATGAGCAATTGCAAAGCTTGAAAAAAATGGGGCCGTTGAGCCAGCTGGTCAATATGATTCCGGGATTGGGCGGGCGCATTCCGCAGGATGTGGAAGTGGATGAAAAAGGGTTTGTAGCAGTCGAGGCGATCATACTCTCGATGACGCCGGAGGAGCGACGCCGGCCGAATATTCTCAATGGCAGCCGGCGCTTGCGCATTGCGAAGGGCAGCGGCACTTCGGTGCAGGAGATCAATCGCCTGCTCAAGCAATATGAAATGATGCGAAAAATGTTGAAGCAGGCCGGACGCAAAAGGCGTCGTGGTTTGCCCGCAATGCCTTTTTAAAAATAAAAATCGTATTTTGCGGCCCGGCCCCTCGTGGGGCATTGTGAAAAATATCCGCTCACAAGGAGCGGGGACTACCTTAAAATTTTAAATCATTGTTGAAAGGAGTCGTTTTGGCAGTTCACCTTCGTCTTCGTCGCATGGGCAAAAAGAAACAGCCGTTCTATCGCATCGTCGCGATTGATTCGCGCGTGGCCCGTGATGGAAAATATCTCGAAAATCTCGGCACTTATAATCCGCGAACGGAGCCGGCTGCGGTGGCGATTGACAGCGGCCGGGCTTTTTACTGGCTCTCCCAAGGCGCCAAACCCTCGGACACCGTGCACAATCTGCTTCGCCAGCAGGGCATCATGATGCGCTGGCATTTACAGAAGCTCGGATGGGAGGAGGCGAAAATCGGCGAAGAAATGAAAAAGTGGGAAGCGCTGCAGGCGGGAAAACAACAACGCCACGAAGCGCGGCGCGAACAGAAAAAACAGCAACGCAAAGCCAAGAAAGCAGCAACAGCCGCAAAACCCGAAGGTGAAGCCGCGAGCGCGCCGGCAGCGGCTTGATCTTTGGCAACCCCAAGCGGGAAGAGTTCTAATCGTTGGGTCGGGGCGACAATTTGAGGAAGCTGATTGTCGCCGCGTCAGCGTTTTCCAGATTTGGCAAGCGCGACTGAATGATGGAGAGAGGAAATCTGCGTCAGGGGATGAAAGTTGGCAAAGGCAGTTTGGGTTTTTTAAATGTATCGTCTCGGATGTTGCGCCGGTGGAACTCGGAAGCGTGCAGTGGTTCTCCGATTTCTCAAACGAGCATCTATTTGCCAAATTTTCTGCAACGAACTCTAAGGCGAGCCCGAAAGGAGGGTTGCTTATGAAGGAATTCCTCGAGTTCATGGTCAAGCATCTCGTCGATAAACCCCATGAGGTGCAGGTCAACGAGATCGATGGCGAGCGCACGGTCGTTTACGAGCTGCGTGTCGGACAAGGCGACATGGGCAAAGTGATCGGCAAGCACGGCAAAACGGCAAAATCGATTCGCACGTTGTTGGCTGCCGCCTCCGCTAAAGCCGGCAAACGCGCGGTGCTTGAGATTCTCGAATAAATCGACCGCGAGACGATAATTTTTTGTTTTTAGAAAGAGGGTTTGTGCTTTTGCAAACTCACCGCGCCTCTTTTTCGCCATGAGCAAAACTGAGCCACAACTGGTGATGATCGGTGCGATTGCCCGCGCGCATGGATTGCAAGGCACGGTCAAGGTTCGCGCCACCATCGACGAGCCGGAGCAGTTTTTTCTGTTGCAAAAAGTGCGGTTGCAGCGCGGCGAAGATGCGCTCGGCGAGTATGTGATCGAGCGCGTGCAAGTGGGGAACAACGGCGTTTTAATCAAATTTAGCGGCGTGGATGACCGCAATGACGCGGAGTTCTTGCGCGGCGCGCAGTTGATGATTGCGCGTGAAGAGTGTTTGCCGCGAGAAGCCGATCAATATTTCCTATTCGAAATCGTCGGGTTGCCGGTTTACACAGAAACGGGCCAGCCCCTCGGCGACATCATCAGGATTGACCGTTATCCCGCCAACGATGTGTGGGTGATTCGCAGCGGGCAGCAGGAAAAACTTATCCCGGCGATTGATTCCGTCATCCAAAAAGTTGATTTGTCGAATCGCCGCGTGATCATCAAGCCGATGCCCGGTCTGCTGGAAAATTGAAGCGCAGGTTGGCGATCAAGAAAAAGTGGGACAGCCGGCTTGGCTGTCGCCCCCGATATATAGCTGGTAGACAAGCGAGGCCGCCTGTCCTACATTGTTGTTAGAATGAAAATTCATATCGTCACCGCTTTTCCCAAGTTCTTTGCAGGCCCGCTTAATGAAAGCATGATGAAGCGGGCGAACGAACGTCAAATCGCGCAATTTCACGTGCACGACTTGCGTGATTTCACGACGGACAAGCATCGCAGCGTCGATGATTATCCGTACGGCGGCGGCCCGGGCATGATCATGAAGCCGGAGCCGTTTTTTGCGTGTATCGAGCATCTTCGCGCCCAGCCCGATCTCGCTCACGCGCGCGTCATTCTGCTGTCGCCGCCGGGCGAGAAATTTTCGCAACAAAAAGCGAATGCGCTCGCCCAGGAACCGGCGCTGATTTTTCTCTGCGGCCATTATAAAGGCATCGACGAGCGCGTGCATCAACATTTGGCGACGGAAGAAATTTCCATCGGCGATTATGTCGTCACCGGCGGCGAACTGCCGGCGCTGGTGGTGATCGACGCGGTGGTGCGATTGCTTCCCGGCGTGCTCGGCGATTTGGATTCGGCCACCGGCGATTCGTTTCAAACCGGGCTGTTGGATTATCCGCACTATACGCGCCCGGAAGAGTTTCGCGGCTGGCGCGTGCCGGATATTCTGCTTTCCGGCCATCACGCGAAAATTGCGGAGTGGCGGCGCGAGCAGGCCGAAGCGCGGACCCAACAACGCCGGCGCGATCTTTTAAACAATTCAACTAAATAATTTTGGACAAAACAAATCAATCATTTTGTCTGCAAAGATTTTGACTCTGACGCAAAGCGTTGTGTCGTTGCAGCTTTTTAGTCAATCTCGATTAGGCAAATTTGATAGAAAAAGCAAGGAGGAATTAACCATGAATCGACTAGAGACATTGACGTCCAACCAGCTCAAAAACGGCCTGCCGGATTTTCGCCCGGGCGATACGGTCGCCGTGCATTGCAAAGTTGTGGAAGGCGACAAGGAGCGCACCCAGATTTTCGAGGGCGTGGTGATGCAGCGTCGCGGCAGCGGCATCGGGGCGACCTTCACCGTGCGCAAAATTTCCGACGGCATCGGCGTCGAGCGCATTTTCCCGCTGCACTCCCCCAATATCGAAAAGATCGATCACCTGCGTAAAGGCAAAGTCCGCCGGGCGCGTTTGTTTTATTTGCGGGAGTTGAAAGGCAAGGCCGCGCGCATCAGCGAAAAGAGGTGAGACATGCAGCCAATTTGGAAAAACCGCTATTGCCGATTGAGGTGATAGCGGTTTTTTTATTTTTAATAAAATTTGTTGACTTTTTGAAAAAATTTAATATAATATGATTGTATATTTATTCACTCTGGCCTGCCGGCGCGAAGCCAATCTTTACCGGCGGCCGACCAACTATTCGATTTAAGGGATGATTTTAGTATGCGTAAAGGATTTACCCCTGCGCATGTTCTGCAATTCCGGTTTTCCGTCTCACTCCTTCTCACCGCCCTCTGTCTAACCTACACCCTCGGCAACGCACAGACTCTCGGCAAAGGCACGTTTCGCGACGGCTTTCCACGCTTTCTGCGTTTCGATCCGGCGTTGACGCAAAACGTGGCGCTGACCGACACGGTAGTGAGTTTGTTGTCGACGCCGACGGCGATTACCGATCCGGACACGTTCGTGATGTTCGGCGTCGATTGGCGCTACCCGAGTGTGGCGCCGGCGCTGATTTCGCCGGAGGACATCGACAAAATTCCGGAAGAACTCGAGGCGACGCCCGGGCCGCGGGATTTTTATCTCATCACCGATCCGCCGAGCCGCAAAATTTATTTGATCGACGCCTCGACGCCGAGCAGCGCGGAAAACTCCTTCGGCGGTTTGGGTGTCCTCGACAAGCCGGTTGACGCCATGCCGTATCGCGATTCGACCGGAAAATTTAAAATCGTTATTACCGACCAAAGCGCCAACGCCGTGCTCCAAATCGATTGGTTGTTCAAAACGGCTGACTGGCGTTTTGATAACACGAATTTGCGGGGCAGCGATCAGCTCGCCGCGCCGGCAGATGCGGTGATCATCAGCGGCGGCAGAGAAGTGTTGATTTGCGACACCGGCCGCAATCGTGTCGTGGTGATCGACACCACGACTAAAACCGTGGTGTGGGAATTCACGCGAGCCACCAACGATAATGTCTCGCTTAACACGCCGGTCGATGTCGAAGTCGAAGCCTCAACCGGATTGTTCCTGATTAGCGACAAAAACAATCATCGCGTGCTTTTGGTCGAGCGCGCGACCAAAGAAAGCAAATGGCAATTCGGCACCGGGCAAAGCGGCGCCGGCAGCAACCGGCTCAACAGTCCGAACGATGCCGATGTTCTGCCCAATGGCAATGTGCTGATTTCCGATACAGGTAACCAACGTTTGATCGAAGTCAATCGGCAGATGCAAATCGTTTATACCTTTGCGCATTCGTTGCAGAATTTGCGCGATGCTGATCGTATCGTTGAAAACGTTGCCGATCAAAACAAAACCTTGGTAGTTGCCAGCAATCTGCCGATCAGCCAAAACCCGTTGCCGTTCCGGTTGGCTTATTTTAATGAACAGTTCACTTCGCAGACGCAAGATTTCAGCACCGCGGTAGATTATGACAGCCTGGGTTTTCCGAGAGCCACGGTCGATGCGCCGGCAGGCACGCGCATTCGTTTGCAATTGCGCTCGTCAAATGTTCTGGCTGATTTGGCAACGGCGAAATGGTTCGGCCCGCGAGACACCACGGATTTTTATACGGGGCCGACGACGGCGATCAACCCGATGCATGACGGGCAGCGTTTCATTCAATATCGCGTTTTTTTAGAAAATGATCTTATTGGGCAAAAGAGCAATCCACTGCTTACGCCAATTTTGCGAAAAGTCAAACTCGCGGCGCATTTTTTTAACACCGGCGTCACCGGCACGATCACTTCGACGGCCGTTCGTGATTCGATGAAGCTCATTGTCACGAGTTGGCAAAAGCTGCTCGTCAATAGCGTGTTGCCGTCCGATCCGCAGCAACGCACGCAGGTACAAATTACGATGAATCTGCTCAACGAGGCCGGAACGACGGTGTTGTTCAGCCAGCCATTGAGCACCACGGCCGGATTCAATCAATTCGATCTGGCGCTAGTTGATCAGTTGCGCCGGCGACAAGCTTTGCGTTTGCAGGCGACGCTCAAGACGAACAATTCATCAATTACTCCGAAGCTGAATGACTGGCAGTTGGAATGGCAAAACACCAAATCCACTGCCTCCAGTTTGCAGTTTACCGATCCGAACGGCCGGCCGGTGGCCTATTATCGCGTGTCCTCGGTCGCAGACAATCCGCCATTAAATGTCGGCACGGTTTTTCTGTCGCTCGACGACTTGAATCTGCTGCCGATTGAAGATGCCGTCAATTTGCAAGTTCGCGCCACGCGTAGCGGCGATCAACAAACCGTACAACTCACGGAACAGCCGTCGGGTCTCTTTATCTTGAGCCCCGGTTATCCGGCGGTGATGACGGATCAGGGACCGACGCGGTTGAATGTTTTGGAAGGCAGATCCACGCGCGATACGTTGACCGTGCGTTATGTCGATCCCACCGATCCCACCGATATTAGCACGGCGCGGGTGTTGATGATTCAAAATGTCAGAGGCACGATTCGTATTGAGAATAAGCTGGGCACTCGCGTCGACACCGTTTCCGTCAATGATTCGTTGTTCGTGCATATTACCGGCGAAACCGACCGCGATTTTTCGCCGGCGCGCGATTCCCTGACCGTGACGTTTCTCAATACGCTTAACACCGACGTCGAAAATTTGACGTTGTACGAAGTTGCCAACACCACGAATGGCGCGTTTGACACCGGAGAATTTCGCAGCCGCTTCGGGCTGCCGATCGTCAGTAGCACCAGTTTGGATAATGACGGCAAGTTGCAAGTGAGCGGCGGCGATCAGGTGCGCGTTGAATTTCTCGATCTGGATAACACCAAGCTGCAGGTGGCGGTGCAGGTGCGGCCCGACGTTGATGTGCCTTCTTTGCGCATTCTCGCCGGCAACAAGGCGTTCGATTTCTTTGTGGCGCCCAATCCGTATAACGCCAGACAACACGCCAATGATGGCTTGCGCCTCGGCGTTGTCGCCAATACTGGCGATATTCTCATTCGCAAAATTGAAGTTTATAATCTCGCCGGTGAGCGCGTCCGTTCATTGGAAGGCGCCGAGATGCCATTCCAAAATTTGATCGCGCGCGGCGGAGCGGCGGCAACGTCAAAAGGAAACTTTTGGTGGAATTTGCGCTCCGACGCGGGCGCGCTCGCGACCTCCGGCACCTACTGGGCAAAAATTTATTTGCGCTTCACGGATTCCACCACTGGGCGCTCGCAAGAAACAACCGTTTTGCGCAAGTTCGTTCTCGTGCAATAAATCAGGATTCAGTCACCGGATTCGCCGAAAACATCGAGCTGCGCCGAATTATTTTTTAAAGTTTTTTGGCGACACCCGGCGGCTGCGGTGACCGGCGGCGGAAAAATTATTCGATTTTAGTCGGAGCTGCAAGGACGAAAACTATGAAAAATTCTCAACGATATATTTTCAATTTTACGCTCATCCTATTCTTGTTGTCCGCCGCCTCGGCTTTTGCGCAAGCCGGTTTCGGCAGATACGGCGCGCCGTTTCTCTCCATTAGTCCGTATGCCCGGCAAGTGGCGATGGGTGAAGCTTTCACGGCGCTGGCCAACGACATCAACGTCATGCGCTACAACGTCGGCGGCCTCGGCAATTTGCAGAACACCATTTTTTCAGTGCATTTTCACAAATGGATCGATGACACGCAGCAGGGAGCGCTGGAGGGAGCGCTCCCACTGCCCTCGGGCCTCGGCGTGTTGGGTTTTAATTTGACTTATTTCGACGAGGGCGAAGTCACCGATTTAAATGGAGATTTTCAGCAAACCGGCAACATCACGACGAGCAACGATCTGATTCTCTCTTTCGGCTATGGCCGGCCGCTGCCGTTTTTGAATAACAAGCTCACGTTCGGCGCGGGCGTCAAGTTCATTCGCCAGGATCTCGGCGGCGTGTCGGCGAGCGCCACCGGCATCGATGTTGGCGCGGTATTCGTTCTGAAACATTTGAATTTCGGCGCAACGCTGCAGAATTTTACCGTCAGCAAAATTCAATTCGTCAACCAATCGGCGCTGTTGCCGGAAACCGTGCGCGGCGGCGTGGCGCTGCGTCTGCCTTTCGGTCCGATCAATATTGAAGGCGACCGCAAGCATAAGCTCAATGTCGGCACGGACGTGGCGAAAGTGCTGGATCGCGCCGACAAAAAAGTGCGGATTTATTCCGGCGCGGAATTGCGTATTGCCGAAGTGTTTGCGATTCGCGGCGGCTACAAATTTCACGACACCGAATTGTCGCGCTGGGGCGCGGGTTTCGGCGTCATCATTCCGATGGAATGGCTGGGCGGCTCGCGCACCGAGCTTGACTACGCGTACAGCCCGATGGATGCTTTCGACTCGCAGGCGCATCGCTTCTCGCTCTCTTTTAATTTCGGCAAAGTGCAGACCGACCAATCGCAGATTGCCGGCATGCGCTCGATGATGTCGAAAGAATTGGAAGCCGCCGAGCAGGTGCGTTTGGATGTGCAGCAAACTCTCGAAGAAGCGCAGAAATCGCGGCAGGCTGCCGATGAGGCGCGTCTCTCAGCCGAAGAAGCCGAGAAACGTTTGAAAGCGCTGGAGGCGGAAATGACCGCGCGTTTGGAAAAAGCCAAAAAGATTGCCGAAACCAGCGAGGGCAAAATTGAAGTCGCGCCGGCCGAGAAAGGCAACGTATTGATGACCCTGCGTATCAACTTCGATTTAGACAAGTCGGTGATTCGCACCACCGAATATCCCACCATGTTCAAAGTCAAGGAGATTCTCGAAACTTATCCGGAAGCGAAGGTTTGGATTTCCGGCCACGCCGACAACACCGGCACCGATGAGTATAATATGAAGCTCTCCGAGGCGCGGATGAACGGCGTCATGGATTTTCTGAATCGCCACGGAATTGGCGCCGACCGCTTTTTTATGCCGGTGCCGTACGGCGAATGGAAGCCGCTCAACGACAACAGCACGGCGCAATTGCGCTTTCGCAACCGCCGCGTCGAATTCTATTTGTACACCGGCGATAATCGGCCCGATGTTCCGGCAGGCTCGCAAATCGAAACCGTGCAGGTTTTTGGTGATTCGACGATTTCGGTGGTCGGCAATGGCCGGCTCAATTATCTGACGAGTTTTCTGGATAATCCGCCGCGCATGATTTTGAAATTCCCCAAAGTTTATATTCCCGATCCGCGCACTGTTGTGCTGAATCAAGGCAATTTTCAGCAGGCGCGTATGGCGTACCATCCTGAAGATCGCAGCACCTGGGTGGTGTTCGACATGTATGGACGAATCCAACAAGCGCCGGCTTGGTTCTCGCAGGACAATCGTTTGATGCTGCGGTTGCGCGGCGATAGTGCGGCGGAACGGCGATGAACTATAATAGCGCAGGCTTCCAGTCTGCAAACGAACTAGGCTGGAAGCCCGGGCTACAAGTCTTCGCGGATGTGATAGCTTTCCAGGTGTGCATTACACGTTTTTTAAAAAAAAGCATTTCTTCCGCCGAAGTCACCGAGAATCGCCGAAAAAGATTGAAAAATAATTCGGCGATCAGCGGTGTTTTCGGCAGATTTCGGTGGGAGGCTTTTTTGTTGCAGTAGAGGAGTCATCTCTCATCTTGTGTTTTATTCTCTTGAGTGGTTTGTCCTTTTAAAAGCTTTTATTTGATTTTGAGGTGATGCCATGGGGAAAATGGCGTCTATGTCTGACCAAGAAAGGTCCATGAATTAAGGATTTCCATTCGCGCATAGATGAAAAGGAGGGTTGGGATGGCATTCTTATCTGAAACAGCGCAAAGGGCTCTTGCAATAACTGCCGCGCCGGAGAACGGCCGCATTCTTCCCCAAAAGATCACCGAGTTGTCTGTCAAGCGTTGGGGCAAAGAAATTGTCCTTCTGGGCCATCACCCCACTTTTTACGAAACGTTACAGAAATTAGAGCAATTCGCGCCCTCCGAGGCGCCGGTTTTGATTACCGGCGAGACCGGTGTCGGCAAAGAGCTTTTTGCCAGTGCGCTTTATCTATTGGGCAAGCGAAACGGCGAGCCGTATATGCCGGTCAATTGCGGGCAGTTCGCGGATGAGAATTTGATGGTCAGCGAACTGTTCGGCCATGCCAAAGGCAGCTTTACCGGCGCCATAAACGACCGTCGCGGCGTGTTTGAAACAACCGATGGCGGCGTGATTTTTCTTGATGAAATCGGCGAATTGTCGCCCTGCGTCCAGAAAATGCTCTTGCGCGTCATCGACCAAAAAGAAATCATGCCGCTGGGCTCGACGAAAATCCGGCGGGTCGATATTCGCGTGATTTCCGCAACGCATCGCCATTTGGAAAGCATGGCCGAAGCCGGCAAGTTTCGCGAGGACTTGTTTTATCGGCTGAGTTGCCTGCACCTGCATATTCCGGCTTTACGCGAGCGCGGCGACGACCGGGTTTTGCTGCTCACCTACTATTTAGACCAATTAAATACAGCCCATTGGGTGCAAAAACAATTTTCATCTGAAGCACTTGACTTCCTGAAGAGCTATGGGTTTCCGGGCAATATCCGCGAGTTAAAAAATATCGTCGAAACCGGCTTCCGCGTGAGTCACGGCAACCTCATTCAACTTGACGATATCACGGACAAACTGCAACACCGGAGAAAAAGTGATTTGCTGCCATTGGATATTGCCGGCTACTACAGTCGCATGGTCGACAAAGGTGAAAGTTTCTGGCAAGCCATTCACGAGCCGTTTATGAATCGCGACTTGAATCGAAGTCAAGTGCAAGCGCTTCTGCACCGGGGCTTGAAGGAAACGGGCAGCTATAAAGGTTTGGCGAAGCTTTTTAACATTGCCGAGGCCGATTATAAAAAATTTTTGAATTTTTTGCAGCAGCATGATTTAAAATCGTGACGCATTTTGGCGGCGGCAAGAACGAGTCTGGCTCTAGCCAGAATTGCAATTGCTTATCTTTTATGGGATTATTCGTTTTGGTTGATTTAAATTCTTGCTCGAGCCAGACTTTGGTGAAATGAAAGAAAGCGTGCGGTGGAATGCCAATTTGGTTTTATGGCGACTTACGCTGCAATGACGGCGCGGCATCGGTTTTGCCTGATTATTTGCCGGTGTTGCAAGAAAAATCTTATTTGCAAATTCCTTTTAAGCCAATGCACACTCAACCGGGAGGTATGCTCATGCGCTCGCGCTATCTGGCAGTTTTTTTCACTTTCCTGATGATGCAAAGTGTTCGCGCCCAACAATCGGACAACATCCTCAATCTAAACTATTCGCTGAATAATTCCATTCTTCCCAATCTTTTTTCCGATCCGGTGCGGGCGGCGGGCGTGTATTTCTCTTCCGGAGCAAAATTTGTCAAAACGGCTTTTACGATCGATCGCAATTTCGGCACCATCACTTATATCTTCATTGCGAACGACACGCTCACCCATTGGGATGTTTATGGCAACTCTGCCGGGGAAGTCACCTTCAATGCGCCGGAAGGCATCGATGTTGACGCCAGTGGCAATATTTATGTGGCTGACACCGGCAATGGCCGCATCGTGCGCTTGCACGTCGACTTTAATACCGGCGCCATTACTTACGTTTCCGAGATCAACGGTTTGTCGAGTCCCACCGACGTCGTCATCACCGGCAATTCCTTTTGGGCGCTTTTTTCCGGACAGAATCAAGTGGTAGAATACAGCTTGTCGGGCTCTCAGCTTTATTCGTTAGGCAGTTCCGGTTCCGGCAACGGCCAGTTTTCTTCGCCGCGCGGCATCTCGGCACGGGGCGGAAATTCAGCGCAAGATATTTACGTCGCCGATACCGGCAACGACCGCATCGTGATGTTTACCAAAGGCTCCTCCAGCGGCAGTTATTCCGCTTGGAACACGATCGCATTACCGAATTCCGATCTCTCAGATATTTCCTCGGATCCGGACGGCAATGCCTACGCGACCGATCGCGCCGGCGGCCGCGTGCATATTTTCGGCTGGTCTGGCAAAGATTATCTGGGCTATGCCGCGGAAAGTTTCAACGGTCCCAAGAGTGTCAATTTCGCCGCAGGATATTATGAGCTGGGCCTCACCGAAAATTGGACGAGCGGCAGCGGCGTTTCGCAATATTCTTCCGGCGTCGAAATTTTAAATTTGAGCGCCAATGCCGGCAGCTCGACCGTAACGTTCAGTTACCTTTTGAACGCCAATGCCTCCCTGACCGGCCAAGTAAAGAATTCCGGCGGACAAGCGGTCAGAAATTTAGTGACGAATGCGAGCTTGCCGGCCTATTCCAATCACCAGCATGTTTGGGATGGCAAGGACAATAGCGGTAATTTCGTTCCGGGCGGGCAATATACTTTCGATCTCACCGCCAATACTTCGCACGGGCAACATTCAAGCTCGGTCAGTTTCTCTTGGAGCGGCGGCGGTGACACAACTCCACCGGTGATCAGCAGCGTCTCTGCCGGCAGCATCAGCAGCTCCGGTGCGACGATTACGTGGACGACGGATGAGGCTGGCGATTCGCAAGTGGAATATGGCTTGACGACGAGTTATGGCCTCTCGACTTCGCTCGATGCTTCGCTGGTCACGAGTCATTCTGTGTCATTGGCAGGATTAAATGCGAACACACTTTATCATTATCGCGTGAAGTCGAAGGATGCGAGCGGGAATTTAGCGGTGAGCGGCGATTTTACTTTCACGACGACTGCGGGCGGGGATGTGACGCCGCCGGTGATTTTCAGCGTTGCGGCGACGAGTATCACGAGTTCCGGCGCCACGATTACGTGGGCGACGAATGAAAACAGCGATTCGCAAGTCGAATATGGCTTGACGACCAATTATGGCAACGCCACGCCGTTGAATACGTCATTGGTCACCAGTCATT
>Ga0247727_10012280_pt1 | contig 14747 bp, 12 predicted proteins | sample WisWelCaveWW1625_FD_202498 | JGI IMG/M metagenome (GOLD analysis project Ga0247727, IMG submission 202498) | Biofilm microbial communities from Wishing Well Cave, Virginia, United States - WW16-25 | ecosystem: Environmental > Aquatic > Deep subsurface > Groundwater > Cave microbial mat | place... | reverse complement strand
CAATAAAATAAAAAAAAAATGACAAAAAGAAAGAGGAAATACATTCCTGTAGTAATAGATAAAGAAACATTAACAAAAAAAGAATATGAAAAAGAAAAAAATAATATATTATATCATTATAAAACTAAATCATATGGAATATATGTTAAAAATGAAAATGGATGCATATACATTTATTATTTATATTCTAATAATTTATATAGAAATATTCAAACAATAAAAAGTTTAATTAAAAATAAAGAATCACGGAAACACATATATGGTGACATGTCAGATATTGTATATAATAATTATTTTCTTTATGGAAAAGAATTGATAATGACTAAGAAATTTGATGAATTATTTGATATAATGAAATGTCAATATTTATTCGTACATAAACATATGAAAGATATTAATCCCATTTTAATAATTCAAGTATATTATAATATGGTTAGAGCATTAGGAAATTTGAATAGATTTGAAGATATATATGCTTTTTCAAATGAAACATTAGAAGTTATGAAAGGAATACAAACACCACTTGAACATTTGCCATTATTATATTATATAATTTCAAACATCAAATGTTTATTTGAAAAAAAAGAAGTTGGAATTAATTTATTAAAAGAAGGATTTATGCATGAACAAAAATGTAGTATTGAACATTCAAAAAACCTTGAAGATATATTTCCTTTAACACATCAATCCTATGAAAAAAAAGAATTATTTGAAATTATAAAAACAGAAAATGAAAAATTAATCCAGAGATTTGATAAAATAATTGAATGTATGGAAAGATCAGATTATAATGTATACAAAATATTACAAACACGCTTTTCATTTTCTTCATATTATTCAATATATATGAATAACAAAGATGAATTTAACAAATTATCTTATATTACTCAATCATTTTTATACGAAGCAGCTTTTAGAGAATATTTTGATAACCAGGATTTTGTAAAGTCTTATGATTATGGAAAAAAATGCATCACTATATTAATTAAAACTGGAGCATATGGAAAAAAAATCAGATTGATATGGAAAATACTCAGATTATCAAATATAATTAAAAAATACTGTGAAAGTGATTCTGATTTATCTTTTGATGAAATAATATTTCAATATCATGATTCAACACTCAGTATATTATATTGTAATTGTGGGATTATATTTCCTCGAAATACATGCAATGGATGCAATATAAAACGCTACTGTTCGAAAAAATGTCAAAAATCAGATTGGAATAATCATAAAATTTATTGCAAATTAACGTTGATATAGAAAAAATCTTATTGAAATTGCATCAATGTTTCTTTTGTATAATGCTCTGGAAAATCTTTTAATAAAATTTCCAATTCCATATCTTGTTGGCGTTTTTTTTCATGTGTCAACATTTCGTATAAATTATTTATTCCACCTTCATTTAAAACAGCCAATGATCTTAATTTGAAATGATTTTCATGAATTAGAAACAACCATACTATGAAACATTCCATAAATGTTTTATATGTATGAATTGCATTTATTCGTGGATCCCATACACCCCATGATGAAAAGACTTGAACAAACATTGGTAATCTTTCATGATAAAATATATTATCAATTAATGGTAAAATAATTTGTTCTTCTCTTAATATGAAATCAACAAATTTTAATTTGCTTGAATTATTATTTTCAAATATGTATTCACACAAAATTATGCTTGTTATTTCAAATATAAAATTATATTTGTGTTTCTTGATGAATTTTTTCTTCTTTTTGGCATAATTCTGTTCCTCTTCTTCATCATCATCTTCCAAAAAATTAAGGTTGAATATTTCTTCATTTACACTAATAGAATCTTTTTTTAAATAATCATCAAAGTTAAGCAATATGGCAAAAATTTCTTTGAAAAAGTCACCTTCAAAAAGACTATTGAAAAATCCGGTTTTTTCAGGTCTACAAAATGAAACTATGTTCATTCCATTGACTGTTTTATTAAGATTGCATGAAATGTATCTTTCTCTTTCACCAGGAGCAACGCTATATTCAAATATTGCAGTTGTTATTAAAGGTACTAATACGTATTTTGTCAATTGTATATCATTATATATTTTTTTGGCTAATTTTAATACTGGTCTTAACGGACATTGAAATTTATTTTCTTTTTCTATTGAAGTATATGTAAAACTTTCCATGACAATAATTTTTCTTTCAAATTCATAAAATATCGTTTCTGTGTCTTTTATGAAATCCATTGAAATTCTATAAAAAGTAGTATCTTTTTGTATAAAAGTATGAGTATATTTTTTGATATCATATTTTGAGATATCACTTGTATCCAATAATAAATATCGACAACAACAAATGTATAAAGATCTCAAATATTTTTTAATATCTCCAAAATAATATATTTCACTTATTTTTTCAGACATTATTTCTAATGCAGTAATTAATTCTTTTAAAGTATATGTACTTACTGGATTATTTGAAACAATCCAATCAAAGTATTCCAAATTTATCCATGATTCAATAGGACCTTCTTCTGCTTTTTTTATTTCTGTCGTCGAATTTATATGAACAACTAAATCAAATCTACATTTTACTATCCAAAAAGCCATGCGATGTTCAACAGACATATTTTTTTTATTGTCTCCATAATATATATATTGTTTAAGATTATCAGAAATTTTTTTGGCTATATTTATGGCAATTCCTTTTCCTTTTTGTAATGTATCCTCATATATTATGCTTAAATCTCTTAAATAAAGAGATCTTTTATGTTCTGTATATGGAACAGGAATAGTTGAAAATTCTTCAAGTGTTTTAGGTGATGCATATTTTTCTTCTTGTTCTTTGTTATAATTAAGAGATATTATTTTTTTCTTTTTCTTTTTTTTATGAGTATTTTCTGATTTGCTTTTTTTCATAATGAATTTTTTTTTGTGTTAATTATTAAACATTTTTTGTGTATAAAACAAAAAATAAAAAAAAACATGGATAATGAAGATTATGAACAATCAAGGAGATATCAGCTTTCATTTATTAGCACAACCATTTCAACAAATCCCATTGAAACCATATATAATAATCAACAAAAAAACAAATCAGAAACAAAAAATAAAAAAACCATCAAATATCCAATAATAGTAAAAAGGCAGTTTATATCACATGACAAACAAAAACAGTCTACATTTTATGAAAGTAGTTGTGATGAAGATGAAGAAGAAGAAGATGAAGAAGAAGAAGAAGCAGAGGAAGTAGAAGAAGAAGAGGGAGATGAAGATATTACTCATCAAATTCCATTTGATGAAAAAAAGCTTTTACCAAGTACTGAATCCAATGATAATGTAAATTATGATCTTTTAATAGATAATCCAATAAATCTAGTTTCTCCTTTATCATCATCAGTATCATCAAGATTTTCTAGTATACCAAATTCTCCTTGTACAAAAAAAGCAAAAATAGAAAAACATGATGATTATTGTTTCTTTTGTGAATGGGAAAGTAAATCTTATATAAGAATTGATAAATTAATAATGCTTAAGCAATATTTGGAAAAATCATATTATGTACAAGAAAAAGAAAAAATAGTAAAACAAGCGCATCTCTTTTATATGGAAGAAATATATAAACCTTTAAAGAGTCAAGGCTGTAATGAAATAAAACCTTGGACATCGAAAAGTATTTTAACCCATATAAATAAAATATTGGATCCGAGAATTCAATTATTAGGAAAATCACTTGATATAATTGATAGAAAGATAGAAGAACTAGATGAAAGGACACTTGAACTTGTAACATATGAAACTGAAGATGGAGATCACTATGATAAAGAAGAAGTAAATGATAAAGCACATAAAAATCTTTTGGCATATCTTAAAGAAAAAAGAGAAACTTATAAATTAAAACCAAGAGAATTAGCTTTTTTTAATGAAGGATTATCATTGGATACAACTGGAGCAGGAGCATCCATAACTAATAAAAATTTTTCAATTAAAAGAAATAAAATTTGAAATTACATTCAATATAAAATAATTAAATTTTTGATTTTTTAAAATAAACTAAAAGAAAAAAAATGAGTCTTGAAATCAAAAGAAAATATGTGTCACCTCCACCAACTTCTGTTGTTCCTTCCACAGGAATGGATTTTGGAAAATTCTCTAGTTCTGTTCCAACAAATATACCTGATTACAAACAATATTTTTTTTCCAAACTAACTGGACAGAATGGTGCTAAAAATGGATTGGTAAAAAGTAATGGTCCAATGAGTGGAATTTCATTGACCTATAAAGATCCCGTTACAGAAACAGTAGGATATCAATCTCTTCCATATGTTTATGTAACTCGACAAGTTAAAGAATCTGCTGATAATCTAATGAATTTTCCAACTGAAAAATTACCTTTGTTTATGCAAAAAGAAACCTTAGATCAAAAACCTGTAAATCAGGATGATTTAATTTATTCTATATTGGATCCTGTTACTTGGAATTATTTACACAGAGTAAATTCAAAAAATTTAAATGAAAAATATAATAATGATGCTGTTAAATGTTGGGAAAATTGGAGTTTTCAAGGTTTTGGAGTAACTGATAATCAAATGACATTAAAAACTTACAATGGAGTTTATCAAAATAGAGCAGTTGTAATTGCAAAACAGGGATATATGAAAATAACTAATGCATGGGGAGGTGTATTAGGAGGAGATATAAGAAGAGGCACTAAATTATGGTTTATTGTAAAACAAAAAGTAATTCCTAAAAATACTTCATATGAAGTTGGAGCAACAAGTAATGATTATAGAATAATTGATATATATAATGATGAAAATGATGATGAATTTGCTTTTCAAATTGAACCTTATGCTAATCATAAACATGAAATTCCTCCTATGAAAGTTCTTTTATATGATACTTCTGATGATAAATCAAAGAGAGGAGTTGCAATTTATGTCGGAAAATCTGATGATGATGAATCTTTGAATGATCTTTCAAGTACTCATCATTGCCCAAATGCTATGTCAAGTATTCCTATGCTCATGCGTAGAGGAGATCTCCAAATAGTTTTAAGACCTAACACGTGTTTTAAATAAATAGATACTCTAAAAACAAATTTTTTTAAAAAAATAAAGACAAAACTATGAATATAAAAAGATTTTTATTTTTCAAATCAATATTTTTATACATTATCAACCTTAAATTAAAAATTACATTACATACCATTATAAGAAAAAAAAAATGTCTTATACATATCCAAGTGAGACAGGCAATTCATATAATGGATTAACTCCATATGATCCAACTGGAAAAGCTACGAATACTGCACAGATTAGTGTCAATACATTTGCTGGAATAAATGAAATGGTAGAAAGAAAAATAAATGATAGACAAGGAGTATCTTATTATAAAGATGCAAATATGCCAAATGTTTTTGATATTCATCCTCGTCGTCTTTGTTTTTCAAGAAAATTTGCTGCAGATAACAGTCAATTACAAGTACTTACTGCATTAAATGGTGCAGGAAGAAAAGGAGACAAAGTTTATCAAATTGAAAATGATTATTGGTTGGTTGGATATGCTGGAGGAGATGGAACAAAATTTGTTGGAGATGATCCAAGAAATTCAACAAATGAAACACCACATGTACAACTTGCAGTTGTGACTACTGGTCCAACAAGTATTTTCCATTCTGGAACACAACAGATTCGTACTGGAGATTATGTATATTGGGCTTTTCCAGAAGATCCAAAAGGAACTAAAGTACAAGGACAAAGAGAATCAACTATATATCCTGAAATACGTGTATACTGTCCTCAATGGGATACAGAAGGATTAGAAAAACTTGCAAAAATTGTAAAAGATATACCAAACTTAAAAAAAAAACCAGATCTTCTTCCTATTGAAGAAGGAACAATGCGTTTTGAAAGAGCAATTAGAACATTTATGGCATTAGGCGCATTTTTATATGAGGTTAAAAATCGCACTTCAACTCCAGATACATTAAAAGACTGTTTTGATACATTTGATTTAAGTCTAAAAAAAGATAAAAACGATCAAAAAGAAAGACAGATGGTACTCCTTGCAAGAGAAATTCTATTTATGGAAAAATCTGCTACAAAACAAGGACAATTTTTAAACAGTGAAAAAAAGAATATGGATCGATTATTAAAATGCGCAATTCCAGATATTATTTGGTCTATTTTACAAATGGATTACGATACTAAAAGAAAAGTTTTTGCAGAAGCACTTAAACCAGCATTTTCAGGTGACGAGTTTGATGCACTTTTTATACAATAAACACACATATAAATTATCTTTATTGTTTAACTATAAGAAAAGAAAAAAAAAGGCTTTATTATTTTATTTTCCAGGAAATTCAGCATTTGTTATTTCAATTGCAATGTTTTGTGTTTGAGAATGAATGCAAAATGGACTTTTTAATAAGTGAGTTAAACTAGTTGTTACCATTGTATCAAATTTAGGCCAAAATATTTTTAACAATTCTGTTTTTTTAATTTGGTTTATGTTTTGTTCTTTGGCAATTTCAGACAGTAAGCTCAAAGGGACTTTTGATTTTATATATTTGAATATTGGAAGATTTGTAAGATTTCGGGTTGTTTCAAACCATTGTAATATTTCAGTTCTTTTTTTTGATGTAAGTGTCTTTGCTTGTTGATCCATTATAAAACAATGAAGACCTTTTCCTCCACTAAAAAAGAATTTAATATCATCAAATGAATAATATTTGTGAAATGCTTCTTGTATGACTATTTTAGCAACCAATGCAATTTTCCAACATTTATAACAACATTTCTTTTCTTTTCCACAGCATGATCTCAAAGAAATTCCTTTATCATTTGTATAATCATTTAAATCTATATCAAATACTAATTCTCTATATTTTACCGTCTTGTTCGGCAGAGAATCATAAACTGGTCCAATATGAATGAGTAAAGGAACAGTATTCAATACATAATTTTTAAAATCTTGTACTGTTTTAAATGTTTTGTTTCTGATCATATATTGATGATGATCTCGTGAATCTTCCAAAAAAAATCCAAATTCTCTATCTTCATCACCAAATAATTTCCAAATAAAATCAAATGGATATTGATTACTATAGTAATCTAATAATTGTTGGTTTGAAATAAAAGAATCTACTTTGGTAGATTTTAAATCCAAACGAAAACTGCGCAAATTACTGGAACTGGTTGTTTCTTTTCCATCTGGATCAGTACATACAAGTAATTCAATATCAGAAAAAGTAGCATCATATTGGATAAAATATTGAACAAAATCTTTATATGATAAACTATCCAAATCTCCTATAATAGTGTCATTTTCATCCATTGCAATAAAATGTCTATTTTGTTTATTTTTTGTTGATCCTAATGTTCTATAAACACGATGTTTAGTATATATTCCTAAATCAGCAAAAAATATAAGAGAAAATTCAGGATTATTTGCATGATTTTCATCAGTACAATGTCTTTTAAAGAAAAAACGATTTTTTTGTGGATCAATTCCTTCTTCTTCTTGTATTTTATTTCTTAATCTTCTCATGAAAGCACCACATTGAATATTAGACATAAACATCTTTTTGTTAATTTTAAAAATATAATGTCGTGATATTTTTTCAAAAGATGTTGAATCTGTAATAAAAACTTTGATATTATTAACATCATCTGTATATTTTAATTCTATCATTAATTCTTTTGTATATCTGATGAAATCTTTTTGTATTTCTTTAATATTCACATTTGAATTTCTGGTCAAATCTATTTCAGCATCAACATGGAAATGAGATGGGACATTTTGAATACATAATTCATAATAAATTCTTTTATTCTTATCCAGTTTCTTTAAATGTTGCCAAAATTTTTGGTATCCAGTTACCAAGTATTTTTTAACACGGAAATCTTGAAATTCAAAATCAAAGGCAAAAGCAGGAATAACTCCATTCTTTATTGAAAATAATAATGCTTTATCTTGTTTATCATAATTTCTCAAAATATCATATGTAATTCTCTTTGTTGGATCAAATTTCTCAGAAACAATTAATTTATTATCATCTGTAAAAGAATGGTATATTTCAATATCATCTGTTGGTCTTATTTCTTTTTCCATTTTTTTTTAAATATTTTATTTTTTTTAAAATAACAATTATATTTACTTTTATAAATTTTATATTTATTTAAAAAAGTCTCTTTTTTATTCTTATGACTACTATTAGAGATCCACTTGGAAATGTGCTGACCGACTATGACATCGGTATTATTTATCCAAGTTTTGCAAGATGGAAAGAAAAAGGAAATAATGATACTCTTCAAAATTATATAAATAATCATTATTTTTCAAACACATCCAATGTTGGTGAAACAATTAGTGCGACAATTGATGTTGATGACCTTAAAAAACAAAGAGAACGTAGCCATCACATAGGTCCATTATATGATAATCCTGCAGATATTAATTGGGATGAAGTTAATGAAATTGATTTAAATAGTGATGATGACAAATCTATTGTATTGGACAATAAAAATATAAATAAAAAAGAAGAAGAAGAAGAAGAAGAAGATTTGATTAATGTTCAAGAAAAACCTACATTGATCTCCAAAAGATTTGGTAATATTTCTCATTTGCCAGTACTTGATGATAGCAGCAATAACTTACCAGCTCCAAAAAAAACAAACGTGGGGAAAAAAATATCTACTACACCATCCAAAAAAAAATCTTTTTTGGATACCATTAAAAATATTGAAGTTGAAAATGAAACAAAAGAAACTGTTAAAAAAAATCCAGTTCGATTTTTTGTGAATCCTGTTGCTGAAAAAGCAACTAATATAAATGCATGGAGTATTATCAAAAAATACGTAAACAAAAATTCTACAATGGAAGAAATCCATAAAGATCCAGAAAATTCACGCGAATTCAAAAACCAATTATGGGATATTCTGCATATCGTCTCTACTCCTAAAGATCAACAAATAAATTTGGGTATTGGATACAATATGTTTAATGTTGATCAATTGCATGATTTGCGCAATGTTGAAAATAAGAAACGCTTTATTCAATTTATGGATGCTGGAAATTCATTTTTACAGATTTCACCAAATAATATTCAAAGTTTAATTAAAGAAAATGAACAATTTAAAGATATTGGAGATATTCAATCTGATCTTCGAGATAAACAAAAATCTGTAATTGGAAGCGTACATCGTAATATTGAAAAAATGACAAAAGAATTTACACCAGACAGGATTGACAAAAAGGGAAACATAACTGATTATGAAGGAGTTTGTGATTTTATATCTAGACAATATAACACAATTGTTCAAGCAGCATTATCACCAGAAGCAAAAGAAAAAGAAAAATTAAGTGATAAAGTTGGTGTAATAATCTTTAGACTTGCTATTGCATATCTTAATGCAATTTTTCTAAAATCAAAACATTTTGATAAAGTTGAGAAAAATGCAATTTTCTCAAACTTTTGGAAAGAATTACAGTATCAACCAATTGAAGGAATTTGGGATGTTTTGAAAAGTAAAGTTAAATCCATATTCATTACTTATGGTGGAGATGTATTTAAAGACATTAAAACAGAAGCTATCTTTTATATGGACAAAAAACTTGTAACAGAAGAAAAAGAAATACCTAAATCACCTTTGGATATACAAAAAAATTTTAAATCTAAAAGAGAAGCTTTTATGTTTGCATGTACAATGGAAAGTATTGCTTTTTCTATATACGATGAAATGTTTCGAAAGAAGTCTGAAGTAGAGCGTGACAAATTAATGAAACCAATTATTAATCTTCTCGAAACATTGGGTTTTAAAAAACAACAACAACAACAGCAGGAAAAAAATATTTAATAAAAAAAAAATTTTTTTTTGTTATACTAATTATATATAATTAAATTTAATAATTACAATGGAATCTACATCGAACAATATTTTAAAACATGTTCATACAGACAAAGAAACAGAAAAGACCCCAAAAATGGATGAAGAAGATATATTTAACTGCAAAAATTGCATAATGCCTACTTGTAGCTATACTTGGAATAGAGGAGATCAATTTGATAAACCTCGTTATATTGAACAAGTTAATGTCAATTTTCTTTATAATCGAAAGCCAACATGAATAAAAAAAATATTATTTTTTGTTATATTAATTATATAATTAATTTAAGAATTAAAATGGAACCTAAAATTTCCACATTAACTAATAAACAGCTTTCGAAAAGAGAAATTGCAGATCCTCCATATCTTATACACAACAACAACAACAAAAAGAAAAAGAAAATCCAAGAAGAAATTACCAGTGGAGATGAAATATCAGATCATGAATTTTTACAATGGCCTTTTAAAGATACAGAAGAATGGGAAGAAAATGAAGATAGCAATAGTTTGAAATTATTACCAACAGGATTGAAATTGGGAGAAAGTCGGTTTAAAGTGAAAGATTGGGATGTAGTATATGGAAAAAGAAAGAAAATGCGAGAAGATGGACGATCATGGCCAAAAGATCAAATAGGAGAAGGAGGAGTTTTTGAACCAGAATGGGTAAATGAATATTTTGAACGTGAAAAACTATTAGAAAAAGATCCAAATTATCAATTTGTAAAATTGGTTGCTGGAAATACAGGAAAATCAGTTCTTGCATATTATGAAGAACAAGATTTGAATGCACTTGCAAGAAGACAACAGTCAATTTTATTGGGACAAAGAGCATCAATTGAACAAATAAGAATAAGACATGAAGATTTCAAAAAAGAATTGGATGCATTAAAAATACAATTAGGAAATTTAAGAATTACTATAAAAGAAACCGAAGAAACCATAGAAAATCTGAGAACATTCTTTAACAAGTTTATAAAAATACAAGATAAATATATAGAAATGTACTTAGTTAGAAGTTTTCGAAAAATTGTAAATAATTTAGTTACACAACAAGTTGATTTAGATGATCAATTAGACACTTTAATTGAAATAATTAAAAAATCTCCAAATGTTTTCTTTGGAGTTCCCATTACTGAGCCTGTTCAAAAATACCAAATTTCCAAATACTTTATTGAAAAATATACCAATATTTTACTTAGAGAATATGGAAAAGTTCCAGAAGAAGAGGAAGAAGGAGGAGAAGAAGAAGAAATAATAATACTGGAAGAAGAAGAAGTACCACAAACTGAACTTCAAAATTATAAGAATGAATTGAAAAAACCAATGACTAAAAGAAATTTTGAAACATTTAGAACAAATGTTTACAATAAAATTAATGATCCAAATATAAAACCTATTATAGATAAAAATTTTGATGAAGAATCAAAAAAAATTTCTTTGGATTTCAGAAGACAATTTGTTACTTATATCTCATATCTTGTTAATCAAAATATATTAATACCCTATGGAAATCATTCAATAATAGTAAACAAAGAAGAAGAAATAGACGATTTAAAAAGATACATATATTCTACATGGAAAGAATTATTGATTGAAGAAAATTTTACAGAATTAGTTGTATCAGAACATCTTAAAATATATAGAGAATGGTTGGCAAAGAATAAAGATCTTGAAAAAATCAGAATTGCAAATCTAAATCAAATAAGTACTTATGAAGCATTAAACAATGCTATTATAGATAACTTTATAAGAATCAACATAAAAAATAAAAAGAAAGAAGAAGAATTAACAAAAGTTTATGAAAATGGAATTAAAAAATTGCAGGCCATTATACAAGGAAAACCACTTGAAATAATTTTTGCAGAACCAGAATATCAACACAGTCGTTATTTCAGTGAAAGTCCAGAAATGACTGGAATTGTGAAACTTATTCCTGCATTTGAAAGTGCAATTAATTCAGCATACTTACATGTAAAAACTTATGTTTCATGGGCAAGTTCTGATAAAATAGATGAAGAATTTCTTCAGTTTGATAAAGTGTTGCGATCTGACTTTGCAAAATTAGTTGCTTCTTATATACAAGAAATAAAACAAGTGGATTTTCCATCTCAATATACTTCAACTCATCAATTGGGTTACATTAAAATCAAAAGAATAGATATTACAAATAGAATGAATGCTTATTATATGATAAAAGAACAACTCATTGACGGAAAATTCAAATTGACGGGTATTATTAAGAAAAAATTGACAGTTGGATCAGATTATATCTATTGAACAATTACCATAAACCAAAAACCGTTTTTTTTAAAAAAAAATAATTAATAAAAAAAAAGAGTTTTAATAAAATAAAATATGTATTTGTATTGTTTAATATTATAGTTAAAAGGGTGTTCTTATTTTATTTTTTAAATATCAAAGGGAAAAATGCCTTATCATACTAAAGAAAGAAGTAAGTCTGAAAAGACTGAATCAACAGAAAAAACAGAAGAACCTACAAAAGAACCTACAGAAACTATGGAAGAAACAGAATCAGAAACTGGAGAACCAGAAACTATTGAATCTCACTTATCTCCTGCACCTTCCAGATCCAAAATAGTTTTTTTTAGTAGAGTCGCATCACTAAAAGAATTGGAATCGAATCCTGAACGAACAAAATTATCAATATCTCCTAATGCAAAGGGAATGTTTGATGAAGTAAGTAATTTAACTTCCAATGGTTATCGAATTGATCTTAATATTGATCTCAATGCAAAAAAAGACATGGAAATTCCCAAAAATGAAAAACATAATGTTGACCAAATTGAAATTTTGGATTGGTCAAATACTTTTCCAGTCAATATGGGATCGAATGTTCTTGGAATTGAAGGGTTTAAACCTACGATGTTTACAACCAATGGAAAACCTGTTGCAATGATATTTCCAGCCAACCATTCAGGAACTGGTTCTCGAAAACTTATTGAAATCTCTGAAGAAAAAAAGTCTGAAATTCCAGAATTTAAGGGTTATACGCAAAAAACAATTGAAAATGGTATTGTAAAACAATCGATAGAACGTGTTCATACAAACAAAAAGACAGGCGAAACAAGAAAATATTTAGAGGAAGAAATGTATACACCAATGAAACATCCTCTTTTTGCTGTTATGAATGACTGGCGTCTAGACAACAATTTAGAACCATTAACAGCAGAGGATTTAACAGAAGTTGGAGTTCCATTAAAAAACACAGAAATTGCCAAGAAATTATTGGCTGGAATTAAAACTCTTCTTGGAGATGAAGTATCTGTGAAAACAGCTAATATCTATAAAGTTGGTTTTGAAATATTCCCTGCTGATTCTTATGATCCAGAAGCAGAAGTAAAAACACCAATGAAAACAAATGACAAGTTACCTGCTAAAAATTTTGCTATTCGCGGCAAATCATCTGGAACACAAAAAGAAGAAAAAAAAGAAGAAGAAAAACCAGTTCAATCTATGTGGAGAAAAATTCAAACTTTATTTGTTGGTTCGAATTCTTATATGTTATCACAAGGAAAAGAAGCTGTAGATAATGCAATGGAATTGAAACATCATCTTTGGTTTTATGCACGAATATCATATCATTAGAAAAAAACCAGTTCCTTCTTTCTCACCATCATTAAAAAAAAATTTTTTCTTTTTTATGTTTTTGAAAAATAAATAAAAAAAAAATACATATCTTATGATAATTATGGAATGGGCCCAAAGATTATGGGAATATCTATTTTTTCATTCTAATGAAGAATTTATATATTGTCTTTTTTCACAGTGGGACAAACCTATTTGTAATCATTATGAAGACTATGAAATACAAAAACCAAAGTATAAAAGAATTAGAGATGCATGTGAAAATTGTCTTAATATTTATATTCAAAAAATGAATTCAATAAGAACTTCACTTCATGTTTATTGTTTGCGTTATTATATAGAACAAATAGGTTCAAAGTTTATGATTTTAATATATCCTTTTTCTGATAATGATTTATGTGTTGATCTTGATATATTATCAAATTCATTTACTCAATTTATTTTAGAATGTATTAAACGAAACATGATAACACCAACGTTTAAATCAATTTTTAATACTCTCATTGATTTTAAACAATGCAGTTTTGATGAGGAAATGGATTTGTTACATAATAGAGCAAATCTCAGAATGCTCTTATTATTTAGATTTTTTTTGTTTGAATCTTTACGATCAAAAAATCCAATAAAACAAAGAGAAAAAATATTTAATTTAATGATAAAAGAACAAATAATGGATGAAAACAATTCAGACAAAGATGAATTCTGTAAAAACTATGATCATAAAGATTTTATTGAAAAAATTTATGTTGTTGTTGTAGATGCATTATATTCAGAAGATAATAAAGAATAACATTATTTTTTTTTATTCAATATTTTTTGATTTCATTTGTAATTCGTTTATATATAATGTTATTAAATTATATATGACTCCAAATGCCATCATTGCGCAAATACCACATGGTAAACATCGCATGAACATACTTAACCCAGAATATAATGTAGAAAAAACTGATTTACATGCTTGATGTATTACAGTTATCATATTTATAAGCCATTGAGGTAAATAAGATTTAATAAAATTAAATATAGCCCCACTCATTCCAGCTGAAATCCATATCAACATTGCAATTGTTACATACAAAGAATTCGAAAATATAATATTAAAAAACCAAAATACGATAACAGTTTCAATAAACCATTGTAACCAACCTTTTGGAACTACTTTTTCTTCTTCTTCTGGATCTTTTTTCTTTTTCTTTCGATAATAATCATCTTCGTCATCGTCACTACTATCATATCTTTCTATTCTTCTTTTTTTTCTTTTTTCTCTATTATT
>Ga0247727_10012279_pt1 | contig 14747 bp, 18 predicted proteins | sample WisWelCaveWW1625_FD_202498 | JGI IMG/M metagenome (GOLD analysis project Ga0247727, IMG submission 202498) | Biofilm microbial communities from Wishing Well Cave, Virginia, United States - WW16-25 | ecosystem: Environmental > Aquatic > Deep subsurface > Groundwater > Cave microbial mat | place... | reverse complement strand
CTACCCGCCGCGAAAGCCCGAGGCAAGGCTCAGCCCGCCGCGAGCTCCCGCACCACGTCCACCACCGCTTCCGGGTGGGTCTCGTTGTAGAGCATCAGCGTGCTGCGGTCGGCGAAGCGGTTGCGGCTGCGCAGCTTCGCAGCGACCTCGGGCGGGGTGCCGCTGACGGCGATCTGATCGAAGAGCGCATCATCGATGAGGCCCATCATCTTGGGCCACTGGCCCAGCTTCGAGAGCCGGTTCAGCTCGGGCTGCAACTCGGGATGACCGTGGTGCTCGAGCAGGCCCTTGTAGGCCGGCGTCGAGCCGTAGAAGGAGATCTGCCCGCGCGCCTTCTGGCGGGCGGCCTGGATCTCGGCATCACTGCTGCCGAGCGCGACGATGGTCTGGCACGAGATCGTGAGATCCTTGCGCGCGCGCCCTCCGCGTTCGAGGCCCCGCACGAGCGCGGGCAGGGTCTCCGCGTCGAGGAAGGCGCGCGAGTGGAACGGATGCACGAAGAAACCGTCTGCCACCTCGCCCACCATCTCCACCATGCGCGGCCCGACGCCGGCCAGGAAGATCGGCGGATTCCCGTACGGGATGGGCGGACTGAACATCGGCGTCATCAGCGTATGCGTATAGAACTCGCCGCGGAACTCGAGACGCGTACCGCTCTCCCAGCCGCGCCAGATCGCGCGCAGCGCCAGTACGAACTCGCGCATGCGCTCCACCGGGCGTGACCAGGGCTGGCTGTAGCGCTTCTCGATGTGCGGCCGGATCTGCGTGCCGAGGCCGAGCACGAAGCGACCGCGCGAGAGCGCCTGGAGATCCTGCGCGAGGTACGCCGTGGTCATGGGATTGCGCGCGAAGGCCACGGCGATCGCGGTGCCGAGCTTGATCGACTCGGTGCGCTCCGCCGCCAGCACGAGCGGGATGAAGGGGTCGTGCTGCCCCTCGAAGCTCCACACCCCGGCGAAGCCTTGCGCCTCGAGCAGCGCGGCCTCCTCACCGGCTCGGGTCCAGTCCCCACCGATCAGCGCCCCGTCGACCTTCATCGAGTCTCCAGCTGGGCGGTGTTGCGGACCGTCTCGAAGTAGAGAAAGGACGCGTCCTGCCCGCTGAGCTGCTGCATGGGACCTCCGAGCGTCCGGCCATCCTACACCTGCCGGCCCGCAGGCATGCGCTGGTGTCGGTAGGAGATTTGGTCATACTAAACTCCTACCGATGCCGCGCAGCGCCGCCAAGATCGCCGTCAGCCTGCCCGACGAGCTCTACCGGGCCCTCGAGGGCGCCCGGCGCCGCACGGGCCAGAGCCGGAGCGCCCTCGTACAGGAGGCGGTGCGCGACTGGCTACGCCGCCAGGCTCGGGGCGAGCTCGTACGCGAGTACGAGGAGGGCTACAGGCGCAGCCCCGAGGCCGCGGACGAGATCGAGGCGGCCTTGGCCACGGCCGTGGGCCTGCTGAGCTCCTACACGGACGACTGGTAGTGCGGCGCGGCGAGGTTTGGTGGGCCGAGCTGCCGCCGCCCGCGGGCCGAAGACCCGTGGTCCTGCTCTCCCGCGACGAGGCCTATGGCGTTCGCGCGCTCGTCACCGTCGTGCCCGTAACCACGCGCATGCGCGGCATTCCGACGGAGGTCGGCCTGGGAAGGTCGGAAGGGCTGCCGCGCCGCTCCGTCGCGAGCCTCGACACGATCGCGACGGTTCCGAAGCGGATCCTCGCGGGCAGGATCACGGCGCTGCCCCCGCCGAAGCTCGCGGCGATCGATCGCGCGCTGCGCTTCGCGCTCGGCCTGATCTGAGTCACGCCAGCTCGGCGCGCAGCTCAGCGAGCAGCGCCGGAGCCACGCGCGCGATCTCTTCGCGGGCGCTCGCGGCCCAGGCGCGTACGGCCGGCAGCTCGCTCGCCTGGAGCGCGAGCAGCGGGCGGCGCGCGAGGATGCGCACGAGCCGTGCGGCGAGCCGCTCCGGCTCGCACCAGGCAGCGGGCGTCAGGGGGGCCGCGGCGATGCGTTCGCACAGCTCGAGCAGCGGCGCCACATCGGCCTGGCGCCGGAACACGATGGCCGACGCGAGCGCTGGCGTCAGCCCGAGCGCCTCGGCGTAGAGCGCCGGCACGCCCTGCTCCGCCGCGAGCCAACCATCGAGCAACAGCTCGACGCCGACGTGACCGATCGCCCGCGCCGGCCCGCGCCGCAGACCACCCGCCGAGAGCGCACGCGTCGCCACGAGGCAGAGCGACTGGAAGCGCTCGATACGGTGAAACGCGGCGTCGGTCGCGTAGTGGAAGCGACGCCCATCATCCGCCGTCGCATGCGCCACGCTCGCGATACGCAGGCCCGCCATCCCAGCGAGGTCCGGCAGCATCGCCCCGAATACGAAGGCCGCGTCGGGGCGTGTCTCCGCGGCGAGGCAGGCGTGCCCGAAGAAGTTCACGTGCCGTAGCTTCGCAGTTCTGCTCGACGCGCCGCTAGAGTGGGTTCATGGCGGAAGCTGTCATGCGCTGCAGCCTGGGCGCGGCACCGGCCGCTGCCCGCGAGATCCGCCGGCGCGTCTTCGTCGAGGAGCAGCGCGTCGATCCGCGCGAGGAGTGGGACGCGCACGACGAGCCGGGTGCGGAGACGCTTCACTTCCTGGTGTCGGAAGGCACACAGGCCCTCGGCTGCGCGCGCCTGCGCGCGCTCGGCGACGCCGCGAAGATCGAGCGCGTGGCCGTGCTGGGCGAGCAACGGACTCGCGGCCTCGGCCGCGCGCTGATGGAGGCCGCAGAGACGGCGGCCTGGCGGCGCGGCCACGCACGGCTCGTGATCCACGCGCAGCGCGCGGTGATCCCGTTCTACGAGCGGCTCGGCTGGCGCGCCCTCGGGCCCGAGTTCGTCGAGGCCGGCATCGCGCACCGGAAGATGGAGAAGACCGAGCCCGGGGCAGCGCCCGACGAGGGTTGGCGCCGGCTCGGCGCCGAGCGCGCCGGCTGGGTGCAGGACCTCGTGCGCGAGCTGGCCGCGCTGCCCGGCGTGGCAGCGGTCGCGCTCGGCGGCTCGTTCGCGCGCGGTCGCGCGAGGCCCGACTCGGACGTCGACCTCGGCCTGCTCTACCGCGACGAGCGGCCCATCCATGTGAGTGCCGTGCGCGCGCTCGCCGCGCGCTGGCACGACACCGCGAGCCCCGTCGTGTCGGACCTCCATGAATGGGGCGCGTGGGTGAACGGTGGCGCCTGGCTGACGCTCCGCGGGCAACGCGTGGACCTGCTCTATCGCAGCATCGATCGCGTCGAAGCCGAGATCGCGGAGGCGCACGCGGGGCATCACACCATCCACTTCGCCCAGCAGCCGCCGTTCGGCTTCTGGAGCGGCACGCTGCTCGGCGAGTGCGCAAGTGCGCTCCCGCTCCACGACCCGGCCTCAGAGGTCGAGTGCCTGCGCAGCCGCGTGGCCGCCTACCCCGAGGCGCTGCGCCGCGCAGTGCTCCGCGACGCGCTCGAGGGCGCGTCGTTCGGTCTCTCTGCCTTCGCGCCCAAGTTCGCGGCGCGCGGCGACGTGTGGGGCACCGCCGCGTGTCTGGCACGCGCCGTCTGGCAGCTCGGCCTCGCGCTGTTCGCGCTGAACCGCACCTACCTCGTGAACGACAAGACGCTGCTCGACGAGATCGACGGCTTCGCGCTCGCGCCGACGAGCTTTCGCGCTCGCGCCGAGGCCGTGCTCGCTGCGCCGGGGCGCACGCCCGCGGAGCTGGCCGACGCAGTTGCGGGAATCGCCGAGCTCGCCCGGCAAACGGGTGTCGTCTCGGGTGCTTCGCCATGAGTGCCGGCGGCGAATGCGGGCCTCAGCGCACGCTGGCGAGCGGGTCTCGCACTTCGATGCCTGGGAAGCGGTGGAAGTCGGCGTCACGCGTATAGATCACTCGAACACCATGTTCGCGCATCAGGGCCACGGTGTGGGCATCGTGCAGCAGGTTTCCGGTCAGGCGAGGCACCTGCTCGATCAGATCGCGCAGCACCGCGGCATGCCGATCGGTCTCACCGAGTAGGGACAGAGCGGGAGAAGCCAACAACGCGTTCAGGAAGCCGAAGGCATCCTGGGGCGTCCACGGGCGTCGCAGGACGCGCGGGTGGGTCGTCACCTTGAGGAACTCGTAGGCGATGCCCCAGGTCAGGTGCCACGGCGCCGGCTGTGCCCTCCACCCGAGCAGGAGTTCGCGGCAGTGTTCGTGCTCCGGCACATCGCGATCTGCGGCGTACACGAGCAGATTCGTGTCCGCGACGAACACCTAGCGGGCTTCCATCGCCTCGTAGAGAGCCTCTCGGTTGGCGACATCCACGAGAGCGCCACCACTCGAGAAGGAGGGCAGTGGCGGCAGCTCGGGAACCGCGCGCCGACTTTGCTGGAAGAGCAGGCGCAGGGCGGACTCGACCAGCTGCGACATGGTCGTCCCCTGGCGGGCGGCCTCCCGCTTCAGCCGTTGCATCAGGGAATCGTCGATGTTCAGAGTAGTCTTCATTGTACGGCAGAACCATATCGATCGTACAGCCATATGGCAACCGGCCTCAGATGGGAGGTCAGCCACGCACCGGCCGCTGCCCGCCCGGGTAGGGCTGGCTGCCGTCGAGCGTCATCACCATGCGGCCGAGCGTGTCGAGCAGGTCGAGGCTCACGTGCACGCCGCCGGTCCAGTCGGCGGGGCAGTCGCAGAGCACGAGCGCGCCCTCGACCATCGCTTCCATCGACTCGATCATGTCGTCGGGGAGCGTGCCGCCGACCAGCGCCTCGGCGCCCTCGCTCATCACGGCCGCGCGCGGCTCGACGGTGTTGACGCGGATGCCGCTGCCGAGCAGCTCGGCCGCGAAGGCGACCGTCATGCGATTCAGCGCCGCCTTGCTGGCGCCATAGACGCCGATGAAGGGCGGCGGCGGCCGCAGCTCCTTGGCCCGGCCGAATTCGTAGCGCGCCGAGGCGCTCGACACGTTCACGATCCAGCCCTCGCCACGCGTGGCCATGCCCGGGATCACCGCCTGCGCGAGATCGGCGGGGGCGTGCACGTTCACCTCGAAGCTGATGCGGCGGCGCTTCAGCGGGTACCCGAGGGTGGGCTGGTAGATCGCCGCGGCCGCGTTGTTCACCAGCACATCGATACGGCCGTCGAACAGCTCGAGCGCGCGCGGGATGATCGCGGCGCGGCTCTCGGCATCGGCGAGATCCGCCGCGATCGCCTCCACGCGGGCGCCGTGGCGGCGGCAGCGCGCGAGGGTCTCCGTGAGGCTCCCGGCCAGGTGAGCGTGCGCATCCACGGTGCGCGCGACCACCGCCATGTTCGCGCCCTCGGCAGCGAGGCGCTCCGCGAGCGCCGCCCCGATGCCGCGGCTCGCGCCCGTGACAACGACGTTGCGGCCCGCGAACCGCGTGGGCATCAGGCTTCGCGATCCTGGATTGTCGCGTACCAGTCGAAGCTGCCGCGCGGCACCCAGCCGGGCATGCTCGGGCCCTTCGAGAGCCGCTCGACCATGGCCGGCGTGAGCTTTCCGTTCTTCGCCATCAGCGCGAACACCTTGCCGGCGTTGGTGTGATCGAAGAAGTCGCGCTGCCAGGCCCACTGATAGTTGCCCGCGTAGCGGAACCAAGAGCCACCGGTGCCGCCGATCTCGTAGGGCTGGCCGTCCTCGCCGGCGACGGGCGCGACCTGCCGCCAGACCCCGAGCACCTCGCCCTTCTGGTCGTCGATCAGCGTGCGCACGTACGGGTAGGTCCACTTCTCGAGGCCTTCCATCTCGGTGCCGAAGACCCAGTCGAGGATCTGCTTGCGACCGCGCGCCGCGAACTCCCACTTCGAGCCGTTGTTCCAGGTGTAGAGCGCATCCTCGGCGTAGTACTTCGCGAGCGGCTTCCAGTCGCCAGTGCGGCCGGCCTCGTCGTTCGCGGCGACGAAGCGGCGGACCATCTCCACGAGCTCGGCGCGGGGGAAGGAAGGCATCCCGTCTCCTCTCATTCTTCGATGCGCAGCGCGCGCGTCGGGCAGTACTTGACCGCGGCCTCGAGCTTCGCGCGCAGCGCCTCGGGCGGCTCGGGCAGCAGCACCGCGACGGTGTCCGCGCCCTTCGGCACGCGAAACACCTCGGGCGCCTCCTCCTCGCAGGCGGCGTGGCCTTGGCAGAGGTCGCGGTCGACGATCACGCGCATGGCCGCGCTCTCAGCCCGGCGTGCGCTCGAAGGCGGGCACGCCTTCCGGCAGCTGGTGGAACGTCTGCTTGTCGCAGGTGAAGATCGCCATCTGCGGCTTCCCGAACGCGCTCGGGTCGTCGAGCGTGCCGACCTTGAGCATCACCGCGCCCGGCATGCCCGGCGCCCGCGTCGCGACGTGCGTGCCGCACTCGGGGCAGAACTCGCGCGTCACCGGCTTCGGCAGATCACCCCGCCGGAAGCCCTTGGGCTTGCCCTGCGTGTAGCGGAACTCGGCCTCCTTCATGCCCATCACTACGGCGGGCATGCCGCCCGAGATGTACTGGCACTCGCGGCAATGGCACTGCCCCTTGAAGAGCGGGTCGCCGCCCGCCTCGTAGCGCAGTGCGCCGCAGTAGCAGTGGCCTGTGAGCTTCATGATCTCGTCCTCCTTCAGGGTCGCATGATCTGGCCGCCGTCCACGTTCACCACCTGGCCGGTGATCCACGCCGCGGCGTCGGAGAGCAGGAACAGGCAGGTCGGCACCAGGTCGTCGGGCGTGCCGAGCCGTGGCAGCGCGAGTGAGGCGACGAGCTGTTTCTTGTAGACCTCGGGCACGACGGTGCGCAGCGCCTCGGTGTCCGTCGGGCCGGGCGCGATCGCATTGACGCGGATCTTCTTGCCGCCGAGCTCCTTTGCGAGCGCGCCGGTGAGGCCGTTGATCGCGAGCTTCGCGAGCCCGTAGTAGCCGGCACTCATCCACGACGCGGTGGACGACTGGTTCACGATCGCACCGCCGCCGCGCTTCACCATCTCGGGCGCGCAGACGCGCGTCATCAGCAGCGCGCCGTCCATGTTCACGTCCATGAACTTCCGGTAGTAGGCCCAGTCCACGTCCATCAGGCTCGCCAGCTTCATCGTGCCGAAGATGGCGGCGTTGTTGACGAGGAAGTCGATGCCGCCGAAGGCCGCGACCGTGCGCTCGGCCGCCGCCTTCGTCGAGGTCGGCGAGGAGACGTCCAGCTCGACGAACTGCGCCTCTGCGCCGCTCTTGCGGATCTCGGCGGCCACGCGCTCGCCCTTCTCCTTGTCGATCTCCGCGACAACCACCTTCGCGCCCTGCGCCGCGAGGCCCTTCGCGTAGCCCTCGCCGATGCCGCCGCCCGCGCCGGTGACGATCGCGACCTTGCCTTCGATGCCCGGAAGCTGCATGGGCTCTCCCTCCTCAGTTGGTGCGGCGTTGGTAGCGCACGCGGAACGGCTGTCGCGGGCGCACCACCATGGCCGCGTAGTTGTCCAGATAGCTCGCGGGCTCGTCCACGAGCGCCCAGTCGTACTGGCGGAGCAGCACGCTGAAGATCGCCTTCTGCTGCATCAGCGCGAAGTTGGCGCCGAGGCAGCGATGGCGGCCGCCGCCGAAGGGCACGTACGCCCAGGGGTGCTTCGCGTCCTCTTCGCGCGGCGGCGCAAAACGATCCGGGTCGAAGCGCTCGGGGTCCGGAAAGCAGTCCGGGTCCTTGTTCGAGAGCGCGATCGACATCGCCACGATCGAGCCCTTCGGCACCACGAAATCGTGATATGGGAAGTCCATCAGCGTCGTGCGCGGCAGCCAGATCAGCGGCGGGTGAAGGCGCAGGGCCTCCTTCACCGCGTTCTCGAAGTGCGGGATCTCGCGCAACGCCTGGTGGGACACCTCGCGGCCGTCGGCGTAGATGTGGTCGAGCTCCTCGACTACGCGCTTCATCTGGCCCGGCCCGCGCAGCAGCTCGACCAGCGTCCAGGCCGCGGTGCCGGCGCTGGTGTGGTGCCCGGCGAACATGGTCGAGACGAGAATCCCCGTGATCACGCTGGTCGAGTAGCGCGGCGTGTCGCCGTCCTTCAGCGAGAGCAGGATGCCGAGCAGGTCCTTGGGCGGATCGGCCAGCTTCTGGCGCTCTTCGATCACGTGCCCCACCAGCTCCACCAGGCGCTGGCGCGCGCGGTCGCGTACGCGGAAGGCCTCGATGTCGACGTGCGAGTTGATGTACCCGATCGCGTCGGTGCCGACCTCGAGCTCGAAGTACTTCTGCGAAAACTCGGGCGTGAGCGCGTCGCGAAAGGCCGGGCCGATCAAGGTCGCGCTCGACGTGTAGATGGTCAGCTCGGCGGTGAAGTCGAGCAGATCGATCACGCCCTCGTCGCCGAGGGTCTTCGCCATGCGCTCGGTCTCGTGCGCGATCACCTCGGCCGAGGCGCGCAGGTTCTTTTCGCGCAGCGCCGGCGTCTTCATCATGCTGCGCCGCTGCTCGGGCGGCACGTCGTAGACCACGCCCGGCCCGAAGATCGGCCGCATCAGCTCGTTCGAGGTGGGCTGCGGATCGAAGACCTCGTCCGCCTGCCGGAAGAACACCTCCTGCGCCTCGGGGCCCGAGAAGAAGGCCACGTTGCGGTCGAGCATGCGGAACATGCCGAGCTCGCCGCACTCGCGGCGCACGCGCTGGAACAGCCCGATCGGGTCGTGGCGCAGCTCCATCAGGTGGCCGAAGCGTGTGCCACCGCCGGAGAGTCGGGGGATCTCGCGGGTCATCGGGCCTCCCCTCGCCGCAGCTCGAAGCGGACGGCTCCGACACCCTACGCCACTTCCATTGCGCACGCAATGAAACTCACGACGAAGCCTCCTGGGCGGGCTCTCAGCGGAGGAAGAGACAGTCGAAGCCGTGCGCCTTTTCTGCCCGAGCGAGTGCCCGATCGGCCGTCACGAGCTGCACGCCATGCGCCCCGGGCGTCGATCCGTTTGAAGGGGGAGCCCCTCTCGCGCACCGTGATCCGAGCGCGTCGCGAGGACCGCTACTGATCTACCTCGATACGAGTGTGCTCGGCCCCCTCTACTGGAACGAGCCCCGACCTTGTCGAGCAGCTTCCGGAAGCTCTCACGCGCCTGTTTGACACTGACCCGGGTCATGTCCACCTCGTGTATGTACGTGAGCGGGGAGCCGGCCCAGGAGCCCGCCAGCGGGGAGCTTCCGCGGCTGGCGTTATGCTGGCGTGCGGCCCGGAGGCTCCTACATGGCGGCGACCCAGCTCGGCGTGGCGCTCGCTCTTCTCGCTGCGTTCGCTTTCGGCGCCGCCGCCGAGCCGGTCGGCCCGCTCCCCGCATCGGCCTTCTTCGCCAACCCGACGTTCTCGAGCCCGCGGCTCTCACCCGACGGCAAACGCCTCGCGGTGCTGCACGCTCGAGGCGATCTGCAGGTGGTGCTGGTGCGTGCGACCGGCGACCCCAGCGCGCATTGGACACCCGCCGCGAAGCTCGAGGATCCGGAGCTGCGCTTCTCCTGGCTCGAGTGGAAATCGGCACGCTGCATCCTGCTCGGCGCCGAGATGCGGAACCCGGACAGCGTCGGCGTGCGCAGCCGGGCGAGCCGCCTCTTCGCCCTCGATCCCGACCAACGCACGGTGACGTGGCTCGGCCACGCGTGGCCGACGAAGCAAGCGGGGATGCGCAGCGAGGTCGAGGTCCAGATCCAGGATCGCGTCCTGCACTGGCTCCCGGCCGACCCGCAGCACGTGCTGATCGCCTATCGCGATCCCACCGAGCAAGGCGAGAGTGTCCGGCAGCTCAACGTCGAGAGCGGCAGCCTCTCGCTGGTGAAGGGCGCGACGCGCGATGTGTTCGAGTGGAAGGTCGATCACGAGGGCCGCGTGCGCGCGGGCGAGGACTATCGGCTGCGCCGCTACAGCCTCTGGGCGCGGCCCGACGGCGAGTCCGACTTCGAGAAGATCCAGGAGCACGACTTCTTCGAGGGGAACGGGGCGTCGTTCGCGGGCTTCGCCGAGCAGCCCCACGAGCTCTACCTGTTTCGCAGGAGCGAGGGCGGCCGGGCCACGATCGCCCGCTGGGATCTCGTGAAACGTGCGTTCGGTGCGACCCTCTTCTCGCACGCGCAGTTCGACGCGGGCTGGCTGGAGCGAGACGAGGTGACGGGCAAGACGCTCGCGGTCGTCTACGCCACGGACGGTCTCAGCCGCCACTTCCTCGACGAGGAGGCGAAGCGCGAGTACGCGGCGCTCGAGAAGGTGATCGGCGGCTGGATCACGATCGAGGACCAGTCGCTCGATCGCCGGTTCGTGATCGTGAGCGCCTCGTCCGACACGCGGCCGACGTCCCACCACCTCTACGACCGCAGCAAGCGCGAGGCACATGAGCTGTTCTCGGAGCACCCGCAGCTCTCCGCGGCGCCACTTTCGGCATGGAGTGCGCTTCGCTACCCGGCGCGTGACGGGGCCGAGATCCCCGCCTACCTCGCGCTGCCGCCGGGCGCCGAGCGCCGCCTGCCGGTGATCGTGCTCGTGCACGGCGGTCCGTCCCTGCGCGTGGTGCGGGCGTGGGATCCCGAGGTGCAGTTCTTCGCGAGCCGCGGCTTTGCGGTCTTCCAGCCGAACTTCCGCGGATCGGACGGCTACGGCCAGGCGTTCCGCGAAGCCGGCTATCGCCAATGGGGCCTCGCGATGCAGGACGACGTGACCGACGGCGTCCGCTGGCTGATCGAGCAGGGCATCGCCGACCCGCAACGGATCGGGATCTACGGCGCCAGCTATGGCGGCTACGCGGCGCTGATGGGCCTCGTGAAGACACCCGAGCTGTTCCGGGCGGGCGCGAGCTACGCCGGCATCGCGAGCATCCCGCTCATGCTCGCCGACGACGAGTGGTACATGTTCGACGAATACAACAAGCCCACGGTGGGCGGCGGCTGGGACGACCGCGAGCGTCTCGCAGAGACCTCGCCCCTCGAGAGCGTGGGGCGCATCAGCGCTCCCGTTCTGCTCGGCCACGGCGAGAACGATCCGTCGGTGCACGTGAAGCAGTCGCAGAAGATGGCCGAGGCGCTGCGCGAGGCGGGCAAAACCGTCGAGTACCTCGAGTTCGAGCACGAGGCGCACGGCTTCCTGCTCGAGGCGAATCGCATCCGCTGGTACGAGCGGCTCGCGGCGTTCTTCGCGGAGCACCTGGCGCCGCCCGAGGCGCCGGCGCCCTGAGCCGCGCCGATCCCGTAGCTCACGCGGCCAGCGGATTCGCAGTCGCGAGAGCGGGGAAGCGGCCGAAGTCGCGGTCGGCGGTCCAGAGCTCGCGAACCCCGTGCGCGAGGCAGAGCGCTGCGATGCGCGCATCGTGCACCCGCGGGCCCACGATCCGACCGGCCACGAGCAGGGGACGCAGCTCGCTCCAGTGCTCGGGGCCCCCCGAGAGCAGCACGAGGCTCGGCGACTCGAGCCATGCGTCCACCTGCTCGAGCGCAACGTCGGCGGGCGTGGGCGGGTCCCAGATCCTCGGATGTGTGGCGATGGCCAGGAACTCGTGGAGGCAGGGCCACGGGATCGCCCAGGGCGAACGAGCTTCGGCGAGCCCCGCGATGCAGGCCGCTGCGCGCGCGTGCCACTCCGACTCGGCCCGGTGCGCGTAGACCAGCAGATTCGTGTCGACCGCGATCACCCGCCGCGCCCCTCGTAGGCGGCTTCCCGCATGCGCTCCCAGTCGCTGCCCCCGAAGCCCGGCTGGAGACCTCGGCCGCGGAAGCTCGCGTCGCGCAGCTCGAAGCGCTCCTTGCTGCGGCGCTCCCGCAGCACGTGGCGCAAACCCGCCTCGAGCAGGGCCCGCAGGGTCGTCTTGTCACGCGCTGCCGCAGCCTTTGCTTCCGTTGCCAGGCGGTCCGAGATCTCGACGGTAGTCTTCATATGGCTAACCATACTGAATGACCCGTACTCCCACAACACGGGAGCCGTGGTAGGCTCCTTCGAGGCAAGGAGCACCGCATGACCGACTCCGCCCCGCACCAGCTCGAAGCTCTCTCGCGCGCCGACCTCGCACGACTTGGCCGCGAGTTCATGCTCTACGGCCACATCTACGACCGCGCGCTGATGCCGCAGGTCGGCATGCGCCTCGGCGGCGGCAAGGAGATCGAGCCGCTCTCGATCTGGGAGTGGAAGGGCGCGTCGCCCAACTACACGCGCCGCATGAAGCGGCTGATGAAGATCGAGGGCGACGACGTCACGGCGATCGTGAAGGCGCTCCAGCTCGACGTGGGCTTCCCGCACGAATACATGGACGTGCGCTTCGAGCTCCAGCCCGACGGCAGCGCCGAGTTCTGGCTGAAGCACTGCGGCGCGCTGATGGACGTCGAGAAGAGCGGCGAGCGCGCGGTGGTGATGATGTGCCACCGCATCGAGGACCCGACCTTCGACGCCACCGCGGTCGCCACGAATCCGCGCGCGCGCATGCGGCCGATCCACCGCCCGCCGCGCACGCCGGCCGATCGCCAGCCCCACTGCCACTGGACGATCAAGATCGAGCCCGGCGCCGAGCCGCTGATCGAGGAGCCGCTCACGCTCGAGGTCGGCAGGCTCGCGCTGGCGAAGGTCGCGAACGAGCGCCCGGCCGATCGCGAGCCCGGCGGCTGGCACGACTACGCCGGCGGCTTCGACGCGGACTTCCGCCTCGAGCATCTCTCGCAGGGTGCGCTGGTCGCCGCGCTGCGCGAGTTCTCGCTCCAGGCGCACCTGCTGGCCGCGGCGGCAGACCTGTACCTCTCGCAGCGACACGAGCGCGCGAAGGTGCGCGAGGTGCTCACGAACCAATGGGTTGGCGCAAACTGGGTCGCGGCGGAGCGCATCGCGGCCCTGCGTGGGCTCGGCGGCGGGGGCATCGACGCGGTGGCCGAAGTGCTTGCACTGCATCCCGCCTTCCCGCCCGGCGTGCGCGCGGCGCTCGAGCGCACAGGTGAGCGGCAGGCGCAACTATGGCTCGACGGCCCGCACGAGCTGCTCGACGAGGACGCGCCGGGCTGGCTAGGGCTGCTCAGCGGCGGCGAGGCGCGCCCGGTCGAGGCGATCGCGCAGGCGGTGAACCCGCGTGCCCGAGTGACGGCGGCAGCAGCGCGGGCCTTCACGATCGAGCTCGACCCGGAGGCCGAGCCCGCGCAGGAGCCGCAGTCCGTCTCGCTGACGCGGCTCAGCAGCGTCGCCGCCTGGCGCTTCCGCGACTTCGGCTGAGCCCGTGCGCAGCGCTCCGGCTCCGTGATATGGTGAACTATGTTCACAAATCGCGGAGCCCCGCCAGAGGAGCCGAGATGACCTCCACCTTCTCCTTCACCAAGCTCGTCGTACACGACGTCGAGAAGATGGCCGCCTTCTACACGACCGTGTACGGGCTCCACGCCGTGAACCGCGTGCGCGGCGAGAGCATCGGGCAGGAAGCCATCGACGAGATCATGCTGTCGCCGGACCCGAAGGCGCCCTTCGGCTCCTTCGTGCTGCTGAAGTACGTCGGCCGCGGCCCGTCACCGAACGGCGAGCTGATCCTCGGCTTCACGACCGACGACCTGCCGGCGCTGCTGGACCGTGTGCACTCGGCTGGCGGCGGCGTGCACGCGCCCATCAAGGAGATGCCCGAGCTGAAGATCCGCGTCGCCTTCGCCACCGATCCCGAGGGCCACCTGGCCGAGCTCGTGCAGGTGGTGACATGACGGCCATCGTCGACGTCGACTCGCACTTCGAGCCGGGCGCAGACTGGCTCCAGCCCTACCCGAAGCTCGCGGCGCGCCTGCCGAAGCTCGACCTGGCCATGCTCGCGGTGGACGCGATCGTGGGCGACCTGCTTCGCGACGTGCCGGAGGCGGCGCGCCCGCCGGTTCAGGAGCTGCTGCCGCCGGGTCTGCTCACGCTGTTCGGCAACGAGAAGCTGGCCGAGGCCGAGCGCCGCGCTGAGTTCGAGGGCAAGAACCAGTTCCAGGTTGCGAACGCGAAGGCGCGCGTCGCGTGGCTCGACCAGCAGGGCATCGCCGTCCAGAACGTGATCTGCCTTGCCGGCGTCGCGTACAACCTGTTCCTGACCGACCCCGCGCTGCGCCGCGAGGTGCTCCACACCTGCAACACCTGGCTGGCGGAGACCTGCGCGGCCGCGAAGGGTCGGCTGCTGCCCGTGGCGGCGCCCGACTTCACGGACCTCGATGTCGCGGCCGCCGAGCTCGAACGCATGCGCCGCTTCGGGAGCCGCGTCTTCCTGATTCCCGGCCACCCCGTGAACGGCGTGTCGCCCGCGCACCCGAGCTGGGACCGCATCTGGTCCGCGGCGGTGTCGCTCGGCATGGCGCCGATGCTCCACGTCGGCCTCCAGCATGCGCGCTTCGACCCGGGCTGGGCGAACCTCGGCGGCGACGTGACGCTGCTGCGCATGGTCGGCGGCTCGCACCGCCACGTCGCACCGATGACGCTGCTCTACTCGCTGATCTACAGCGGCGCCTTCGAGCGCTTCCCGACGCTGACGCTGCTCTTCGCCGAAGTGGGGACTGGCTGGCTGCCCTTCGTGATGCGCGAAATCGACGACCGCGTCTCGTCCACCGCGGAGCTGTTCGTCGGCAAGTGGAAGCTGCCGCTGCGGCCGAGCGAGTACCTGGCGCGCAACGTGCGCGCTACGCCGCTCAGCAGCGGCAACGACCAGCCTCTCACGAAGATCATGTCGGAGCTGCCCGACGACATGATCGTGTTCTCGTCGGACTTCCCGCACTTCGAGGGCTTCACGGATCCGATCGGCTACTACGCCGACGCCCTGAAGGGGCTGCCGCCCGCGCGGCGCGAGCGCTTCCT
>Ga0247727_10012278_pt1 | contig 14747 bp, 11 predicted proteins | sample WisWelCaveWW1625_FD_202498 | JGI IMG/M metagenome (GOLD analysis project Ga0247727, IMG submission 202498) | Biofilm microbial communities from Wishing Well Cave, Virginia, United States - WW16-25 | ecosystem: Environmental > Aquatic > Deep subsurface > Groundwater > Cave microbial mat | place... | reverse complement strand
CGCTTGGGCTTGGGGGTTGGTGGAAGACTGGTTTTTTTCTTGGTGCGTTTTTTCATACCTCACTTTATATCACAGGTTATTCGGATAGGCACTTAACCTCTCTTAGAATGGGTTGGGTCCAGCAGCGGCTGCCGCCGCGTCAATCGGCACGGCGAAACCGATGCCGACGAAAAAATTTTGTTCGGTGGGATTCAAAAGTCCCGTGACAATGCCGACGACTTCGCCGAAACGATTCACGAGCGGTCCGCCGGAATTTCCGGGATTCACTGCCGCGTCAAATTGAATCATGCCGTCGAGTTGTAAATCTTTGTTGGGACGATAAATGCGTTTCAAGCCCGACACGATGCCCGCTGTTTCCGACGCGGTTAATCCAAACGGGTTGCCGAGCGCAAATACTTCATCGCCCACATTCAAGGAATTGGGATTGCCCATCGTCGCGGGCAAAAATTGCGACGGCATCTGCAAGGGTTTCAACAACACAATATCGTTTTCGGGTTGACTCGTGACGATTTGCACTTCCGTGCGCGTGCCGTCCATGAACAATACTTCGATCTCGAACGCGTTTTGGACGACATGCAAGCTGCTCAAAATTTGCGCGTTCTCGTCAATGATCACCCCCGCGCCGCGTCCGCCTTCTTCTTTGCCGTCCGTCGTGAGAATTTTCGTTTCGATCTGCACGAGCGAGGGCTGCAACGCTTGATACACGCGCGCGGAAATCGCGGGCGGCGGTGTGGCGGATGCCATTGCTTGAAAAATACGTTGATTCAATTCTTTATCCGACAACGGTTTCGGACCGGGATTAAAGACACCAAAAAGAAAAACCGCAAAGAGGGTGACGAGAACAGACGCGGCAAAGGGCGCGATTTTTTTGGCAAAGGCGAAGAGGGTTTGGGTTTGGACGCGCAACCGAACTGCGCGCGTGGGCTTGGGTTCTTGCATACGGACCGTTACGCATGACCCGGGCAATTCAAAACTCGGAGGGCGAATCGGATTGCGGTGGCTCTGCGGAAATGAATTCTCGCTGTGGCAAACGACGATTTCTTATTATAACGCAGAATCGTTCGCGCGGCGGAGGCAATTGACATGCCGCGCATCCTTGCAAGTGCGTGGCATTGCAATCGCTATTTTGTCGTCACCAAGTTAAGTGTGAATGAGAAAGGCGTTAAGAATCGCGCGCGCGTGTTAGTAATTTGTAACAACTGGACAAGATCAGTGTAAGCGTCGCGGGGGAAAATCCAATCGTTCACCCATTCTAAATCAAGTAACAAACAACGCGCGTGCTATACTCTTCATTACGAACGCGCACCCAAAACCGATGCTTTACAAATGGTAGTGACGAATCCCTCAATGCTTCGGGACAAGTTTATTCGGTCGCCACGGGGAACGAATAAGGCGATGTAAGGCATCGCACGTCACTACGCCTCTTATGCCTTCCTTTCCAAAACGTCTCACCCAATTCGTTAGCACATTGTTCTTGAGCGCGATTCTCGCGCTCATCGTCGCGTGTGCGACGGGTACTACCGCGCCCACGTACGGAACGGTTGCTACACCGTTCCCCTCCCCAACTCATCGCCCGCGCCAACACAGCGGCGATCACATCGCAGGTTTGGGCGATCCAATTGACGCGCCCCATTTCGTAGATTCTTTTCCCAATCATTCGCAAACCTTGACGCAAGTGCCCGCGCGCGTCGGTATCAATTTCGATATCGCGCTGACGACTAATTCCTTTATCCTCGTGGAACAGGACGGCAAAAATTTGACATTGGGGCAAATTGAATTTGACAAGCGCAAGATTTACATGGCAGCGACATTACCCCAGTCCAACGGCGACGGATTGTATCTCGTCAAGTACAGCGCGTGTTTTGAAAATGAAAAATGTGCCGATGGGCAAATCGGTTTTCGCGTGGATGCAGCGGGCGCGAAAAATTTTGTGGACCTGACCGCGCAACAAGAAGTGACGATTCATTTGAAAGATGTCACGTATCAACCGCATCAAATCATTATTTCGCGCGGCACAACTGTCACATGGCTGAATGACGATCCGTTCGAGCATTTCGTTAATTCCGATCCGCATCCTTCGCACAACGCGTTTCCCGATTTCAATTCGCTCGACATTCCGCCGAGCAAAACATTTTCGTACACCTTTGACAAGGTTGGCGAATATGCGTTTCATTGCAGCGCGCATGTCCCGCAAAATATGTTTGGCACGATCATTGTGCGCGAACAGGGACAGGTGAACATCGCGCCCACCTCCGTCGCGCAAGTTGAGCCGACCCGCGCGCCCACGTACGGAACGGTTGCCACACCGTTACCCTCTCCTACCGCCGCGCTAACCGCTGCGCCCACGCGTGTGCCGCCCACGCCAATCCCGCCAACGATCGCACCGACCGCGCCGCCGCCACCACCTTCAAAAGTAGATGCAGCTACATTGCCGCCAGAACGCTTTGCCGCGCATTTTGTTTCGTCGTCACCGGAACATGCCGCGTTGCTTGCCGGCGCGCCGCAGAAAATCCAAATTGAATTTAATTTCACCCTCGCGCGCAATTCCAACATCGAGATTCGCAAAAACGGGGAAAAACTTGCGCTGCCCGATTGGGAATTATCCGAAAACCGTTTGCAGATGAGCGTGCAGCTGCCCGACGCGGGCGCGGGAACGTATCACGTTTTGTTCAACGCCTGCTGGCCCGACAAGTCCTGTCATCCGGGCGAATTTGCGTTCGTCGTGCAGTAGGGCAAATTTCAAATTTGCTGTACCTCGTGTATCCTCACGTAAAAATTTTTGCGTGAGGATTTTTTGTGAGCATCGAACAAAACAAATTTCGCGTCGGCCTCATCGGCGCGGGTTGGGTGGGTGAAAAACGCGCGCGTGTGATTTCCGAACATCCCCACAGCGAACTCGTCGCCGTCGCGGACATTGATTCGCAACGCGCGCAAAAACTCGCGGCGGAATTTGGCGCGCCCGATTGCCGCGTGTTGAGCGATGGTTTTGAACTCGCGCGCGCGCCAGAGGTGGATGTGCTTGTCGTTTCAACGATCAATAAATTTCTCGCGCCGTTCACCATCGCCGCATTGGAAAATAAAAAACAGGTGTTGAGCGAAAAACCGTTGGGGCGCAATGTGGCGGAAGCGCGAGCGATGGTGCGCGCGGCAAACAACGCGGGGCGCGTGTTGAAAATAGGATTCAATCATCGCCATTTTCCACATCTCCAAGAAATGGTTCGGCAATCAAAGAGTGGCGCGATTGGGGAGCCGATATATGTGCGAATCATTTATGGACACGGCGGACGCCCCGGGTACGAAAACGAGTGGCGCATGAACCCCGAATTGTCGGGCGGCGGGCATTTGATGGACCAAGGCATCCATTCGGTTGATCTCGCCCGTTGGCTTTTGGGCGACATGACGCGCGTCTTTGCCGACATGCCTACGCTCTTTTATCCGATAGCGGTGGAAGACAATGTATTCGCGCTCATGTGGACGGCAACGGGGAAGGTGGCGCAATTTCACGCGGGGCTAACGCAGTGGAAAAATCGGTTTGAAGTGGAATTGGGCGGGACGAATGGCGCGCTGTGCGCGGAAGGACGTGGCGGACACTATGGCGCGAGCCGTCTCGTTTTGCATCAACGCAATCCGCGCGGCGGAAAACCGACGGAAACAGTTTGGGAATTTGGCGACAGCGATCCATCGTGGGCGAACGAGTGGACAGAATTTCTTGACGCGCTGCGTCATGGACGCGAACCGACGGCGAACGGGGTGGAAGGCTTGCGCGCGATGGAAATTGTAGAGGCGTTGTATCGTTCCGCGCGCGCGAAAAAAGTTGCTGCTGTTGTACGGACAGTGTAGCAAAAATTTCCGCGCGCGGTTTATTTGACAACGAGGAACGCATACAGCGCACGCATACCATCGGCATTGAGAAATTCGCGTCCGCGCAAAAGGGGGACCTTTATTCTCAAAAAATTTTTGGAAAAATTTTTGAGAATAGCTGCCTGCCTTACAGTGTGGCGAATTGATACCACCTATACCCGTAACGCGGCAACTCTATATTCAATTCCTTGTCGAATGAAATTTTTTTTTCGTTTTCCAAATCACGCAGCGCGCCCCGCGCGTCCAAATTCAATGAAACATTTTGTTTGTGTGCCGACAAATTGTTGATAACGAGCAATTTTTCGTCGGGCGTCGCGCGCGTGTATGCAAAAATCGCGGGATTCGCACTCGACAGCGTTTTCAATTCCCCGCGCCCAAACGCGGGATGCTGTGCGCGAATTTTTAACGCGCCGCGCAGCCAATTCAACAAGGAATCACTCGCGCGTTCCGCCTGTCCAACATTTATTTTCTGATAACTGAATACTCCCTCACTGATTACTGGTAGATAGACTCTTTCCGATGGCGCGTCCGAAAAGCCCGCATTGCGCGAATTATCCCACTGCATCGGCGTGCGGCAGCCCCAGCGATCATCGAGTTTGATATTGTCGCCCATGCCGATTTCGTCGCCGTAATACAACACGGGCGAGCCGATGAGGGTGAGCAAGAGCGAGTGTGCCACCTGAATTTTTGCGCGATCATTTTCCAACAGCGGCGCGAGGCGGCGGCGGATGCCGAGATTGAGACGCATTGCGCGATCCATCGCGTAATAATTCCACAAAAATTCGCGTTCGTCCGGCGTGACCATTTCGAGCGTGAGTTCGTCGTGATTGCGGAGAAAGGTTGCCCACTGACAATTTGGGGGAATGGGCGGCGTCTGTGCGAGAATCCAATCGAGGGATTCGCGGTTCCCCTGCGCGAGCGCGAGAAAAATGCGCGGCATCAAGGGAAAATGAAAGTTCATGTGGAACTCGTCACCATCGCCAAAATAGGGGAGCGTATCTTTTGCCCACTGGTTCGCTTCGGCGAGGAGCATGGTGCCGGGGGAATAGGCGTCGAGGAACGCGCGCAAACGTTTGTAATACGCGTGCGATTCGGGCAGATTTTCGCAGCCCGTTCCTTCGCGTTCGATCAGGTACGGCGGCGCGTCCACGCGAATCCCATCCGCGCCTTGATCCACCCAAAACTGCGCCACTTGCATCATCGCTTTCTGCACAGCGGGGTGATCGAAATTCAGATCGGGTTGGTGATGAAAAAAGCGATGCCAAAAAAATTGCCCGCGCCGTTCGTCAAATTGCCAATTTGATGTTTCGTAATCAATGAAAATGATCCGCGCGTCCTTATATTTTTGATCGGTGTTGCTCCACACGTACCAATCGCGATATTTCGCGTGTTCGGGATGTTGCGGATCGCGGGATGCTTGAAACCATGGATGTTGGTCGCTCGTGTGATTCGGGACGAGTTCGACAATGACGCGCAAATCGCGTTGATGTGCCGCCTCTAAAAGATCGCGAAAATCTTGCAGCGTTCCGTAATCGGGATGCACGTCGAAATGTCCGCTAACATCGTAGCCGTGATCGCGCAACGGTGACGGCGTGATCGGCATCAACCAAAGCGTGTCAACCCCGAGGGCGCGCAGGTAATCGAGTTTCGACATGACGCCGCGCAGATCGCCAATGCCATCGCCGTTCGAGTCGCAAAACGCGCGAACGAAAATTTGGTAGAAAACGGCGTCACGGAACCAGTCAGACATACAACGAGAACCGAGAATCGAGAACCGAGACTAGTCTCGGTTCTCGATTCTCGGTTTTTACCCTTTCATAGAATGAACACGCAAAACAAATTCAAACCGCGCGGGTTCTCCATTCCACATTGGAAAATTCGTGCCCCACACATTGTTGTACAACAAAAAATGCATCCCCTTTTTGAGCGGCGGGCGGCGGTTGGTGAAATGCAAAAGCGCGCGCTCGCCCGGCGCAACCAGCGGCGCGTCGCGCGTTTCGATTTCTAAATCAATTTTGCCCGCATGATAACGCGCGCCGCGCCCAACAGCATGAAGATGGCGATTGCCGTCGCGCACAACATCCAGCGGCGAGATGGTTTGCCCCAACTTGTCCAGCGTCCAGCCGTTGGCGGTTGACACGCGCGGCGCAAAGGAAAACCAAAGCGCTTCGGGCAGCCGACACGCGCGCTTGTCAAACCATTGCAGCGTAAAGCGGATCGCGGATTCCCCTTTCAAAAATTCTACGTCAAGAAAAATTGTGTTGGGACAACCGTAGTGCGTGACAGCGGCTTGTGGCATCTTTAATTTAAGCAGATAACGCTCGCCCGCGTGATAGAGCGCGTGCAGGCGCGGATACCATGCGTGATGTCTTGCGCGCGCCTGTGCCATGCCCGGTTTGGTGAAATCGAGGATAGACCACCACGCGTTTTCGGGTTTGTGAATATTGTATTGTTTGTAAAACCGATCATAGTCCGCTTGCGAAAACGTCTCGTAGCAAAATAAACCGAGTGGATGCGCGGGGTCTGCCCATTGTTGGCGACTCTGCTTTTCTTTCAAGGAGACCAACGCGCCGCGCGCATCAAAACGAAATTGCCAATGCTGCGTTTCAAAACGCGCGAACGGATCGGGGGCGCGCGAAAATTCCTGCAAGTCCGGACGCGCGGGCGCGCGGGTTTGCAATTCGCGGCGCGCCTCACGCGCCAACGGCGATTTTCCCAACGCGTTTAATGCCTCGTCAAGATAGGCGCGCTGTTCTTGCCACGACGCTTCCATTTTTTGAAAATTGACCTGAACCCGCGCGGCGTCGAACAAATCATTCCTGTAATTTTCGTAATCCGCGAGATGGGTCTTGACATCCAAACCCCACGTGTGTTCGAGAATTTTCAAAAGCGCGCGGCTGAATGTTTTGAATGCGCGCGTTTGCGGTTGGATGCGTTTCTGTTCCAGCCACTCGCGCCGCAAACGGAGCAGCGCGCGGTACTGACTCATTTTTTGGGGATCACTTGCCGCACCGTGAATCCATGTGTCGCCCAGCTCTTGTGTTACGACAGGCAGCTGGGTTTTCATTTCGCTCAGTTCGCGCGCAAACGCATCCATCGTCGAGGCGACAATTTCGGCATCGGGGAACGCGTCACGCAGCTGCGCGTACACCGCGCGCACCTGTTCCACCGTTTGCGGTCCTAAATTATCGCTCGTATGGGCAAACGCGATTGCTTTGTCCAAGCCCGGCACAATTTGCAACGCGCCATACGAACCTTTGTGATACATCACCATCACATCACTGTCATCGGGCGCGCGCCAGATTAAGACGGGCGGCACGGCGGGCGCGGTGGACGCGGCATTGACGCCAATGTGCAAAAATTGAATCCCCGCTTCCGCCAGCAAGGGCACAATCCCGCGCGTGTGGCCCGGCACATCGGACATTTTTGCCGCGATAGTTTTTTTGCCAAAGCGCGCGTCTAACTCTTGCGCGAGCGAAAGCCCAAAGCGAAAGAGGTCCACGTCCATCAATTCGCTGTGCGTGGTAAAGGGCAGCGCGTGCCAGACGAGATCGCCCGCCGCAATCGCGATTTCCATCTGCACGCGTTCCGCGCGTGACGCGCGTTCAAGATATTCATAAATCAGCCATGCGCCTGTCGTCCACACAAAGCGTTCAACGCCGCCCGCGTGTCGCAATTCTTGCGCGACGTTTAGCGCGCGCGGAATGTATTGCTCGAAATACGTCGCGGTGACATGACGCGCGAAATCGGTGAAACCGAGATCGAGATGCGTTTTGAAAATCAAATGGACGCGCTTGATCAAGACACGCCTCGTCTTGGTACACCGGGCAGCCGCGCCAACACGCGCTGAATTTGTTGATCCCAACAAGCCCACTCATGCCCGCCAGGGCCCTCTTCATACGTGATCTCCAAACCCAACGCGTTGGCGTGTTCACGAAACCGCAAATTATCCTTATACAAAAAATCTTCTGTGCCACACCATTGATACAGACGCGGGGCGCGCGCGGATTGCTGAACCATTTGTTTCGCAAGATAAAAGAGATCGTTTGGACCGTTCGCCAAAGCGTTCACATCGCCAAAAATATTTTTCAACTCTGCGCCGCCTTGCGCTTGTTCTTCCTTTACGCGGTGGACGACATCCAACGCGCCCGACAAGCTCGCCGCAGCCGCGTAGCGTTCTGGATACGTCAACGCCAATTTGAACGCCCCATAGCCGCCCATGGACAGATCTGCCACATAGTTGTCTTGGCGCAATTCGGACAGTGGGAAAAAGTGGCGCGCCACGAACGGCACTTCTTGGCTAATAAAAGTCCAATAGCGCGGGCCCGCCACCATGTCTGCGTAAAGCTGCGCCCTACGGCGGGCATCACAACTGCCAAATCAAGCGGTTCGAGATAGCGTTCGAGGGCGGTGCGTCGTTGCCAGGTGGTGTGATCATCGGACAAGCCATGCAAGAGATACAACGTGGGATGACGATTGGCTCTGCTTTCGCCCAAAGTAAGGGGCTCGGGGACAATCACGTTCATGGCGCACTTCTGCTGCAGGATTTGGGAAAAGAAATGACACTGGAAAAGAGCCATCGGATTTTTTACGCCAGCCACGCGCGGACGAGGGGCAGCGCGGCTTGCAGTTCAGATGTGGGGTCATGGTCAAGCGTGTGTTCTTCCACGCTGATCACGCCTTGATATCCAATTGCGCGTAACGCGCGGACCGACGCTTCCAGCGGCACGATGCCTTTGCCGTAGCCGCAGTTGATATGTTCCGCGCCCGCCAGCACATCTTTGAGATGAACGTGCAAGATATGCGCGCCGAGTTCATGAATCGCGCGCGGGACAGCATAGCCGCGCGTGGCGTACCAGCCCGTATCCACCGCCGTGCCAATGCGTCCCGCGCCGCCATCCCCAATCTGATCCAACATTTCTTGCGCGGACGTTTCGGGATGATTTTCGATGGCGAGTTTCAAATCAAAAGTGTGGAGGGTTTCGATGACGAACGCGCGCTCATTAAACAAAAGGCGCGTCGTGCCGCTTAGAATCGCCGCACGGATGCCGCGCGCCACCGCGCACGCGTCTAGAAATTCTTGGCGCGTTACGCCAAATTCGCCGGCGTAACTGGTGAGCGTCAAGTTGTGCTTGGTGAGAAGGTCGCGCGCAAGGTCAATATGATCGGGCGTTGCCCACCGCCAATCGAGCTGCCCCGCTTGCCACACATCCAACGCATCATAGTCGAGCGCGCGCACGGTGAGGATGAGCAGCTCAAAGCGTGCGGCAAAGGTTTCGAGGGGACGATAATATTCGGAGGAGGCGCGGACGCAATCCGCCCATTGATTGTGGGGATGATAGCCGCATTGCTGCGCGACAAAGCTGGAGCAGTGGAAGGCGATGGTATTCATGCGCTCCACGCGGCGGCTTCACCGCCCAAGCCCGCGGGGTGCGTCACCGCAAAAATTTTTTGCAAGAGTTCGATATCGTTGCGCGCATCGGTCACATCGGTCAAGGGCGTTTGTTGATTCACAACGCAATCGTGAAAGGCGATCAATTCTTGTTTGAACGCTTCGGCATACGAGACCACGACGCGCTTTTCAAACGCTGCGCCATTCTCCATCCCTTGAAACACAACGGGCGTGGGAAAATTTTTCAGGTACGGGGAGGGAAATTGGATCCGCAGCCGACTCGCCGACGACATGACCGCGAGCTCTTGAAAATAATCGCGCAGCACCCCGAGGTAGCTCCACGTATAGACGACGCGCAGATCGTTCGGGTATGCCAGAACGGTTGTCAGAGATGCGCCGTCTTTTTCGGTTGCCCAGAGCTCCGCAAACAAGACGCGCTCGGGTTCACCTACCAAGCCGCGCAAAACGTTCGTGTCATGAATCATGCTGCTCAAAAACATGCCGACATAAGTTCGTTGAAGCGCGGGCGAGACATCCCCGACCGCGTGGCGAATCTGCGGCGCTTCGCCTTCATTCAAGCGCGCGAATACCTCAAGAGGCACATCGTTAAAACGCACGATGCCGTGATGGCGCACGTAATCCTCTTCGGCGGGATGCAGCGTGTTGAGTTGGATGTAACGTAGGTCTTGCATTTCGCGCACGCGCGCCTGCGCGTACAGATAACCGGGGTCGTACCGCTTCATGTAACCCACCATGAGAGTACGGTTCGCGGCGGTAGCGGCGTCGCGCAGTTCATCTGCTTCGCGCGTGCTGTAGCAGAGGGGTTTTTCAACGAAAACATGTTTGCCTGCATTGAGCGCCGCGAGCGCGGGCGCATAATGGTTGCCGCCGCTCAACACCAACACCGCGTCCACGTCTTGCGCGAGCAAAGTCGTGTACTCTGTAAAACACGCGTCGGAGGGAATTTGGTAACGCGCGCCAAGAACCTGATTAAGACCGGGAGAGAGATCGCTGATTGCCGCGAGCTCGTACAATTCGGACAACTCGCGCAAGTGGGGCAAATGCATCATCTGGGCGATGCCGCCACAGCCAATGACGCCAACGCGGAGAGGGGGTGAGGTGGACATGGCAAAGACCTGACAGGTTTTCGACGCGGATGCTTAATTTACGCGTACCGTTCAATACATTGTACCCGCGATAGGTGGCGCGAACGATGCAAAAACCTGTCAGGTCTGGAAAAGTCATGGCGCAATCCACGCGCCGCTTTGCAGTTCGATCTCGTCCCCGGGCGGGGCGATAATCTCGTTCTTGCCGAGCATGATTTCGGCGTAGAACACGCCTTTGATACCGTGCGCGGTGCCCAAGGGCCCGGGACGCAGACCTTTCACTTTATTGTTGACTAATTCTGCCATCGAATAGTCCACGACATAGATGCCCGCATCGGCATTGTCGTACACTTGATTCGCGCGCACCATCGCCATAGACATTTCGGTGATCGCAATGCCGCGCAGACCATTGCCCCTGACGAGATTGTTTTCCACCATTCCGTGCGCGTTGTGCATGACGATGCCTTCTTGTCCATGCTCGGTGACGGTATTCGCGCGGATCAGCGATTCGGGGCGGCTGTGTGTGTTCGCGAGCTCGATGCCCATACCATACGGACTGCGCGTGCCGCGAACCTCATTGCCAATGATCTGCGCCGCCGCGCGCGAAAGGCGAATCCCCGCAAACCACGAAAGGAGGACATGATTTTCCTTGATTGTCACGCCTTGCGCTTCCTCGACCAAAATGCCGTACAAGCCGCCCATCACCGTCAAATTCTTGAGCGTGACATTGTTTGCGTTATGGATCGCAATCGTCGGAATCGTATCATCCGCGTTGCGAATCACGGTCAGACCATTGCCGCTTCCCGTGAGAGTTAATGGTTTGGTAATGCGGAGTGTTTCATGGTAATCGCCCGGTGCGACGCGAATGATCGCGTACGCGGGCGCGGCGTTCACCGCCGCTTGAATCGTCGCGTACTTTTGCGGCACGCTCAATGTTGGCGGCGAAAAGTACGCCAGCGCAATGATGGTCACTGCCACCACTTGGGCTGCTCCGACGAGCAAGAGCGCGTGGCGTAACGTAAAGCGCGGGGCGGGTTCGACTTGCGACGCTGGTTGAATGACGCGGCGCGCTTGGACGATGAACGCGATGGTGAAAAGACCGATCTCGATGAGGTTGTACCAAAAGTGGAGATCGGGGCGGCTGAGCATCGTGAGAAAGGGAAACGAAATACTCGCCTGATCGAGGATGCCGCCCGCGCCGAGAATACCCGGGTGACCCGAAACGCCTTTGGGCAGGAACCAGAAAAAATAAATATAGATGTGTTCGAGCTGATGCCACAACGAAAACAGCCACGACGCCCACAACCAGCGGTTGCCGCGATAGCGCAAGAGCAGCAGTGTGCCTGCGGTCAGAATCGCGGTATTCCACCAAAAATGGACTGGCTCGATATCGAGTTCCCCTACGACTCCGCGCGCAATTGGTCCGGGCCAACCGAACGCGTGCAGTTCGATCATTTGCGAAATGTGTTCAAAGAGATGCGCGATTTGCAAGATCACGAGCAGCTCGAAAAACGCAAGCCAGCTATACACTGACCAATCGGCGTGGAGCTTGCGCGCGATCAGCGGCACCCACGGCAGCAGAACCGCGCCCGTGACCACGATCATGCGCGCGCCCAGCGCCAGCGCGAGGAATCCCAGCGCGGTGGACAAAATCAGCGCGGCGAGGATTACGCGCGGACTATCGGGCGTGTTGAAAATTTCGGACCACGGATTGGGTCTCTGCGCGGATGAGGTTGAATTTTGTATGGGTGCCTCCCTGAAAATAAACCTGCCAACGGATAAGATAGCGGATAAACGGATAAGCGGATAGTCGTGGACACATATCCGTTTATCCGCTTATCCGTTTTCCATATCCGTTGGCTATGCTTTGCATTTACGATTTCACCGACCCTGCGAGCAGCCCCGTCACGAAATACTTTTGCAGACTAAAGAAAATGATCAGGGGCACGATCATGGTCAGAAAACCGCCCGCGCTCAAAATGTCCCACTCTTGCCCGTACGTTCCAAGCATCGTGTTGATCCCAACGGTGAGTGGCTTGATGTTTGGTCCTTGGGCATAAATCAACGCGACGAGCAGATCGTTCCACACCCACAGGAATTGAAAGATGGCAAGCGCGGCGAGCGCGGGAACCGAGAGGGGGAGAACGATGCGAAAGAAGATGCCCAGTTCGGAACTGCCATCTATTTTAGCCGCCTCGAAGAGATCGCGCGGCAGCGCGGCAAAAAACGCGCGCAGCAGATAAATCGCAAAGGGCAAGCCATACGCCGTGTGCGCCAGCCACAAGCCCGCATACGTCGAAGCAATCCGCAGCTTGGGGAGGTCAACCGGCACGCCGATCAGCGTAAAGAGGTCGCGGAGCGGCGCAAGAGGATCGTTGTACAACTGCAAAATCGGCACAAAGGTCATTTGCAGAGGAATGACGAGCAGCGCCACGATCCCCAGAAAAATAAAGTCGCGCCCGCGAAACTTGAGCCACGCAAAGGCATACGCGGCGAGCGAGGCGAGGAGCAGCGGCAGCAGGGTGGCGGGAATGGTAATGATCAAACTGTTGATGAAATTGGGCAGGAGGTTGTAGGTTTGATCTGACGGCGTAAGGATGCGCTGATAATTTTCGAGCGTAAAATGCGGGTTCGCAAAAATAGTCCACCAGCCGCTCGTCAGAATGTCGGGGCGCGCACGGAAGGAGGTCACAAAGAGCCCCAGTGTCGGAACGAGCCAAAGGACGCTGATGAGAATCAACGCGATATGGATCGGCGCGCGGTTGAGAAATTCGACGAGGCGCGTGCTGGTGGATTCGCGCCCGACGGCGCGGACGCGTGTATCTGTAAGTGCACTCATCGCAAACCCTCCTCGCGGCGAAAGCGCCGCACGTTATAGACCATGATCGGCAGAACCAAGAGCATCATGATCACGGCGATTGCGCTGGCATAGCCGCCCTTGCCGTTGGTAAAAAATTCGGCAAATTGCGTCCACGCGATCACGCGCCCCGTCCCTTGGGGTCCGCCACCTTCGCCGCCCATGATCAAGATGAGATCAAAGACTTTGATGACGAAAATAATCATGGTCACGATGACGACCGAGATGGTTGCGGCGATCATCGGCACTTGGATCCGGCTAAATACCTGCCAAGCATTTGCGCCGTCTACGCGCGCCGCCTCGATAATGTCCAACGGGATGCCTTTTAAGGCGGCTGAAAAAATGACCGTGACGAACCCGGTCTGAATCCACACGGCAGCAATGATCGTCGCCAGCGTGAAAAAGTGAGTGTCGCCGGTAAAGGCGATTGGCTTCCATCCCGGGATGATCGCCGTAAAGAGGGCGTTCAACAAACCAAAGTCGGGGTTCGGGCTGTACATGAACAGCCAGATGATGCCCGCGGCGGTAGCAGAGATGCCGTAGGACAAAAAGACGATGGATTTGACCGCCGCCTCATAGCGCACTTTTTCCGCCAGCACCGCAATGACGAGCCCCATCGCCACCACCAGCCCCGTGAACACAAACAACCAAATGATGTTGTTCACGACCGTGCCAGAGGGCAGCGGCAGGTCAACGAGGAATTGGAGTGGTCCTTCGGGATTGAAAAAGTAGGGGTCGAGCGTAAAGAGGCGGATATAGTTGTCGAGACCTACCCACTTTGTGGGGATGAATCCGGGACCCCCAAAAAACGAGAGACGAATTGTCCAGATCGTTGGATAGATGAGGAAAATGGTGATGAGCAAGAGGGCAGGCGCGGCAAACAGCCAACCGATAGGATTGCGCCGAACGCGTGTCATTATGCGGCCTCCATTCGGGTTAACCTGATGCAGGACGTCACGGATCTGCGTAGAAGGGCGTTCTCTAATGCCCGTAATTGCCGTGACATTCGTCCCACCGCGCTAGAGAGCGCTCCCTACGCGTCGCAGCTCCCTACGCGTCGAAGATGGGATGAACTGTGTCAGGTTTTAGATCGTACGTTTATACGTAATGCTAAATTGGTCAATAAGGGAGACAAGTAGACAGTTTGATTGCCCTGTCTACCTGTCTCCTTCGTTTTCGTGCTTAGAGCGAATTCCATCTTGGTTAAAGGGAAACGATACCCGAAATCTCACGCAAAGGCGCAAAGATGCAAAGGTTACGACCCTTAATGTGAATAGGAATTTGCTCTAGGGTCCATAAATTTACAACTTCCTGACTCCGCGCGTGGGGAGATTGCTTCGCAAAGGCGGCTCGCAATGACAATCGGGAGGTTATATTTTTACGAACTCTTACATTACCCGTTCTTGCTTAGTGCCTATCCGAATAACCCTGAAGCGCGAAAGGCAATCAAGCCACACGCGAAATGAAGAAAGGCGATATAGTTTTCGGGTTTTTTGTCCCACCGAATCAGCAGGCGCCGAAAGCGATTCAT
>Ga0247727_10012277_pt1 | contig 14747 bp, 7 predicted proteins | sample WisWelCaveWW1625_FD_202498 | JGI IMG/M metagenome (GOLD analysis project Ga0247727, IMG submission 202498) | Biofilm microbial communities from Wishing Well Cave, Virginia, United States - WW16-25 | ecosystem: Environmental > Aquatic > Deep subsurface > Groundwater > Cave microbial mat | place... | reverse complement strand
ACCGAGAACGGCGTCATCTTCAAGGCGACGATGACCGATCCGGACCCCTCCAACACCATCACGCTCCAGGTCGAGTACGCCGCCGCGGGCACGAGCTTCGCCGCGCCCACGATGGTCTCCAGCACGCCCGTCACCACCGGCCAGGTCGCTTCCGCAAGCGCGACAATCGCCGCTGACGGCAACTACGAATGGCGCTACCGCGCGACCGACGGAACCAACACGACCGGCTGGACCGAGTTCGTGGTCGGCGGCGCGACCGACTTCATCATCGACTTCACCAACTCGCCGCCCTCGACGCCCTCGAGCCCCAACCAGTACAAGCTCGACGGCCTCACGGTCATCGTCATCGGCGCGACGACCAACGAGAACGGCGTCATCTTCAAGGCGACGATGACCGACGGCGATCCGTCCAACACCATCACGCTCCAGGTCGAGTACGCCGCCGCGGGCACCGGCTTCGCCGCGCCCACGATGGTTTCGAGCTCCGCCGTCACCACGGGCCAGGTCGCTTCGGCGACGGCCAGCAGCCTCGCCAACGGCGACTACGAATGGCGCTACCGCGCGACCGACGGAACCAACACGACCGGCTGGACCGAGTTCGTGGGCGGCGGCGCGGCGGACTTCACCGTCTTCGTCGTCGGCGTCCCGCCGACGATCGGCGCAGCGCCCGCTCCGAACCAGTTCGACGAGGCGGCCGACGCGTCGCCCGTCGCGGAAGCCTTCATCGATGTCGACAGCACGTTCGCCTTCAAGGCGGTCGTGAACGACGCCGACGGCGGCCAGACGATCAAGCTCCGCATCGAGATCAAGCCCCAGGGCACGAGCTTTGACGGCACGACGAACATCACCGAGAGCGCCTCCGTGACCACCGGCACGCTCGCCGTCGTCACGGTGACGGGCCTGGCCGACGGCCCCTACCACTGGCAGTACCAGGCGATCGACTCCAACGGCGTCACGTCGCCGTGGGTCGAGTGGGCCGCCAACGCGACGCCCGACTTCACGATCGACTTCGTCAACAACCCGCCGACGATCAGCGGCGCCCAGCAGTACAAGACCGACGGCACGACGATCATCGCCGTCGGCGCCATCACCAATGAATCCACCGTGGTCTTCAAGGCCACTATGGTCGACGGCGACCCGTCGAACATGATCACCTTCACGGTAGAGCGCGCCGCGGCCGGCACCGGCTTCGCCGCACCCACGCAGCTCTCGAGCGCGCCGGTCACCCCCGGCAGCATCGCCACCGTCACGATGACGGCCATCCCCGATGGCGACTACGAGTGGCGCTACCGCGCGAGCGACGGCACCAACACGACCGCGTGGACCGAGTTCGTGGTCGGCGGCGCCATCGACTTCACCGTCGACGCCGTCTCCAATCCGCCCGCGATCTCGGCCGGCCCGACCCAGCACCTGAACACCGGCTCGCCCTCCGTCCCCGCCGGCTTCGTCAACACCGTCGACGGAAACATGACCTTCAAGGCGACCGTGACCGATTCCGATCCAGGCGCCACCGCCGCGATCCAGGTCGAGATCGTGGCCAACGGCGGCTCCTTCACCAACACGCCGACCGCGGCCGGCAACATGGTCACGACGGGCAACGTCTCCGAAGTGACCGTCAACATGCCCGCCGGCAACTACATGTGGCAGGCGCGCGCCATCGACAACACCGGCGCCACCTCGCCGTGGACCATCTTCGACGCGGCTCCGGGCGTTGACTACACGATCAACGGCGCGCCCGCCCTGCCCTCCGTCGTCGGCCAGTTCATGCTCGACACCACGACCGCGATCGTCGCCGGCGGCACCACGACCGAGTCCGGCGTCGTCTTCAAGGCCACCGTCAGCGATCCGCAGGGCCACCAGGTCAAGCTCGAGGTCGAACTCCAGCTCAACAGCGGCTCGTTCGCGGGCGCCAACAACACGCCCGTGGCGCCGCTCGTGAACTCGGGCTCCGATTCGATCATCACGGTCAACGGCCTCGCCGACAACTCCTACAAGTGGCGCTACCGCGTCGTCGACCAGTACGGCGCCGCCACCGCGTGGACCGACTTCCCGCCGGGCGACCCCGACTTCATCGTCAACGCGCCCGCGAACGCGGCACCGACCGATCCGTCCGCCGCCTCGCTCAGTCAGCACAAGGCCGACACCGTCACGATCATCGGCCCGGGCGGAACCACGAACGAGACGACCGTCGTCTTCAAATCGCCCGTCAGCGATCCGGACGGCGACCAGTGCAAGCTCGAGGTCGAGATCCAGCTCGTCGGCGTCGCCTTCTCCGGCACGCCCACCGCCTCCACCAGCCCGCTCGTCCCCAACGGCGGCACCGCGATGGCCACCGTCACCGGCCTCGTCAGCGTCAACAGCTACCATTGGCAGGCCCGCGTGGTCGACTCCAACGGCGCCGCCTCCAACTGGGTCAGCTTCGGAACCAATCCGGACAACATCGCGGAGGTCGACTTCGTCGTCGACACGAGCTCCAACATCGCCCCGAACGACCCAGGCTCGCTCGGCCAGTTCAAGCTCGACACCACGACCGCGATCGCCGTCGGCGCCAGCACGAACGAGAACGGCGTCGTCTTCAAGGCGGTGATCACCGACCCCGACGCCAACCTCGTCCGCCTGAACATCGAGGTGCAGCCGAACGGCACCCCCTTCACCAACGTCGCCACCGCGCAGAGCGGATTCATGGCCACCGGCTCGACCGCGGTCGTCACCGTCAACGGCCTCGCCGACGGCGCCTACCACTGGCAGGCGTGGGTGGACGACAGCGCCGGCGGCATCTCCGGCTACGTCGCCAACGGCGGCAACCCCGACTTCATCATCGACGTCACCAACGTCGCGCCGAACGTCCCCACCGTCGACGGCCAGTTCCGCCTCGACGGCGTCACCGTGATTCCCGACGGCGGGACCACCAATGAGACCGGCGTCATCCTCCGCGGCACCGTCAGCGATCCGGACTTCAGCCAGGTCGCCCTCCAGGTCGAGATCGTCCCCACCGGCTCCGGCTTCTCCGGCACGCCGACCGCCACCAGCCCGATGGTGGCGAACAATGGCGTCGCATCGATCACGATCAACGGCCTCTCGACCCTCGTCTCCTACAAGTGGCGCTTCCGCTCGATCGACCCGATGGGCCTGACGAGCGCGTGGACCGACCACGGCGCCGGCGACCCCGACTTCACCGTCGACACGAACAACGCACCGGCCATTCCCGCGGGCCTCGGCCAGCGCAAGCTCGACGGCATCACCGTCATCCCCAACGGCGGCGTGACCAACGAGGCCGGCTTCACGATGTGGGCCACCCTCACCGATCCGGACGGCGACATGGTCCGGCTCCAGGCCGAGGTGCTGCTCACCGGCGTCCCGTTCACGGGCACGCCGACGGCGACGGGCTCGCCGGTCGCCAGCGGCTCGATCGGCATGGTGACGGTCAACGGCCTCACGCCGGGCGCCGCCTACCACTGGCAGGTCCGCACGATCGACGCCGGCGGCAAGACCTCGACCTGGGTCGACTTCGGCATCGATCCGGCCTTCACGGTCGCCGTGAACGTCCTGCCGAACATCCCGTCCCCGACGCAGAACAACCCGACATCGGGCGCGGCGGTGGCCGTGGGCACGCGCATCTACGACGCCTCGTCCATGTCCTTCGAGGCGATGATCTCCGACGCGGGCGGCGAGGCCGTGAGCTTCGAGATCGAGGTTCAGCCCGTCGGCACCGCCTTCACCAACGTCGCGACGCAGACCTCGGGCTTGATGGCCAGCGGCTCGCTCGCGAGGATCACCGTCGGCCTGCCCGACGGGTCGTATCACTGGCAGTTCCGCGTCGTCGACGCCTCGGCCGGCGCGACGGCGTGGGCGAGCTTCGGCGCCAACCTTGAGACGGAGGCCGACTTCATCCTCCAGCTGATGGGCGGTTCGCGCGGCGCGAAGTGCGTCGGCTCCGCGGGCGCCGCGGGCTCGCGGTTCGGCTGGTTCTTCTTCCTCGTGATCCTGGGGGTGCTCTTCATCCGCCGTCGATAAACAGCCACCACAACTAGCGCGGCCCGGGGGCGAGCCTCCTGCCGCGGCGCTGCAAAACGCCGTGTCAGGCAACCCACCACTCCTGGGCCGCGCGCTTTTTTTCTCGGCCTTGGCGGAGAAAAGGAGTCTCCAGTCGCCTGTTCACCGGTCTACAGTCCGTCAAACGTCGCGGAGCGTCCCACGCGTCACGAGTCGACCATCGACACGTTGGACTCTCGACGAACTCTGGCCCTCTGGCTATCCGCGTCTGTCTGGCTGTCCGGCTGTCTGGCTGTCCGGCTGTCTGGCTGTCCGTCTGTCTGGCTGTCCGGCTATCCTCTATCTGGCTAGCCGCCTATCCGTGCGCGCCAGCGCACAGCGCGCTATCTGCTATCCTCTCTCCCTATGAAGAAGCTCACCCTTGGCGTCCTCACCGGGATCCTCCTCGTGCCGGCCCTCGGCTCCGACCTCGCCCAGGCCCTCACCGCCGGCGGCACGCCGCAGGCCGTCGGCGTTGTCGACACCAACGGATCGGTCTTCATCCGCGCCACCGTCTCCGACGCTCCGGCCGGCCTCAACTGCCGCCTCGAGCTCGAGGTCCGCCCCGTCGGCACGCCCTTCAGCAACGTCGCCACCCACATGAGCGGCATGGTCGCCAGCGGCACCCTGGTCGAGATTGCACTCGTCATCGCGCCATCCTCCCCCGTCCAGCCTTTCCACTGGCAGGCGCGCAGCGTCAACCAGGCGTTCGCCGCCACGGCTTGGGCCGCCTTCGGCGGCAACGCCGAAACCGAAGCCGACTTCACCTGCGACTTCCGGCCGGCACAGCCCGCGAACCTCATGCAGCACCACATCCCCAGTGCCAGCGCCTCGAGCCCGGATGCCGTCGGCGTGACGGACACCAACGCCGCCATGGAGTTCATCTCAACGACCACCGACCCCGACGGCGAAAACTACACGCTCCAGATCGAGATCCAGCCCCTAGGCACCGGCTTCACCGGAACGCCGACCCTGTCGTCAGCGGGCAGCACCGCCAGCGGCAGCCCCGCGTTCGCCCTCGAATCCGACTCCCCGATCAACACGGAAGGCGGCTACCACTGGCAGGCCCGCACCCTCAACGCCCTCGGCTACACCTCCGACTGGGCCTCGTTCGGCGGCAACGCCGAGACCGCCGCCGACTTCCGCGAAGACGCCGTCAACCCGGGCTTCCTCAAGCAATACGTCATGAATCCCGGGTTCGGCGCCTCCGCCGTCGGCGCCGTCGACACCAACGCCGAGATGATCTTCGGCGCCGTCGCCACCGATCCCGAGGGCGTCAACTTCACCCTCCAGATCGAGATCCAGCCCGTCGGCACCGGCTTCACCAACGTCCCCCTGGGCCCCAACGCCTTCGGCTTCAGCGGCAACGAGGCCCAGATCTTCATCAACGCCTCCATCAACACCGAAGGCGACTACCACTGGCAGGTCCGCATCATCAGCTCCTTCAACTACACCTCCGACTGGGTCTCCTTCGGCCTCAATGCCGAGACCGCCGCCGACTTCCGCGAAGACACCGTCAACCCGGGCTTCCTCAAGCAATACGTCATGAATCCCGGGTTCGGCGCCTCCGCCGTCGGCGCCGTCGACACCAACGCCGAGATGATCTTCGGCGCCGTCGCCACCGATCCCGAGGGCGTCAACTTCACCCTCCAGATCGAGATCCAGCCCGTCGGCACCGGCTTCACCAACGTCCCCCTGGGCCCCAACGCCTTCGGCTTCAGCGGCAACGAGGCCCAGATCTTCATCAACGCCTCCATCAACACCGAAGGCGACTACCACTGGCAGGTCCGCATCATCAGCTCCTTCAACTACACCTCCGACTGGGTCTCCTTCGGCCTCAATGCCGAGACCGCCGCCGACTTCCGCGAGGACGCCGTCGATCCTGGCTTCCTCCAGCAGGCGCTGACCCCCGGCGGCGCCAGCGCTCCCGCCGGCTCGATCGACCCCGACGGCGTGGTCGAACTGAGAGCAACCGCAACCGATCCGGAAGGCGTCAATTACACCCTCGACGTGGAGGTTCAGCCCATCGGCACCGGCTTCACCGGCACGCCGACCGGGCCCGGCGCCTTCGGCTCCAGCGGCAACCAGGCCGTGATCTCCTTCACCGCATCAGGCTCCACCGCCTACCACTGGCAGGCGCGGATCACGAACAGCTTCGGCTATCTCTCGAACTGGGTCGCGTTCGGAGCGAATCCCGAGACGACCCCCGACTTCATCGTCGGCGGCACGCCGCCCGTCCCATCCGCCCTCGCGCAATCGATGACTTCCCTCGGAGGATCGCTCGCCGCCGGCGCGATGTTCGACGCCGACGGGACGGTCTTCCTGCGCGCGACGGTGCTGACCGCCTCCGGCTTCGGCACCGCCCAGCTCCAGCTCGAGGTCCAGCTCATCGGCTCGCCCCTCACCGGCACGCCGAACTACTCGAGCGGCTTCGTCGCGAGCGGCGCCGTCGCCGAAGTCTCGATCACGCTCGGCCCCGGCATCTATCACTGGGCCGCCCGCGTGAGCGACACCGTCGGCACGTCGGCCTTCGTCTCCTTCGGCGGCAACCTCGAGAGCGGCACCGACTTCACCGTCGACACGGCCGAGCCCGACAGCGTCGTGATCACCAGCGGCCCGATCGGCCCCGGCTACGGCGGCACGATCGTCGGAACCGCCGCCGACGCGACCAGCGGACTCCTGGCGGTGGAGATCCGCCTCCAGCAGACGAGCTCCGGCCAGTTCTGGAACGGCACGGCGTTCCAGGCGGCGCCCGTCTTCGTCGCCGCGACGATCACCGGCGGCACCTGGTCCTACCCGTTCGGCGCGCTCGAGGGCGAAAGCTACGTCGTCACGAGCCGAGCCACCGACCTCGCCGGCAACGTCGAGACGACGCTCGGCTCCGCCACGTTCCTCTTCGATTCGATCGCGCCCGCCTCGACCCCGACCACCTCCGGCGCACAGACCGCCGCCACCTACACCTCGCTCCAGGGCACGGCGGCCGACGCGTCGAGCGGCGTCATCGGCGTCATGATCACCATCCGCTGGGTCAACACGAACCAGTTCTGGAACGGCACGACATTCGTGGCGGGCGCGACGTTCCTCCCCGCCGGTGGAACGACCTCATGGAGCTACGCCTTCGCGCCGCAGGGCGGCCAGACCTACGAGATCCAGAGCCGCGCGACCGATGCGGCCGGCAATGTGCAGTCGCTGCTCGGGCTGTCGCAGTTCACGTACGACGCGACGGGGCCTGACTCCACCGTGCAGACGTCCGGCGCCTACACGCCCGCGACGTGGCCGGGCGCGATCGCCGGAACCGCGACCACCGGAGCGGGCGCGACCATCACGCTCGTCGAGGTCGAAGTCCAACGCGCCTCCGACGGCATGTACTGGAACGGCGCGGCCTTCCAGGCGGCACCCATCTTCATCCCCGCCACGGGCACGACGTCGTGGAGCCTGCCGTTCGCCGTCACCGTCGACACCTTCACCATCCTCTCGCGCGCGACGGACGACACGGCCGCGGTCGAGTCGGCGCTCGGCTCGGCGACGATCCTCGTCAGCACCGATCTGCCGACCTCGACGATCACGACCGCCGGCGTTCTCACGATCGGCGCGTGGCCAGGCGCGGTCGCCGGGACCGCGTCGGGAGGCTCCGGAGGCATCGTGCTGGTGGAACTGGAGATCCAGCGCGACAGTGATGGACTTTACTGGAACGGCACGGCCTGGCAGGCGGCGCCGATCTTCCTTCCCGCGACGGGGACGGTCGCGTGGTCGCTTGCCTTCACGCCCGACGAAGGCCAGACCTACACGCTGCGGGCGAGGGCGACGGATGCCGCGGCGGTCGTGCAGTCTCCGGAGACCGGCGCGTTCCTCGCGATCGTGTCGGGCGGCCTCGGAACGTCCGGAGATTCGCGCAACCACGTCCAGTGCAAGATCTCCGCCGGCGCCTCGCCGTCGTCCCTCATCGGGTTCGCCTTTGCGGCATTGCTGCTCCTGCGCCGCCGCCCGAGGTGACGACCCCTCTCTCTTCTCTCTACCTTCTCTTCTCTGTCTTCTCGGTTTCCATCTTCTCTTCCTTGGTCTCTGATCTCCGATCTCCGATCTCTCTCTTCCTCCCCCACTCGAACACGATCGACCGGCCGATCAGCTTCTCCAGCATCGCGGTCTTCTGCCGCGCCGCCCAGACCTCCATCGCCGGGTCGTCCTTTGACTGCACCCTCACGGTGACCGTCTTCCCGCGCGCCACGGCTTTCACGGAATCGACGACCCCGAACCGGCTGCGGTCGAGCGCGTCGGCCACCCGGACCACCGACGCGAGCACCGCGATCGTCCGCCGGTCCTCCGCCGTCAGCCCGCGGAGCACCGTGTCGCGCTTCTTCGGCCCGCGCTTGCGGTGGTACCGCGCGATGCACGCCAGGATGTCCACCTCGTCGGGCGAGAAGCCCGACAGCTCCGAGTTCTTGATCAGGTACCAGCCGTGCTTGTGGTGCGCGTCGAAGCTCACGTGGTAGCCGATGTCGTGCAGCAGCGCGCCGTACTCGAGCAGCTCCCGCGCCCCGGGCCGGATCTCGCGCGGCAGCGGCAGCTGGTCGAACAGCTGCAGTGCCAGCTTCGCCGTCTGCCGCCCGTGCAGCTCGTCGTACTCGCACCGGTTCGCCAGCTGCAGCACCGTCCGCAGCCGCACGTTCGGCACCTCCGCCTCCATCGCCAGCTTCTTCGCGTTCTGCGCGATGTAGTCGAGGATCATCCCCTCGCGGATCGCCTTGTCGCACAGCGTCACCGACTCGAGCTTCAGCGCCTCCATCACGTGCAGCACGAGGCACGCCCCCGGCAGCAGCATGTCCTTCCGCTCCGGGTCGAGCCCCTTGATGGCGTCGAGCTCGTCCGCGTCCGCCTTCGCCAGCCGCTTGTGCACGTCGCGCAGGTCGTCGATCGAGAACGAGAAGCCCTGCGGGTTCGTCAGCGGCTCGTCGTCCCTCGCTTCGCTGATGACCGAGCCGAGGTTGATGAGCGTGCCGCTCGTGCCGACGACGGCGCCGAGCGGGAACCGCCGCAGCTCCTCGAGCGTCGGTTCGAGCGTCTCCTCGATGTGGCGGTGGATCCGCTGGTGGTCCGACTTCGGCACCGGCGTGTCGGTGATGAAGAGGTCCTTCAGCCGCGCGCCGCCCAGCTTCACGCTCCGCGCGTACGCCATCTCCCGCGTCGTCGCCGCGATCAGCTCCGCCGACCCGCCGCCGATGTCGAGGATCAGCGAGTGGCGCGACCCCAGGTCCATGAAGTGGCGCACCGAGAGGTAGATGAGCCGCGACTCCTCGTCGCCCGTCACCGTGCGGACCTTGATGCCGCACTCGCGCTGCACGCGGTCGAGGAACTCGCCGCCGTTGGACGACTCGCGCACCGCGGCCGTCGCCACGCCGAGGATCTTCGAGACGCCGCGGTTCTTCCCGAGCTGCGCGAAGTGCTTGATGACGCCGACGGCGCGGTCCAGCTTGTCGCGCGCGATGAAGCCGGTCTTGAGCGTCCCGTCGCCCAGCCGCGTCATGTCCTTCGCGCGGCCCACGATCTCGAACGTCATGTCGCGCCCGATCTCCGCGATCATGATGTGGATCGAGTTCGTCCCGATGTCGAGAATGCCGAGTTTCATGTCCTTCTTTGCGCTCTTCGCGTCTTGGTGGCCGGCCTATCTTCTCTGCCTATCTTCTCTGCCTATCTTCTCTGCCTATCTTCTCTGGCTATCCTCTCTGGCTATCTTCTCTGGCTATCTTCTCTGCCTATCCTCTCTGGCTATCCTCTCTTGGGCTTTCGCGCCGCGTCAGCGGCGCGAAGCCCATTCAACCGGGCCACGGCCGTTTCTACAACCTTCGTCAACCGTTTCTTCGCCGCCTCGCGCGCCCGCGACTCCTCCCGCGCCGCCCGCGGCTCGAAGCCGAGCAGCCCCTGCAGCACCTCCAGGTCGTGCGCCCGCCCGATCAGCTCCTGCACCGGCTTGACGAAGTCTCCGCTCCCGCCGAGCGCGTCGATCAGGTACCGCGACTTCTTCAGCTCGATCCGCATCCGGTGAAGCTCCGGCTTCCCCTTCCGCGCTTCCGACTTCGCCGTCCGCACCGCCTCGATGCGGCGCCCGATGCCTTCATCGATCCGGTCGCGCGTCGATGCCGCCAGCCCCGATGATGCCGCCCGCAGCCGCCGCGCGATCTCGATCCGCTCCCCGAGCCCCTCGATCACGTCGCGCCCCGCCTCCTCCACCCGCTCCCTCAAGGCCGTCCCGTCGAGGCCGAACGACCGCGCGTCGATGACGGCGACGTCGAGCAGCCGCCGCTCGCCGAGCCTCTGCCCGAGCTTGCGCAGGGCGGCCCCGACCTTCCCGAACCCCGGCCCGAGACGCCGCGCCAGCCACACCGCCGCCCGGATCCGCCGCACCAGCACCCGCAGGTCATGCACGCCGCCGGGCGTCAGCCGCCGGGCCACGCCCGCCGCCAGCCGCTCGAACTGCCGCGCTTGGAGGTTGAGGTGGGCGGCGACCCTGGCGCGAAGCATGGCAGATGGTCCACGGTCCGAAGCCCAAAGTCCAGAAGTCGAAGCCTCAACCGAAACACAAGCGGAACGACGGAAACGCAAGCGCATGCCGAACACGGCAGAGCCACCGCGGACCACGGCCGATCCACCGGACTCCGAATGCGTTCCCCTGCGTTTCCCTGCGTTTCCCCTGCGTTTCGTTCCCCTGCGTTTCCCCTGCGTTTCTTCCGCGTTTCCTCCGCGGCTAGCTCCTCGGGCCGAAGGCCAAAGCCCGGACTTCTACTTCGTACTTTGCTTCGTACTTCGAACTTCGTACTTCCCTGGTTCCTTCGCGGCTTCGTCGTGGGGTCGTGGGCTCGTGGTTTCGCTTGACGCTCCCTCCACCCCCGCCGTACCATTTCCACCGGTACTTTATGCAGGGAACCCCTATGAAGCCAATGCGCTGGCTGGCAGTCGCCCTCTCCCTTGGAATCGCCGCCCTCCCAACCCATTCGCAGTCCCGGTCGGCGGCTTCCATCACGGTCACCTCGTCGAATGCCACGATCACCTCGTTCGGCGGCTCTTCCCGCATCATTTCCACCCCGACCGCGATCACCGACCGTGACGTCATCTCGACCGGGCTCAACGCCGGCGCCGCGCTCGACTCCTCCACCGGCTGGAGCGCCTCCATCGGCCAGAACAGCCGCACCGCCGTGCGGACCGAAGTCGTCATGGGCGGCCCCTCCCCGGTTTTCGCCCGCGTCCTCGAGCTCATGAAGGGCTCCCTCACCTGGAAGGTCCAGAAGGGCGCCGCGGCATGGCTCCGCACCCCCTGCGGCATGCTCAAGGCCAGCGACACCGCCAAGGTGAAGATCTCCTTCGCCGACAACACCCTCACCATCGAAAACGTCGGCGAGGGCGGCTCCGTCGACTTCAGCGGCAACACCGCGACGATCACCCTCAAGGGCGGCCAGGTCATCCGCGTCCACTACTCCACCCTCACCAGCACCTTCGCCGTCGAGGTCCTCGAGGACAACGGCAACGCGGTCGACATCGAAATCGGCAAGACCACGATCCACGCCACCAAGGGCGACGCCTTCGAGGTCAAGATCCAGAACGATCACGCCGAGGTCTCGGTCTCCAAGGGCCTCGTCCAGGTCAGCGGACCCGACAAGCGCATGGTCGAGGTCGGCCCCGGCCAGACCGAGATCGTCGTCGGCGGCGCTGAAGGCGCCGTCAAGGGCACCGGCACCCAGCAACAGGACCCCGGCAACACCGTCCCCAAGATCAAGATCGTTGTCATTTTCTCCGACCAGAGCTCCATCAACACGACCGTCATCAGCAACAGCTAGCATGAAGCGTTTGTCGTTCGCGATCGCCGTGCTGGCCCTCGGCGGCACCGCCTACAGCCGTCCGGGAGGCGCTGAGGTCGCCATTGCCGGCGATGCGCAAATCGTCGGACTCGACGGCACGATTCGCGCGGCAACCACCCTCGCCGACCTCGACACCATCGTGGCCACCGGCGACGCGACCCTGCGGGCGCCACTGTGGAGCGCCAGGCTCTCCCGCGGCACCCGCGGCGTCCTTCGCACGGAACTCCTCCAGGGTCAGTTCTACCGCCTCTTTGAGCTCGTCCAGGGCACCGCCAAGCTCGACGGCGCATGGACGCTTCGCGCCGGAACCTTCGTCCTCCGCGCCCAGGCCGCCTCCGTCGAGGCCTCCTACCAGAACGGCCTGCTCATCATCAACGTCGGCTCCGGCGACACCGTCGTGATCACCGGCACCTCCGCCAGCATCACCCTCAAGAACGGCCAGAAGCTCACGATTTCGTACGACCCCGCGACCGGCATCTTCACCATCGTCGTCGAAGAGGACAACGGCTCGCCCATCGACGTGAAGATCGGCAAGACGACGTTCCAGGTCTCGAAGGGCGACACCGTCACCGCCAGGGTCTCCGGCGATGACCTCTTCGTGAACGCCGTCGCCGGCGACGTCAGTCTCGTCGGCCCCGACGGCAACCTCGTCAATGTTCCCCAGGGCGGCCAGGCGACCGTGGTCGGCGGCGGCGCCGGTGCCGTTCGGCCGGGGATCCCCGCGCCGATCAACCTTAATGTCCCCGCACAAAGCGATCCGCCATCGCCCAAACCCAATCCGTACAAGAACCCCAAGGACGTCATGAGCAACAGCTAGTCCCCCGGGGCTCCAGCGTTCGTGCAGTTTCCTTGAGCAGTGCAGGGCTCACAGTCTAGGGAGGAAGGAATGCGCGTCTCCGGCATCGTCGTGGCCGTCCTCACTGCCCTCTTCGCCGCCCCCGCGTGGGCCCAGGAAGATGCGCAGCCCGTCCAGGACGACTACCAGGACTACCTCGGCCTCGGCACCAAGCAGTTCAAGGTCCGCGGCAGGATGGGCACCGAGATCTGGTTCGACAACAACATCCTCCTCACCGACAAGAAGGAGATCGACGACATCGTCGTCGTCCTCCAGCCCGAGCTCAACGTCCGCTTCGACCACGGTCAGGACTACGTCAAGCTCGACTACCGCGGCCGCGACCGCATCTACACCGACAACGACGACTTCAACGGCATGGAGCACTACCTCAACGGGATGGTGCACTTCAAGATCGACAAGTTCTACGTCGACCTCAGCGACGACTACGCGAACCGCCGCGATCCCTTCAACAACCTCCAGATCCAGGACAAGCTCGTCACCCTCCAGAATGACGCGCGCTTCCTCGTCGGGGGCGACTTCGACAAGTTCGACCTCGAGCTCAGCGTCGGCATCCGGCGCTTCGAGATCTTCGACCCGCTCTTCGACCTCTTCGACCACCGCCGCTGGGACGTCGGCTTCACCGGCTTCTTCGACATCATGCCGAAGACCCAGGCGCTGATCGAGTACGGCTACACGAACACCGAGTACGACGACGAGCAGGTCGACAACTTCATCACGCACCGCTTCCTCGCCGGCATCAAGGGCACCCCGTCGGCCAAGATCCGCACGACGACGAAGATCGGCGTCGTCCGCGTCATCGCCGACGACCGCAACAACTTCGACGACACCGACGACAAGACCGACCTCTACGTCGGCCTCGCGCTCGACTGGGACGTGACCTCGAACGGCACGCTCAGCCTCGGGCTCGTCCGCCAGCCGGTCGAGTCGATCTTCACCGGCATCGCGATCACGACCCGCTTCGACATGGGCTACAAGCACAAGTTCAACGAGCGCATCTCGGGCAAGATGGGGCTCTACTACGAGACGATCACCGAGTCGAAGGGCGGCGAGGATCGCTGGGGCTGGGGCCTCAGCGGCGGCGTCAGCTACAAGGTCGGCCGCCACCTCCACCTGGACCTGTGGGGCGAGTACCGCGCCAAGCGCAGCGACGACGACAACTTCGAGTTCGACAACATGCGCGGCTACTTCGGCGCGGGCCTGGATTTCTAAACGACATCGCTGAAACAGGGGCTCCTCAAACGGAGCCCCTGTTTCGTTTCTGCCGATAGCCAACGATAGCGCGGGTACGCGCAGCGACTATCGGGTCGGTCGCTGGTCGGGTTCCGTTCGTTCGGTCCGTTCGTTCCGGTTCGTTCGGTTCTGACTTCGAACATCGAACCCGCCACCGCTCGCGCACTCCCACATGGAAGGCGCGAGCTACGGCGTGGCGCGCCGTAGCCTCCGGCGAAGGCGGCTTCGTACATCGTACTTCCCCTTCCCCTTCCCCTGCCCCTGAGCTCGCTCAGGGGCGCACCAGGCTCTCAACGGCCTCCGCCAGCAGCGTCGGCGCGATCGGCTTGTCGAGCATCATCGCGGCGCCCATCGCGCGCGCGCGGGCCCGCGAATCGTCGGTCTGGTAGCCCGAGCAGATGATGACGGGGATGCCCTTCGCAACCCCCGCCGCCAGGACGTCCAGGCCGTCGGCGACCGGCATCGCCATGTCGCTCACGATCGCGTCGTAGGCGTGGCCGCCGAGCTTCTCGATCGCCTCGCGGCCGTCCGCGGCGACATCAACGTCGAACCCGCGCCGCTCGAGGGCCATCTTGAAAAGCAGCCGGATGGCGGCTTCGTCATCGGCGACCAGCACACGGCGCTTGCCCACGATAGGCGAATTCTACTACACAGAGGCGGCGCACGCTCTGCATGGCCCGGCTCGCGTCGTTCGGGTTCGGGCCAGTTGCCTTTCGTTCGGGTGCGTTTCCCCAGCGTTTCTTCCGCGGCTCCGCTCGGGTCGGGGTCGGTTCGGGTCGTTC
>Ga0247727_10012276_pt1 | contig 14747 bp, 16 predicted proteins | sample WisWelCaveWW1625_FD_202498 | JGI IMG/M metagenome (GOLD analysis project Ga0247727, IMG submission 202498) | Biofilm microbial communities from Wishing Well Cave, Virginia, United States - WW16-25 | ecosystem: Environmental > Aquatic > Deep subsurface > Groundwater > Cave microbial mat | place... | reverse complement strand
AATTTAACCGGGGTTAAAACGGGAGGTTTGCAAAATGGCCCAAAATGGCCTATAAGAAACAGAGTTTTAAGGTGGCGGAATTTGACCGCAGTTGATGAAGACCCCAAAGCACGAAGTGCATTGAAACTTCGTCGCCATGTTGGCTGCGTGACGCGGGTAAGGTTGATGAAGACCCCAAAGCACGAAGTGCATTGAAACTTTCGACGTTGCCCTCCCCAAGTGACACCGTAGTTGATGAAGACCCCAAAGCACGAAGTGCATTGAAACTTAAATGAAACGGTCGTGGAGCTTGAACTGCCCTGTTGATGAAGACCCCAAAGCACGAAGTGCATTGAAACAGATCCATCCGCCGGGGATGGGCTTCGGTTGTGAGTTGATGAAGACCCCAAAGCACGAAGTGCATTGAAACATGGGTGGGACCGGTGACACGCAGTCGGACTATGTTGATGAAGACCCCAAAGCACGAAGTGCATTGAAACGTGGGCAGTGCACGCCCTTCCCTCAGTTCCACCGTTGATGAAGACCCCAAAGCACGAAGTGCATTGAAACTTTTTCGCCGTGGGCAGTGCACGCCCTTCCCTCGTTGATGAAGACCCCAAAGCACGAAGTGCATTGAAACTAAGGCTTCATCTCAACGGACCAGTAGTGGTGTGTTGATGAAGACCCCAAAGCACGAAGTGCATTGAAACGCTTCCTCGTGGATCATTGCGATGGCTTTTTGAAGTTGATGAAGACCCCAAAGCACGAAGTGCATTGAAACACGTTTGCACTGACAAGAATCAGCGCTGCGGCGAGTTGATGAAGACCCCAAAGCACGAAGTGCATTGAAACATGAGATTGCCACGGCGCAAAGCCTCCCTCGCAATGTTGATGAAGACCCCAAAGCACGAAGTGCATTGAAACCTGGATAGCGGAGTCCTGTCCGCGCGGGGAGATCGTTGATGAAGACCCCAAAGCACGAAGTGCATTGAAACTAGCGCCATACAAGCCGCTCAGGACATTACTGCCCGTTGATGAAGACCCCAAAGCACGAAGTGCATTGAAACTTTCTCAATCTCCTCTGCTGCCTTCTTGTCGAGGTTGATGAAGACCCCAAAGCACGAAGTGCATTGAAACGTTTCGTGCCCCGTCTCTTGGCCTCCGCGTTCAAGTTGATGAAGACCCCAAAGCACGAAGTGCATTGAAACCTGGTATCCGTGGACGACACTGGCAAACATCTGCGTTGATGAAGACCCCAAAGCACGAAGTGCATTGAAACTGCCGCAAGAACGTGGGGAGCGACGTCCGTGACCGGTTGATGAAGACCCCAAAGCACGAAGTGCATTGAAACAAGCACAGTCAAGCCAGTTTCCATCTCAGCCCATGTTGATGAAGACCCCAAAGCACGAAGTGCATTGAAACACGAAAGTGGGTGACTGCGATTAGCATCTGGTTCAGGTTGATGAAGACCCCAAAGCACGAAGTGCATTGAAACTTTCTCAAAAAGCTGTGCGCCGGTTATTGTCAAAGTTGATGAAGACCCCAAAGCACGAAGTGCATTGAAACATTTCCTGGATTCGTTGCTTTGTTTCGTGTGTGCGTTGATGAAGACCCCAAAGCACGAAGTGCATTGAAACATGGACGCGCATGGCTCGCCGGAGTGCGCGCTGGGTTGATGAAGACCCCAAAGCACGAAGTGCATTGAAACCTATTCTTGCAGCGATTGCCAATCGTTTTTTCCTGTTGATGAAGACCCCAAAGCACGAAGTGCATTGAAACAAACTTTAAAAAAGAGCCATCATCTCCTCACGCTGTTGATGAAGACCCCAAAGCACGAAGTGCATTGAAACTTGGATCTCCTTCAGTCGCAATTGCGATCACCTTGGTTGATGAAGACCCCAAAGCACGAAGTGCATTGAAACTTTGGGCTTTACTCTGCTTCATCCTGAGAGGCAGGTTGATGAAGACCCCAAAGCACGAAGTGCATTGAAACTTTTGTTGTTGGTCTTTTGCGAAACCCAACATGGTTGATGAAGACCCCAAAGCACGAAGTGCATTGAAACAAATCAACTGAATCCACTGGGTACCGCACCGTGTGTTGATGAAGACCCCAAAGCACGAAGTGCATTGAAACAGTTGTCGAGGTAGTCTTTACCCACGCTTCCACGTTGATGAAGACCCCAAAGCACGAAGTGCATTGAAACGTGAAGCGGGGGGTGAAGGGAGAGTTGATGAAGACCCCAAAGCACGAAGTGCATTGAAACTGAACCAATTCAAGATGAAATTATGAGCGTTTGAGTTGATGAAGACCCCAAAGCACGAAGTGCATTGAAACTTAGTTGAAACGGGCAACCGTCAAATAGGTCAAAGTTGATGAAGACCCCAAAGCACGAAGTGCATTGAAACTTTCTCCCCCTTTTAATTTCTTCCCAGTAATCATGTTGATGAAGACCCCAAAGCACGAAGTGCATTGAAACCTGACAGCACTCAGGAGGGGTTGGATTGCCACTAGTTGATGAAGACCCCAAAGCACGAAGTGCATTGAAACTTCATAACTTCTCCTTTGGCATCACCCGAGTGGGTTGATGAAGACCCCAAAGCACGAAGTGCATTGAAACTCTCTCACGACGTTTTTGGGGCATCTCGTGCTGGTTGATGAAGACCCCAAAGCACGAAGTGCATTGAAACGCAAGTGCGGTGATTGCTGCGACTATCTTCAAGTTGATGAAGACCCCAAAGCACGAAGTGCATTGAAACACTGACGGTCTTTGCCGTTTGCTCCCGGCGCGAGTTGATGAAGACCCCAAAGCACGAAGTGCATTGAAACCTCCACCCCCGTCGTCCCCATCATCATGACCGAGTTGATGAAGACCCCAAAGCACGAAGTGCATTGAAACACAAGGCCGGGGTCTTCTAAGCTGTAGCTTTATGGGTTGATGAAGACCCCAAAGCACGAAGTGCATTGAAACTCCACCACAAGTTTGTTCGACGGAGATGGTGCTCGTGTTGATGAAGACCCCAAAGCACGAAGTGCATTGAAACGAGCATAAACTCGGTGAAGATGATGAGCGCGAAAGTTGATGAAGACCCCAAAGCACGAAGTGCATTGAAACTTATCCGCGCAGCGTTTCGGTTCACGTCAAGACGTTGATGAAGACCCCAAAGCACGAAGTGCATTGAAACATGTCCTTCCGACTAGCTCTAAACTTTTAGTTCTGTTGATGAAGACCCCAAAGCACGAAGTGCATTGAAACAATCATCGACATTTCCATTAAAATTAATGGTATGGTTGATGAAGACCCCAAAGCACGAAGTGCATTGAAACCCATAGACCGTCCCCACCACGATCGTATCCCTAGTTGATGAAGACCCCAAAGCACGAAGTGCATTGAAACCCAGGTCATCAAGATCCTTAATGCGGACAATGCTAGTTGATGAAGACCCCAAAGCACGAAGTGCATTGAAACAAGTTTGTTGCTCATCCCCGTTTTGGGGTTTTTTGTTGATGAAGACCCCAAAGCACGAAGTGCATTGAAACGCACATAGCGACTCCTTTGTTCATTCTGGCTAGTTGATGAAGACCCCAAAGCACGAAGTGCATTGAAACTCAAGTTGCTGCTCTTCCAAAGTGGTGAGCTTAGTTGATGAAGACCCCAAAGCACGAAGTGCATTGAAACGCGAACCACAACGAGTTTACTACCCCGACAACACGTTGATGAAGACCCCAAAGCACGAAGTGCATTGAAACTTGCAAGAAGCGAGCAGAACGTCGCCTTGTTGGGTTGATGAAGACCCCAAAGCACGAAGTGCATTGAAACCGAGAACACCAAGCTTTCCGCTTCTCTTCAAAAGTTGATGAAGACCCCAAAGCACGAAGTGCATTGAAACTCAATCATTCTGAGAAGCGAAAAGATTATCCGCGTTGATGAAGACCCCAAAGCACGAAGTGCATTGAAACTTGCGGGGCGTACTCATCCGAAACTCTGGCGATGGGTTGATGAAGACCCCAAAGCACGAAGTGCATTGAAACTTATCATCCCAGCTCGCGCATGAAGTCATGCCATGTTGATGAAGACCCCAAAGCACGAAGTGCATTGAAACATAAGCCAACATGCACGGAGCACTGGCCGCCTCATGTTGATGAAGACCCCAAAGCACGAAGTGCATTGAAACGTTCGGCAGAGGCTTTGTCAACTGCGACTGCCAAGTTGATGAAGACCCCAAAGCACGAAGTGCATTGAAACATCGGCGTAATCCCGCACCAAGTCCATCCATTGTGTTGATGAAGACCCCAAAGCACGAAGTGCATTGAAACGGGTATTGGCCGTGCCGCCGGTAATGAAGTTGTGTTGATGAAGACCCCAAAGCACGAAGTGCATTGAAACCGGCACGACGGCGCCGTCCCGCGCCCGAGACCTTGTTGATGAAGACCCCAAAGCACGAAGTGCATTGAAACATCCACCGACAGAGCGTGTCCGTCAATGTATACGTTGATGAAGACCCCAAAGCACGAAGTGCATTGAAACAGGAAAACACCCCCAGACTCCGGTCGTTCCCAGTTGATGAAGACCCCAAAGCACGAAGTGCATTGAAACTGGTACATTCGCCTGGCGTTGGAGGTTGAATAGTTGATGAAGACCCCAAAGCACGAAGTGCATTGAAACTTTCGCAGTCGACAACAGTGGAAACCACAGCGAAGTTGATGAAGACCCCAAAGCACGAAGTGCATTGAAACTTACGTTTAAGTCGTCGAAGACTCCGTCGTAGAGGTTGATGAAGACCCCAAAGCACGAAGTGCATTGAAACCAATCCGTTCTCGATACGCAAAGCGCATCGGTACGTTGATGAAGACCCCAAAGCACGAAGTGCATTGAAACATGCGAGCGAGCTGAACGGCGTCGCTTGTCCAAGTTGATGAAGACCCCAAAGCACGAAGTGCATTGAAACAATGAAACGCCGACCGAAGATAGCGCCGTGGAAAGTTGATGAAGACCCCAAAGCACGAAGTGCATTGAAACTCTGTGTCCGTCGCCATCGAGGGTATCAATCAAGTTGATGAAGACCCCAAAGCACGAAGTGCATTGAAACGTGAAGCTCGGGGCCACTGCCATGGCTGTTCACGTTGATGAAGACCCCAAAGCACGAAGTGCATTGAAACCTATTCGATGGGTCCGTCCTCCTCCTCCGTCCCGTGTTGATGAAGACCCCAAAGCACGAAGTGCATTGAAACGTGAATTGGCAAAGCGATCGCAAAAAGCACAAGTTGATGAAGACCCCAAAGCACGAAGTGCATTGAAACTGTAGGGGCGCGTCGTGACACGTCCCTTTGTTGTGTTGATGAAGACCCCAAAGCACGAAGTGCATTGAAACCCTTACCTATTCGATGGGTCCGTCCTCCTCCTCCGGTTGATGAAGACCCCAAAGCACGAAGTGCATTGAAACTCCTCTTCGGGGGTGTCCTCGACCTCATCGTCCGGTTGATGAAGACCCCAAAGCACGAAGTGCATTGAAACAACCGCGACTTTCACCATTCAACGCGCCACACACGTTGATGAAGACCCCAAAGCACGAAGTGCATTGAAACACGTGTGAACCGTCTTAACGTGAATTCTATCGCGTTGATGAAGACCCCAAAGCACGAAGTGCATTGAAACAAGGTTTCTATACCTATCACAACGAGCTTGAACAGGTTGATGAAGACCCCAAAGCACGAAGTGCATTGAAACACGTATAGGACATATACGTCGTATCATTTCCGCGTTGATGAAGACCCCAAAGCACGAAGTGCATTGAAACACTATAATGCTCGACCCAGCTCCCGCCTCTCGCGAGTTGATGAAGACCCCAAAGCACGAAGTGCATTGAAACAAAAATGAAAAGAGGACAAGACCTGAGAACAAGAGTTGATGAAGACCCCAAAGCACGAAGTGCATTGAAACTGATACTCGTTACTGATCACTGTTCACTGATCACGTTGATGAAGACCCCAAAGCACGAAGTGCATTGAAACTTGTGTAAACCATCTTCCCGCGCGCAACTCCCGCGTTGATGAAGACCCCAAAGCACGAAGTGCATTGAAACTTGGATCGAACCCCCTCCTTGAGGGGTTGTGCGAGTTGATGAAGACCCCAAAGCACGAAGTGCATTGAAACGTTTTCCGTTGGGTCGTTGCATAAAAATCCTCCTGTTGATGAAGACCCCAAAGCACGAAGTGCATTGAAACTATTGCGGCTTCCGAAATCGGATTGGCGAGCGGTGTTGATGAAGACCCCAAAGCACGAAGTGCATTGAAACAAATACAAATAAATTCCTGTAAGTATTTGTCCTAGTTGATGAAGACCCCAAAGCACGAAGTGCATTGAAACAAAGTTGGCTTTGCCCACGGCATCTTCGTCGATTGTTGATGAAGACCCCAAAGCACGAAGTGCATTGAAACGAGTTTGAACTGGGAAATCACGCCGATGATTCCAGTTGATGAAGACCCCAAAGCACGAAGTGCATTGAAACTTGCCGCTTCACCGCAGCCCCGGCACAAGGCCGAGTTGATGAAGACCCCAAAGCACGAAGTGCATTGAAACATGAGCCGAACCACTTGCCGCAATAGCGGCAACGTTGATGAAGACCCCAAAGCACGAAGCGCATTGAAACTCTTGTGAGCAACACACCGTCTTGCGGCCAGACGTTGATGAAGACCCCAAAGCACGAAGTGCATTGAAACTTGGGTCTCATTGACAATCGGTTCGTCAATCCTGGTTGATGAAGACCCCAAAGCACGAAGTGCATTGAAACTTTACCACGACGGTGTTGGCGACTGTCGTGTCCTTGTTGATGAAGACCCCAAAGCACGAAGTGCATTGAAACATTCACAGAACGAGTTACCGGACGCAGCGGGGCAAGTTGATGAAGACCCCAAAGCACGAAGTGCATTGAAACATGACCGACAAAGATGCCGCACAAAATCATGCGTTGATGAAGACCCCAAAGCACGAAGTGCATTGAAACAGGTAGTGGAACGCCGGAAACAGCTTGGCCACTGGTTGATGAAGACCCCAAAGCACGAAGTGCATTGAAACTCTACTCTCGATGAGGCCATGTCACTGTAAAAGTTGATGAAGACCCCAAAGCACGAAGTGCATTGAAACCAAGTATGCCAGTCCAAAGAATCCAGTGACTAATAGTTGATGAAGACCCCAAAGCACGAAGTGCATTGAAACATGTGAATGCGCTCGTTGAGCGTTATTTGTGAGTTGATGAAGACCCCAAAGCACGAAGTGCATTGAAACGTTTTGTGGCAATCTTTACAATCCATCTCCCACGGGTTGATGAAGACCCCAAAGCACGAAGTGCATTGAAACGTGCGCTATTTTCTACATTTTGAACAACTGCACAGTTGATGAAGACCCCAAAGCACGAAGTGCATTGAAACGAACTGCAACCCGTCGGCAGCTTGCTCGGGCGCGTTGATGAAGACCCCAAAGCACGAAGTGCATTGAAACTTGCGGAAGAAATCAAAACAAACGCAGCGTCCTGGTTGATGAAGACCCCAAAGCACGAAGTGCATTGAAACCAGTTGCCTATAAAACACTTCACCACTGGGGCCCAGTTGATGAAGACCCCAAAGCACGAAGTGCATTGAAACAAACATGTATGCTCACCGTACTGCGCCTGGATCGTTGATGAAGACCCCAAAGCACGAAGTGCATTGAAACTCACGTCGCGTCTGCGATTAAAATCAATACCCTGTTGATGAAGACCCCAAAGCACGAAGTGCATTGAAACACAGTAGGCGTGTCCCATAACTAGCGAGTGAATGGTTGATGAAGACCCCAAAGCACGAAGTGCATTGAAACTTTTTCTGCTTACCCACAAAAAGCGGCCGCGGAGGTTGATGAAGACCCCAAAGCACGAAGTGCATTGAAACAAACACCGATAATGGGGTTATGACGCTCGCAATCGTTGATGAAGACCCCAAAGCACGAAGTGCATTGAAACACTCGATCGGAGGGGTCACAGAGGACCCACGCCGTGTTGATGAAGACCCCAAAGCACGAAGTGCATTGAAACATTCACAGAACGAGTTACCGGACGCAGCGGGGCAAGTTGATGAAGACCCCAAAGCACGAAGTGCATTGAAACATGACCGACAAAGATGCCGCACAAAATCATGCGTTGATGAAGACCCCAAAGCACGAAGTGCATTGAAACAGGTAGTGGAACGCCGGAAACAGCTTGGCCACTGGTTGATGAAGACCCCAAAGCACGAAGTGCATTGAAACTCTACTCTCGATGAGGCCATGTCACTGTAAAAGTTGATGAAGACCCCAAAGCACGAAGTGCATTGAAACCAAGTATGCCAGTCCAAAGAATCCAGTGACTAATAGTTGATGAAGACCCCAAAGCACGAAGTGCATTGAAACATGTGAATGCGCTCGTTGAGCGTTATTTGTGAGTTGATGAAGACCCCAAAGCACGAAGTGCATTGAAACGTTTTGTGGCAATCTTTACAATCCATCTCCCACGGGTTGATGAAGACCCCAAAGCACGAAGTGCATTGAAACGTGCGCTATTTTCTACATTTTGAACAACTGCACAGTTGATGAAGACCCCAAAGCACGAAGTGCATTGAAACGAACTGCAACCCGTCGGCAGCTTGCTCGGGCGCGTTGATGAAGACCCCAAAGCACGAAGTGCATTGAAACTTGCGGAAGAAATCAAAACAAACGCAGCGTCCTGGTTGATGAAGACCCCAAAGCACGAAGTGCATTGAAACCAGTTGCCTATAAAACACTTCACCACTGGGGCCCAGTTGATGAAGACCCCAAAGCACGAAGTGCATTGAAACAAACATGTATGCTCACCGTACTGCGCCTGGATCGTTGATGAAGACCCCAAAGCACGAAGTGCATTGAAACTCACGTCGCGTCTGCGATTAAAATCAATACCCTGTTGATGAAGACCCCAAAGCACGAAGTGCATTGAAACACAGTAGGCGTGTCCCATAACTAGCGAGTGAATGGTTGATGAAGACCCCAAAGCACGAAGTGCATTGAAACTTTTTCTGCTTACCCACAAAAAGCGGCCGCGGAGGTTGATGAAGACCCCAAAGCACGAAGTGCATTGAAACGCAAGCTCGGTGTCTTGTGGCAAGTGAGCGGAGTTGATGAAGACCCCAAAGCACGAAGTGCATTGAAACCTACGTTTCCCTGCTCACTGACCTTGATCGTTCGAGTTGATGAAGACCCCAAAGCACGAAGTGCATTGAAACTCTTCCCACGTGCCCCACAGCCCGTTTTTTTTCAAGTTGATGAAGACCCCAAAGCACGAAGTGCATTGAAACACAAAAAAGGATGAAGTGTTGGTGAGTATCCTTTGGTTGATGAAGACCCCAAAGCACGAAGTGCATTGAAACGAGCCTTGCATCTCCGCCCTCTGGAGACCACCCGGTTGATGAAGACCCCAAAGCACGAAGTGCATTGAAACAAATCCCTTTCAACTTTGATATCCCACCTTCCGGTTGATGAAGACCCCAAAGCACGAAGTGCATTGAAACGTGCGCGCCGTGCTCGTCGGCTCGGCCTCGCCCTGTTGATGAAGACCCCAAAGCACGAAGTGCATTGAAACTGGTCATTCCTTCCGTGCCGAACTGCCGTTTCATGTTGATGAAGACCCCAAAGCACGAAGTGCATTGAAACGCAAATCCGTTCTTCACTGCCGACTTTCGCGCGGTTGATGAAGACCCCAAAGCACGAAGTGCATTGAAACTTGTCTGTTAGATTGCCTTGGCATAGCTTTGCTAGTTGATGAAGACCCCAAAGCACGAAGTGCATTGAAACAATAACGTTTCGTGAATCCCTTCCTCAAATCTTGTTGATGAAGACCCCAAAGCACGAAGTGCATTGAAACTGAAATGTAAGGGGCGCCAACCACAAGGTTTGGGTTGATGAAGACCCCAAAGCACGAAGTGCATTGAAACCAACTCCTGCATTTTGGTGCCGGCCAGTGTTTCGTGTTGATGAAGACCCCAAAGCACGAAGTGCATTGAAACTATCACCGTACTTATAAACAGTACATAACCAATCGTTGATGAAGACCCCAAAGCACGAAGTGCATTGAAACTATGACTCCTGTAAGTACCGCGCAGCCATATCTAGTTGATGAAGACCCCAAAGCACGAAGTGCATTGAAACCCGCAAACGGAATGATCGCCCCAACGCAGAGCAATGTTGATGAAGACCCCAAAGCACGAAGTGCATTGAAACGATCGCTGTCGACGGTCAGACCCAGATATTCTCGTTGATGAAGACCCCAAAGCACGAAGTGCATTGAAACAGTTGTCGGGGTTGGCTTCACCGTCACCGTAAGTTGATGAAGACCCCAAAGCACGAAGTGCATTGAAACTTGAAAAAAAATCCGACCACCATGTCCTCGATCAGTTGATGAAGACCCCAAAGCACGAAGTGCATTGAAACGTTTCCCCACCTCTCCTTGGTGTTTCCCCGATCCCGTTGATGAAGACCCCAAAGCACGAAGTGCATTGAAACTGTGGATAAACGAAAAACGTCCGATCCTTTTTAAGTTGATGAAGACCCCAAAGCACGAAGTGCATTGAAACGAGGAAGGGAGTAGTTTCTCCAGAAACTGCACGTTGATGAAGACCCCAAAGCACGAAGTGCATTGAAACGTGAGGAGTGGGACTTTGGGGGTCCCGAAGATGGGTTGATGAAGACCCCAAAGCACGAAGTGCATTGAAACTCCCGCCATTTTTTCGGACCTAGTCCGAAAATCCTGTTGATGAAGACCCCAAAGCACGAAGTGCATTGAAACCAACCTCTCGGGGCACAACCCGTAGAAGCTGCAAGTTGATGAAGACCCCAAAGCACGAAGTGCATTGAAACTTCATCGCCGCACTCCGCCAACCTCTCGGGGCACAGTTGATGAAGACCCCAAAGCACGAAGTGCATTGAAACTTTTGTGATCCGGGCACCATAAACGGTGCCTTTCGTTGATGAAGACCCCAAAGCACGAAGTGCATTGAAACTCCTGTTACCCCGGAATAGTAATAGTCTAAGTAAGTTGATGAAGACCCCAAAGCACGAAGTGCATTGAAACTCGGGTGGGTCCTGAACGAGCGACCCCGGTTGCGTTGATGAAGACCCCAAAGCACGAAGTGCATTGAAACAGGCGGTTGGTTTCGAAGCTGTCATTTTTGCCAGTTGATGAAGACCCCAAAGCACGAAGTGCATTGAAACATCCATCGCCTGCAAGCGAATTCCATAGCCGCGCGTTGATGAAGACCCCAAAGCACGAAGTGCATTGAAACTTTTACGCGGGGATAACTCTTGCGGCAACGCCCAGTTGATGAAGACCCCAAAGCACGAAGTGCATTGAAACAGTACTCCTCGATTCATTGCTATAGCAAGAGTCTGGTTGATGAAGACCCCAAAGCACGAAGTGCATTGAAACGTCCGCAGATAATTGCAAATATGCGCCAAGTAAAGTTGATGAAGACCCCAAAGCACGAAGTGCATTGAAACTTGCCCGGTCAACCGGGGTGAATCTCCTCCCCTGTTGATGAAGACCCCAAAGCACGAAGTGCATTGAAACTTATGACAGCGGGGCGTTCGCCAGATTTATTACGTTGATGAAGACCCCAAAGCACGAAGTGCATTGAAACGTGAGGAGTGGGACTTTGGGGGTCCCGAAGATGGGTTGATGAAGACCCCAAAGCACGAAGTGCATTGAAACATTTTCTCGCTCTTGAGAAGGCCGATATTGCGTTGATGAAGACCCCAAAGCACGAAGTGCATTGAAACCATCACCTGCGAATGTAGTGATTATCGTAATTAGGTTGATGAAGACCCCAAAGCACGAAGTGCATTGAAACTCGGATTGTTGCTTGCCGCGAATCCCGTGCTATGTTGATGAAGACCCCAAAGCACGAAGTGCATTGAAACATTTCCAGGACGGTCTTGTTGACCCCAATGTAGGGTTGATGAAGACCCCAAAGCACGAAGTGCATTGAAACGTTTCCACTCGCACTTCCTGTGCGAGTAGTGGCATGTTGATGAAGACCCCAAAGCACGAAGTGCATTGAAACTGTTGCGCGCAAGCCAATTGGCTAACGCACAACAAGTTGATGAAGACCCCAAAGCACGAAGTGCATTGAAACGGGCAACATACCTTCCTTCCGAATTTACAAGTGCAGTTGATGAAGACCCCAAAGCACGAAGTGCATTGAAACGGGCAACATACCTTCCTTCCGAATTTACAAGTGCAGTTGATGAAGACCCCAAAGCACGAAGTGCATTGAAACAAAGCATTGATGCGCGTCCCGCTTCCTCCTGCAGGGTTGATGAAGACCCCAAAGCACGAAGTGCATTGAAACGTTCTGGGCGCTGGCTTCGACGACATAATTTTTGTTGATGAAGACCCCAAAGCACGAAGTGCATTGAAACATTTCCGTGCCGTACTGCGCCGAGTACGTATCAGGTTGATGAAGACCCCAAAGCACGAAGTGCATTGAAACATAAGCCAACATGCACGGAGCACTGGCCGCCTCATGTTGATGAAGACCCCAAAGCACGAAGTGCATTGAAACCCGTGAGTAGGGCTCCGAGGACCTTCTCGGCGTTGTTGATGAAGACCCCAAAGCACGAAGTGCATTGAAACGCCTCCAGACACGGATGTGGGCCGTTAACGAAGGGTTGATGAAGACCCCAAAGCACGAAGTGCATTGAAACACGATATGGGCTATCACCACGCCCAACATCGTGCGTTGATGAAGACCCCAAAGCACGAAGTGCATTGAAACTTTATTAAGAATTCGATTAAATCGTAAAGGTTCCGTTGATGAAGACCCCAAAGCACGAAGTGCATTGAAACTTGCCCGGTCAACCGGGGTGAATCTCCTCCCCTGTTGATGAAGACCCCAAAGCACGAAGTGCATTGAAACATTTTTGTGACAGTCCTTACAATCGAGAGTGGGGGTTGATGAAGACCCCAAAGCACGAAGTGCATTGAAACACTCCCAGTTGAATAAACCAAATGGTTGTTCACGTTGATGAAGACCCCAAAGCACGAGGTGCATTGAAACCTGCACATAGATCGACGCCGTTCCCACCAGGCCCGGTTGATGAAGACCCCAAAGCACGAGGTGCATTGAAACTTTCTGGCGTTCATAAAAACTCCTGCGAAAATCACGTTGATGAAGACCCCAAAGCACGAGGTGCATTGAAACGAACGCAATTGCCTGTGGGTGAAGCTTTTGGCGTAAGTTGATGAAGACCCCAAAGCACGAAGTGCATTGAAACAGTCTCTTCGCCAGTATTCCCGTCGAATATACCATGTTGATGAAGACCCCAAAGCACGAGGTGCATTGAAACACTCTGGCCACGATGTCAGGATTCGTGAGCCCCATGTTGATGAAGACCCCAAAGCACGAAGTGCATTGAAACTAAAGGAGGATGCGCGCCGGCACTACTTGCTTATGGTTGATGAAGACCCCAAAGCACGAAGTGCATTGAAACACACTCAGGAAGAGTATCAACGCCAACAACAAAGTTGATGAAGACCCCAAAGCACGAAGTGCATTGAAACTCATGTTGTCAAGCGCTTTGCCCGTGGCTTCCGGGTTGATGAAGACCCCAAAGCACGAAGTGCATTGAAACTTTAATTCTGCAACGCCCCGGCCGCAATCCATCTGGTTGATGAAGACCCCAAAGCACGAAGTGCATTGAAACGTAACCGGCACACTGGCCGCAGCGCGGTTTCCCGGTTGATGAAGACCCCAAAGCACGAAGTGCATTGAAACTTGTGACGGAATTTCGATAGAATCCTTGCACCCAGTTGATGAAGACCCCAAAGCACGAAGTGCATTGAAACTGGAATTTTCAAGACGACATGGTTGGATACCCGACAGTTGATGAAGACCCCAAAGCACGAAGTGCATTGAAACGAGATCCGAACACTTGCACTTCTACATATGCAAGGTTGATGAAGACCCCAAAGCACGAAGTGCATTGAAACGCTGCCTGCCGATGCTGCGCGAGCACGCAGAGCAGTTGATGAAGACCCCAAAGCACGAAGTGCATTGAAACATATCCTGTCACGTTAGGGGGGAAACTTGGCGTAGTTGATGAAGACCCCAAAGCACGAAGTGCATTGAAACGTGAGGAGTGGGACTTTGGGGGTCCCGAAGATGGGTTGATGAAGACCCCAAAGCACGAAGTGCATTGAAACATTTTCTCGCTCTTGAGAAGGCCGATATTGCGTTGATGAAGACCCCAAAGCACGAAGTGCATTGAAACCATCACCTGCGAATGTAGTGATTATCGTAATTAGGTTGATGAAGACCCCAAAGCACGAAGTGCATTGAAACAAGTGCTTGAAAGGTTCCCGATCAATGGGAACCCAGTTGATGAAGACCCCAAAGCACGAAGTGCATTGAAACATGGGTAGGACGTGCTGTGAATCCTCGTCCAAGTTGATGAAGACCCCAAAGCACGAAGTGCATTGAAACAAACTGCCGCTTTCAATGCGATAGAAGTACACGGTTGATGAAGACCCCAAAGCACGAAGTGCATTGAAACCTCTGGATAGCCGGGCACCCAGTAATCTCGTTTGGTTGATGAAGACCCCAAAGCACGAAGTGCATTGAAACATATCTCTCCTTCGTGAGCGGCTTTCCCGATAATGTTGATGAAGACCCCAAAGCACGAAGTGCATTGAAACGGAGCATGGGGCAACAGGCAAGTGGCAAAAAACCTTCG
>Ga0247727_10012275_pt1 | contig 14749 bp, 10 predicted proteins | sample WisWelCaveWW1625_FD_202498 | JGI IMG/M metagenome (GOLD analysis project Ga0247727, IMG submission 202498) | Biofilm microbial communities from Wishing Well Cave, Virginia, United States - WW16-25 | ecosystem: Environmental > Aquatic > Deep subsurface > Groundwater > Cave microbial mat | place... | reverse complement strand
CGATTGTGTACGCCTTCAAGCTCTTTCCAGCCAAACGGGAATTCATACTCGATGTCGAACGCCGCCGCTGCGTAATGCGCCAGCTCAGTCGGGCCGTGCTGATGAAAACGCAGCTTGGATTTGCGAATACCGAGTCCGTCGTACCACTCGATGCGTTGCGCCTTCCAATATTCGAACCATTCCATGTCGCTGCCGGGCTTGACGAAGAACTGCATCTCCATCTGCTCGAACTCGCGCGTGCGAAAAGTAAAATTGCCGGGAGTGATCTCGTTGCGAAACGCTTTGCCGATTTGCGCGATGCCGAAAGGAATTCTCTGTCGCGAGGCTTGCATGACATTGTACACGTTCACGTAAATGCCTTGCGCAGTTTCCGGACGCATATAGACGACGTTGGCTGCATCTTCTAAAGGGCCCATGAAAGTTTTGAACATGAGATTGAACTGCCGCGATTCGGTGAGGGAGTCTTTGTTGCCGCAACGCGGGCATTGACCGGGCTTTTTGTCGTTCAATTCATCGGCGCGGAAGCGGCTCTTGCAAACTTTGCAATCGACCATCGGGTCGGTGAAATTGGCGACGTGACCGCTGGCTTCCCAGACGCGCGGGTGCATGAGAATTGAGGCGTCGAGGCCTTCGATGTCGTCGCGCGATTGCACCATCGCCTTCCACCAAAATTCCTTGACATTGCGCTTCAGCTCCACGCCGAGCGGGCCGTAATCGTAACAACTGTTCAGGCCGCCGTAAATTTCGCTGGATTGAAAAATAAACCCGCGCCGCTTGGAGAGCGACACCAATTTGTCCATGAGTTTGTCGATCTTTGCCATGAATACTCCCGTTGTCTGATGGTGAACCATCAGGCTAATAAATGGAAGTCCCGCCGAGCGGGACTAGTTTTACCCACATCTTATGACTTGAATATCTGAACTGCGAATTTCAATACGAAAAAAAACCGGATGGCTGAAATCCAACGATAATTATCATCCGCTGGACTTCATCAATCCGTTGGTGAAAAAAATGAAGCTCCCCGACGCAAGCGTCGGGGTATCAAGTGGTGTATTGTCTATTGTAAACGACGCAAGCGTCGGGGAATTGAACCCGAACAAGATTAAACTGGCAATCTGTTAAAACCTCACACTACTTCCCAAAGTAAACTCGGTTGAATCGTAGTCGTCGATGCCCAAAACCGTTTTGTAACCGAGAATCAAACCGAAGGAATCCGAAATAAAAAAATGGAGCTGCGGATGCAGCACGGTAAAAGTATCGTCACCCTCTTCGATTTCGAGATTGCTCATGCGAAAGCCCTCGACGCTGAGGGCGAGTTTTTCACTCACGCAAAATACCGCCAAAGCGCCGTAAGCGAGCACGCGCATATTTTCTTTATCAGGATCGAATTCTTCATGCGGATTGATGATCTGATACATCAAACCACCGGCGAGCATGTGACCAGCGCCGAAAACCGTGTGCAGCGATACAAACGGCCCATATCCCAGCGAGTTGACGTTTTGATCGTAACCATCGGGCCGCAGATCGCTGAACGTCTTGATGCGGCTCACCGTCCCGGAGACGTTGCCGCCGATTTCCAGAAAGTCCGCGAGCGGAATTTTCAGAAACGCCGTTGCTTCGCCGGTTTGCAGCTTATTGTCATTCTTGTCGAACGTCACTTGGGTGTAGGCCAGGCGCAATCCGAAACCCATGCCGCCGCTGTCGGTGGTGCGCTCAAACGCGCCGCGAAATGCAAGCGTGTTTCCATCGTTGCCGACGAAGGCGAAGGTTTCGTATTCCACGTCGGCGCTGATTTCGCCCGGCTTGGCGGCGCGCCGATCTCTTTTCTCTCCTTGCGCTTCCCCGGATTCTTCACCACCCATCTCTACACCTGACGTTTCACCATCGTCTTCTGCGCGCGACTGCGGGCTGACATTCGGCATGACAACGGCGCTAAAAGTGCGCAACGTCGAATTCAGCGCCGCATTCGTCGATGGCGCTATCGCCGACAAGCTCAAGCCCGAAACGATTTGCTCGTAGACGCTGATGACCCAGATGATCGCTTCTTCCTTGCCCTCTTGTTGGCTCTTCGCCGTTCCCGCTATCTTGAAATTTCGGCCAAACGTTCTCGGAATGTTGAAAGTTCGAGAGGTATTGACCACCGGGCCCCTCACCGTCGCACGAAGTTCGGGATCGTCGTACTCGACGATGAAAAGATGATCGAGGATCGTGCATTCCGCCCTTGTAAATACTCCCAACTCTGCATCGTTGATGGCATCCAGCACACATTGCACGTCGCTTTCTTGCGCGATCAGCGGTTGGCGCCATGAAAAAATTGCCAGAAGCAGCGCCATCGCCAGCGGCGTAAAATTTCTTCTCATTGTTCCTCCCTTCCTTGGGTAAGGCCTTGAGTCAGAACTTCTTCTTCACTTTTTATGAAAAACTTCTTGAAGCTCTTCGCAGTCAAGCTCAGGAAAAACGAAGATTCGACATCATGGTGCATATCACAGCGCTGAAAGTATACAGAAGTTCGCTGCAAAATGCAATTCCGTTTTAAATGATTCGGGCATCGCATGATGCGCGTTAAGCCTCAAAAATGCCTTGCATTTCGATACCACCGGCTCTATATTTTTACGTTTTGGCTAACTACCGGCATGCCGCTTTGTTTGACATGCCACGGCGTTTTTCATATTGACGATTCGTGGAGTAATATCTGTATGGCATTGATGGAAAGAATGCGGGGCTATACCAAATTTTTTCTGATTATTTTGGTGTTGGCCTTCGTCGGCACGATTATTTTTGACTGGGGCATGGATTACGTTGGATTGAAACAAAAGAGCAACGTCATCGCTTCAGTCAACGGCATGGACATTTCAATCGATCAGTTCAGCCGCACCTACCAGTACGAGATCGACACTTATCGCCAACGGGCGGGCGCCGATCCGGAAGATAACCAGCTCGACTTCATTCGCGACCAGGTGTATGAGTCTCTCGTTCGCGACGCGCTGTTGCAGCAGGAAATCAGCGAGCGCGGCTTGCAAGCCACGGAAAAGGAAATCGTTCATTATATTATGAACGACCCGCCGGATATTCTAAAGCAAAACAAAAGCTTTCAAAACGAACAGGGGCAATTCGATTATTCCCGCTATCAGCAGGCCCTCGCCGATCCCAACGTCAACTGGCGGCCGGCGGAAGATTATTTGCGCAACAGCCTGCCCTTTCAAAAACTTCAAGAAGCGTTGAACCTGAGCGTCGTCGTCACCGAAAGCCAGATCATGCGCGAGTACGAAAAGCGCAATCAAAAAGCCAAGGTGCGCTATCTGTTCGTCGATCCGAATCGTTTCACGGCATCTCCGGTGACGATTGCGCCGTCGGAGATCGAAAAATACTACGGCGAGCACGTTGAAGAATTCAAAGATACGGAAAAGCGCGTGGTCGATTATCTCATTTACCCGAACAAGGCGACCGCCGCAGACTCTCAGGGCGTTCAAAAATTGGCGAATGATCTGTTGGCGCGCGTCCAATCGGGCGAGGATTTTGCCGAACTGGCGAAAATTTATTCCGAAGATACCGGCTCCCGAGAAAAGGGCGGCGATCTGGGTTTCTTTGGCCGAGGCAGCATGACGAAACCGTTCGAAACGGCGGCCTTTGCCGGCAAACCGGGAGATCTCATCGGCCCAATCACCACCACATTTGGCCTGCATATCATTAAAATTCACGAGCGCAAGATTGATAAAGAAAAGAACGATGAAGAAACCGTGCATGCCAGCCACATCTTGCTGAAATATCAAGCTTCGCCGCAGACCATCGAGGCCGCGAAAGACAGCGCGGAATATTTCGCGTCGCTTGCCCAAGAATCGGGCTGGGAAGAAGCGCTAAAGCATGAAAAAATTCCCCCGCAAAAAAGCACGCCTTTTAGCGAAGGCAGCGGCTTCGTGCCGGGCATCGGCGTGAATCGACCGGCTTCGCGCTTTGCTTTCAGTAAAGAAGTTGGCGCGGTAAGCAATGTGCTGGAATCGCCGCAAGGCCTTTTGGTTGTACGCGTTGCGGAAATTCAGGCCGCGCGGACGAAAGAACTCTCCGAGGTTCAAGCCGAAATCGAAAACATTCTGAAGACCGAGAAGCGCAAAGAAATGGCCGGGGAATTGGCGGCAAAATTTCGGAGCGAGATCGATAATGGTATGACGCTCGAGGCCTTAGCCGCGCGCGACAGCCTGGTGTTGAGAGAAGCCGAGCCGTTCGCGCGCTCCGGTTACGTCAGCGGCGTGGGCCGCGACGTAGATTTCATCGGCGCGGCGTTTTCGTTGCAGCCTTCGCAAATTTCCAAGCCGGTCAAGGGCGTGCGCGGTTATTATATCATCCAGGTGCTCGGCATCGATGCCATCGACATGAACAACTACGCGGCGCAAAAAGAAGGCATCCGCACCCAGCTCATCGAGCGATCGCAACAAAACGCCTTCACCGATTGGTATAGCGCGATGAAAGAGAAGGCGAAGATCAAAGATTATCGAAAGCAGTATTTCAATTGAACCGATTTCTTTTACGGCCTGCCCCTTGTGGAACATCGCAAGGGATTTTTTATTTCTTTGGCAAAAGTATTTGGAAAAGCGATCCCTTGTTCAGCTCACTGGAAGCTCGAATTCCCCCGCCGTGCGCCTCGGCAATGGCGCGCGCCAACGACAAGCCAAGCCCCAGCCCGCCGCCCATAAAACTCACTTTACTGGTGCTGTGATAATCGCTGTTTTGCACCTCGTAAAATTTCTCAAAAATCTTTCCCAACTCATTTTCTGCGATTCCCACGCCGCTGTCCTGAACGTTGATGACGTAAAAGTTTCCTTCTTCTTCTATGGAGAAATCGATGTGCCCGCCGTCGGGCGTATACTTCACGGCATTTTGCGCCAGCTCGGCGATCATCCCCTTCACCTTTATTCTATCCGCATACACTTGATGATTCTTTAGAAACTTTTGGATGGAAATCTGCAGATGCCGCTCGCGAACCGGGAGTTGAAATTCATCGACAACTTCGGCAACAAGCTCGTTAAGGTTGATGTTTTCCTTCTTCAGGAAATCGATGTCGTATTCCAGCCGGAGAATGTCGAACATGTTTGTTACGATTTGTTCCAGATCGTTCACAGCATTATGAATGACGCGCAAGCATTCTTCCCGGTCATGTTCCGTCAACGTTTCGAACGTCTGATCGGTGAGGATACTGAGATATCCTTTCAAGTGGCTGACCGGCGTCCGCAATTCGTGCGAGGTGATGGCAATAAACTTTTCCTTCATCACCTGCAGTTCGCGCAGCCGGGCATTTGCCTTCCGCAAGGCTACATTTTCCTGGCTCAGCCTGATTTTTTCGTTGCACTTATTGATCACCATGCGAATTTGGTCGGATTTGAGCGGCTTCAAAATGAAGTCATAAGCGCCGAGCTTCATTGCCTCAATGGCGCCCTCGATGGTCGCAAAGCCGGTCATGATGATCACTTCGATGTGCGGATAATCGTGCTTGACGGTTTTCAGGAGACTCATGCCGTCCAGTCCCGGCATTTTGAGATCGGTAAGCAGGATGTCGACGTCTCTGCCTTGATGCAACAACTCGACCGCTTGCAGGCCGTGTTCGGCAATTTCCATGTGATAGCCGTCCTTTTCCAAGCTAAGCTGGCATACGTGGCGCACGACTTTTTCATCATCAACAATCAAAACGTTCGTGGGTTTCATACTCCGCTCGTGGCAAATGGATAGCCGTCCAAGGATCGATGATACGACAAATTAAGGAAGTGGAGACAATGCATGCCAACCGAGGACAAATGAGAAATACTTCTGGAGAAATCCTGCGGCCTCGAATGAGAAAGAAAAAACCCCGGAAGAGAATCGCTTCCAGGGTTCTGGGAAAAGTATTGCTACTACAAGTTCATCATGCGGTATTCTTCGGCAAACTTCAGCACCGAGGGATAGTAATTCTGGGTTTCATCCCACAAAATGCCGTCGGCCTTATCGTTTTTCACCCACAGCGAGGCGCGACGCTCGCCGCCGTTATAGGCCGCCAACGCAGCTTCCGTATCATCAAAGAAGTCGATCAGCGACGACAGATAGCGGCAGCCGATGCGGATGTTGTAAATCGGGCTGAAGAGCACGTTTTCCGCGGACGTCCAGGTTATCGCCTCGTACTGAGCGACGTACATGCCGGTCGCCGGCATTACCTGCATCAAGCCGAGCGCCCCGGCGGGCGATACGACCTGCGGATTCCAAGTTTTGCCGCTTTCCTGCGTGATCGTTGCGCAAATCAAATCTATATTGAGGTTCGTGTACTTCAAACTCATTTCGTAGATTTCATTGGCGATCTCGTACTTTTCCGGCGACGACATTCCCGAGTTGAAACGGTCGATGATCACGATGATCTTCTGGATGCTGTATTGCCGTGCCGTATCCACCTGCATAACTCCCTTAAGGCTCTGCATAGCGCTTTCGAGCTGCGCGATTTTTGTCTGCTGCTCCGCAGACAAAATGTAATAGCGAAAACCAAATCCAACTGCTATCACGCCGATTAACAAAGCGAAGAAAATGCGAAGAAGGCGAAGGCTGCGAAATCTGGATTGATTTCCTGCATTTTGTCCGTCGATAGACATTGCCACCTCCAGTTAAACAGTGTAAATATTATGTTTACAAAAAATGCTTAAATATCAACGATATTTGCTTCAACAAGTTCCACACGAGTTAGCTTTGAAGCGAGCCTGTCGAGAGCAAGGCCTATGCCATATCTTTTTATTGACTATTTAATGACAATATGTTGTAATTACGAGCCACTATAGAACACTATGTCCGAAAGTGAACCACTTGAAATATGACATTCTGGTAAATAACCGTTCACATATCGCATAATGTCTATCCACTCGATATCCGACGGGCCGTTTGTTTTGTAATAAAGCTGTAAAGTCTCCGTGTTGAAGTCGCTACGTTTTACAACCATGTCGGCGATTTTTTTTTGCAGCACCTCTGAAGGATGAACAAAGAAAGCCGACGCACAAAAATCAGATTGCCGCCTCCTTTGCAAACTTCATACAGGTTTCACATTGCAGCGGACGGCAAAGAAGTTTTTGCAAATAGATAAAACCTTGTTGCGCTTGCGCGCCGCGGCCAAACTGCTTCGGTAAAATATGATGCTGCGAGAGCTGTTCGGTCATGCGCCTGGTGATAAGATTGGATTGCGATGAGGGAAGGCACGCATAAAGCTCGGAAAGCGTTGTCATGAGGCGAGCATCCCCGGATTGTCCGGCGTATTGCAGAAGCGCCGGGAGAATCACATTCACCACGATGTCCAGCGCCCGGGCGCTACCGACCAAATCGCCATAACTCGGCGCCGGCAAACCTGCCGGGCGGCTTCGAAAATCGCATCGCCGCTCCCAAAATCCTTCTGCCGGGGCAATAAAAAATTTCAACAGCTCTTGAGCGAGGGTCTTCGGTTTAGCGCCGCCGTTTCCGATCAGTTTGAGCAGATGTTCAAGCACTCCTTGTTGGCTGAAGCGGCGCAACAAAATGGCCAAGCCGGCAAGCCTACGCGTCGGAAAATTCGCGGGCCGCAAGCGAAAGAAACGCCAGGCGCTTTGCGGCAAAGGTCTCAACCTTAAAGGATGGCTGATGCGTTGCCAAATTTGTCGCCGTTGCGCGAGATAGATTCGCGCCTCCTCGTCCCGCCCGGTATCATCGCCGTCAAGAAATCCGGCGGCGCCATAGAGTAACCCCTCCAACGCCACGCTGTCGCCATCGTCCGCGCGCATTTCGGAAAAAAGCAAATCCACCGGCAGCATCTTCGCCAGCATTCGAAAGGCTTCCTGATTCTTGTCATAGCCGAGCGCTTCGGAGATTCCTTGATACACGATCTGATCCCATGAACTTTGCACGAGCTGCTCGGAAAATGCAGCGGCTTTTTGCTCGAGGCGAAAAAGCCCGGCGCGGCGTATCGTCGCTAAAATCTTTTCCGGCGTCGTGCGCGAGAGCGGACACTCGACGACAACGCGCGGTTCCGGCTCGGACACCGGCAAATCATGCGCGTTAAGCAGAATCTGCGTTATCGGCAAGCCATTTTCACGAAGTATTTCGGAAGGTTGATTTTGATTTCGCAGGGCGAAGTGCAGAACGACGAAATTGTAGGCGGGGTCGGCATGGTGGCCGTGTTGAAACCAATCGCGAGCGTCGAGATGGAACTCGATATCTCCCTGAACGATTTTGCCGTCGAGTTTGATCGTGGCGCGACAAAAATCCGGCCCGGCATCGCGATTGTATTTGCCGATATGAACGACTTCTACAATCTCGTTGTTCGTCGTCTGCAACTGCGAGACACCGGGGATTTGTCTCATCCAGAAATCGTGCAGATCTCTTTCTGAAATACGTGGCGTGAAAGGCGTCGCGTCGTCGGCAATGAGAAGATGAGGTGGGGTGAAATCGTCGTCCTGATAATCCTTAAAAAACAATTTGGCGCCGGCCATGGGACCCCCGTGGTTAAGAGATAAAACGTAATGCGTAAGACGTAAGGATAGCAGCACACCTGCCTTACGCCTTACGCCTTACGTTTTACGCTTTACTTATGAAATCGGCTCTTCTTGTTTTTTGCCCTTAAGCTCATCCTCGAGCTTGCGGAGCGTGTCAATCAGGTTGATGACTTCGATATCATCAAGTATGACCGTCTGCTTGTCTTCGACGGCCAGATGATAAACCCGCCCGCCGAGCTCCAAAAAGTTTTTTTCGATCTGGCGACGCAAGGAAATGAGATCGATCTTGTGGCGGCCAAGACGGGCAAGTTCGTTCAGTTTTTTGGTGATGGTTTCGATCATAGCGAAATATTTATGAAATTTCCATTTAATTCGGCCGCGCTTCGTCGGCGGTGACGGTCATCGCTTCATAAAGAAAAATACCCATACCGACGAGAAACGCCGTCCAGATCATGAAAAGAAGCAAGTTGGCGATCTCTTCGCCGATGCCTCCGGAGGTTTGTTGCGGTTTGGCAGTGGCAGGCGCCGCCGCTTTGTCGGTTACCTGTTCTTGCGCTGCCTTTTTGTCGAGGAGAAAATCGTGGGCGGCAATCGGCACGCGCATGGCCAATGTGCCTACGACCGTGGCGACGATCGTGCAAATCAGTATTTTGGTCAAGGAACGTTTGGCGCCGGCAAAGTAACCGATCACAAAAATCAGCAAGCCGACGGTCAACGATACCCACATGATGACATCGCTAATCTGGCCAACCAGCGCTATTTTATCTCCCTCAAACATGGCGTTTTCCCTCGTTAACAAAAATTGTCGGAAATTATCATGACAAGCCGTTTGTCCGGGCGCCGAATGCAACACATCAGACAACGCCGCCCAAAAACGCTGCCGCGCGCCGATCAAGATGATAAAAATCGCCGCAAAAGTCAACGCCAAAGTCGGCGAGGGCGCGAGAGCGCACTTCTCCTCCTCGATCAAGGATCGCTGAGAATCCGCCACTTTCATGACATTTGACTTGCGCACGATTGCTTTTGGCGTTATTTTGGCGTCATGCTATCGCTCCAGCTTTCGTTACCCAACTTCCACACAATTTTTTTTATTCGATAAAGCTTATGAACGTCAAGGCCGTTATCGAGGCGCGCGCCAAAGTTGCGCAGCGCGTCGAACAGGTCAAAAATTTTTATTCACGCTACCAAAAATACGCGCCGGTGACTGCCTTCGCCGTCGGCTTTATTTATGACTCGCTGACGCTGACCCGCATCGACCAATGGTTCGACAACGCCATCTTGCTTTTATACACCGCGCTTGCCGGCGTGTTGATTACAATTTTGGGCATGGTCGAGCGCGGGAGAATTCGGCGGCCGATCATTCTCAATCATCTCGATTTCATCGCCAACGCGATTCACTTTTTTCTCGGCGGATTGCTATCGAGCTATGTAGTTTTTTATTTCAAAAGCGCTTCGGTCGGCAAGTCGTTCATCTTTGTTTGCCTGTTGACGATTTTGCTGCTTGTCAACGAATTTTTCGCCCACCGGTTGCGCAATTTGAAATTTTTATGCGCCATTTACTTTTTCTGCTGCTACGCTTTTCTCACTTTCTTCCTGCCGGTGGCGACGCACGTCATGAGCCAGGCGATGTTCATCACCAGCGGCTTGTTGAGCCTGATCATCACCAGCACCATCGTCACCGTTGTTTACAATGGTGGTTTCAAGAAGTTTCGACGAGAGTACATCGACATCGGCTGGCCGCAGGCGGTCATCTACATCGCGATTGTGATTTTTTATTTCCAGAATTGGATACCCCCGGTGCCTTTGGCGCTGAAGGACGGCGGCATTTATCGCTCGGTGCGCCGCGTAGCAGAAAAGTATGAGTTGCGCTACTCCCCGGGCTCGTGGTGGCAATTTTGGAAAAAGGATGAAAGTAATTTCGCCTACGCGGCCAGCGACACGGTGTATTGCTTCGCCTCGGTCTTTGCGCCGACGCAGCTTCGCGAAAGAGTCTTCCACCATTGGCAATTCAAGTCTGCAAGCGGCAAGTGGCAAACGACGGATAAACTTTCCTACAAAATTGTTGGCGGTCGCGATGGTGGTTACCGCGGCTATTCCTACAAAAAGAATTTTGAGCTGCGCCCCGAGCAGGGTACGCCGCAGGAATGGCGAATCGAAGTGAAAACCGCGCATGGCTTGTTGTTGGGGCGCATTCATTTCGAGATAACACCTCGCACAAAAGAACTCACCCGCTTGCAAACCGCCGTGCGCTGAGAACGCAGCAGGAACCTCCGGCTTCATTCCCCGCCATTCACCGATTGCCGACGCAACTCGTGGGAAACAATACAACTTTTGTGCAGCCATCCGGTATATTTCTTCCGCAGTCTGTTTCAAAAAAAGGCGAGCTCTATTTTTTCATCGCTTCGTATGCTGCGCGTTAGCTTCAACTTTCAAACATTTTTTCTCGCAAAATAGTTTTTACGGAACGGCACTTTTTCAGGAAAGCAGCCATGGTCATTCAAACCGAAAAGCTTCGCAAGCAGTACGCCGACACCACGGCGCTGAAAAGCATCGATCTGGAAATAAAAGATGGCGGAGCCGTCGGCTTACTTGGGCCAAACGGCGCGGGCAAAACCACGTTGGTGGAAATTTGCGAAGGCCTGCGCGAGCCGACTGCCGGCCGCGTTTCCGTGCTGGGTATGGATCCCGCAAAAGACCCACAAGCGCTGAAAGAGCGGCTCGGTGTTCAATTGCAATCAACTTCGATTGCGCAGGAACTCACGCCCGTGGAAACACTCGACCTTTACAAATCCTTCTACAAAAAGTCGCTGCCGGCCAGCGAGGTGTTGGAGCGCGTTGGTCTTAGCGAAAAAGCAAAGTCAAAAACGCGCGAACTCTCCGGCGGCCAAAAGCAGCGGCTTGCGCTCGGCATGGCGCTCATCAATGATCCTGAATTAATCATTCTCGACGAGCCGACCACCGGCCTCGATCCCGTGGCGCGGCGCGGCGTTCATGACATCGTCCGCGAGATCAAAAATCGCGGGCGCACCGTCATTCTCACCACCCACTACATCGAAGAAGCCGAGCTGCTCTGCGATCGCGTCATCATGATCCGCGCCGGCGAGATCGTCGCCGACGGCACGCCGTTCGATCTCATCGGCCGCGCTGCCGGCGCTTCGACGATTTGGATTGCGGTCGATGGCGCGCTTGATCCAACGCCGCTGCTCAAAACCGGCGCCAAAGTTCAGGGTCGCGAGGGCGCGCATCATCGTTTTACCACAACCAATCCCACGGCGGCTATTCTGGCGCTCGGTGAAATGTTGAAAGCGCAAAATCTCACGCTCACCGATTTGCGCATGAAGCGCCCGACGTTGGAGGATGTTTATCTGGAGTTGGTGGGTGAAGTAACAAAAGATGAAGAAAAAGCGGCGGCGTAATTCGTAATGCTTAATTATGTAAAAAGATAAAACCACAGGCAAAGGCGCTTTTCTTTGCGATTACTTTGCGACTCTGCGTCTTTGCGTGAGGCTTTTTTATCAAGGAGAACATATGAGCATGTTTCGCGGACTTGGGGCGTTGTCGAAATCGTATCTGATCGAAGAGCTGCGTTCGAAGACCGCCGTTTTCTGGACACTGGCCTTTCCGGTGTTCTTCCTGATCGGCTTTGCGATTATTTTTGGCGGCAGCGAGCCGGCGCGCGTCACCTACATCCTGCCGGGCTTGCTGACCATCAGCATCATCTCCGCCACGTTCTTCGGCATGACGATGATCATGGTTTCGAAAAGAGAAACCGGCGTTTTTCGCCGCTATTGGGTCACACCGGTAAGCAAACTGGTGGTGGTGCTGGCTCATGGAATTGTTGCACTGGTCAATCTATCGGCATCGCTCGTCGTGCAAATGCTGGTCGGCAAACTCGCGTTCAAGATCGCGGTCGCCGGCACGATTATCGATCTTGCCGTCGTGTGCTTCATCGCTGCGGCGGCGTTCATTCCGCTGGGATTGATCGTCGGCAGCGTGGCGCGCGATCTCAAAACCGCGCCGGCCATCACCAATATTCTGTTCTTCCCGATGATGTTTCTTTCCGGCGCGGCGCTGCCTTTCTTCTTGTTGCCCGGCTGGATTCAAAATATTGCCAAACTGTTGCCGGCGACTTATGTCGTCGAGGTATTGCAAGGGGTGATCGTGCGCGGCGATAATTTGCTCGCCATGGCCCAGCCGCTTTCTATTCTCATGCTTAGCTCGGTCGTCGGCTTTGCGATGAACGGCCTGCTTTTCCGTTGGGAAAGCAGCCAACCGATCGGCGCAAAACGTATCGCCATCGCCGTCGGTGGCTTGACGATGGTGTATCTGCTGGCGATGGTGATTGTGCCATCCTTCAAAATGGCGCAACGGCCGACTCGCAGCAGCAGCTCCGGCTCATCGAGCAGCTCGGTGCGTGTGTTCAAAGGCATGACCGTGCTCGATGGCCTCGGCGGTAAAATTGAAAACGCCCGCATCGTCATCCGCGAAGGCCGCATTGCAGAAGTTGGGCGTGAAGGTGAGGTAGCAATTCCCGAAGGCGCGCAGGTCGATGATTACACAGGCGCTTTTGTGATTCCCGGATTGATCGATTCGCACATCCACCTTGGCGGCTCCGGCGGCGGCAACGCATCGATGTACGAATTTTCTAACGAGCGCCAAGTGCACGACTTGCAGGCTTATCTCGCGTTGGGCATCACCGGCATTGTTTCGCTCACGGATGACCCGGCAGCAATGAAATCGCTGCGCGAGGCCGTAGCCTCGGGACAGATGCGCGCGCCGCGCATGTATTTTGCCGGCGCATCGATCACCGCGCCGCACGGCCACCCGGCAGCGATGTTCGAATTCGTTCCCGGACTTGCGGAGCGACTCACACGGCAAGTTTCAAATGCTGATGAAGCGCGGCAAGCGGTTCAAGAGATGAAAACTCTCGGCGTCGATTTGATCAAACTCGTGCTGGAAGACGGTTATGAGGGAAGGCCGCTGCCGCGACTTTCGGAAGCGGCTTTTCGCGCCGCAGTTGCCGCCGCAAAAGAAGCCGAGCTGAAAACCACCGTGCATGTCGGCGCTGATGCGGATGTTCAACTCGCCATTGATGCCGGTGTTGATGGGTTGGAACACATTCCCACAGATTTGAGCGACGCAAGCATCGAGCTAATGGTCGAAAAGAATATCACGATCACGCCGACGCTTTCGGTTTTTGCGGGTTATAAGATGGCAGCGAGCGGGGAAGAAATCACCGACCCGTTGGTTCAAAAGTGGAGCGCGCCGGAGGTTGTTGCTTCTCTGAAGTCACCGAGTTCATGGCTGAACACGATGCGAGGCAACGCCGGATTTGTCGCGGGCATGAAGAAGGCTTGCGATGCGAGCGTGATCGCTGCGCAACGCGCGGTGCATGGCGGTGTGAAGATCATCGCCGGCAGCGATGCAGGAAATCCGGCGACGTTTCACGGGCCTGGTTTGATTCAAGAATTGGAGCTGCTGGTCACGCAGGCAGGACTCGCTCCGCAAGAAGCGCTCATATCAGCCACCAGCCGCGCCGCCGATTGGTTGGGTAAAAAGGATGTTGGCCGCATTGCGAAAGACGGGCGCGCAGATTTAGTGATATTAGAAAGCGACCCATCAGTTGAAGTTGGCGCTTACAGAAAAATTCGCGCGGTGTATTTTGACGGAAAGCAGATCGATCGCGAAAATATTTTCAAGATCTCTCCGGGCAGTTGGCAGCCGAACTAATTCGGCAAAGTGCATGGCGCATGGCGCGAGAAAAAAGAGTTGATTAGTTGCTTTGGCGGTTCGCTTCTCTCGGATTCGGCAGCCGCACCACGAACTCCGTGAACTTTCCTTCCTCCGTCTCCACTTTAATCTCGCCTTTGTGCTCCTGCACGATGATGTCGTAACTGATCGACAAGCCCAGCCCTGTGCCTTGCCCCGTCGGCTTTGTCGTAAAAAATGGATTGAAAATTTTATCGCGCACCTCTGCCGGAATGCCATTGCCGTTATCCCGAATGCGAATTTCGATTTTGTCGCCAAAATTTTTTGTGCCTACAGAAAGCGTCGGCGAAAAATTTGCCGTTTGCTCTTTGCTGTTTGCTTTTTGTTTTTGAAAAGCCGCGTAACACGCATTATTGATGATATTCAAAAACACGCGACTCAAATCCTGCGGCACGACTTCGAGCTGGCCAATGGACTCGTCGTATTCCTTTTCAATCGTGACGTTGAACGACGGATCATTCGCGCGCATGCCGTGATAGACCAAATTCACCGCCTCGTCCAGCAAATGGTTGATGTCC